>Ga0075421_100002995_pt1 | contig 20198 bp, 26 predicted proteins | sample SoiMetdeltSBSDD5_FD_75292 | JGI IMG/M metagenome (GOLD analysis project Ga0075421, IMG submission 75292) | Bulk soil microbial communities from a Populus tree surrounding site in Tennessee, USA - Soil MetaG P. deltoides SBSDD5 | ecosystem: Environmental > Terrestrial > Soil > Tree plantation... | reverse complement strand
AAGGTAATCGCTTATCAGATGATGGGCAAGAATGGAGATGGTGACCTGTGCCCATTTCTTGATATCGAAAGTAACGAGAGATCTGGTCATGGTGGATTTAAATGCAAAATATACTCTGATCGTCCGCTTGCATGCAGAGCATATCCTGTAGTTGATGCAACATACAAAACAGCTGCTTTTGATTCGCATTGCCAGTTTTGCAAGAAATTCTCTACAACTGAAGCTGGCCTTCAAGGCTTGCAACAAGAAATTGAAGCGCTTGCCAAGATCAAAGCAACTGTGACCGCAAACAATGATGTTTCTATCTGGCGGTATGCAACTGCTACTGGCGAATCAAATGAGTTACTGCCAGAAGGTTGGGTTCTAGAACATTAGTATCCGTATTTTTGGTATAGAACTTGCCCATTTTTCTTGACGAGCAAGATTCTGTTCGTGGGTATCAATGTAAAATTTTCTGATAGTTTCAGAAATTCTTGTAGCGGTACCTCTATAATACTTTCGAAGTCTCGATAGCTAACAGAGTATAGGGTTGCATCATCTGCGTACAGCGCTTTGCTAAAAATTTCCTCTAACCTGCCCTTCCTTGTCATGAAATATGATATTTGTGAATGTAATATGACTGGTGCGGGTACTGTGTATCAGTGGAATTAATCTATAAGACAAAAGCCCTCTTCCCTCTTATGTTTTTGTTTGCTAATTGGTTTAGTGCTATCCCTTTTACTGAGATACTTAATTAAGTTACTCATTGCATGCGGCTGGCTATTAGCTATGATTTCACCTTATTAAAATTATGAATACATTATATATTATGTTGAGCCGATCCCGCTATGCCAAGAAAATCCTCTTCTAGTATCGGATCTAAAAATTCTAGAGGAAGAGGAAAACGCCACACTAACCGCCGTCCTATTGTAAGTACTAGGAGGGTTAAGCGCAATAATAGCAGTAGCAGTAGTACAAGTATTAGACGAGGAAGAGGAAGCAGCAACATTAGTGGTAGCAGCTCAGGCTTGTCCCCCAGGACGAGAAAGGCAATTGATACACTTCCCTCTCATGCACAAAAAATATATCTTAAATCTCACACAAATGCAATCAGACAGTATACAAGCCCCTTCAAGAGACGAGGGGGTAAGCAGCAAAGTAAAGAACAGGTCGCTCACAGGGTCGCGTAGTCTGCTGTAAAAAAAGAATACAAGAAGAAAGATGACAAGTGGGTACCAAAAAAGCGATTAGTCTTTGGGATTATAATTTATTAATCCACCAGCCTCGACGATTCTTGCTATGAGCTCAGGAAATGGCTTCATTGTGTAGTATTCATCCTTTGTTATGTTGGTTATCTGATTCTTTACTATGTCTATTTCTAATTCGTCTCCATCTGAAATTTTCTTAACTGTTGATCCATCAATTTCTATTGGTAGCAAGTATCCCCCATCCACCGCGTTTCTGTAAAATATTCTTGCAAAGCTTTGTGCGAGGATGGCCTTAATACCTGTCTGGGAAAGCGCTATCGGCGCGTGCTCACGGCTAGAGCCACAACCAAAGTTGTTTCCTGCCACCAGAAAATCGCCCTCTGATACTTTCTGATGAAAGCTTGGATCAATTCCCTCCATTGCATGTTTTGCAAGTTCTTTATGGTCATGTATCTTCAGATATGGACCTGGAATAATCACATCTGTATCTATATTATCATTGTTGTATTTGTGAACCCTGCCTCTTATGCTGCGGCCGTTGCTGCTTGTGTTGTTCAATTTCTTACATCTCGTGGATCTGTTATTTTCCCAGTGACCGCTGAGGCTGCGACAACTATTGGCGAAGCGAGGTAAGTCTTCGACTCTACATGACCCATTCTACCAGGAAAATTCCTATTAGTAGTGCTAATGCACACCTCATCTTTGCCAAGTACTCCCATATGGGCACCACAGCAGGCGCCGCAGGTAGGAGGACCCACAAGAGCTCCAGCTTGCATAAAGATGTTGATCAGCCCTTCTTTTAATGCGCTCATGTATATCGACTGTGCGGCTGGTAGCACCTCCGTTCTTATCTTGACTTTCTTGCCCTTGAGGATTTCAGCTGCTGCACGAAGGTCTTCTAGCTTGGCGCCCGTACATGAACCAATGTATGCCTTATTAAGCTCCGTTTCCTGAAGTTCTCTGGCAGCAGAGATATTGCCGGGCGAGAATGGCTTGGCAACAGTTGGTTCAAGCTTATCTACTTCGTATGTGAAGACTTCCGAGTACTGAGCGTCTGGATCGCCATGCACAGGAGTATATTTTGCGTCTGTTCTTTCGCCCAAGTATGCAAAGGTTATTTCATCGGGTTCAATTATGCCGTTCTTTGCTCCTGCTTCTGTTGTCATATTTGTGAGTGTCAAGCGCTCTTCCATCGGTAGATCCTTCATTACGCTACCTGAAAACTGCATCGCCTTATAGTTGGCACCATCAGTTCCGATGTCGCCAATGATCTTCAATATGATATCTTTGGCCATGATGTGGGCGGGCTTGAATCCCTCAATCTTGAAGAGTATTGTTTCTGGCACCTTGAACCAGATCTCGCCTTTCATAAGTACATATGCAATATCTGTGTGTCCCAAGCCCGCAGCAAATGCACCCAAGGCTCCAGTGGTGTTAGTATGCGAGTCACCTCCAACGTACACTTCACCTGGGAGAACCAAAGCCTCTTCATGTGAAAGCGTGTGGCAGATCCCATACTGACCAAGACCGTACTTGAAATGTTTATTGATGCCGTACTGTCTAGTAAAGTTGGAAAGTGCTGTAATATTCTCTGCAGAAATTCTATCAGCGGAAGGGACAAAATGATCCTCCGCGACCCATACCCTGTCAGGATCCCAGATTTGATTAAGCTTTATCCCTCTCTTCTTTTCCCACTCGCTAAACACCTTAATCACACCTGGGCCTGAAACATCGTGTAACATGACCTTGTCGACCCTAGCGAACGTGACGTCTCCAGGTGACAACCTTTGCTTACCTGATGCCCTGGCAAGTATTTTCTCTGTAATTGTCATTCCATCCAAAACAATTCACACACGCACAGTATGTGAGACAATACGTTGGATGATGAATTAAAACCTTTGGAGCGTGAAACATAAAGCACAAAAGGCATAGATCCATATTGTAATGAGACAATCTTTGGTTGTCGAAATTCTGCCAATATCTATCAAAACCCAAAGAAGTACGTTTGACTTATTTGAGAGCATGCAGGGTTTTGTCTACAAGTATAACGACATTGTAGTCATATCAAGCAAGTTTGTTTCAATGAGTGAAGGTGCTATAGTCAAACTGAGTAGCGTCAAGGCAACAAAGAGGGCAAGAGATCTGTCTACTCAAAATCATATGGATGCTAAACTCGCTGAACTTGTACTCCGGGAATCTGAATACGTCATGCGTGGAGTCCCGGGCTTTTTGCTTGCTATTCGGCACGGCATGATAGCGCCTAACGCTGGCATAGATAAATCAAATGTTCCCAAAGGTCATGCCATACTCTATCCACGAGATCCCTTTGGGACTGCAGAGAAGTTGAGACTCAAATTTCTTGCCCACCTTGGCATAAGAGTGGGTATTGTGATAGCAGACAGCCGCCTTATGCCGACTCGTATAGGCACAACTGGAGTCGCAATAGGCTGTGCTGGCTTTGAACCAGTCGAGGACCTCAGGGGTAAGAGGGATCTCTTTGGCAATATCTTAAGAGTTACATTTAAGGCAACTGCAGATGCGATTGCCACAATGGGTGTTATGGTGATGGGAGAAAGCGATGAATCAACACCTGTTGCTGTGGTGAGGGGAGCAAATGTGCTCTGGTCAGATAGGAAGTTCTCTTGGAAAGACATGGCTGTTGAGCCATTTGAGGATATCTACCTTCGCGCTAATATGGGGTTATCCTCCGAGAAATGATATTTAACAGAACTGCATAGAGTTTTAATATGTCCTCGATTTTAGCATAGTTACAAAACCTAAATGTCCGAATTTCTTACAAGCTACCCAAGGACAGTTAGCTTCATTAAAGACTTGCAGAATTTTATCCACAAAGAAGAGATCGAGCTTAACCATCTATGCCTTACAGTCAGGATAAAACGAGATGAAATCATCAATGCATTAATCTCTGAGGGTTTCAAGAGTGTAAAACTGGAGAATAGAAAGCCGACCCAGATTGGGCATGGCTTTTCAAAAAAGCTCATAAGACCCTGGGAGATTCATGTGCGCTTGCTTGAAATGCAGCAGGGTCTTATCGCAATACAAGCAGAAGTTGAAATTTCTCGAAGATATATACAACACATCCGTTCTGTAAGGGCCCCAGTCATCTATGAAGTAGAGTCGATCCTAAAAAAACACAAAATCGAATATCAGATTTGGCATGCCAAGCTGAGTCAGTATATTACAAGCGTAATTGACAACCACCAGATAACGCTTAGTGCTCCGAGGCTTCCTCCTATCCCGTGGAAACCTATGGTTGGCTCTGTTGCAACACTTTTGTTCATCTATCTGGCAAAGTTTCTCGGAATCATCCAGTAAAGACTTTATTATTTCAGCGGCCTAAATCGACTCACTTGGCAGAGACTGCTGCATTCCTCCATTATGGTATATCGCCCTGGGAAATTGAAGTCATTTATGACACATTAAGTCGATGTTTTGAAGTTGAAGAAAAACAGGTCTCTCCAGATGATCCACAGTATGTCAGCATGGTTGAAATTAGCTTCCCTGTGCCGTATAATGAGACATTCTTCCAACAGGAGTTCCCCCTAGATAACTGGTACAAGATAAAAGGTGTCATAAAAGATGTCAAAAAAAGGCGTGGGAGAAAAGGCATTAAAGCATTCATCAGATTTGCAGGCTTTGGTAATAATATTAGAAACATTGGAATTGTTTTTCCCCTACAGAGCAAAGGCGACAGGCAATTTGAAATGGGCATAGAAAAGATAGAATATCTAGTTGATATTGTGCCAGGTCAATTGCAGTTGATGCCGCCGGGAGCAGAAGAAATATGGTATTTATACGACGAAGCAAGCTACAGGTGGACCCCATCTGTCGCTAGGACGAGTAACCTCAACTATATTTTCAAAAATAACGAATGGAAAACAAGATAAAATAGTTTAATTTCAAGATTGATGCCGCTATATATCATATTTATCTTTCTCTATATATTCATTTGAGCTGATTTATAACAGATGAGTCATGGACAGCCTTGCTCAGCTCCTTGTACTTTTTGGCTATAAACTCCAGCGACTCAGCCAGCCTTTTGGATCTGCCCATCTTGAACCTCACGAGTTCGCGGTGGCGCCAAAAATGCTTTCCATCTGAAATGGATAGGGTAGTGAAATAATCTAGTCCTTTGAGGTTGTCTGGTAGCTTGACATTGAATGGCAGCAAGTATTCCACTGTGAACCATTCGTCACCATCGGGATAGTCGATACCGGTTGAAATGTCAAAGTAAAGGTGCAAAATGTCTTCTACCGTCAGACCATCATCTAAAATTAAGGGATGCTTGATACCTGATTTGTGATAGTCTCTCTTAAGCAACTCTGGTTCAAAGTAAGCTTTGATTATGGCTCGACGGAAGATTTCGTTTACTTCTTTAAGGTTCAAAGATGCTATATACCGGCTCACGGATATTATATAATCTTTGTAATCATTTGTAAAATTTTGCAAGACTGCTTATTTGGGGTGGTGCCTAATCGTTCTTTCGACTGCTATCCTGTTCTGTTTGTGGCTTGGCAGGTATATGTCTCTATCAGCCTTGGATCTAGGCAGTCTGTTTGAGTATCTTAACATGGACTAAACACATATCGAAACTGCGGAGAGTATGATGAATGTAGTGTTTCTAATACTAAAACCCCCTATAGCTTTGCAAGGGATACTATAAATTATATACTTACGTGCAAAAAATTTGTCATTGAACTTGAGAATTCTATGAGAGGAGTGCGAAGATAACGATATGGTAGGAAAAAGTGTTCTGGTAATAGCTGGTATTATTATTATGCTAGCGATCGCAATTGGGCTTTATGCTTCAGGAATCGAGGATCAGTTAATAGATTCAAGAGAAGGTTTAAGTTCCAATATGGCAGAGGTAGTGATCAAATCCGACAGCGGATGGTCAGCTGATATAAAGGATGGCCAGTCTAGATCACACGTAGTAGAGGGTTTTGGTGACAGAACACTACCTATAACATGCAGCGATGACGGCACGTACTCCCTAACTGTGCAAAAAATTGATGCAGGATCTGGTACCTTGAATGTAAAAGTACAAACCGAAGCAAGTAGTAGCTCTCAGAGCTCAACGACAACATCCTCAAATGGAATGATTTCGCTATCTGGTACTTGTTAATTATGTACCTAGACATATCTCCTATATGCCTTCCTTGATCTGTGGCGAGGGCTAACAGCCTTATTCAGGGAACATGACCCACAGATCATCAGCAATGACGAAGAATTAAAAATACTGGAAAGAAAGTGTAAAATCAAACACTTGTCTTATTGACCTTGGGAGCGAACATTAGAACATTTCCACTAAAGATGCCGGTTACATGGCCTTCTAGTCTGACTGACTCACACTACTCGTCTACCCTTACTTGAAGAGTTGCATCTTAAAGGAAAGCCTACGCGATCCGTTGAATCTATTGTTTATCTGCCCCATCTTCAGCACATAGCTCATCTATAATTTGAACTTGCGCGGAGCATGCTATTTTCGCTAGGATGTGAATTTAAGCAATTTGGAAGTATCATAGAGGTAATGTTCCTGATAATTATAACATAAATAACATAAAACGGTATCCTTTTATGGTAGTACATATCGGTACTCTCATAGTGAACATGCCTCGTTCCCTGGGCATTTTGAGGATGTTCTTACCGTCATTCTCTTATTCTCCGACTACTATAAGACTGGCTACAATTACAATAGCGATCGCTATTATTTTAGCAGCCTCTAATTTCACATCAGGTGTTGCACAACAGCAAGATCAATCAGCCACAAATCAAGCGTCAGTACTTCAAAATAGTGCATCAGCAACTGCAACGACAGCAGCAACAACTAGCTCCGCATTGAGTACAGAGGATAGCTTTAAAGTACAGGTACCCTCTGGCTGGGTAATTCAGGATGTGAAGAATAGGGGCTTTACATTGGCATCAGAGGTTCTACAAGGCTATGGCATACTCGCGCAACTATGCCCCGCGGAGCAAGAAGTTCGACAGCAACAGACACCACAAGGAGAGCCACATTCTGAGGTAGACTCTAATATGTCCAGCAGCAGCGACAGCAGTTGTCAGGGAGTTCAGAAAGAAGTGATACACATTCTGCGTTATCCTAACTTGGCTGCTTGGATTGGATTGTCTCCTGATGATATTATCCGCAACGACGATGCAGCAGCCGGCATTATTCTGGCGTATCAGATGCAAAAGCTTCAGGAAGCCGGTTATCGGGATATTCGAATTGTAAACAGTACAGATACAGCAATAAACGTCGATATCGGTACTGGCTTGAACAATAATACGACGACAGCAAGGTTGCCAGCCAAGCTTACAGAACTGACATACACCACAAATCTTGCTCCTGATGAAACGAAGAGAGGATACTTCGTTTCAACTGCTACTAATGTCACACCACGGAACTTGGGATTGATAACAGGATATGGCATCTTTTATGAAGGACTGGTTCTTGATGCTACTATTCCAGAGGAAGAAGAACATCAAACAACAATGCAGAGTAGTTTGCTGTTACAACCGCTAACCCCAATCAAACAAGTAATTGATTCATTTGAACTAATGGCAGGAGCAGAGATAGTACAAGCCATAATAGCGGCACAAACTCAGCAAGTGACACAGCAAGAGGAACTTGAGGATACTCTGGCAGTTGAAATTGATTCAAGCGACACAGAAGGTGCCACACCGGCTACATTTGAGTTTGAAGCGGATATAACAGGGGGGACAGAACCCTACACCGTCATGTGGGATGTAGATGACGATCAAATTGCAGAAAGCAATGAAGAAACCCTCGTGGCTACATTTAGGCAAGCTGGCACCTATAACATCGATGTAGTTGTTGCTGACGTGGCGGGTCAAATAGCATCTGATTCTGTAGAAGTCACGATAGAAGAAGGAGAAGAAGCGCCGTCGGATGAACGACCGTCAACAGTACAGGAAGAAGAACAACTAACAGAAGAAATGCCAGTAGAAGAAGAAGAAACCACTTGCGACTCCTCCTACCCCAACATCTGCATACCTCCCCCTCCTCCGATCTTGAGCTGTGATGATATTGAGGCTAGTAACTTTGAGGTACAGCCACCAGACCTACATCATTTTGATGCTGATAATGATGGCGTAGGATGCGAGACTGAAAACAATGAACAAGTTGACTTGGATGGAGAGCCCAATAGGTTAGGCATCAATGGTTCTCGAGGTATAGACGGCATAATTGACCATGCAATTAGGGGGTTTTATAGCTCCGGTTCAACTTGAGACGGAAAAATCTTCTATTAAACTAAAGAACTAGAAAATCAGTTCTAAACTCGGGCAAGAGAAAGCCTAATGGTCTTCTGACAATGCGATACCTGGAGCTGTATGAATGAAAAATTACTCGATCGACGAACATGAAGGGATTGATAATTAATAAACTGTGCGGAAAAGTGGCTCTGGTGAGGGAAAACTACCTAAATAAAAAGATTCAATGCGCTGTATATAGGATATTTCTAAGGTTCAAAGCCTTAATTCAGATAATATTACATCAAATTAATTTCAAAAAAAGGTATAAGATGTTCATATTTGGTTGAACTGATCAGCCTGATGATGTAGCGAGTCAACCTTTTACTATTTGTGCCCGTATTCCCAGAAGCCCATTGTCTCAAGAAGCTGATCATAGACCCTAGTAAAGTATAAATCAAAATGAGCTATTCTACACCTGCCATAACCATGACAGATCAGTTTGATTTTTTAGGAAAAAAAATTAAGGCATCAATTGCTGCCACGAGCTTGGCTGTTCTCTTATTGTTGCCAGCTAGCCTTGGATCTGGTGGAACAGTCATACAAGAAGCCTTTGGACAAACTACTGCTCCTCCTCTCACTGGAGCAGATGCAGGTGAAGGAGGGGAATTGGGATCTACTTTAACCACAAACGCATCTACATTTCTAGTGCGTGGAATTATAGGCAGCAGCCTGCCAGCACCGGATTTAGGTGGTCCGTCTGAGAACAATAATAGTGAAAGCAGTAGTAGTTATGTCTTGGCTGGGCGGTTCAGAATAGTTGCAAACCAAAGCATTGTTGATCGTTTCATTGCCGAAATAGACCTAGCAGCAGCCAATGGAACTACTACATTCCACAATGTTACTATTGAAGATAGTGCACCTTTCAGGTTTCAGCTGACAGAGAGTGGAAATGGAACTAATACAATCACCGGGACTAGCTCCATTCCTCCAGTTACTTCTAATATAATGACTCGCATCTATGTTGATGGTAATACGCCTGTCGTAGATAATGTTCCACTGATAATATCGATGCGAGGTCAAGTTCTTGCCATAGAGAATATTGATATTGATGAAACAATGATAGCAGATGCTGCACAACGGGATATCCTAAGTATAATTGATGGACAATCAATCTATGGAATCGTATCAAGATAGACATAAGCGAATCAGCTGCGCATTCTTTTTTTTAAGCTCAATTGTTTCCTGCCTGGAATAACGCTGACAAAGGTCAACGTGAAGGTTGATTTCTATCTTGGTTTTTTCATCTGCAAAAGACCAAGAGGTGCTGACAGATGTTGTTGTGTCATGAATGGAATAGGACAAAAATGATGGAGAACCTGATCACGAAATGTCTCGGAAGTCAAAAGCGAATACAAAAGGGGAAAATATCTGTCACAAATTATTCTCGGATTGTTTCTTTCACGGCTAAATTTGGCAGCTGCTGCAGCTGCTCTTCTTGTAGTCTATCATATAGATTATGTGTAGGGCATTAGCTAAGTTTCTGATTGCTTCTTTTTGCTTAAATCATCTCATGTGCTCATAATCTGACCCTGAAAATGACTGATTGAGAAAGTACTAATTATCACTCTAATCCTTAAAGAACGTCCAGGATTTATTTTCACCTATAAGACCTAATATCTTGTCAGTCAACTTTCTAACACCAACTGGTTTTTGAACAAAGCCATCAACTTGCGTAGGAGGGAACGTTTTAGAAAACACTATATCTCTTATTGCAAAACCAGTCAATACACGAACCTTCACATTAGGATTAGCTTCTTTGACTTTTTTGGCTAGTTGGATTCCAGATAATGCTGGCAGTCTAATGCCCAACACCATTATACCATAGGACTCTGCATTGGACTAGAATTTTTGTAGTGCCACTTCGGGATTTGTAAATGCAGCTACTAAAAGTCTATGGTTGTTAAGGCCAAGCTTGAGAGCGTTAACGGTGGCAGGGTCATCGCCTATAACAAGCAGTCTAGCTGGCGGTTTTTATCTTAGTCAGTGTTTGCTTCCATGCCATCTATGAGATGCCTTCATTCTGCACTTATCCCTCTTTGTCTCTAAAATGTCGCGGATTATGCAAATTGCGTTTCTATGACAGCTTCCGAATTTCATCTGTATCTTATAAAGAGGTAATCTGTGATAATAAATACCCTATTGAGGACCAATTATGAATAGTTTCTTCAATGTAATGAAACTTTTTGACAAAAGCCATTCTTAATAACGTGTACTTCTGACCCATTCTGCCAATAATTTTCAAACATGTGTCTCAGGTTATGAATGGGCTAAGAGAGGGGCTAAATATCAACCCTAGAATACAAATGCGCTGTGTGTTGCCATCGTTAGATGGAGTCGAAGTCCAAGAATGGATGAAATGAAAGAATCGTTAACTATGCGACAGTGAGTGCGCACGTGCCCTTATTATAAAGCATCTACCTTTCGATGTCTTCTTTCTTACATAGAGCAAGAGCTAAATGAGAAACTTCTAAACAATCTAGAATGAAAATCTGAAGAGACTCTTAAGTATCTGGTTCTGATTAGAGTCCTAGAATGCAGGATTATAAATTCAAGACCGTTATGATGGTGGCGGCACTAAGTGCTGCTCTTATGGGAACAGTCCACGTAGTAGCTTTTGCACAATCCGCAGAATCCGATGTACAGTCATCATCAGGCGGCTCAGGAGGCGGGCAAGGCCTTAGTGAATTACTGTTTGAAAATGGTGCTGCACAAAACTCAGTGACATCTTTGACAAATAATAGTCCAGATGACTCAGATTCAGAGACTGTCGCAGGAACAAACTCTCCCGAACAGACACAAGGAGAACAAATAGCTACAGATGGTGAGGAGGCTGAAGACTCCATAGGGACAGAACTGCTACCATTGATTGAAGAATTGTTTGTAGATATAGACGCTGAAGACTCCATAGGGACAGAACTGCTACCATTGATTGAAGAATTACTTGGCAGCTTCGTGGACTGAAGGGAACAACACTAAACTAGCGCTATATCTATTGGCTTTTGAAGAAAACGCACTTCTTTTTTCCCTTCACGTGGTTGCATCAAAAGGGGAGTTCCAAGAGTCAAAACCAGCACTAACAGCCACTGATGATCATTACCGAGATATTCCCATAAGGTATTGATATTTATCTTACTCTCTCAAATTAGAGACGAAAAGCTTACATACCTCAAGTGGGGAACAAGTAGACTCATAGGAGAATAGTAGAAGATGGCTCTAGAGTCTGAGGTCAAGATAAAAGTACTAGATGAATATATTGAGACTCTGAAACAGGATTTGCTTTTTTCAATGGCGGAACGCAAGCTCAAGTCTGAAAATACGAACAGCCATACCATCACAAGAATCAAGAGAGAACTCGATAAAGCCGCACAAGAAAGAATGAGGCTAAGCCAGATTCATCATAGCAATATCAACAATAGCATGGCTCTCACTGCCGCCAGTGCTTAGTCTTTTGGAAAAATACCTGTATGTTCTCGACGCAAATTACTTAGATAGTAGTCAGCCGACGCAAGCTATCTTTGGCCTGCTGGTTGCCTGAAAGGTGCTATAAAAATACAGCATATCAAAGTCACCAAACTTAGGATTCTGTATGTGTTAAACGACTAGCAAATCATTTGCAACAAAGCGGATAAAAGTAACCATATTCGCCACGTACAACCTTCTGAGAAGAAGAAGGTCGGTCGCTCACATCTGCAGGCGACTCTATTAGGTCTGAAGAAATAATTGAAGCGGAAGTCTGTGAGTAGTTCAGCCTCTTCTTTATTTTTTCATATGACTTATGATTCTTTCCTTTCAGCATCTCAAATACCCTCGGTGAATCGAGACTATCATTTCATAAATTCTAGACCTCGCCCTGATAGCAAAGTCTCTATTCCAATTCCCTCAGTGCAACAGAATCGGTCTTATTTTGGGCCACACACAAGAATGCATTACAGATTAGACAGAAAAAGATATTGTCCTTAATAGTCCACATCCCTGTAAGCGTCCATCTTCTGAGAGATATATCTCTGCGACTAAGAACCCTCCAGCTTCTTCCCAGTATGTTTTTCTGCGACTCGTCCTATCCATATGGTTATTACCACAGCAATTATTGTGACCACAACTGCGTAGAAAAGCATTGCCCATATGCCACTCTGGTCTCCAAAAATTAGTCTAAAGATTTCTTGAATTGCCTCGTTCCATGCAAGAGCTGCTATTAGACCAAATGCTGCTGTTATGAGAGCAGCTATTTTTTCAATTACTTCTTTTTGCATATATTATGACTGTAATACTATATAGGAAGACGTTGAAAGGAATCGATGTGAGTACCTTGGTACTTAATAGACAAAAAGATTTGATAATATTGAGAGATTGGATAATGAGTTTGGTACCCACTGGCGAGAATGGAATTACCCTTATTTTAATTAATCCGAGATTTTCCAATTATACTTTAAAGAGAAAAATACGTCACTTCCGTCACCAGGTAATTCTAAAGAATTAATTTAGTTAGTAGATGACAATGAACGGACTAATTCATTTGTGAAAGTATAAACCACTACAGTATATGGAACAAAAGGACAAAAATGACGATTGCTGTTTCACCAAAGAGGAGAACATGTATATGCGCAGATGATGATGGAACCTAATCAAAGATGGAGTGTAGATCAGGCAGAGCAAACATTTCATGCTCTATTAAAGAATGGAAAATAATGAAGAGAAGAGTTTAGCACCTGAAGCATGAAAATGTCCCCTTTGAGGGCCTGGTGCCTCAGTCAACATTTAGAATTTTCTAAATTGAGCGGAAGAAAATGCATAGTCTATATAGTAACAAAATGTAAAAAACAAATCACTCAAAGCTTAAAAGTTGGTTGAGATGACGGATATAGACGAAAAACAATGACAGTGCCCACAGATAAACCAACAGTCCTATCTTTACCACTGCTAAGAACACCTAAAGAAGCAAAAACGTTTGCAAAGCAAAATTTTGGTCATGTTGTACTTCATTGTTTTACACTCCAAGCGAACCCTACATTTTCAGGTTCTGTTGGCACAGGCAAATACATTTTCGTGATAGATGACGACGAGTTCCCCGAAGCAGGGAGATTGGATAAAGAGCTTGTAGCAAAATCTATGGACAATCATGATGGAGCCATCCCTGCGGAAAAACTGCCAAATTGGGAAACTACAGAATTTTCAATAGGCAGCCATCACTTTATTAGATTTAGGTTATTGAAACGCAAAACGCCAGAAGATGGCGGTTATGTACCTGACTCTACATTTACAATCCCTGTATTTTGTCCAAGACGTGATTTACTAATGGCTGATAAAGGATTGGCTAAAATGTATATTGACTTTATCAATGCATTAACTGAAGAGGTGTCAGAAATGAAGGGTCAGCCTGCTAGAATCGCTAGCTCAAATAGTGAATACTATCAGCTTGAACAGGTTCAATTTATGGGCGGCTCTCCAAAAAATATTCCGTTCATAGTTTTGAGTATGACAGCAATGAAAATATCTACAGAGAACCCTGAAGATAGAGAGTGTCAAAAACAACTAAGAAAGGAACTAAACCCAAAATGGTTGGTAGCCGTATCACCATTTGCATATCTGAATGATACCATAGAGATAGCGAAGTTGTATGCAAACACCGACTTAGACATAAAACGCTCTGTTGCTATATGTCCACTCTGTAATATGGCATATGAAGCAGTAAGTAACGGGGTTAAAGAAATAGATAATGAAACTTTCTGATTGATTCTAGTAGCTTATAGCTACGCTCGCTTTCATAATCTAATTCCGGCATTGGTTATGGGTCGTCCTTAAATATCGTCCAGCCTTTGGTTTCACCTATAAGACTCAATATCTTGTCAGTCAGCTTCCCCATACCAACGGGCCTCTGAATAAATCCATCGACAACAATATCATTGATTGAAGGAGACACTTTAGAAAACTCTAAATCTCTTACCTTTGAACCAGTCAAAAGAAGAACCTTCACATTCGGATTAACCTCTTTGACTTTTTCTGCTAATTGCGTACCAGATATTGATGGCATCCAACTGTCAGCCAGCACCAAACAATAGCCCTTCGGATTGGATTTGAAAGTTTGTAGTACCTCTTAGGGATTGGTAAATGCATCAACCAAGAATTCATAACTGAGAAGACCATGCTTGAGGACATGAACTATATCAGGTTCATCGTCTACAACAAGCAAACTAGCTAGCGGTTTCTTATTATCTTCATCAGTGTTTGGTTTCACGTTATCATCACTCATTGACTTCCCTCCTGCATACATATCCCTCTTGAGTCTCCTGTAAAATACCACTTCCGATTCTGTCTGTCTTTCTATAACTGCTTCCAAAGCAGTTCATCAGTTTCTTGTTGAAGGGAATTAGCCCCATGACAATCAATACCATTTTGAAGGGAAACTAGAAAAGGTCTCCTCAAATCTATGCGACATTCCACACAATCCGTTCTTACTAACAAGTACTATTGACTTCTTCTCCCAATCATTTTTGATATATCATAATAATTCTAAGGTCATGAGTGAGGCAACAGAGAGAGGTTAACCCGCAACACTCGATTCATTTTCGTGGTCTAGCCTATGATATACATTCTCTCTTGTGGTTGCAAAGTTTCAGATGGCTTCTATTCGCTTGTCTCTTTGTTGGCGTTTTCAAATTCCCTACAGAGTGCCTATAACCGTCAATCAGTGACTGCAGAAACTCTATGTTGGCTGTTCTGTATGGTCCTATGATGGATGGTTGGGACACTTTTGCCTATGATGATAGTCATATACGAATCGACCAATCACACTTTGACCATCTCATCTAGATAGACATCTGGATATCTTGAAGGATAAAAAAACTCTATATTCTATTTAAGCCAATCATCATCAAACCATGATTGCAAAAATGAATGTTCTATATTATGCTGCAGCGGCAACTACTGCAATAGCTGGTATTTTGCATCTAGTCCTAGCTCCTAACATTTTAGGATTTAACGTCAATACAGGCATTTTTTTCATAGTGGCTGGAATAGCCCAGCTATTTTGGGTAGTACCAATGATAAGAAGATGGGGAAGGCCATGGTATTTGATAGGCATTGGAGGAACAATAGTGCTAATCATACTCTTTGCAATTACTAGAATGCCGGATAATCCAATCACGGGAAGAGCTGGCCCCATTATGCCAATGGCAATCGCTATCGAAGTATTCCAAGCAGCCTTCATTGGACTGAGTATAGCAATCATAATCTATGAAAGCAGACGAAAACGCATAAGCGGAAAGACCGCTGCTGAGACAGCATGAAAATTAGGAGGAAGAAGTATACAGGAGAGAAAAAGGAGTAGGGAAATTTTCTTCTTCACCACTAAACTATGTTTTTTGTATCTTCTTATTGACCTGTTGTGTTTCCAGCGGTTCCAGTAGACATATTAGTTCCTGCCGTTCCTGCTCCTGTTGGTCCTCCTTCTTGATCTGTGCTAGTTAACAGATTAGATATGTCCTGTAGATGCTCAGGGGTCAGTATGATTCCACTGATTGGCGTTGGTCCAAAGTGATTCTCAGTAGCAACTGGGTCAATACCTATCGATATGAGATTGTTCTGCAGAGTAATGAATATAGGCACATTTTCTGTAGGACCTAGTTCCGTTACTACAGTTGCGGTTCCATTGATTGTAGTACTGTTTGCGTCTGTATGCAGAATAGCTGATTGCATAAAGTCGGAAATTGTGTGTTGATGTAGGAATGTCCCATCCGCATATCGAGTCATTTCAATTATGGCGTCAAAGCTAGTTACTGTGGGCTGCGTCCCTTCGGTACCCGCTCCCAATAGAGGCATGTCTGATTCTAATTCCCAGTAACCTGCCGCAACCCATTCTGGCGCTAGACGATCTGGTGCAAGCGTCAAACTAGCAATAATGCCTGCGAGTTTGTTGCCGCCGCTTGTAGTAGTAGTTGCATTAGCAGTATCACCAGCTGTTGTTGTTCCTCCAGTAGCATTACCCGTCGTGGTAGTAGTATCTGTAACACCTAATTCCTCTTGTGCAAAAGCTAAGGAAGGATACAGTTGTCCGAGTAGGGTGTTTGATGCAAAAATTCCTGTTGCAGCTATTGAGAAGACTGTTGCTGCAATCAGCAATCCCTTTTTGAAAATATTATGCTGTGTTGGTAGATATTTCATCAGCTTATCGCGGTTCAACTTTCATATTATGACTTATACAACATAGTATGGAATTAAGTATTTATTTTCATTATATAATATGATACTGATTTTATCATGGCCTGTTGCGCACTGGGTCCCCGAAAGCGAAGAACTTACATCTTTCATCAAAGTACTAGTTCAACTATCTACACCCGCAATTATATACAAGCCCAACATGACAGAGTTTTTCAGTTCTTTTGATGAGATTCTTTAGCTCTTTGCCACATATGCTACAGCAACTAATTTGAAGCTGCTTCTTTATTGTCTTCGAGAATATCGTACTCTGTCGTTCTAGCCACTCCAAACCATCAAGCTTCGTAAACAACCTCGACTCTCGTGCATCACTTAACTATTCTTCAATTGAGCCTTTTTTACTTGACTATCGCTTCAACTTTTTTCATATTGTAGTAGTCAATAGACGTAATAGAACTTATTTGAATTTGAAGGGTGCTATTAGCTTCTGGCTTGTAATTTGGATCGATTTGGTCCCTTAGAAAAGATTTCCTTTCGTCTATTATTTGATGTGGGGTTATTATTGTCATGTGTACATGCTAATGAGGCCAAGCGCAGCTCTAGAGGGTAATAAATTCGGAAGCACTGAGACTGGGGAGGGTTTACATAAATAATTATTTCTAGATGAAATACTAAGAACATACGCATAAAAGCAATTTTTAGTATTGTGGAGAAAATAATGACAACTAGATGGCTTTGGAGTTTGCTGTGGCAGTAAAGGGGCTAGAGAAACGCATAGAAATTCTAAAGCAGAATCTCCGTTTCTTCATGGCAAACTACAAAGCCGAGTATACGAGCCAAATCATAACAATTAAGAGTGAATTGGATAAAGCGGTGCAGGAAAGAATGAACTTAAGTCAGGCCTATTATCGCCCAAATAATAATAGGGTGGCCGTTTCTGCTACTTAGTATTTAATACAATGAATAAAATTGTCAGGGTTTCCGATGCAAGCAATCAATATTTAGCAGTCAGCTGAAGCGTGTTATCTTAGGCTTGGCGCGCCTCCACCGCTGCTGAAAGTGTCAATGTTCAATAACCTGTCTGGTGATAAAAAAATGCAATGGTAGGCTTGCCGACCGAGAATAATACGGAAGCAAATAAGAAAGAAGAAAGAACAGGAGACGCTCAGAAAGAGGATACAATACAGCCAATCGCTAAAGTCAATTCTAAACTTGGTAAGGAGTTACAAGAATGGGAAGTTGAATCAACAAAGGGCGGCGCAAATGACTGAGGCGGATGAGAAGAGCAAGTGCAAAGAGGCAAGGGTCTGCTTAATAAGATAAATCAGCTAATTGTGGTTTATACATTTACTAGTCGATTTAAGGAGTCAGACAGATTAACGATAATGTAGTTAGTTATTATGTTAGCAACTACAAATCCATTAACCAGTCTGGGCATGAGAGCTTCAAGCATTGAAATCGGTGCTTTTATTACCCTTCTACTACTTTCTGTTTTCTCTGCTTACACCTCAGCACCATAATTCCTGCTGGTAGCGATAATCAGAGTATCAACAAATGTCAAGATAGTGGTACAGTTCAAGCAGCACGATACCCTGAGATGGATACAAACCCATGCTTTGCATCTAACGCTAACAGTATTGATTCAACGACAGGTCTTATAATCATGAATCTAACTGTTGAAGACCTTCTCGATTAAGAATGGAGGTCAACCTATCTTCAAGAAGCCACAGTAGTACAAACCAAAGATGTGTTTGGAAATGTCACTAATACTAGTGATAGAACAAGTTGGCAGATCTCGGAAAATTGGTATTATCTACAAATAACAGGAATCAAATAAGCTCAATTCAACTGATTTTTGTCGATTACACTACCGGTTATGAGGCAACCTATATCCCCTCATCATCAATACCTATCTACGGTACAGGACTTGACAATCTCCACGCAGCAATGGCTGAACCAGTGAAGATAATAAACTCTGTCAGTATTACACGAATATAATAATAGACAGCGAAGAAGAGAGATGTATGTGACGACAGCATGTCATCACCATACAAGAAAACTACAGGAGAGAAGATACTCCTAATATTTGGTTGGATGTTAATCGCAGTGGGAGCTTTTCTTATAATTTTTTCTTGCTGCTGGCATATTCACTGCACTTCTCTTCTCACTTCTCATAGTGGCCGGGTTTGTAATGCGCCATTATGCGAATAAGAGGGTCAAGCAATTGAAAAGCAAATAGTAGAGAGTACTATGGGAAGTGGAAGAAATATCTCTGATTGTTTAGAGATAATTCACCCATCTCAAGTATCGACGTTGACTATCATATAATGCCAGCAGGTCTATGGATTTTCACTTTTCCTATCAAATATTAGTCTTTTTCCGCTAATGCTGCAGCGGCAGTATATATCCTATTGTATTCAAGCTGCTTCTGCATTATCAAGATTAAAAACTACTACTATTTGTGCCTGCAGCCACTCTAAACCTTCGAGCTCTGCCAACAATTTATCTGCTTCTTGTATTTCTTTGCTATTCTTCAATAGTTTTTTTGTATAATTAGGGCTCCGACTTTTTCCAAGTCATCAGAAGCACACTTGATTGCGTCTATTTGTATCTGGTAGGTGCTCTTTAATTCTGGCCTGTTATATGGATTATTTTGCTCTTTTAGGAAGGAAATTTTTTCATCTATAATTTGCCGTAGTGTGATGATGACACCAACTACAAAGAAACAGAGATATCAAATTAATAATTACTGGAGCATATGCGGCAATAGACTCAAGTTTGATAGGATAACCGAAAAGCAATTGACATGCTGGAACTGTATGGTACTAAATGCAGATTAGTAAAGACGGTTATCGTTGTTGTCGATATATCTCTTGACGAAAGAAGAGAATGAGGGCGCACGCACGCATACGCCTGTCCATTCGCTAGAGTAGCTTTTGTGCCTTTATCATCAAGTTTGCTGTAACGGTAGAGAATACTCCTGCCAGAAGAGTTGAAAGTATTGCAACTTGATACGGTGGGGCTACATTTGATTGTAGTAATAAGTAAATTGATGTGAATTTGCCTACCATGTATACCACTTCAGATACACCTAAAGCGGTCACTATTTTCTTTGCATCCTGCCTAAACTTATTTGAATCTCTCTTACCTGTAACCGTGTCAAAATACTTCTTTCTATTATCAATGTAGAATAGACCGGCAAACGCAGCAAGATACACGCCTGTACCTGTTATTATAGAGAAAATAGAAACAAGAACATTATTACTAATGCCTTGAGCAGCATATTGAACAACTATCGAATCTGTAATAATTGCAAATACAGCTGCAAAAATGATATTTTTGTTGAAAAGGATAAGGTCTCGATATTTGGCATAGAAATGCCTGAATGATTGTTGCTCTCGTCTATTCTTTTGGCTGGTGAGGGGACGGTTTGCGAAGTCCACCATCATATCGTTTGGAAAGACATGAATATTAATCTAGCTTAGAACCAAGATTGACAATTTCGCTCCCGAATTGAAGAAGGCAACCATATTCCATACCCTTTTTATAGTAATATTCTTCTTA
>Ga0075421_100002992_pt1 | contig 20201 bp, 14 predicted proteins | sample SoiMetdeltSBSDD5_FD_75292 | JGI IMG/M metagenome (GOLD analysis project Ga0075421, IMG submission 75292) | Bulk soil microbial communities from a Populus tree surrounding site in Tennessee, USA - Soil MetaG P. deltoides SBSDD5 | ecosystem: Environmental > Terrestrial > Soil > Tree plantation... | reverse complement strand
ACCGTGAAGCGAGGCTGGGCGATGGCGCAGGCCTGGCTCTACCGGGACCTCAGACGAGCACTCGAGGGTTCACAGTGACCGAGGTGCTGGGTTCGTTGACCGACCGCGAGCGGGGCCGCCGGGATGAGGCGGAACAGTTGTACGACCAGGCTCGGGCGCTGCTCCACGGGACCAGGTCTGCCTTCCTCGACGACGCCTGCCGGGGGGACGTCGAGCTGCGAGCGGAGCTCGTCTCGCTCCTCGAGCATGCGGAGGCCGCGGAGGAGTTCTTCGCGCGCCTGGCCGAGGTCGTCGTCGGGCCCTCCTCCTGGACCACACGAGAAGGTCAAGAGAGTGGAGACGAGGGGGCCCGCGAGCCGGCCCCGCCATGTCCGCCGCCTGAGCTCCCCCCGGGCCACACGGTTGGCCACTACCGGATTGTGGCCCGCCTCGGCGCAGGCGGGATGGGAACCGTCTACCGGGCCTACGACACCCGCTTGCACCGCGACGTGGCGCTCAAGTTTCTCCCGGCTCACCTGAGCTCCGCTCAGGATGCGGAGGAACGGCTGTTGGTGGAAGCCCGGGCGGCGGCGGCGCTCGAGCATCCGAACATCTGTGGGGTTCATGAGATCGGGGAGACCGCCGAGGGACAGCCGTTCATCGCCATGGCGTGCTACGAGGGGGAGACCCTGAAGGAGCGGCTCCGCCAGGGGCCGCTGCTGGTGGCGGAGGCCGTGGGAGTGGCGGGGCAGATTGCTCGCGGCTTGGCTGTCGCTCACGCGCGCGGGATCATTCATCGGGACGTGAAACCCGGAAACGTGATGCTCACGCCCGATGGCACGGTGAAGCTGCTCGACTTCGGTCTCGCCAAAGTAGCCGACGTGAGTCTGACCGCGCCCGGCCTCACGCCCGGCACCGTGGCGTATATGTCGCCGGAGCAGGCGCGGGGCGATTCGCTGGATCACCGGACGGACCTCTGGAGTCTGGGGGTGGTGCTCTACGAGATGCTCACGGGCGTGCGCCCGTTCCGGGGTGGGAACGACCGGGCGGTCATCCAGGCGATCCTGCATGACCAGCCGGAGCCTCTCCGGAGGAGAGTGGGCGGTCCGCCTGAGTCGCTCGAGCCAATCGTCGATCGCCTGCTTCGAAAGGAACCGGACGCCCGCTACGGGAGTGCGGCGGAGTTCCTGACCGACCTAGTCCATGCCAATTCCGCACCGGTCGAGACCGCTCCTGCACTGAGTGTGGACGAGCCACCGAGCCCTCCTCACGGCACCAACGGACTTGGGCCGGCGGTCACCGCTACTCCACTAGTCAGGGCATTGCGGCCCGGCTTCCTGCGTCGCCGGAGAGTTATAGCCCTGGCCCTCTCCATCATGGGGCTTGCGGCGGTCGGCCTGACGATCCGGAGTTTCACTCCACCTCGCCTACCCACCTCACCCGCGGCCATCGCCGTCCTGCCCTTCGCCTACCGAGGCAGCCCCAAGTTCAGCTACCTGCGAGAGGGCCTGGTGGATCTGCTGAGCACCAAGCTCGAGGGCGCCCCCGGGCTCCGCCCCGTAGACTCGCGGACTTTGCTCAAGTTCGCGAGCCGGGAGGGCGACATCACCGATCCCCAGCGCGGTGCGCTGCTCGCACGGCGTTTCGGCGCCGGGCTCTTCGTGCTCGGCAGCGTTACCGAGGCCCATGGCCGGCTCGGCGTCAGTGCCACGATCTACGATGCCGGGGGGCGGCCGCGGAACTCTTTCGAAGCGATGGCTCGCGGGGAGGAGGAAATCTTCGACTTGGCCGACCGCCTTGCACGGCAGATTCTCGCGGAGGCGCAGGATGAGCCAGACCAGTTCGCCCGGGTTGCCGGCCAGACCACCACGTCGCTCCCCGCCCTGAAGGCGTACCTCGAGGGTGCACGCGAGCTGCGGGCTGGGCGCCCGACCATAGCGGAAGAGGACTTTCGCCGAGCGGTCCAGCTCGACACCTCCTTCGCCCTCGCCTACTACTGGCTGGCCGGTCTCACCGGGGATACAGCGATGGTGGATCGCGCGTTGCGCCACAGTGACCGGCTGGGCGAGCACCACCGCGCGCTCCTTCGGGCCCTGGCCGCTTCCATGCGAGGGGATCACACAGGAGCCAACCAGCAATATCGCCAGATCGTGGCATTGCACCCCGATGACGTCGAGGCCTGGCACGGGCTTGCCTGGCTCACGCAGGAGAAAGGCCCTCTGATGGGAGGGGCCTGGGTAGATGCGCGTGAGCCGTACGAGCGGGTGCTTGCGCTGGATCCGGGAAACGTATCGGCGCTCTTCTCGCTCTCTACCATTGCAGCCAGAGAGGGGCGGCTGACCGATCTCGACTCGTTGACCGCTCGACAACTTCAGCTCGTCCAGAATTACCACTGGGCGAGTATCGCGCGGGGCCAACGCGCGGTTGCCCGGGGAGATACGGCCGGGGAGGCCCGCTTCGTGGCGGAGTTGCGGAAGCGACCCGACGCATGGGCGCACGAGGGCGCTGCAATCGTGACCTGGACGACGGGCAATCTCACGGCTGGGCGCCGCTTGTGGGGCCTCATCACGGAGCCCTCTCGCTCGGTGGGGTACCGGGTCAAGGCGCATGTGGTGCTCGCGAAGATCGAGCTCACCAACGGCCGGTGGAATGCCGCGAGCGCCGAGCTCGAGGCGCTCGGGGCCCTGGACCGGGGCGCGGCGCTGGAGCACCGCGCGTTCTATGCATTGACGCGGTTCCGGGAGGCACCCCGCTCTGAGCTGATGGCGCTCCGGGATTCACTGCGGCGCTGGGACCCGTCGTCGGCGCGCACGGAGGGGGACGGGTTGTTCCCGGTCCATCGCGGGCTGCACCGTTACCTCAGGCTCTACCTGCTGGGACTGCTGAGCGCCCGGCTGCGCGACGAGCCCGCCGCGCGGCGCTATGTGGCCGAGCTCGAGCGGGTGGACCGGTCGTCGCCCCGTGGCCGCTTCGCGGCCGACAAGGCTCAGGCCATCCGCAGCGAGCTCGCGTGGATCCGCGGCCGGCGGGAGGAGGCGCTGACGCTCTTGGAAGGGGCGCAATTCTGGACCACCAGTTCCGGGCTGGACGGGGGGGGCTCAGAGTTCGCGGCCAACTTCCACGAGCGGTTCGCCCGCCCCGAGCTACTCTACGAACTCGGCCGGGAGGACGAGGCGCTCCCGTGGTACCGGAGCTTCACGTACGATCTCCTGTACACCGGACCGGCCGAGCTGCGACTGGGCCAGATCTACGAGCACAAGGGCGACCAGCGGCGTGCGATCGAGCACTACTCCCGCTTCGTCGAGCTCTGGCGGGAGTCCGATCCGGAGCTCCAGCCGATGGTCCGCCAAGCACAGCAGGCGCTCGCGCGACTCCGCTGATCCCCTGCACCACCGTCGTGGACTTGAGAAGCGGCGGCTTGAGCATTTGCAGGAGAGACATCAGAGAACGTAGAGCCTCGCGACTCCCTAGAGTTACGAGACCTCCGCCTTCCTACTAAGGCTCCGAGAGATGGCAAATTCCCGTGTGGTCCGGGGAACGCGTTTGACTCGAGGAGTTTCCCCAAGTCGACAGACCACCCTAGCGGTGGCATCGGTGCTTGTGCTGCTCCTGGCCCGACCACCATCGGCTATCGCGCAGGAAGCAGCGCCGACCGGCAGCATCGGTGGGAGGGTAGTGGACGAGCAGGGCGCACCGATAGCCGGCGCCCAGGTGTTCCTCATCCGCCCGGCGATCGCGACCGCCACCCGCACGGGCGGCGGCTATCTGCTCTCCCGCGTTCCGGTTGGACGTCAGGTCCTCCGTGCCCGCATGCTCGGATTCCGGCCGGACTCGGCCAGCGTGACAGTCACCGCAGGGCAGCAGGCGACCCAGGATTTCACCCTCCGGCGGGACCCACTCCAACTCCAGACCCTGGTGGTCACCGGGACGCAGTCGCCCAGGATGAACCTCGACGCCAGTGTCGCCGTCACGACGCTCGCTGCGACCGAGATCGAGCAAGCCGTGCCGCGGAGCACCACCGAGATGCTACGCTACGTCCCCGGCTTCACCCGGGTCGAAAGCTCGGGTGGGGAAGTCAACGAGAATATCAGCATCCGCGGCGTCCTCGGGGTGGAGTACGTGGCCTTCCTGGAGGATGGGCTACCTGTCTTCCCCACGATGGAAGCCTTCTTCATGAATCCCGACAACCTGTTTCGCTTCGACGCCAACATCGAGCGGATGGAAGTGGTGCGGGGCGGTAGCTCGCCCCTTTACGGCTCGAACACCCCGGGCGCCATCGTCAACTTCATCAACAAGTCCGGCGCAGACGTGCTCGCCGGCACCATGCGCGCCACCGGTGGTACCCAAGGCCTCGCCCGGTACGACCTCAACATGAACGGACCGTTGGGCAGGGACTGGCGCTTCAACGTGGGGGGGTTCTATCGCTACGACCACGGGGTACGCAATCCCGGCTTCCCCGGTATCCGCGGCGGCCAGCTCAAGGGCAGCGTCACCCGCTTGCTGCGCAATGGGTATCTCCGGTTCTCGGTCAAGCATATAGACGATCGCAACCAGTTCATCTTTCCCCTGCCCTTCGCCGATCCTTCCCACCCGGACTACGTCTCCGGGTTCGGCAATTACGGCTCCTTCAGCACGCCGGAGGGCGTGGGTCTCCAAATCCCCACGCCCGCTGGTGATCTGACTCTACCGCTTGATAACGGCCTCAAGACCAAGGCGACCTGGTTCACCGCCGACGTGGGGTTCGACCTGGCGAATGACTGGCACCTGCAGAACACCACGCAGGTCATGCACAATGATCAGGAGTTCAACGCGCTCTTCGCCTTCAACGCGGTCGCTGCGCCGGACTACGTAACGGGACCAACTTCACAAGGTCTGCTGGGCTTTCCGGCAGGAACGACGTTCCAGTACTTCTTCACCAACCACCTCGACGCCACCGGAGCTCCGCTCCCCTTCGATACCCCTAACGGCCTGGTAGCACCCGCTGGCGAGTGGCACGTGCAGAAGCCCATCTCCGCGGTGCAGAATCAACTCTCCCTCCGAAAGCGGTTTGGACGACATTTGCTGTCCATCGGCGGATACCTGGCCCACTATACCGAGGACAATCACTGGTTCTTCACCGACATCCTGACCGATGTGCGGGACAACCCGCGCTTCCTGGACCTGGTCGTCACCCCTCCGAGCGAAACCCCGGTCCACATCACCCGGAACGGGTTCCGGAGCTTCCTCCCGTTCTCCGTCAATGGGACCGGCCAGACCACGATCGCGTCGGGGGTGGTGGGCGGCGAGCTCCGGCTCACGGCTCGCCTGCGGGCCGACCTGGGGCTGAGGGTTGAACACAATACCTACGTGCAGACCTCGGAGAACACCTCGCTCTTCGATCTGGACGGCGATCCGACGACGCTCTTCGACCTCGAGACCTTCGGCAACCATACCTTCCGCCACTTCAGCCTGAACCTCACCGACTGGTCGGCCTCGGTGGGACTCAACTTCCGGATCAACGACAAGATGTCGGTGTACGGATTGGGCTCGCGGGGCCATAAGATGCCGGCGCTCGACGAGTTGGTAGCCGCTTCGACGCAGGAGCAAGTCGACCTGTTCGAGGGTCGTGAGGTGCGGGCCGCCGAGCTGGGGGTCAAGTACGCGGCCGGACGGGTCGCGGCGACGCTGAACGGCTTCTTTACCCAGCTCAGGAACATCACCGGCCAGGGTGTGATTGTGGATACGGTCACGGGAGCCACCACGTGGGAGATCACTTTGGATCCGGAAAATCGCTCCTATGGCACCGAGATCGAGGCGTTCATCTCGCCGGTGGACGGACTTCAGCTGCTGGGCACTGGCACCATTCTCGAAGCCGAGCTTGGCCCCGGCATAGACAGCCTGGTCGGCGAGCGGCTCCCCCTGGCGCCGACCACGATCGGTAATCTGGTCGCTCTCTACACGCCCCGGCAGATAGCCGGCCTCCAACTCAAGGGCGACTGGCATTGGGTCGGCTCCCGTTTCACCGATTCCCCGCAAGAACGAGTCGTCGATGCCAAGCTGCCTTCCTACGGCTACTTCAACTTAGGCGCGGGACTCGCCCTGCCGAACGCGGGAGTCAGGATAAACCTGGATTTGCTCAACGCATTCCAGAGCAAGGGGCTGGAGGAGGGTAACCCGCGATTGGCGAGTGCAGGAAGCAACATCTTCCTGGCCCGGCCGCTGCTGCCCCGGCGGCTGCAGGCGTCGATCGAGTACGATTTCGGAGGTGGCGGGTCGCGGCGCTAGTGCGCCTCGGCCCGCCCTGCTCCGCACTGCTGCTGAAACGACCGGCTGGATGCGCTGCGGACGCTACGTCGTCGGTCGGAAGAAGTTCTCCACCACGTATTTCGCGACTTTGCGGCCGATCTGTGCCCCATGCCGGGTGGAGTGCCGCCAGTGGAGGCCTGCCCAGACGCGCGCGCTGTATATCTCGCGCCCAATCGCGTTCAGGTCATGATAGGTCCGCTCCGCCTTCCCCAGCTGCGGCACCGCAGAGGTGCTGGTCGCAATGGTCCATGTGACCTTGTTCGTTCCGAAATAGTCCGCTACCACCTCGAGCAGGGCCGTCGACCAGAATGAGTGAGCCGAGGGGTACTCCGGGTGGTTGACGGTCAGCAGCGGCTCCCAGGTCGGATCCGGGTCGGTGTCGGGGTTGCCGTCGGTATCCGCCTGCGGGATGGCCGTGCGCGGCCGCCAGAACCTGTAGAAGTACTTGGCCTCGAAGCCGGCGATGAGCGCATCGGCTGACGCCGTGTATACCATCGCCAGCAGCCGAGCGGTCTCGCGCACAGTGAGGCCGTGGTCGCTGACCAGTTTGATCAGATTTCGATTCCAGTGGACGAAGGAATGCTCCGACCAGAAGTATGCGATGTCGGTCTGCTCGCCTGTCCGGAACGTGCTGGTTTTGCGCCCGTAATCGCGGGCCTCGATGAAATCCGCGGTGTAGGCATCCGAGGTCAGCGGGCCGGGGCCGTCGGGTCGGAACCGGCTTGGGTCCGCAAACGTAAACGGCCGGATCTTGCCTACCTTGGCGTCGACCGGCTGGGTGCCACAGCCGCCATTCGGCTCGAACTCGCCTGGCGGGACCGGAGTCGCGCTGCACTCGTAGGACACCACGTTATTGAATCCGTCGTTGGCCCGGAGGGCGAGCAGCGCGGTCGCCGCGTCTTCTCCGACCTGGATACCATCGGTTTTCGCCTGGCCGTCTGGGATGCCGTCCCGGTAAGCAGTGTACTGGCCGTCGAGATAGGCAAACTGTGATGACGCGACGCGCGCGCGAGCCGTGAGGTATCCTGCGGTCGCGACCGCAGCGCGAACGTCGGCCCCGGGCGGCGCATCGATCTTCGCCGCGAATGGCTCGAAGCCTCCCTCGATGGCCATCACCGCGTCGTAGATCGCGAGCATGACCGTGGCTTGGAGCACCTCCGAGCTCGCCGGTGGTCGAAACGCGTCCGCATTGTGGATGGCGGGTTGAACGATCGCTACCCACTCAGTGACGACATTGGAGGGAGTCACCGCCTGAGGCGACTTCGGGAGCGAGGTCACGGGCGGCCCGTCCACGCTCGTGTCGCTCGGCATGCGCGCGTCCGCGCACCCCATGATGAGCAGTCCTGCCCAGGCGATAGCGAGCCTCCCGGTCATGGATCCATGTGACATGGCCCACCTCCTTTTCGTTTGGTTGGGTCGTTGCCTGGTTCTCGCTGCACCCCATTTACGACAAGACCGGCCGCGGTCGGCTCACGAGGTGGGGGGCACGAGAAGTACGGGCGGGGTCGGTGGCTGCGGAAGCTGGTCAGGGGAGTATGGGTCGGGTCCTCAAGTAGAGCGGCTGGGGTGCGGGGGGGACGATCGTCTCGGGCCCCTGCGGGGATGCCCCTGAGCGGTGCTCGGCGACTTCAATGTGGTGTACGGGTGGGACTGGGCCGAGGCGGAGCGGGACTTTCGCCGGTCGCTGGCGCTCGACCCGAACAATGCCAACACCCATCATTGGTACGACGGTGACTACCTTCTGGCGGTGGACCGGATGGACGAGGCCGGGGAGGCGATTCCGGAACTGCGGAACATGGTGGCGATGGACACTGCGTTCCCGCTCACCAATGAGTACCTGGACACGGCCTACGTCAGGTCGTCCGTGAATCACCGCCGACACTCACTCTGGGAACATTGTTCGAGCGATACGTGTCAGAAGGCCGGTATCACACGGACGGCTCTTTGAAAACCGAAGCCTATCTGCGACATGTGGCGAAGACGGGCGAGCACCTGGCGAAGCATTTTGGCCCGGCGTTTCCTGTCGAAGACCTCACACCCGATCGGATACGCGAGTACGTCCGGCTGCGGCGCGAGGGAGTGATCAGCGGGCACCCAGCCCGCGCCAGTACCATCCACCGTGATTTTGGGATGCTGAAGGCCGCCCTCAACTGGGCCAGCACGGTGTATAAGGGCCGCCGGCCGATACTGGAGCGCAACCCGCTCGACAAAATGAAGTTCCCTCGCGAGAAGGATCCCAAGCGCCCAGTACTTGATAAGGAGACGATCGACCAGCTCCTCGCGAGGGCACCGGTGGTCCATCCTTATCTGCGGATTCTCATCATCCTGGCACGGCGCACTGGCCGGCGGCTGAGCGCAATTCTCAATCTACGGTGGGATGACGTGGACTTTGCTAAGGGGATGATTCGGTGGCAGGCGGAGCACGATAAGCTCCGCCGCACCTGGACAGTCCCGATACACCCAGAGGTGCACGTCGAGCTGCTCCGGTTTCGAAAGGAGCAGGGGGCCATCGGTAGTGCCTTGCTCTTTCCGCACCCCAGACAAGAGCAGCGGATGGGCCAGCCGGTTAGCCGACACATGGCAGCCTGGTGGCTCAAGGAGGCGTTCCGGCGGGGCAAGCTCCAGAAGCCCGATGGGAGCCTCTGGCATACGTTTCGGCGGGTCTGGGCCACCGAGCGAAAGCACCTCCCGCCGAACGACGTGGCGGCAGCAGGGGGGTGGCTTGATACCGGAACGCTGCAGCAGTGTTATCAGCAGTGCGATTTGGACACGCTTCGAGTGGTGGTCGAGTTCGAGCGGCCCCAGACACCACCACCAAGATGGCTCCGAGTCAGCAAGTGAGCCCGTTGAGGCTGACGGAGCAACTCACTCACTGACTCACACAGCGACTCACACACCCGCAGATAGGAGAAGCCCGGCACGACCTAAGTCGTTGCCGGGCTTCATTGCCCCTCCTGGGCTCGAACCAGGACTCTCCTGATCCAGAGTCCGCCGGGCTGGGCAGGCATTATCGACAACCTGTTGGGATTCGGCCACTTCCCGAGCATCGGTGCCCGCTTCCCGGCCATAGTTTGCCCGATTATGCCCGCAGAAACTACGGCAAAACTACGGCGCTGCCGCCCTTCAGCCCTGCGCCGGTGAGGGACTGCGCGCCATCCCCACCGGACGGGCTCGAGCTCTTCTTCTACAACCCGACGGCTGGATCTTCCAGCGCGCACCGGGGGCCGATCTCTACACCGTGACGCGGCCCCGCCTCCGATCCGGGGTCGGCTGCGGTCAAACTGGGTCCCACGTCAACAGCAGCGCGGACGAGACCAGGGCACGGAAGCCTCCCGGAAGTAGAGGAGGCGAGGCGAGTCACTCGGGTGCCGCCAGGGCGAGCCGCTGGACGGCCTCCCGGGCCTTCCGCACCATGGGCTGGAACACGGCGTCGGCCTCGGGCCGGGGGGCGAGGAAGATGGAGTACGCCTCGCGCGCACGGTCCGTCTGCCCGAGCTGCTCGTGGATCCTGGCGACCTCGTAGTCGACCGGCAGCGAGGTGCCGGTCAGAGACTCGAAGTACGGCAGCGCCTCCCGAGGCCGCCCCATCTCCATGAGCAGCCGGCCAAGCCACCAGCGGAGGCGGGTATTGACGATCTCTCGCTGCCAATCGCCGACCGCCCGGCGTTGCGAGCGCTCAAGCAGAACCAGCGCGGTGTCTCGCTGCCCTCGGCGCCACCACGCGTATCCTTCGAGTGCCTGCCGCGCTGCCTCGGTGAAGGCGGCTTCGGACAAATCCCCGGTCGCGCTGAGACGCTGCGCGCGGGACTGCAGCCGCTCCAGCGAACGGCGCAGGACCTGCCATCGTGCCCGGCTGGCTGCATAGACGCCGGCGTGGAAGAGCTGGAAGGCATTCGCGCTGTCAGGCGCGCCGAGAGTAAGCGCGGAATCGAGCCGCGCAGGAGGGACCGGAACGCCGAGCTCGTCGAGCAGCAGGAGCATCATACCCTTGAACTCCTCGGGCATGACCGGATCATCCACCCATCCGAGTGCCTCACGGGCCTTCCCCTGGGCCAGACTGACCCAGAACAGCGCGGTCGTTGCGTCCGGCTGCAGATCACCGCGCCCCCGCGTCTTTCGCAGCACCTGCTCCGACAATCGCCAGCAGCAGCGCGGCGCTCCGAGCATGAGACCCAGATGCAGGAGGTCGGCGGTCTCCAGCGTGTCCAGCGCAGCCTCGGCGGCGGAGCGCGCGGCCGGATCGCCGAACGCGAGCTTCATCATCAGGCCGTACCAGGACACGAAGGGACTCTCCGGCGCGAGCCGGGCGAAAGTGCCGAGCAGCCGGGCCGCACCTGTCGTGTCGCCCTCACTGATCGCGTGGTCGATGCGATGGATGTATGGCAGGGTAAAGGTCGAATCGAGCTCGATGGCCCTGGCGAACGCGCGATCCGCCGCCTCGGGCGGCACGAGGGCCGGCGCACCACTGTGGAAATAGAACTCACCAAGCTGTTGCCAGGTCTCCGCGTCGTCGGGACGCCGGCGCACCTCCTCTTCCAGCAGCTCGCGTGCCTCCCGCGCGTCACGGTCGGCAAGCAGGGCCGCACGGACGAGGGCCGCCTCGTGCGGCGGCAGCCGGTCGGCGAATCGTCCCAGCTCAGTGTACAACGGGTTGGAGTCGGGCGAAGTCATGTATGTCCAAGACCACTGTCTCGACAACCCGAGGCGGTACCGCGCCAGGGCGAAGGTGGAATCAGCCTCCACGGCCCTCGCGTACGCGTCCGCCGCGCTCTGGAATTGAGATCGCCGGAAGAGCACCTCGCCCTCAAGGTACGACTTGAGCGCCGGCAGCGAGGAGGTGCTCACTCGGGCCAGATCGATCCGAGGAAGCTCGCGCGCCTCGCCTCTGAGGATCAGCCGCAGGATGTCCAGCGTCAGCCGGTCCACCAGAGTAAAGATGCTGTCGGCGGGACCCTGCGACCGGCTGGTCCCGAGCATCCGGCCGTCCTCGGTTTCATGCACCTCGGCGGTGACCAGGAGATGGGACCCGCTGGCGATCACGCTGCCCACCACGGCATAGCGGGCGCCGGCCCGCTGTGCCACCTCTAGGGCAGTGGTCAGCTCCGGGATCTCCTCTCCCGCTACCCGCTCCCGCCAGCGCGCCAGCAGCGTACGGCTGTCGATAGCGCGGAGGCCGGTGACGCCGCTCAGGTCGATCGAGAGCAGGTCCACCAGACCCTCGCGCCAGCTCGCCAGCGCGCCATCCGGTACGGCGAACGGCAGCACCGCGATGCCGGGCGTCGCCTCGGCGGCACCCGGCGGCACGACCATGCGGCGGCCGGGTGCCGTGCGAAGGTGAAGCGCCACGAGCCCGATCAGGACCGTGAGCAAGGCCGTCCCCGCGACCCCGAGCCTCCGGCCGAGCACGGACCCGCGGCCGCGCCTCCGTAGTACGATCGCCGGGCCTTGCGACGAGCCGCGGGTCAGTCGGTCCACGACCTGGGCACCCAGCGGGGAGCCGGTCGAGGGCCTTGCTACCCGCATGCCAGCCTGGGAGCTTCCGTTCCCGGCTGTGGGAGAAAGCCCACTTTGATGGTCCGGTGTGGCCGCCCCGCTCTCTCCGGGTTCGGCGCGGATCCTCGCCACGACTGCCTGCGTCTCGGCCGACGGCTGCAACTCGTACTCCCTCTCCAGCTTCCAGACGAAGGCCTCGTAGGCGCGCACGGCCCCCAGCCTGTCGCCGAGACGCTCCAGCAGGAGGAGCAGGCGACGGAGCGCAGCCTCGTCGGTCGGAGAGAGGGCGGCTGCACCGCGCGCCGCCTCTGCTGCGCCAGCCGCATCGCCGTCTCGCTCCCGCGCCGCCGCCAGGGCCCAGCCTGCCTCTCCCGCCCGCTGTCTCAGCCGGCTGCGCTCCTGATCCAGCCAGTGCTCGAAATCCGGGGCGGCTGAGGTGTGGAAGCCCGCGAGCAGCTCGCCGCGATAGAGCGCAAGCGCATCAGCCGCTCGCCCCTGGTCTACCGCCGCGTCGAACGCCCAGGCATCGCAGCAGACCTGGTCTGACGCGAGGGCCAGCTCTTCGTCGCCACGTGACACGATCGTTTTCGGGCCCAGTGCTCGGCGGAGGAAATAGACCGACTGCCGGAGGGCATGCCGGGCCTGCTCAGCATCCTCCTCCGGCCAGAAGAGGGCAAATAGGGTGTCACGACGATGGAAGCCGCGGGGTAGGGCGAGGGCGAGATAGCACAGGAGGGCAGCGCGTCGGGGCTGCGCAAGAACGGAACCGACGGCTCTGCTGTCGGCCGAGGTCAGCTCCAGGGCGCCCAATGTGCGTAGCTCGATCATTCCAGGGATCCGGCAGGCGGGGCGTCACCCGGGCGGTGACGGTCGGAGACCGCGAGATGACGCGCGTCGCGCAGACTGTCCTAACCTAAGCCACCACCGCCCTCTGGCAAGCAGGAGCTGAGGTCAAGAGCGGACGGCAAGATCCGTTTCGACCAGCAAAAGGAGGCTCAACATGTCGACCGAACGCTCCTCACGAATCGGCGCGCTTTCCGCTAGCGCGCTCGTCGCCTTCCTGGCCACGGCCTGTGCGGACCAGAGTATGCCGAGCGAGATGAGCCACGAGCCATTGACCCCGAATTTCAACCACAATGCTGCTGCAGGAGCAGACAAAGGCTACATCAACGGGTGGTTCGACGGAGAGGACGTGAGTCTGTTCTACACCAAATCGTTCTTCTGCGAAGAGCCACCGTCAAGCGGCGCCCTCTCCGACTGCGTGATCGGCGCCGATGCCGAAGTGTACCCCCGGCCGGGCCCGATCCCCACGATCTACGCGATCGCCGCTGCGCCCGTGATTCACCCTGACCCCGCCACGCTCTCGTGCCCGGCCGGAAGCGTATGCCTCAACCACCCCGCCATGCTCGACGCATCTCTAGTGGGCGGCCCCGCGAGTGCTCCGGGACTGCCGCATAGCCACATCATTACCGAGCGGCGAGGAGGATGGTGGCACACTGTGAACATTCGCGTGTTCAACCTGAGCGTCTGGAACGAGATCGCCGCAGCCAAGAGCCTGGCGAAGGTCCGTGAACTCCAGGCCGATCCCGCGATTGGTGGCGCCGGACTCATCAGTCAGGACACGCCGACCAACATCTTCTTTTTCATCCAGGCGCAACCGGAAAAGCCCGGACGATAGAACTCGGTGACAACCAGGGCCGGTCGTCCGGTTCGTCGAGTCGGCGGCGGACTGGACGATCGATCCCGTCATGTGTACTGAGGCTCGCCATCCGAACCGTCTCAAGCGCTAGACCGGTCCGCCCCACGCGCGATGGTCGAGGAGCACGACGAGCTCACCGCGCGTAGGCGATTCGCTTCCCCTAATAGAGGTGAGGAGATCGATCTGCATCGCGGCCGGCTCTTGGCACCGCGGACGAAAATCAGTCGGTGTGAGTAGCTTCCCCGTGTCGATCGCGACTGTGGGGCTGGACCAGCAAGCGGCACAGACCGGAGCAAAATGGTCGCAAACAAGAAGCGAGGCAGCTACCTGAGCAGCTGCCCCGCTCCGAGTTGCCCCTCCTGGGCTCGAGCCGAAGGCGACCTTTTGGGGTCAACCAGGACTCTCCTGATCCAGAGTGGGCGCGAGAATACCCCGAATTCCAGCAACTTGCTAATGTTTACGCGAGTTCGTGGCACCCGCCGCTGGAGTTTGCTGGGTTTCATGCTCGACTTTGCCGTACTTTACTCACTCATCCGCGTCGCCAGACCCACTCCGCCTGACTAGGCAAACCACGTAAGACCTCCCTGGCTCTCGCCACTAACTGATGTACCTGACCCGGGAACCACCGCAGCGGTGGCCCCTGCCACCCGCCGCGGGCTTCGTCGCGGCAACTCAAGGGAGGCGTTCATGCTCGGCCCGTCCACCAGTACCGATACACCCGTTTCCGTCACAGAGGAGCCCGCAGTTCAGCAGACCGGAGCGCCCGACCGCGCTGTGCGGTACGGTTCCCTGCCGGTAGACGGATTGTCCATCGCCTATCGCGAGTCGGGTCGGCTCGGCGCCCCCAAGCTCGTCCTGCTTCATGGGTTTCCCGCTTCTTCTCACCAGTACCGAAACCTGGTGCCGGCGCTCGCCGGCCGGTTTCACGTCCTGGCCCCCGACTACCCCGGCTTTGGGCTGAGCGACAGACCCGATCCCACCACCTGGCCTTATAGCTTCGACCGTCTGGCCGAGGTCATCGAGCGCTTCCTCGCCCTCAAGGGCTTCGACCAATATGGTCTCTTCGTCCAGGACTACGGCGGGCCGGTCGGTTTCCGAATCGTAAGCCGCCATCCTGAGGCGCTCGAGTGGCTAATAGTCCAGAATTCGAACGCTTACGAGGTGGGCTTCACGACTGCATGGGACGGCCTCCGTGGCGCGCTCTGGCAGCATCGCTCTCCCGAGTCCGAGGCGCCGCTGCATGCCTTTCTCAGCCCCGAGACCATCCGCGCCATCTATCTCCACGGCGCCCGTCGACCAGAGCTCATTTCTCCCGATAACTGGGAGTCGGACGTTGGCTTCATGCAGCGCCCCCACGCGGTGCGGATCAATCTCGATCTCTTCTATGACTACCGCACCAACGTGCCCTTGTACCCCGCATGGCAGCGCTTCCTGCGCGAGCGGCAGCCCAAGACCCTCATCTTCTGGGGCCAGCAGGACCTCTTCTTTACCCCTGCCGGGGGCGAGGCGTACCTAGCTGACTTGCCCAAGGCGGAGATCCACCGACTAGACGCCGGCCATTTCGCGGTGGAGGATCACTTGGACTACATTGCAGACGGGATGCACCACTTCTACGACGAGGAGATTTCTGGCGCCCGCCAGTAATCTGCGGTGTGCACTCGTCCCAGGACTGGCGGCCCCTCCGGTCGGTCGCCAGAATCTGTGCATGCCCGAAGCCGGACTGGACCAGGGATCCGCCGCCTGGGTCGGCGATCTGGCCGCGGACTCGCCTGCCCGGGACGCCGCTGCCGCCCGGCTGCATGCTCTGCTCCTGCGCGTGACCCGGGCCGAATGCGCCCGCCGGAAAGCAATGATTCCGGATCGCGGCCATGAAGAGCTGGACGACCTCTGCGTTCAGGCCGCGAACGACGCGTTACTCGGGATCCTGCGCAAGCTCCCGGAATACCGGGGCGAGGCGCGATTTACCACGTGGGCGTGCAAGTTCGCGATCTTCGAGATCTCGACCCGACTTCGCCGCCACGCGTGGCGCCAGCGCCAGCTCACCACCGACGAGAGCATCTGGGAAACCCTGCCCGACTCGGCGCCGGCGGCCCTCGCAGTGCTCCAAGGAAGCGAGACGCTGGCACGCCTCCACCACGCAGTACGAGAGGAACTTACCGAGCGCCAGCGCCAGGTCTTCCAGGCCGCCGTGCTCGAGGAGGTCCCGATCGATGTGCTCGCGGAGCGTATGAACAGCACCCGGGGCGCGGTCTACAAGGTCCTGCACGATGCCAGGACCAAGCTTCGGCGCGCCATAGAGCGTGGTGAACGGCAGGAGGAGCGGCCATGAAGCACGATTGGCTTGAGCCTCTGCTCGGCCGTCCGGGCCGCGACCCCGGCTGCGACATCGGGTTCGCGCAGCTCGACCGCTACTGCGATGCCGTACGGCGCGGCGAGGATGTGGAGCGCCAATTCCCCGATCTCGTCTGTCACATCGGGAACTGTCGAGCCTGCCGGGAGGATACCGAAGGTCTCTTGGCCGCGCTCGAGGGGCTGGAGGAATAGGCGCACCGTGCCCCGTAGGCTGAGTCGGCGGAGGTGGAGGACAGAAAAAAAGCCCAGCGTTGTTCACGCTGGGCATTGCCCCTCCTGGGCTCGAGCCGAAGGCCACCTTTTGGGGTGAACCAGGACTCTCCTGATCCAGTAGGAACCGCTGTAACCGCCTAAACTCCGGCAACTTGCCACCATTTACGCGACTTCGTGCCACCGCTGCCAGAGTTGCCGGCTTGGACTCCGGAATTTGCCGTCCTTTTACTCACTCAAATGTTAGAGTTTGCTGCCCGCCATTCGGGACTCACTAACCCACTACGCTCCTTCACACAGGAGGCTGTCGTGAAGGGATGGCTTCTGACCAGCGCCAGGCCCTCATTGCCCGCGCCAAGGCCCTCGAGCTCAGCTTCGCTACCGCTTCGCCGCACCCGGCGGATTGTCGCTGTTGAACACGTCGCGATTCTTCGCGGTGTACGACTCCCACTCGGCCGGGACTTCCTCCTCCGTGAAGATCGCGGTGACTGGGCACTCGGGCACGCAGGCTCCGCAGTCGATGCACTCGTCGGGGTGGATGTAGAGCTGGTCTTCGCCCTCGTAGATGCAGTCCACCGGACACACGTCGATGCAAGACCGGTCTTTGACCCCAATACAGGGTTCGGCGATCACGTATGTCATCGGCTGCTCCTCCGCAGTATCCTGCCGGAGATACCTTTTCAGCGCGCTTCCCGGCGCTCCGCTCGTTTACGGGCTCGCTCGGCGAGAAGCTTTTCGACCCCCGCCCACAGCTCGGGCCGGATGCTGTCGGCCAACTCGATGTTCCGCTTGGCGAGCATCACGGCGATAGCGCCGGTGTCGAGCCCGGCGATCCGCGCTTCCTCGATCACCGCCGCGAAGTGGATCCGGGCCTCGCGGATCATTCGCCCGAATAGAGCAGACCCCTCAGGGCGGTCGCCCAAGGCCAGCGCCAGGAGATAGAGATCGCGTGCGCCGTCCAGCCGATGCGCTAAGTAGTCCCGCGTCTCAGGTGGGAGTTCCCTCGACAGGTGAGGCGTCGGCTCAATCATGACCTATTCCTTCCCCGTGGGATGCTGTGCGCATCACGAAGCCGCTGTCAGCTGCGCTGCCGGGGCAGCCCTAGCCCGGCAGCTAGAAGCGCCAGGTTCAGCCTCAGGACAAGTCATCGACCGCCAAGTTCCGCACTAGCCCATCGATGATGCGCCGGCCGAAATCACAGCAACCCGTGATGGCGGATTCTTCTGTGGGGTAGGTCCTAGGGCCGCTGAAGGCCCGCAAGCCCCAGTGGCGGCCAATCAAGAGATCAAGGGTCCACCGCCCGGAGCCACGTACCTGAAAGGTGCGCGGCGTGATGGCGAAGCCCTTGTACGAGACAGGATTCAACTGCAGGTCCGGGCAGAGGAGTCTTGGATCAGACTGAAGTATACCGGGGCGGACGTCCAATTGGACCGGCGGCGTGCTGCTTCCTCGCCGTGCTCCTAGGGGAGTTCGATGACGATCCAGAACTGGGTTGGAGGAGTGCCGCTGCAGCATCAACCCTCCTGCCCAGATCAGGAGTGGTGGGAACTAAACCAGAGTAGCCGCCGTGACCACGTGCTCGATGAAGTGCTCGCTGCCAGCCGCATCTACGCTGCCGGCCTTTGCGACAAGGGCAAGCTCGCCATGCCACGCGCCCGACGGTTTGCGATCTTCACGTGCATGGACGCCCAAGTGACCCGGAACGCGTGGGGACGAGCGAGTTCGCCGGCCGAGCCGAAGGCGACCTTCTCGGGTGAACCAGGACTCTCCTGATCCAGAGGGGCCGCTGTGACCTGTCAAATGCATCAACTTGCAGCCACATATGCGAGTTCGTGTCATCCGCTGCTGGAGTTCGCGGCTTTCATGCGGAACTTTGCCGTAATGCTCGCCTACATGTCGAGAGTTGATCGGCCTAAGTTATGCTCTGTACCACCAGGGACGAACGCTCAGGGCTAGCCGAAATGCTGTCCCGGCAATCGGTGGACCGCATGATGAGCCGATCAACCTCGGCGCCGTTCTGCGGCCCGGGAGCTCGCAGCCGGCCGCACTGAATACTGACCCAGGAGGCCCCCATGGATGCATTGGTGTTGTCAGGCGGAGGCATCAAGGGCGCCTATCAGGCTGGAGCAATCGAAGCCGTACTGGAAAGTGGCTACAAGCCGGGTATCGTGACAGGCATCAGTGTCGGTGCGCTCAACGCCGCTTTCCTTGCGGCCCACCAGGACTCCGACAACGCGGGCGCACGGCTCACGGAGTTCTGGCTGACCGAAGTTACGGAGCCATCCAAATTCGTGAAGAAACGCGGTGCGCTTGACCTCCTCTGGCGGGTGCTCACCAAACAGTGGGATGGGGTAGTGGATACCAAACCGTTGGCGGACTTGGTCAACCGGATTCTGGCTCCACATTTCCCGAGGTCTGGCGGGATACAGGTTCGCGTCGGCGCGGTAAATCTTCGCTCGGGTGCCTTGGTATACACGGGTGCCGAGTCACCGGATTTCATCGACGCGGCGCTCGCGAGTACAGCCGAGCCGATCAGTATGCCACTTCGGAAGATTCGAGGGGTGCCGTCCTACGACGGCGGCCTCCGCGACATAGCCCCGCTCAAGCAGGCCATCAGCTTGGGAGCGGTACGGATCGTGTGCGTCCTCACCCAGCCAGCCGATGTCGGAGCTTTTACAGGGAAAGAAGGAGATGTGTTGAACCTGATCGACCGGGTGCTGGGAATAGTGACGAACGAAATCGTAGAAAATGATCTCGACACTGCACAGACCATTAACCGCCTACTTCTGGAGCTCCCCATGGAGCTGCTCGCTCACCCCTACTTCGCCGACAAGCGGCCAATTCCGCTCACAGTTATTCGGCCCTCGGCGGCGATCCCGGTGTCGCTCGACTCCTTCACGCGCGAGGATATACGAAGGATGGTGGAGCAGGGACGGCAGGATGCGCGAGCCATTTTAGCTCAGGGAACAGTTTCTGAGGGTGAAGTTTAGCATCGGCACGAGCACGCGCCGGAGAGTGAACTGATCATTCCCACCACTCCCATCGTGGTGCCGCTCCACAGTGACAGGCATAGACGTACACATCGGAGCTCGACATCTAACACCGAGACCCACGGGGAGCATCTTGACCGCAGGTGCGGTCTTCTGGGTGGACACCGCAACGTTGCAGAAGCGCTATCAGGTGGCGGATGAGGAAACGATGGAGGCCGTAGTCTTGCAGCCCAGGCGGCTGCGCAAGATGGGGTCGACGTCCACACCGGCGTCGAGGACGCGAGCGGACGGAAGGACCGAGGCAAGGTGCTGGCCTTGGTGGCGGAGTCGAGGGCCGGGTTTCTTGAGGCTCAGTAGTGCATCAGTTTGCCCCCGGGATGCTCAACCGGAGACGCCCGGCTCATCAGGACGAGGTAAACGAAGAAACTCAGACCAAATGTGACGAACCAGGCGTACGCGTAAAGCAGGTCGAAGAAGCGCGAACCGTCTCGAGTTCTACTCCGCCTTTGCGAGAGACACCCTTAGGACCGCTTCCGACACAAATCCTGTCACAAATCTCGTTGCCCTCGAGCCCTTGGCCTTGAATTCCTGGGTACGTGGGTTCAGCTTCTAACCTCCCCCGTCCACCATGGCAGGCGATGAACCGGGCCGAGCAACATCGGCCATGGGCACACCTGCGCTTCTCAGTCTACCAATGACCACTCCTGGCCACTCGACTACCCATGCCCCCACTCTTGTCCGCCTTCGGCCCAGCCTAGCCGCACAGCACCCCAGCATTCCCCCTGACACTTGGCATCCGGTCCGCGCCCGCAATGCCAAGGCGCTGTTGCCTGAGGCCGAGCCCGGTTTAGTCTGGGTCGATGTTGAGGGACGCCTACGCCAACTCCCGGCGGTGTACTTTGAGTTCACCGGACCAGCACAATGAGCCCCTCAAGGGCCCGAGCTCGTGCAAGCTCACCCGAGGCCTATCCTGGACTAAGGCTAGGTGAGTCCCTGGTCGAGGAAACGATGGAGGCGGTTGTCTTCCAGCCCAAGCGACTACAGAAATGGGATAAACGCCGAACTGGACCACCAAACTGGACCACAGCCGAAAAACAGAGAGCGCCGCAACCGGGAATCCCGATGCGGCGCTTTCAGTTGCCCCTCCCCTCGCTTCGCTCGGGGCAGGCTCTGGCTCGAGCCGAAGGCCACCT
>Ga0075421_100002990_pt1 | contig 20204 bp, 19 predicted proteins | sample SoiMetdeltSBSDD5_FD_75292 | JGI IMG/M metagenome (GOLD analysis project Ga0075421, IMG submission 75292) | Bulk soil microbial communities from a Populus tree surrounding site in Tennessee, USA - Soil MetaG P. deltoides SBSDD5 | ecosystem: Environmental > Terrestrial > Soil > Tree plantation... | reverse complement strand
TCTTCGTCCGAAGTCGTGCTCATCTCGTCGGGTTGGACGGACGAGGTCGCGCCTCTCTTCGAGCGAGCTTGTGATTGTCGAATTCACAATCCCGCGTCGGCGAGCGACCGGTGGCGCGGCCACGACACGCAGCGACAGACATCCGGGATCGCCACCGTGTGCCGCGACGGCGGCGGCATCCTCCAGCGCAGGGAGGCGCAACCGCAGGCGTTGCGTCTCGACGACCGGCTGCATCGCAGCCGCGGTCAGAACCCCAGCGGCTCGGTGACGCGGACCCAGCGGCCGCCCTTCACCACGGCCAGGAAGGAGGAGTTGGCGCCCTGGTGCTTGTCCGGGCCGAAGGTCGCCTCGGGCCCGTTGAAGATGTCGCGATAGCCCTTGATCGACTCGAGCCCGCGCACGAACGTGTTGAGGTTGAGGTCCGCGCCGGCCTTCTCGAGCCCCAGCACCGTGAGGTCGGCGGCCACGTGGCCGTAGACGGCGCCGATGTTGGGATCCGCCTTGTAGCGCTCCTTGTAGCGATCGAACCACGCCTGGGCAGGGGCGGCCAGCGTGTCGCGATACGGCATGTCGGTGAGCCCCATCGCGTAGAGGCCTTCGGTCACGCCGCCCTGCGCGGCGGCGACGAAGAGGTCATAGGTGGCGGTGGAGCCGAGGAAATCGACGTCGGTCCAGCCGATCTTCCGCGCCGTCGCATAGGGGACGATCGAATCGCGCACGATGGTGCCGAGCGCCACCAGGTCACAGCCGGCGCCCTTCAGCCGCGTGATCTGCGCCGTGAAGTCCTGGTCGGTCGGCTTGTGGGTCACCGTCTCGACGACCTTGATCTTCAGCTTGTCGGCCTGCATCTGGACGCCGTCGAGCACCTCCTTGCCGAAGTCCGTGTCCTGGTACATCGCGCACAGCGCCTTCTTGCCCTTCTTGCTCACGAAGTACTGGATGCCCGCGCGGATCTGGTCGACGTAGGAGGCCGCTCCGTAGAACTTCAGGCGGTGGAACGGCTCGTACATCGACCGGGCGGCCGACAGCGGGAACAGATTCGGCACGCCGGCGTCGAGCTGATCCTTGAAGAGCGCGTTGTTCATCGGCGTCCCCAGCGGGGCCACCATGGCGAAGATCCGGTCCCGGTTGATGAGCTTGGCGCCGGCCTGCACGGCCCGCGGAACCTGATACTGCGTGTCCTCGACGATCAGCCGGATCTTCCGGCCATGGATACCGCCCTTCTCGTTGGCTTCGTCGAACCGCATCTTGACCGCGTTCGACGACGACACGCCATACGTCGCCGCCGGTCCCGAGAGGTCCGTGTGCATGCCGAGCACGATCTCGGTCTTGCTGATGCCGCGGTTGTCGCTCTGGGCCGTCGCCACCGCGGCCAGGGCCACCAGCACGACGGCCACTGCCACTGCCAGGTGCCTCTTCATCGCGCGCTCCTTTCCTCGTACATCGCGTCGATTGCGTCCTTGTACTTGCGGCTCACGAACGCCCGCTTCAGCTTCATGGTCGGCGTCAGCTCCTCGTCCTCGGGCGTCAGGAGCTCGCTGATGAGGTAGAACTTCTTGATCGTCTCGACCCGGGCGAACTGCTTGTTGACCCGTTCGATTTCCGCCCAGATCAGGTCGTGCACCTCCTTCGCCCGGCACAGCGAGGCGAAGTTGGTGAAGGGCACGCCCGTGTCCTGCGCGAACTGCGCGACCGTCTCGTGGTCGATCATCACCAGGCACGACAAGAACTTGCGTTGATCGCCGACCACCACCGCATCGGCGATGTACGGCGAGAATTTCAGCTGATTCTCGATCTCCGACGGCGTGATGTTCTTGCCACCGGCCGTGATGATGATGTCCTTCATCCGGTCGGTGATGGTCACGAACCCGTCGGCGTCGATGCGCCCGACGTCGCCCGTATGCAGCCAGCCATCGATGATCGTCTCGGCCGTCCGCTCGGGGTTCTTGTAGTACCCCATGAACACGTGCGGCCCCTTCAGGAGTATTTCCCCCTGCGGGGAGAGACGCACATCGGTGTCCGGGCGCGCCACGCCGACCGTCCCCAGCTTGATGCGATCGGGGGGCATCGCCGTGGCGAGCCCGCAGTTCTCGGTCTGGCCGTACACCTCGCGCATGTCGATGCCGAGGGCCATGAACCACTTGATGAGCTCGGGCGCGATCGGCGCGGCGCCGGTCGCCGCACCGCGGACGCGATGCAGCCCCATCGAGCGCTTGACGTTGTCGAGCGCGACGAGATTCGCGACCCGGTAGAGCAGGCGCTGTGGCAGCGACGGTCGCCGGCCGGCGATCCGGCACTCCGCCAGCCGCATGCCGACGCGGAGCGCCCAGCCATAGGCGAGCCGGCCGAGCCGCGTGGCCTCGCGCATCCGGAGCGCGACGCCGGAGTAGAACTTCTCCCAGATCCGCGGGACGGCGAAGAACACCGCCGGCGCCACCTCGCGGATGTTGTCGGGCACCGTGTCGATCGACTCGGCGAAGTTCACGGTCGCGCCCGTGCGCAGCGGATAGAAGACAGTGAACGTGCGCTCGGCGACGTGCGACAGTGGCAGGAAGGAGAGCTGCTGATCGCCCGGGCGCGGCTCGGCGATGAAGTCGGCGTAGCCGAGCTGGAACAGGATGTTCCGATGGCTCAGCATGGCGCCCTTGGGCGGCCCGGTGGTGCCCGACGTGTAGACGAGGATCGCCAGGTCCTCGGGGCGGGCCAGGTCGACCAGCGTGTCCCAGGCGCCGGGATGCTCGCGATCGTACCGAGCACCGCGCTCGAGCAGCTCGTCGAACGACAGGACCTGCGCGTCCTCGAACCCGTGCAGTCCGTCGAGGTCCAGCACGATGATCTTCACGAGGCCGGGGCACCGCGCCCGCACCTCGAGGATCTTGTCCAGCTGCTCGTCGTTGCCGGCGACGACGAACCGCGTGCCGCTGTCGTTGACGATGTACTCGACCTGCCGCGGCGAATCGGTGGTGTAGATGCCGTTGGTCACGCCAGCCGCCGACATGGTGCCGAGGTCCGTGTAGAGCCACTCCGGCCCGTTGTCGGCGATGATCGACACGACGTCGCGAGGTCGCAGGCCCAGCGACACGAGCCCGAGGCCGGCGCGCCGCGCGCGCTCACCATACTGTCGCCACGTGACCGCGCGCCAGACGCCGAGGTCCTTCTCACGCATGGCGACGGCGTCGCCGCGCTGCGCCACGACGTGCCGGAAGAGGCGCGGCAGCGTGTCCTGGCCGTGGACGGTCCACCCGCGCGTCATCGCCACGTCTTCTTGCGCTTCCAGCGACGGGTGCCCCGCACGCTCTGCTCCTTCATGCCGAGGTAGAACTCCTTGATGTCGTCTTTCTCGAGCAGCCGCGCGCAGGTATCTTCCATGACGATGCGGCCGACTTCCAGCACATAGCCGTAGTCGGCGATGTGCAGCGCCATGTTGGCGTTCTGCTCCACGAGCAGGACGGTGACGGCCTGCTCGCGATTGATCCGCACGATGATGTCGAAGATCTCCTTGACGAGGCGGGGAGCCAGGCCGAGCGACGGCTCGTCGAGCAGCATCATCTTCGGCCGGGCCATGAGGGCGCGGCTGATGGCGAGCATCTGCTGCTCGCCGCCCGACAGCGAGCCGGCCCGCTGCTGCGCGCGCGCCTCCAGCACCGGGAAGTAGCCGTAGACGGTCTGCATATCTCGGGCGACGCCATCGGCGTCCCGGCGCGTGAACGCGCCCATCCGGAGATTCTCGGCCACGGTGAGGAACGGGAAGATCTCGCGTCCCTCGGGCACGTGGCTGAGGCCGAGGCGCACGATGCGATCGGGATCGACGCCCTGGATCTCGCGGCCCTCGAACGCCACCGTGCCCTTCTGCGGATCCATCACGCCCGCGATCGTCTTGAGCACGGTGGTCTTGCCGGCGCCATTGGCGCCGAGGATGGTCACGATGGCGCCCCGCGGGACCGCGAAGCTCACGCCGCGGATGGCCATGATGGGACCGTAGTAGGTCTCGAGATTGCTCACGCGCAGGAGCGGCTCGGGCACGGCCACGCTCAGCCTCCCAGATACGCCTTCACGACGTCGGGATGGTCCTGCACCTCGTGCGGCGTGCCGACGGCGATCACGCGGCCGTAGTTCAGCGCCACCACGCGGTCGGACACCGCGCTCACCAGGCTCATGTCGTGCTCGACCATGAGCACCGTGATGCCGAGCAGCGTCCGGATGTCCTGGATCCAGAACGCCATGTCCTGCGTCTCTTCCACGCTGAGCCCGGACGACGGCTCGTCGAGCAGGATGAGCTTGGGCTCGGTGCAGAGAGCGCGCGCGACCTCCACCACCTTGCGCACGCCATACGGGAGGTTCACCACGAGACTGTCGCGGTACGGCTGGAGGTCGAGGAAGTCGATGACCTTTTCGGCCGCCTCCCGGTGCTCGATCTCGAGTGCGCGCGCGCGTGGCAGGAAGAGCAGCTCCTCCACGAAGCGCGAGCGCTTGTGGGCGTGCCGGCCCAGCAGCAGGTTGCTCAGCACGCTGGCGTGCTCGAAGAGCTCGATGTTCTGGAACGTGCGCGCGATGCCGCGGCGGGCGATCTCGTGGGCCGGCACGCGCGTGATGTCCTCGGCGCAGAACACGAGCCGGCCGCGCGAGGGCTCGTAGATGCGCGACACGAGGTTGAAGATGGTCGTCTTGCCGGCTCCGTTCGGCCCGATGATCGTGAGCACCTCGCCTTGCTCGAGCTCGAAGCTCACGCCGGAGAGCGCGGCGATACCGCCGAAGTTGATGGCCAGGCCGTCGACCGTCAGGAAGCTCATCGCAGGCGCTCGGAGCGCATGTAGGCTTTTTGCCGCCGGAAGGTTGCGCGCTTGTAGAGCGGAAACAGGGCGAAGTAGAGCTTGATCTTCGCCCAGCGCCCGTAGATGCCGAGCGGCTCGAACAGGATGAACAGGACGAGGATCAATCCGAAGAGGCCGGGCTCGAGGCCCGGCTGCTTCACGAAGCGGTCCACCAGGGTGAACGCGGCGTCGGCCACCCCCTTGCCGAGCGGACCGAGCGCCGCGGCCACGAACGCCGGCACCGAGTCGCGCGCCTGGGAGATGAGGACGGGCAGGATCGCCACGAAGACGGCGCCGTACATCGCGCCGTGCAGGCTGCCGAGGCCGCCGACCACCACCATCAGTAAGAGCTGGATCGACAGCAGCACACTGAAGATGTCGGGCGCGAGGAAGCCGATCCGGTGCGCGAACAGCCCCCCGGCCAGGCCCATCAGCGCCGCCGAGTAGGCGAACGCGATCGTCTTGTAGACGGCGAGGTTGACGCCCATCGACTGGGCCGCGATCTCGCTGTCGCGGATGGCGACCCAGGCGCGGCCCGTCGGCGAGCGCAGGAGGTTCGCGGTCAGCCAGAGCCCGCCGATGAGGAACGCCAGGCAGAGAAGGTAGAATGCGAGGTCGCTGGCGAAGGAGACGCCGAACACCGCCGGCTTGTCGACGGGCTTGCCCTTCAGCCCGCCGGTGACGCTGTCCCACCGCGCGAAGACTTCCTGGATGATCAGGGCGAACGCCAGCGTCGCGATGGTGAGGTACACGCCGGTCATCCGGAGCGCCGGCAGGCCCACCAGCACGCCGACGGCGGCCGTGATCGCGCACGCGAGCGCCATCGAGACGAGCCACGGCAGGCCGAGGTCGTGGATGAAGTACACGTGCGCGTAGGCGCCGATGCCGAGGAAGGCGGCGTGGCCCAGGCTCACGAGCCCGGTGTAGCCGGCGAGCACCATCAGCGACAGGCCGCAGAGCCCGTAGATGAAGACGAGACTGATGTCGCTCGTGTACGCCGGCAGCAGGCGCGGCAGCACCAGCAGTGCTGCGAAGAGGACCACGTACCAGTTGCGCTGGACGTTGTCACGAAAGAGGCCCAGCTCCTGCGCGTACGAGGTCTTGAAGAGCACTCGCATGCGTCAGACCTTCTTTCGCGCGACGGCGCCGAAGATGCCCTGCGGCCGGAGCGCGAGCACCAGCAGCAGCACGACGTAGGCCGCCACGTCCTTCACGCCGTGCGGCAGATAGGCGCCCGCGAACAGCTCGATGAGCCCGATGGTGAGCCCGCCCACCAGAGCGCCCGGGATGGAGCCGAAGCCGCCGAGCACGGCCGCCGCGAACGCCTTGAGCCCGATGAAGCCGAGATTGATGTCGATGAGCGACACGGGCGCCAGCAGCACCCCGGCGACGGCGGCCACGCCGGCCGAGATCGCCCAGATCAGCGAGAACATGCGCTTGACCGGGATGCCCATGTAGTACGCCGCCAGCTGGTTCTGCGAGGCCGCCTGCATGGCCACGCCGACCTTCGTGTAGCCGAAGAACGCGTACAGCACGGCGCACAGCACCACGGTGCCCACGATGATCGACACGTATTCGTGGCTCACCGTCACACCGCCCAGCCGCGTCACCTTCGCGCTGAACGGCGTCGGCAGCGTGTAGATCTCCGAGCCCCACGTCATCGAGGCGAAGCTGCGAAAGATGGCGCCGAGCCCGATCGTGAGCATCACCACGGCGAACTGTGGCTGGCCGATCACGGATCTCAGGATTGTGGCGTCGAGCGCCGCGCCGAACAGGGCCACGGCGGCGATGGCCAGCGCGAAGGCCGCCCAGTAGGCGACGCCATACCAGACGACGAGCATGTAGCAGGTGAAGGCGCCGAGCATCAGCAGGTCGCCCTGCGCAAAATTGACCAGCTCGGTGGCCTTGTAGATGAGCACGAAGCCGAGGGCCACGAGCCCATAGATGCAGCCGACGGCCAGGCCGTTCAGCACGAGCTGCATGACGATGTCCAAAGTGCATCCTTATCGCCTAAACCGCCTGCGCGCGCAACGGGTCGCCGCAGTCGAGGCTGTGCGACAATCGGGCCCCTACGTCAAGGAGACGCGGTGACCATGGACGTGAGCGGCGGCCGGCGGATGGCGAATCGTGAAGACTGACCCGCTGGAGGCGGCGCGCAAGGTCGTGCCGATGATCCGGGCGGCGGCCGGCGAGATCGAGGCGGCGCGGGAGCTGCCGCGGCCGCTGTTCGAGGCGCTGGCCGACGCGGGCCTCTTCCATCTCGCAGTGCCGCGCGCCATCGGCGGCGCCGAGATCGACCTGCCGACGTACGTGCAGGTCATCGAGGAGCTCGGCAAGGCCGACGCGAGCACCGCCTGGATCGTCAACCAGGGCGCCATCTTCGCGACCTACGCGGCGCGGATGCCGCCCGACGTCGCGCGCACGATCTGGATCGACACGCCGCGCAGCGTGGTCGCCAACACCCCGGCGCCGAGCGCGCAGGCCGTCGTGGTGCCGGGCGGCTATCGCGTCACCGGGCGACAGGGCTTCAGCACGGGCTGTCGCCACGCCGCGTGGGTCGCCCCGCACGCGCAGATCGTCGAGAACGGCCGCGTGCGCCTCGAGCACGGCCAGCCGGAGACGCGCTACATGTTCGTGCCGGTGGCGGAGGCCGAGCTGCTCGACACGTGGAAGGTCCGCGGCATGCGCGGCACCGGTACTCATCACTTCTCGGTGCACGACGTGTTCGTGCCGGCCGAGCGGACGGTGCTGTCGGCCACGGCGCCGCTGCTCGAGGCCGGACCGCTCTACAAGATCCCGCGCACGCTGTGCTTTGCCTCCGGCGACGCGGCGGTGGCGCTGGGCCTCGCGCGGACGTGCCTCGAGACGTTCTTCGAGCTGGCCGGCTCGAAGACGCCGCGCGCGATGCCGGCGCTGCTGCGCGACCAGTCGATGGTGCAGGTGCAGGTGGGTCAGGCGGAGGCCGCCGTGCGCTCCGGGCGCGCGTTGCTCATGGAAACCGTTCGTGATCTGTGGGCGACAGTGGCCTCGCAGGGCACCCTCACGCTCGATCAGCGTGCGACGCTGCGGCTCGCGACGACGCACGGCATCCGTCTCGCCGCGCAGGTCGTCGACACCGTGTACAACGCCGCCGGCGCCACGGCCGCCTACGAGGATCATCCGATCCAGCGCCACTTCCAGGACATCCATGTGATCACGCAACACCTGCAAGGACGCCTGGCGCACTACGAGCTCGTGGGCCGGCACACGCTCGGCCTGCCCGTGGACGAGGCCCGGCTCTGAGTCGGCAGCCTTGACAACGCTGCCCCACGAGACTAGACGGGTTCAAATCTGAGCCGAAAGGATGTCGCACCATGAGCCAGCAGACCACACGATTCGGCTCGCTCGAGCACTACGCGAAGGGTGGCGTCGAGGTGATCAACGACGACGCGCGCAACTATGTCTTCTCCAACGTGTTCGAGGTCGCCTCGCGCGCGAAGCCGTTCGAGAAGGTGGCCGTCGGCAAGAACATCGAGTACGTGATCGAGGCCATTCGTGCGGACGGCACCTCGGGCTGGCGGGCGCCGGCCCAGGACGAGTTCGCGCTGGTCATGGACGGTGAGGTCGAGATTCGCCTGCTGAAGCTCGCGGAGCCCGGCGTGGTGCCGGCGGGCACGAAGGGCTCGGTGGCGCTTCCCGGAATGCCCCCCGGCCGGAAGATGGGCGTGGTGCGGGCCCGGCGCGGCCACATGACGCTGCTGCCGGTGGGCGCCGCCTATCAGTTCCATGCGGCGCAGCCCGGCGTCATCTTGCTCCAGACGCTGGCCGGCGCCGACACCGTCGAGCGCTGGGCCGACATCTGCCAGACGACGCCGCGGCCGCAGGCTTGAGCCGGGAGGAGATCGCGAGATGAGTCGAGCCACCGACGTCGTTCCCGAGATCGGATCGATCGAGCCCAACCGGCACGGCTACCGCGGCTTCACGCTCGGCAGCTTTGGATTCAACCGCGACGAGTACTTCGCGCACGTCACGTGGCCGAAGGGCCGTCACATGCTGCCGGTCGACGCGTTCCTCCGCGCGCTGCAGCGTGACATCGCGTGGGGATTCTTCTACGGCATCGTCAACTTCGACCCGGTGGTCGGGACCATCAATCACTACGGGTCCGTCGATCTCTTCGCCGGCCGCTTCAACGACCACTATCGCCGCGCCGGCCTCGACCACATCGAGCGCTTCCAGACGCCGCTCATCCAGCGCGTGTTCGAGGCGATGCTGGAGGACTGGACGAACGCCGGGTTCGATCCGTTCGCCAGTCCGCAGGAGACGGGCAGCGCGTTCGGACCCAAGAACGGCGGGAACAAGGAAGCCATCACCCGGCATCGCGTCACCGCCAGGCGCATGATCGGCGCTCCCGGCGACGAGCCGAGGCGCTCGGACGACAACGGCTTTCCGATCAATCGCCATTTTCTCGATGTGCCGCAGGACGAGCCCGCGGTGCGGGCGGAGCCGGGCTTCGAGGACGAGGTCGTGTCGTTCAACCTCTTCGCCTACCTGTCGCGCTCGGATGTCACGTGGAACCCCTCGATCGTCTCCGTGTGCAAGGCGAGTCTGTACTGCCCGACGACCGAGGAGTACATCCTGCCGGTCATCCACGGCAACGATCGGGTCGAGTGGTTCGTGCAGCTCAGTGACGAGATCCAGTGGGAGGTGGAAGATCGCGAGACGGGTGCGGTGCGGGCGCGCGTCACGATGAAGGCCGGGGACGTGGCCGCCATGCCGGCCGACATCCGACATCGCGGATTCTCGCCGAAGCGCTCGATGCTGCTCGTGTGGGAGAACGCGTCGCCGGAGCTGCCGGGGCTCTACGCGAGCGGCAAGATGTCGCCGACGCCTGTGCAGTTCTGACCGCATGGGGGCCCCGACCTGGCCCCCCGAACCCCCAACGCTCGGCGCGCCCCGGCCAGCCGTGGCACGTCTCGAACGCCTGGCTGCGCTAAGCGCGGACGATCGGAAACGCCGGAGGGATGATGCGGTCCACCGTCGCGCCGTCCCAGCGCCAGCCGGGGACCTGGTACCAGTACTGTTCGGTGGCCTGTCGCGCCTTCGCGTAGACGGCGTCCTCGTCGATGCGCGTGGTGCGGCCGCCCTGCACGAGGAGGCGCCCGTCGACGATGACGGTATCGACGTCGCGGCCGCTGGCGCCGTCCACGAGCGCCTTGATCGGATCTGCGTAGACCGGCGCGCCGAGCCGGTCGAGGTCGATCAGCAGGACATCGGCTTTCGCGCCCGGCGCCAGTCGTCCGAGGTCGTTCCGGTCGATGAAGGTCGTGCCCCCGACGGTGGCCGCGTTGAACACGTCGCGCGGCAGCCCCGCCTGGTAATTCGCGTCGGTGACCTTGGCCAGGATCGAGGCCCAGCGCAGCTCGGACACCATGTCGAGCGGATAGGTGTCGGTGCCGAGCGCGATGGTGACGCCGGCGGCGAGGTAGCGGGGCAGCGAGTGGAGCGTCATGGCCATCTTCGCGTACTTGTACGGACAGTGGCCGACGGTGGCGCCCGTCTCCGCGAGCACTCGCAGATCGTCGCCGAATGCATAGCGCGACCACGGGTGCACGGTGGTGAAGACGGCGTGTCCGATCAGCGTGCGCGCGTCGAGAAAGCCGATGTCGGCCAGGAACTGGATCGGCGTCTTGCGATACTCGTCCATGATCCGCTGGAACTCGACGAGATTGCCACCGGCGTGCGTGTGGATCGGCACGCCGAGCTCGCGCGCCGCGTCCTTGCCCGCGCGCAGGAGCGGCTCGCTGCACGTCTCCACCTGGGCGGCGTTCAGCATCCCGCGCAGGCGGCCGTGGGCGGTGCCGTCGTACTTGCGAACGAAATCGATCGCCTCGTGCAGCCGCTGGCGGCCGACGGCGGCGTCCTCCTCGTAGGTCAGCCGGCCCTGCGCGTCCATGTAGGTGTCGCGATCGCGGAACGGCGGGCTGGCGTAGACGCGCACGCCGAGATCGTCGACGAGGCGCGCGTAGCCGTCCCAGTCGCCGCGGAGCCCGCCGACGTCGATGACGGTGGTGGTGCCGTTCTTGAGGGCGTGCAGGAACACGTAGGCGCGCAGCGCGGCCGTGGCCTCGGGCGGCGGCGGCGCCATCCGGCCCTTCAGGGGCGCCGCGAAGCTCATGTAATTCGCGGTGCGATAGTCGTTCTTCGCCATGTCGAGCAGCAAGTAATCGCCGCCGCCGCCGGCCGTGTGGACGTGCGTATTGATGAAGCCGGGCGAGACGAGCTTGCCGCGCGCCGACAGCCGCGTGTCGACAGGACCGGCGTACGGGCCGCCAGCGTGAACGATGCGGTCGTCCTCGATGACGACGCTGCCACGCTCGTACACCTCGTGACTCGTGCCGTTCCACGCGACGACCCAGCCGTTCTCGATGAGCGTCTTCATGCGGCGGATCATCATGTAGAATCGCGAGCATGTCAAAGCTCAGCCCGACGGCGCTTTTGCTCAACGCCGGCCACGCCCTCGATCACCTGTTCCTGCTCATCTTCGCCACTGCCGTCGGCGCCATCGCGGCCGACTGGGGCATGGTCTGGCAAGACCTCATGCCGTATACGGTCGGCGCGTTCGTCATGTTCGGGCTCGGCTCGCTGCCGGCGGGCCGGCTGGGCGACCTCTGGGGGCGCCGCGCGATGATGGTGGTCTTCTTCCTCGGCATCGGCGCCGCCGCCATCCTGGTCGCCACGACGTCGGGCGTGTGGACGCTGGCGGCGGCGCTCACGCTGATGGGCGTCTTCGCCTCGATCTATCATCCGGTCGGCATCCCGATGCTCGTGCAGAACGCGCGCAACCCGGGCTTCACGATCGGCGTCAACGGGCTGGCCGGCAATCTCGGGATTGCGGTGGCCGCGATCCTGACCGGCTTCCTCGTGCAGCAGGCGGGCTGGCGCGCCGCCTTCGCGGTGCCGGGCACGCTGGCGATCGTGTGCGGTGTGCTGTTCCTGGTGCTCGTGCCGCGCGAAGAGATGGCGCCCGCCAGGCGCCCGAAGAAGTCCGTCGACCTCCCGCCGTCGGTCATGGCGCGGGTGGTGATGGTCATGTCTCTGGCGGCCGTCTCCAGCAGCCTGATCTTCAACTTCACGACGAATGGAAACGGGCAGCTGCTCGCCGAGCGGCTGCGCGGCCTCGTGGAGGATCCCGCGACGCTGGGCGTGCTGCTCGCGATCGTCTACACGATCGGCTCGCTCGCGCAGCTCGTGGTCGGCAAGCTCATCGACCGCTATCCGCTCAAGTGGGTGTACCTGCCGGTGGTCGCCGCGCAGGTGCCGCTGTTCCTCCTGGCGTCGGGGACGGGCGGCTGGGGTCTCTACGTCGTGATGGTCGTGTTCATGGTGTTCGTCTTCGGCGCCATTCCGTTCGTGGACGCGATGATCGTGCAGTACGTGGACGACCGCATGCGCTCGCGGGTGGCCGGCATCCGTCTCGCCGTGTCGTTCGGCGTGAGCTCGCTCGCCGTGTACCTGCTCGGTCCGACGGTGAAGGCGGCCGGCTTCGGCACGCTGCTCACGGTCATGGCGGTCATCTCCGGCTTCACGACGCTGTTCGTGTCGCTGCTGCCCGGCCGTCTGGCGGCGCCGGCGCCGCCACCCCTGGTGGCCGCCACCGCGCCGCGGCGCTGACCGCGCTCGCGACACAGTCAGGAGGACACGCGTGCCCAAAGGACTCACGGCCGTGCTGGTGCAGCCAGGCAAGCCCCTGGAGCTCGAGACGCTCCCGACCCCCGAGGTCGAGCCGGGCGGCATCCTGATCAAGAACACGGCGGCTGCCATCTGCGGCTCGGACCTCCACTACTGGCGCAATGACGGCAACTATTCGGGTCCGGACATCCGGCGCGTGCCGGGGCACGAGTTCACCGGCGTCGTGCACAGCCTCGGCAAGGGCGTCACCACCGATTCGCTGCGACGCCCGCTGCGCGAGGGCGACCGCGTGGCGTTTCCCTTCTTCAATCCGTGCAACCGGTGTTACTGGTGCATGCGCGGCGAGCACCACGCGTGCCCGCACCGCCAGCGGCGGAGCAACCAGTTCACGCTGAACGAGTACCCGTACTGCGATGGCGGCTACGCCGAGTACTACTTCCTGCCGCCGGGCCACTACGTCTTCAAGGTGCCCGACCTCCTGCCCGAGGAGGCGGTGGCGCCGGTGAACTGCGCGCTGTGCCAGGTGCTGCACGGACTCGAGCACGCGGACATGAAGTTCGGTGACGTCGTCGTCATCCAGGGTGCGGGCGGCCTCGGCATCTACGCGGCCGCGGTGGCGGCGGAGAAGGGCGCCTCGAAGGTCGTCTCGATCGACCGGCAGCGGCCGCGTCTCGAGCTGGCGCGCCGCTGCGGGGCGACCGACGTCATCGACATGAACGAGTACCCGACCGCGGAGGCGCGCGTGCAGCGCGTGAAGAACCTCACCGACGGCCGCGGCGCCGACGTCGTCATGGAGCTCGTCGGCATCGCGGCGGCGACCGTGGAGGGGCTCGACATGGTGCGCGTCAACGGCGCCTTCGTCGACATCGGCAACATCGTGCCGCAGGCGGTGAGCTTCCCGGCCACGAAGGTCATCACGCAGCAGATCAAGTGGAAGGGCCTGATGCACTACAACCCGTGGATCATGCCCGCCGCGCTCGACTTTCTCGTGCGCACGAAGGACCGGTACCCGCTGTCGAAGGTCGTCTCACACAGCTTCGCGCTGTCCGACATCAACGAGGCGTTCGCGCTGGCGGAATGGCAGGGCAAGCAGACGGGGACGGCGGCCACGCGCGTGATCCTGAAGCCATGAGGGTCGGCACGTGGCGGGGCGGCGCGAAGTTCAGCGTCGACGAGGTGGCGCCGCCGGCGCCGGGTCCGGGCCAGGCGCTCGTCGATGTCCGCGCGGCCGGCATCTGCGGCACCGACGTTCACGCGACCCAGGGCCTCTTCCCGTGGGCGCCGCCCATGGTCATGGGACACGAGTACACGGGCGTTGTCGCGGACGTCGGTCGCGGCGTGAGCAAGCGGCTGATCGGGCGCGCCGTCGCCTGCGAGCCGTCGTACGGGTGTGGCGAGTGCGCCGAGTGTGCCGAGGGACGCGTGTCGCAGTGCGCGCGATGCACGCGCGTTGGCGGCTTCGCCGAGCACGTGGTGCTGCCGGTGGCGAACCTCCATCGGCTGCCGCGCGGTCTCGATCCCGTCACGGCGGCGATGACCGAGCCGGCGGCGTGCTGCCTGGCCGGCCTCGAGCAGTTCGCCATGCCGCGCGGCGCCACCGTGCTCGTGCTAGGTGGCGGCATCATGGGACTGCTGACGATGGTCCTGGCCGGTCGCCGTGGCGCGAAGCGGCTGATTATGTCCGATCCGATCGCCGAGCGGCGCGCGGCGGCGAAGCGTCTGGGCGCCGCCGTCACCATCGATCCCACGGCCGAGAATCTGAAGGCGCGGGTGGCGGAGCTCACGCACGGCCGCGGCGCCGACGTGGTGTGCGAGGCGGTGGGGAAGCCGGAGCTCGTGGCGGAGGCGCTGACGCTCGTACGGCCGACCGGCGTGCTGCAGCTCGTCGGCGTCAATCCCCAGGGCAGCCGGCTGCCGCTCGATCTGTGGGACGTGCACTACCGCGAGATCCGCATCCACGGCGCGTTCGGCCGGGGGCGCTCCTTCCGTCGCGCCCTCGCGCTCATGCCGAAGCTCGGCGTCGGGTCGCTCGTCACCGCGAGATTTCCGCTCGCGAAAATCGAGGATGCGTTCGCCCACGCGGCGGCGGGCCGTGGCGTGAAGACGATCATCACCCCCAGCGGAGCGTGAGGCGATGCGCCTGACCGACAAGGTGGCCGTGATCACCGGGGGCGCCAAGGGCATCGGCTTCGCGTATTCGCAGCGCTTCGTCGCCGAGGGCGCGCGGGTGGTGATCGCCGACATCGCCGATCCGCTCGACGCCGCCGAGAAGCTCGCCTCCGCGGACCGCGTGCTCGGCGTACCCACCGACGTGAGCGACGTCTGGTCGGTGCGCGCGATGGTCGACGAGACGCGGCGGCGCTTCGGCCGCATCGACATCCTCGTCAACAACGCGGCCGTCTTCGCGAGCCTCAAGCCGCAGCGCTTCGACAACATCTCCGAGACCGAGTGGGACCGCGTGATGGCGGTCAACGTGAAGGGGATGTGGAATTGCGTGCGGGCGGTGGTTCCTGCGATGCGCACGCAGGGCGGCGGCCGGATCGTGAACATTGCCTCCGCCATCGTGGCCAAGGGGACGGCCTTCCTGCTGCACTACGTCACCTCGAAGGGCGCCGTCATCGCGATGACCCGCGGGCTGGCGCGAGAGCTCGGGCCGGAGGGGATCACCGTCAACGCCGTCGCGCCTGGCCTGATCCTGAGCGACACGGTGCAGGAGAATCCGGACATCACCAATTTCCAGTCGGCGGCCGTCATGCAGGCGCGCGCGCTCTCCCGCGACGCATTCCCGGAGGACGTCGAGGGCGCCGTGGTGTTCCTCGCCTCCGACGACAGCGCTTTCATGAGCGGCCAGACGCTCATCGTCGACGGCGGCTCGGTGTTCTCGACGCTGTGACGGCGGTTCCCGTCATCGATCTCGCGGCGGCGCGCCACGGCGGCGTCGCCGAGCGCCGGCAGGTGGCCGGCGCGATCGATCAGGCGTGTCGGGAGATCGGCTTCTTTGCCATCACCGGCCACGGCGTGCCCGATCGGGTCGTGGAGCGGCTGCGACGCGTGGCCGACGAGTTCTTCGCGCAGCCGATGGCGGCGAAGCTGGCGTCCCGGCATCCGGTGCCCGGCACCAATCGCGGCTACCATCCGGTCGGCGGCGAGGCGCTGTCGAAAGCCAACGACGCGGCGGCGCCACCCGATCTCAAGGAGTTCTTCCACGTCGGCCCGGTGGTCGTCGACAACGACCCCTATTACACGAGCGCGGAGGGCCGCGCGCACTTCGTGCCCAACATCTGGCCGTCAGCGGAGCTCGAGCGCGCGGCCACCGAGTATTACAGGACCATGAGCGGCCTGATCGTCGTCTTGATGCGCCTCGCCGCCCTGGCGCTCGACGTCGAGGAGCGATTCTTCGACGACAAGGTCGACCGCTCGATCGGGACGATGCGGCTCAATTACTATCCCGCGCAGGCCGTTGCGCCGTCGCCGGGCCAGCTGCGCGCCAGCGCCCACACCGACTACGGCGGCTTCACCATCCTGAGCGGCGAGGACGTGCCGGGCGGACTGCAAGTTCGCACGCGCGCGGGCGACTGGATCGACGTGCCCACGGCACCGACGCGCTTCGTCGTCAACATCGGCGATCTGCTCATGCGCTGGACCAACGATCGCTGGCTGTCGAATCTGCATCGCGTGGTCAATCCACCGGCGGCCGGTGCGACCGGCGCCCGTCTGTCGATCGCGTTCTTCAATCACCCGAACTACGACGCGCTGATCGAGTGCCTGCCCACACAGGGTCCGGCCCGGCATCCGCCGGTGCGCTCCGGGGCGTACCGGGATGGGAAGTACGCGAAGACCCTGCGGGCCGGCGCGCGATCCGCGAGCTGAGAGGCTGCCCATGCTGTACCGAGGAATGGACCGCCGCGCGCTCGACGCGGCATACAACAACACGGAGGCCGTCGGCCTCACCAAGCGCGATCAGTATGTGGCCGCGCGCGTCGCCCGCAGCGACGCCTTCCGCACGGCGCACGGCGGCCGCATCGACGTCCGCTACGGCTCTGGCCCGCGTCAGCGTCTCGACGTGTTTCCCGTCGGCGTCGCCGGCGCCCCCACGCTCCTCTTCATTCACGGCGGCTACTGGCAGCAGAACGACAAGGAGCCGTTCGCGTTCATCGGCGAGGGACTGCTGCCCGCCGGCTTCAATCTGGCCGTGGTCGAATACACGCTGGCGCCGGCCGCGCGCATGGACGCGATCGTCGCCGAGATCCGCGCCTCCGTCGCCTGGGTCATCGAGCACGCCAAGGAGCTCGGCGGCGACCCGGCGCGCGTCTTCGTGTCCGGCCACTCCGCCGGCGGTCATCTGACGGCGATGGCCATGGCCGACGCGCGCGTGGCGGGCGGCCTGGCCATCAGCGGGATCTTCGATCTCGAGCCGATCCGGCTGAACTACCTCAACGAGAAGCTGGGCCTCGACGCCGCCGAGGCGCAGCGCAACAGCCCGATGCTCCATCTGCCGACGCGGGCGGCGCCGCTCGTGGTCACCGTGGGCCTCGGCGAGTTGCCTGAGCTGATTCGCCAGTCGGAGGAGTTCGCCGCCGCGTGGCGCAAGCGCGGCCTGTCCGGCGAATACCTGCCGCTCGCCGGCCACGATCACTTCTCGATCCTGGACGAGCTGGCGCGGCCGGACGGCAAGCTCGTCGCCGCGCTGAAGACGCTGGCGCACGTGTAGCCCAGGTCCGCGCGCGGTCCGCGGGAACGCACGCTACGCCAGCAGCCAGTCGAGGATCTTCGAGTTCTCGTCCCGCGGATACGTGTGCGACAGGTCCGCGATCTCGCGATAGACCAGCCGCGCGCCCGCCTCCTGCAGGGCGTCACGACCGATGCGGGCGGTGGCGACCGGGAACATCCAGTCGAGCGTGCCGTGGACGAGATAGATCGGGCGATCGCGAGCGGCGCCGAGGTCTCCGCCGAGCAGCACCGGATGCAGCACGCCGCACGCGGGCGCCAGATGCGTGTAGGGCGTTGCATCGCGAAGGCCGGCCAGCAGCGCATAGGTGCCGCCGTCGGACATCCCCGTGAGCAGCACGCGGTGACGGTCGACCGGATAGCGCTCGCAGGCGAAGGCCACGATCTCCTGCAGCGCCGGCGCGTCGACGTCCTCACCGAGCAGCGACCACGTGCGATCGCGGGAGGTCGGCGCCAACACCATGACGCCGCGCGCGCGGGCCTCGCGGAGCCAGCTCCAGAGAAAATCGCGGCCGTGGCCGTGGCCGCCGTGCAAGGCCACCACGAGCGCCATCGGCGAGCGGTCGTCCCACGTCTCCGGCACGTAGAGGGAGAAGCCGCCGCGCGTGTCGCGTGCGTTCTTCGCGTGGAGCACGCCGATGTGGGTGTCATCGCTGCGCAGGGTACCGTTGCGGAGGCGCGCGACGAGGGCATCGTCGCCGCGGCGCGCCGGCTCGAGAAACCAGCGGCTGATCGGCTCGAGCACCGGGGCCAGCGGATACAGCCCTTCCTGGACGCGGGGGAACCGTCGCAGCGCCCGGTAGAGGTCGACGATGTCGCCGGACTGGCGCGCGGCGATGACGAAGGCGTCCACCAGCTCGAGCGTCTGCCGCGTCACGTCGAAGAGCCGATCGCGGAGAAAATGAAGATCATCGGGCCAGGCCGTGTGCTCCAGCTCACGAAGCGGTGCGCCGAGCGCGTCGGCGCAGGGCGCGAGCTCGTGCGCCAGACGGTCGGCGACCGGAGGATGGAAGTAGCGCTGCACCCACACGATCCGCTCCAGCGTCTCCAGGAGCGGGGCGAGCAGCGTGACGATCGCGTCGATCAGGCGACCATCCGGTCGGCGTTCGCGTTCACGTTGGCCCTCCGTGTCGCGTCACTGTAGCACCGCGCTGCGGGATTTGGATTCGACGCTCCGTGAAACATCCGGCCGTGCTCCGGCGCTAAGCTTGGGCTCGATGACCGAAGCCAACATCGCATTCGTCGCGGGCCTGCTGGCCGATCCGTCGGGGGCGGCGATGTGCCTGGCGCTCGTGGGCGGCGAAGCGCGCCCGGCCGGCGAGCTGGCCGCACGCGCCGGCGTCTCCCCGCAGACGGCCCGCCTCCGCGACGCGCGGACGTGCTACAGCCACCTCGCGGGCCGGCTCGGTGTGGCGCTGGCCGACGCGCTGGTGGCGGCACGGTGGCTCGAGGAGGACCGGACGGAGCGGCGGCCGCACATCGCCGGGCCCGTCGGGACGGCGCTCGCGACGCTCGCGCTGGAGCGCGGCTGGATCCGCCGAGTCCGCGGCACGCGGGCGGTGGTCGTCACGCCGGCCGGCCGCACCGAGCTCCAGCAGATCTTCCACGTGTGATGAGAGGAGACGCCCTGATGATCACGCTGAGCATTCGCTACACGATCGACGTGAGGAAGCGGAACGACTTCGAGCGGTACGCGCGGGCGCTCGGCTCGATCATCCCGCGCTGCGGCGGCGAACTGGTCGGCTACTGGCTGCCGACGAAGTTCGCCGGGCCCACGAACCAGGCGCTGGCGCTGATCAACTTCGCGAGCCTGGCGGCGTACGAGCAATACCGCGAGCGGCTCGCGAAGGACGACGACAACATCGAGAGCGTGCGCCGCGCGGACGAGAGCGGCTGCATCCTCGTCGAGGACCGTGCGGTGCTCGAGCGCGTCTAGGTCCCCGCAGGTCGCGCCGGCTCCGGTTGGGCGAGGCTCACGGGGGCGTTGGCCTCGAACGGGCTCCAGAGCCCGAGCTCCTTGCCCATGTCGCGGAGCGCCGGGAGCACTTCCTGGCCGAGCAGGCGGATGCATGTCTGCGTGTCGGCGTTGGAGACGAAGCCGTCCGAGGCCCAGAAGCCCAGGATCGACGGGCGCGTCTCCTCGAGCAGCCGGCGAAGCTTCGGAATGACGGTCTTCGGCGTGCCGGCGATGATCTGCTGGTCGCGGATCTGGTCCTCGAACGCCGCGCCCCGCGGGTTCGAGCGGCGGCCGACGGCGAACTCCACGAACGCCGTGCGCATGGCGGGCGAGAAGTAGCCGGACGGGCTCGACCACACCGGATGCGCGAGCCCGGTGAACTCGCCCTGCATCCACATGAACTGCCGCGCGTTCTCCATCGCCTTCTCCTCGGTCTCGGCGACGTGACAGCGCTGCAGGTAGCCGCGATATTCGGGACCGCCCTGATAGCCGGTCTCGGCCGCGACGCGATCGTAGAGCTCCCAGATCTTCTTGGTGGCATCGATGGCGGTGCTGAGCGCGATGTACGGATAACGCTTCTTCGCCGCCCACACGATCGTCTCCTTGCTGAGCACGCCGGGAATCCACACGCGAGGGTGCGGCTTCTGCAGCGGCAGCGCCCACGGGTTCACGACGCGGTGCTGGTAATGCGTGCCCTCCCAGCGGAACGGGCCCTGCTCCGTCCACGTCTTCACGATCAGCTCGTGCGCCTCCTCGAACCGCTCGCGGTTGTAAGCGGGGTTCACGCCGGTGGCGAGCTGCTCCTGGCCGCCACCGCGCACGAAGCCTGACACGAGCCGACCGCGCGAGATCATGTCGATCATCGCCAGCTCTTCGGCGAGGCGCACGGGATTGTCGGCGAGCGGCAGCGGGTTGCCGAGCAGCACCAGCTTCACCCGCGTGGTGGTGGCGGCCAGGATCGACGCGAAGACGTTACACTTGGCCTGCATGCAGAACGGCGCGTTGTGATGCTCGTTCAGCATGATGCCGTCGAAGCCGAC
>Ga0075421_100002984_pt1 | contig 20255 bp, 19 predicted proteins | sample SoiMetdeltSBSDD5_FD_75292 | JGI IMG/M metagenome (GOLD analysis project Ga0075421, IMG submission 75292) | Bulk soil microbial communities from a Populus tree surrounding site in Tennessee, USA - Soil MetaG P. deltoides SBSDD5 | ecosystem: Environmental > Terrestrial > Soil > Tree plantation... | reverse complement strand
ATCACGTTGAACGTGGATCGCGTGGTGTTCGACAACACCGACGAACTCAAGCGCGACTATCAGGCCTTCCAGCTCGAATCACGTGTGCGATTCACCAGCAGGCTGTTCGTCGAGGGCCACTGGACGGTGCAGATCAAGAACCACGGCAACTTCGAGGGCGAGGCCGCGAACCAGCCTGGCAATCCCTCGGTGTTCGGCGACTATCCGGAGATGTACACCGAGCAGCAGCACTTCCCGTACGGCCGTCTCGACGAGTACCAGCGCCACAAGTTCCGGCTCTGGACCAGCTACAACCAGCGGCTGGGACGCTTCGGAAGCGTGGACGTCGCGCCGATCTGGCGCGTCAACTCCGGCAAGACCTACAGCCTCGTGGCAACCGGCGTCGGCACGACCGCGCAGCAGGCCGCGGTGGGATCCGGCTATCTACGTACTGGACGCACGTCCGCCGACCTCTACTTCGACGAGCGCGGCTCGGAGGACTTCAAGGGCTACGGCGTGCTCGACTTCCAGGCGCGATATGGCGTGCCCGTGTGGAAGACGGTGCAGCCATGGATCCTCTTCCAGGTCTACAACGTGTTGAACAACCAGAAACTCATCGAGTGGAACACGACGGTGACGCAGGACCCGAACAGCCCGCTCGACGCGCTCGGGCTTCGAACAGGGTTCGTCCGGAGCGCCGCGTTCGGCACCGGCACCGCGAACATTCACTATCCGCGCTGGTCCTCGGGTGAAAATGGCGGACGCACCTTCCGGATGGCAATGGGTGTTCGCTTCTAACTCCCAATTCCCAACTGCCAACGCCCAACCACTCCGTTGGGCGTTGGGATCGAGCGCGCAAATCACGTATCGATTTGCGCGCGCTGCAGCTTGCCGCTGAAGTCCACGTAAATCGATTTCCACTCTGAGAACACATCGAGGGCAGCGGTCCCCGCTTCGCGGTGGCCGTTGCCCGTCGCCCTCGTTCCGCCGAACGGCAGATGCACTTCCGCGCCAATCGTCGGCGCGTTCACGTAGAAGATTCCGGTGTACATGTCGCGCATCGCCTGGAACGCCTTGTTGATGTCTCGCGTGTAGATCGACGCCGAGAGACCGTAGGCGACGTCGTTGCCGATCGCAATCGCCTGCTCCAGCGACGAGCAGCGCATCACTGACACGACCGGACCAAAGATCTCTTCGCGGGCAATGCGCATGGCCGGGGTGACGTCCGAGAAGATGGTCGGCTCGTGGAACCAGCCGCGCGCATACGCGCCGCTGTCCAGACGATGCCCGCCGGTGACCAGCGTCGCACCCTCGGCGCGGCCGATTTCCACGTAGTTCATCACCGTTTGCAGCTGCGCCTCGCTGACCGATGGTCCCATCTGCGTGTTGGCATCGAGCCCATTGCCGACACGGAGACCGCGGGTCCGGGCGGCGAACTCCTTCAGAAACGCATCGTGCACCTGTTCGTGCACGACGACACGGCTTGCCGCCGTGCAGCGTTGACCGCTGGTACCGAATCCGCCCCACAGACATCCGTCGACGGCCAGCTCGAGCTGTGCGTCATCCATGATGATGATGACGTTCTTGCCGCCCATCTCGAGATGGACCTTCTTGAATCCTGAAGCGGCGTTCTGATTGACGAGTCGTCCGACAGCTGTCGAGCCGGTGAACGACACGACCTTCACCGCATCGTGCGTCGTCATGCGAGTCCCGATGTCGGGACCACCGGTGACCAGATTGACGACACCCGGTGGAATGCCGACCTCTTCGAGCACTTTGACAAAGTTGACCGCAGAGAGTGGCGTCAGTGTCGCCGGCTTGAACACGACCGTGTTTCCACAAACCAGAGCCGGAGCGATCTTCCAGGACGGAATCGCCATCGGAAAATTCCACGGCGTGATCATCGAACACACGCCAAGCGGCTGGCGGACCGACATGGCGAACTTGTCGCGTAGCTCCGACGGCACGGTCTGTCCGTATTGACGACGTCCTTCGCCGGCCATGAACTGACTCATGTCGATGGCTTCCTGCACGTCGCCGCGGGTCTCTTCGAGCACCTTGCCCATCTCGCGCGTCATGTCGCGAGCAAACGTCTCTTTCTGCTCGACGATGCGGGCGGCGGCGGCGAGCAGGAGCTCGGCGCGCTTCGGCGCGGGAACCAGACGCCATGAGTCGTACGCCTTGACCGCTGCGTCGATTGCCGCCTCGACGTCGGCCACTGTCGAGTCCTGAAACAGACCGATCACTTCGTCGTTGTCGGCTGGGTTCCTGTTCTCGAAGGTCCGGCCGGACACGGAAGGTGTCCACGTTCCCGCTATGTAGTTGTGATGAGTGCGCACCGGTCGTCTCTCCGTCCGCAAGCAGTCAACAGAATGCCGGTTGTCCAGCGACAGGCTACACCGCCCGCTCGAAAGACCCGCAAAATCCGGAAACTCCGACCTCTCATGATCAATTTTTGACACTCTGGATTTCTGAAGGCAACCGGCTATTGCGCAAAGGGTTAGCCCGAAGAACCCTGTGCAGAGCGACCGTTCGATGTGTCTTGGTTTGTCGCATGCGCAGCATGACGTCCACTGAAGTGCGCGTTTTACGCCCGAAATTCTACTGGCACGGTTCCTGTATAGATAACAAGTCAGAAGGGCTGGTTACCAAAATGGCTAACACCAACCGAATCGCCGACACGCCAGTGCAGAAGGTGGTTGTGGTGAATGGCAACACCGAGGTGCTGGGCATGCTCGAGTCCGTGCTCGACGCGGGCCGGTATGACATGGTGTTCGTCGAGCCTGGTGACCGCGCCTACTCGCAGATTCGACGAGTCATTCCCGACCTGGTGATCCTCTGCACGCGGATCGAAGAGCTCGATGGCTTCCAGCTGCTCACCATGCTGAAGCTCGATCCGGCGACCAGCGAGATCCCGGTGCTCACCTACACGACCGAGCACGAAGGTCAGGACTTCGACGAGGTTCTTTCGCCGCCTGCCGACGACGACGACACGATGTTCGTCAGCCGTCCCGCGCTGCGGATGAACTAACATCTCTTTCGTCATGCCATCGGACAAACGCGACGCGGAGCGCGTCCCGATGCTCGGCCACCTCCAGGGCGAGGTGATGGTGTTTCAGCCGATGCTGATCAGGGAGATCAGCCTCGGCGGTGCGCTCGTCGAAACGCGGTTCCCGCTCCATCTGAATTCCCTGCACGATCTACGGCTGACACTGGGCACACGCTCGATCGTCGTGAAGGGCCGCGTGGTCCATTCACAGATCAGCGACGTCGATCAGGATGTGGTCGTGTATTGGACGGGAATCGAGTTCGTCGAGCCGTCGGAGCACGTGGCCGCGGCCATCGCCGAATTCATGGACTCGCTGCGGTCACACCGCAGCGGAGTCTAGTTTGTAACTGCCTCGCAGGTGTTCCAGGTAGTCGCCCGAAACGATTCGCTCGGCACGGCCGAGTGGGGCGTTGTAGAAGTACGCCGACGCCTGGACCATTGTCCCATCGTCCATGGTGACGGGAGTGAGCCGGCGCGTGTAGAGGCTGTAATCGGGTTCGCTGGGCCGATAGCCCTCGATTTCATCGAGGGCCCGCAGCACGATTACCGGCCGGAGCATCTCGTACACTTCGCCCCAGACGCGACCGTCAGGCGAGGGTACGGCGGCGGGATAGATTCCCAAGTCGAAGAGAGCGGCTTCGATCGAACCGCGGCCTCTGAACTCGAGATGTTGATCGAGGCCGTTGCGCCCCGTCCGGTTGAAGGGCGTCATCAGCGTCCCGTAGAAAAAGACGAGGTCAGCCACCGTAACCCGATTTACGCCGCCTCGCGGCCTCTTATTTACAGGGATGCTGGGATGGCGAAAGTCAGTGGGCCGCCTGAAGGCGGCCCCTGCACGCGTCGGGCCGTCGGCGACGGCCCTCGGCCGAGAGCTCTATAGCGCGGGCGGAGCGGGACGGCGCGGTTCCGATTGCTGTGGAGTTTCGGACTCCGGGCTCGGCTGGGTTGGACCCGGCCGGCGGCCGGCGCGCAGTGCGCTGAGCGTGTCAATCATCGATGCCGGCAGAGAGAAGCTGAGCGACACGGTCCGGCCCTGCCCGGTGAGCTGGATCGAGTTGATGAAGTCCGCGATTTCGGGATGATTCGGTCCAGCCTGCATGCGACCGAGTGCCACGAACCCCTGAACAACCTGACGGAGGTCCTGGGCCGCCTGATCATCACGCGCTTCCGCGCTGATCAGACCGTCGATGCCTGCATTGACCAGACCCTTGATCGAAAACCAGCTGATGGCGGGCAGGCGATCCTTGACCTCGGAGGGAATGTGCATGCCGGCCAGCGCATCGAATCGAGCCACACCCCAGACCGTGCCGTCGTCGACCTGTTTCACCAGACGCATCAGCTCGTCGTTGCCGGTGATGCTGCCGGTGCCGGCAAGCTTGGTATCGACCGCCCGCCGCACGGCGGCAGGATTCCCCAACACGACAAGTCCCGGCTCGACGAAAGCGACGGCAAAGTCGTCGTGGGTAATCAGACGCATGCCCCGGTAGTCCTCGACAACTCCGCCCTCTTCACGGGCAAACCCTTCGAGACGTACCTGATCGAAGCGGCCACGGGCCAGCACGAGCGGTGGACCCTGGCCCTCGTTGACCTCCGGCGTCAGCGCCGCGACCACCGAGTCGAGGTCCTGCGTGATGTTGATTCCGGTCCGCTCCTGGAAACGGTCGGCGCTGTCGGCGCCGGGATGAAGCTCCATCAGCTTCCGGCGGACTTCCGAATCCATGACCGCTCGAACGTTGGCAAATCCGAGCACCCGCGCATCAGCGGGCACATACGCGAACTCTGCAGGCCCATTGCCGCCAATGAGGCTGAGGTTCTGAACGTTCATGTAGGAAGCCAGTAGTCCCGTGCCCAGCCCGACCACGAGAATTCCGGCCGCAATTACTACAAACAGGCGTGTTCGTCTGGTCATCGACACTGCTCCCTGCTGGCTATACGAGGCCCCGGGTCCATGAGTTCCTAGCGTAGAGGCGGACTTCAAGGTCGGCGCCCCTATTGCTCCAATACATATTCTCGCCGTTCGACGACCCTCCCCGCCAGCGCCAGCGAAACCACAATGGCCCCGGCCAGAGAGACCAGGCTGGTCAGCGTCGACGGGTTATCCGTGAAGAAGGCCTGGAGCAGCGAAGTCACACTCTCGGCCGGCATCGCATGCGGAACCAGCGACTGGATGTAGTACATGAGCGTGAATCGCCGCACGTAGCCCGGCATGATCAGGGCAAACTGCTCCCACCCAAAGGCGAAAACCAGGCCGACAACGAGCGGCCGCTTCATGATCGTCCCCACCAGTGCGAACAGCCCGCCGTATGCCGCCAGGCCAAGCGCCATGAGCGCCAGGTCGGTCACCAGCATCGTGAAACCCGCCCCAATCTGCTGAAACGGGACGATGAGGAAATAGACCAGCATCACACCCGGTAGGACGACGAGCGTCGTGCACACCAGATACGCGATGTACTTCCCGAACAGCACCGCGCTCCGGCGGATCGGACGCGTAAAGAGATAGGTGATCGTCTTGTCCTCGACCTCGTCGGCAATCAGCGACGTTCCATAGAAGACGCCGAGCACCGGCACGATGAACCGGAGGAACAGCAGCCAGATCATGATGCCGAACACCGTGGTGTCCATGCGCTGCCCGTTCAGCTTGAGCGGCGTGACGCCGAGCATGTCGACGATGCGGTACACGGCAGCGACGAGCACCGGACACCCGACGACGAGCGCGAGGAAGATCGTGCGCCGGGACCACAGCATCTCGCCGAGCGACAACTCGAACACACGCCAGGCGCCGCGCAGGAATGGCTTCATTGCTTCACCAGATACTTGAACACGGCCTGGAGGTTGTCGTCGGGCGAAGTGACTTCATCGATCACGCCTGCCTCGCCCGACGCGGCCATGTCAGTGAGCCGTGCGTAAAATGCGTCCGGCCTCGCCGTCTCGACGACCATGGCGCCGGGCTCGAACCGCATGCTGATCACGCCGTCTTCGACGAGCAGTGCGCGCGCCAGCGCCTTCGTATCCTCGGCACGGATGAACACTGAATGTGGATGCGTGTCGATCAGCTCGCGGATCTGGTGAACGTTGCCTTCAGCCAGAATGCGCCCGTTGTTGATCAACAGGATGTTCGAGGTCATCGACTCGATCTCGTGCAGGATGTGGCTCGACACCAGCACGCTCTTGCCGGAGCGGCCCCAGTCGCGGATCAGCCGGATCGTCCGCCGGCGCATCAGCGGATCCATGCCGCTCAGCGGTTCGTCGAGGATCAGCACCTGAGGATCGTGCGCGAGCGCCTGCGCCATCTTGACGCGCTGACGCATCCCTTTGCTGTAGGCACCGATCTTCTTGTCCGCGGCATCGAGCAGATCGACGGCTTCGAGCGCGCGCTTCGCCGCGGCGGACGCCGCGTCGGGCTCGAGGCCGTTCAACGACACGAGCGCCGTCACCCAGCCGAGCCCGGTCATCCGTTCGTAGAACGAATCCTGCTCGGGACAGAAGCCGATCCGGTGATAGAGGGCGGGATTGCCCCAGATCGGCTCGCCGAGAATCTTCACGGTTCCCTTGCTCGGCTTCAGCTGGCCGGTGACCAGCTTCATGAACGTCGACTTGCCCGCCCCGTTCGGTCCAAGAAGGCCGGTGATTCCCGGCGGCACCGTCACCGTCACATCGTTGAGGCCAGACACCTGTCCGTACCACTTCGACAGGTGTTCGGCGGCGATCATCGGTGGCCCCGGGGCAGCTGACTGATTCACGCGACGACCTCGACGGCGCGAATGCGGCGCTCGAGAATCAGCATCGCCAGGCCAATGATCACGAAGATGACCATGACGGCAACGTAGACCGGCACCGCAGACTCGACGCGGCTTCGGAAGATCGCGTTCGCGATGACGTCGAGCATTTCACCCGGAGAGATGACCGCCCATCTGCGGCTCGTCGTAATGCCGCGCAGCGCCTGATACATCGCCGCCGTGAAGAAGATGACGCCGGCGTACATGATTGCCACGAAGCGGCGGCTCTTCGAGAGCGACGAGAGAGCCAGAATCGCGAAGGCGGAGAGCAGCGCCTGAATCAGCGAGAACAGCGTGATCGCCGGCAGCAGGAACAGGTTCGCGCGCAGGAACGCCAGACTCCCGGCGAACACGATCTGCAGCAGGAGCAGCAGCAGCGCCGGCACCAGGGTCACCGCCAGCACGTACGCGAGCGGCGGCACGAGCTTCCCAAGGATGTACTCCACGCGGGTGAGCGGCTTCGACAGATAGAGCTGCAGCGCGTTCGTGCGGCGGTCCTCGGCAATCAGGCCAGCCTGGCCAATCGTGACCAGGAAGACGAACAGCCGCTGCTGCGACAGGAAGTCACGAAACGTATCAGGTGTCGTGGCGATGAACTCGGCAACCGGAAGATTCGTGGAGGCGACATAGATTTGCACGGCTCGCACGACGAAGGGTGCCCACGCCGCCATCAGCAGCACGCGGAAGCCGCGCTGCTGCAGGACGGTCATGATGTGCGCGCGGGCAATCACCCACCACGCACGGCCGTGCGGCTCGCGGTGGCCCTGATAATGTCTGTAGCCTTGATCGTGAATCGGCACGTCAGGATTCCCCTACTGCCTTCGCGAACACGTCCTCGAGCGTCGGCACGCTGGCGCGCAGATGACGGACCTGCACCCGATGCTGCGCGGCAAGATTGAACAGGAATCCGGGGCCGCGCTCGTCGGGCACGAACACCCGCATCACGTCCTCGTCCGTGGCATGACACTCGAGACCGACGGCGCTCATCGCCGCCAGGAATTGTTCAGGGTCGCCCTTGACCCGCAGCTCGAACACGCGTCCGCCCGGGCCTTTGAGTGCGGCGATCGGACCGGCGGTGGCCACCGCACCCTTGTCGAGCACGACGACGTGATCGCAGGTGTATTCGACGTCAGGCAGCAGATGCGACGACAGGATTAGATTGATCTGCTTGTTGTGGGCAATGTCGCGAATGAGCTCGAGCATCTCGTCGCGGCCCTTCGGGTCCATGCCGTTGGTCGGCTCGTCGAGAAACAGCAGACTGGGATCGTGCACCAGCGCCTGCGCCAGTTTGATGCGCTGTTTCATGCCGGTGGAGTACTGCTCGATGTTGCGGTAGCGCGCCTCGCCGAGGCCGACGTAGTAGAGGACCTCATGGGCGCGCTGCATCGCGTCGGCGCTGGGCAAGCCGGCCAGCTCGCCGCAGTACGCGACGAACGTCACGGCATTCATCCGCGGAATATGCGCGTCGTTTTCCGGCATGTAGCCGATGCGGCCGCGAATCTGCAGCGGCGCTCGCCGGACGTCGAGGCCAAGCACACGCATGTCGCCGGTGTCGGGCGCCAGCAGCCCGAGCAGCGCCTTGATCATCGTGCTCTTGCCCGCCCCGTTGGGACCGAGCAGGCCGACGGCGCCGGTCGGGAACACGGCAGTGACGTCACGCAGCGCCCATTGGCGCCCGTATCGCACACTGACACGCTGGAGGTCGACGACCGGGGTCATCGCCTCACTCATACGTTTTGATGGGTCACAGCGTTCCTCGGAGGCCGAGTGTGTCCGCACGCTCGCGCAGAAATGTGATCACGTTGGTGATGTGCACATCGAGCGGAAGCCCCAGCTCCTCGGCGCCCTGGCGCAGATCGTCGCGCGACACACCCTTCGCAAACGCCTTGTCCTTCATCCGCTTGATCACGGACGAGGCTTCGAGGTCGAGTACACTCTTGCTCGGCCGCACGAGCGACGCCGCCGAGACGAAGCCCGCCATCTCGTCGCACGCAAACAGCGATTTCTCGAGCGGGCTCTCACGCGCCACGCCCGAGTACTGCGCATGCGACAGAATGGCGCGCATCACCCACTCGGGATAGCCGCGCCGGCGCAGCTCCTCGCAGCCGCGGAACGGATGATCGTCCAGCGTCGGGTATCGTTCGTAGTCGAAGTCGTGCAACAGCCCGACGATGCCCCATTCGTCCTCGTTGGCGCCGAACGTCCGGGCGTAGCCGCGCACCGCGGCTTCGACGGCGAGCGCATGCTTGCGCAGGCTCTCGCCCGTGGTCCATTCGGTGAGCAGCGCCCAGGCCGCCTCTCTCGACAGCGTTTCCCCTGACAGCGGGTCGGACATCGATTCCGGATTCTACTCTTGGCCGATGGGAGGCGGCATGTCGCGGGCCATTTCGAGTGCCCGTTCGATCACGGCCAGCGCCTTGTCGGTGAGTGCGTACTGGGCAAGCTCGGACGGTTCGGCAAGCGCCGCTTCGGCGACATCCGACCCGGCACGCAGCTCGCCGCCTACCGGCCAGCACAGATAGTCGATGAGCACGAAATGATAGAGGACGCGGCCGTCGTCATCGCGCGTGATCCGGTCGAGCACTTCGACGACCGGACCGATTTCGACGACGAAGCCGGTTTCCTCGGCCATTTCACGCGTCACGCAGGCCTCGAGCGTCTCGCCGGCTTCGACCGCGCCGCCGGGGATGCTCCAGTGTCCGGCGAGCGGCTCGAACCGCCGCTTCACCAGCACCACGCGGCCCTGGTGCACGATCACGCCACCAATGCCGACGTATGGACGATCGGGGTACTTACGAGCGTCGTTCACCCTTCTCGGTTCTCCCTTCTCGGTTCGTGTTCGTGGTTCGATGTTCGGTGTTCGGTTCCCCGAACCTGAAGCTGAACACGAACCGGGCACCGAGAACCCAGAAGCGTGAACGGCATGCTTCCTACTCCCCCATCACTTTAACCACGACGCGTTTTTTTCGCTGGCCGTCGAATTCAGCATAGAAGACCTGCTCCCACGGACCGAGGTCGAGCTTTCCGGCCGTGACCGGCAGGATCACCTGATGCCCCATCAGCGTGCGCTTCAGGTGCGCATCGGCGTTGTCTTCACCAGTCTGATGATGCCGGTAATTCAACCCGGCCGGGGCCAGCTTCTCGAGCCAGACCTGGAAATCGTGGATCAGGCCGTCTTCCCAGTCGTTGACGTACACCGCGGCGGTGATGTGCATCGCCGAGACCAGCACCATGCCTTCCTGCACACCGCTCTTCTTGACAATCGCCGCGACCTCGTCCGTGATGCGCACGAACTCCTGACGCTGCTTGGTATTGAACCAGAGATAGTCGGTCGCGGTCTTCATGGCTACAGTCTCAACGACGCATCGGCGCTGAGCGTCCAGTCGGACCGCTCTCCCGCCCGCAACTTGCGCAGACCCGCGGCGGCAATCATGGCCGCGTTGTCCGTTGACAGCGCCAGGCTGGGCACGAACACCGGAATGTCACGAGCCTCTCCTCGCGCCCTCGCATCGCCGCGCAGCCGGCTGTTGGCTGACACTCCCCCGGCGATGCCCACGCTTCGCGCGCCAGCATACCGCGCCGCGTCGAATACGCGATCGACCAGTGTCTCGACGACGATCCGTTGAAAGCTGGCGCAGATGTCGGCGATCTCCGGCGCCGGCAGCGGTGCGTCCGGCGACAGCCCCAACGCCTCGCGGCGCGTCGTCACGTATCGCAGCACGGACGTCTTCAGTCCACTGAAGCTGAAGTCGCGGCGTCCGGGGAGGTGCGGCGCGTTGCGATCGGCGTGCGTGAGCCGCGTCTTGGGAAAGAGGACGGCGCGATCGTTGCCCGCAGCGGCCATGCGATCGATCGCTGGCCCACCCGGATAGCCGAGGCCAAGGAGCTTGGCCACTTTGTCATACGCCTCCCCCGCCGCATCGTCGCGGGTGCGGCCGAGCAGCTCATACGATCCGGGTTCGGCAACGCGGTACAGGCTCGTGTGGCCGCCCGAGACGACGAGCACGACCGCCGGCAACGGCAGCTCGCCGTGCTCGAGCACCAGCGACTCGATATGGCCGGCGAGATGGTGCACGCCAATCAGCGGCACCGAACGCGACCATGCGAGGGCTTTCGCGAACGACAGACCGACGAGCAGCGAGCCGACGAGACCCGGGCCGCTCGTGACTGCGATCGCGTCGTACTCGGCACCACCGTCGGACAGCGCGCGCTCGACCACGCCACAGATGTCGCGAATATGCTGCCGGGCAGAGAGCTCCGGCACCACCCCGCCCCAGGCGCGGTGAATCTCGACCTGCGAGGCGACGACGCTCGAGCGCAGGCGCCACGGACGTTCGGCATCGCCGGTCTCGTCGACCAGCGCCGCGGCCGTTTCATCGCAGGAGGTTTCGATGCCGAGGACTACCATGCGTCGAGGGGATCGAGCTGCGTCGAGCGCTCTTCACAGACGGCACGTGCGACATGCGAAGTCACGTCGCAATCAACGGGCGCTCACCGTCACGCCCTCGAAGAGCTGCGGGAGCGATTCGGCAAACGGGGCGCGCGCGATGCCGCGCTCGGTGATGATCGCCGTCACGTACTTCGCTGGCGTCACATCAAACGCCGGGTTGCGGATATGGGCACCATCCGGCGTCACCCTTGTCGTCCCGACATGCGTGACCTCACGGTCGTTGCGCTCCTCGATGGGGATCCGGCCACCGTCCGGGGTATGAAGATCGATCGTGGACAGCGGCGCGGCGACATAGAACGGAATGCCGTGCTCTTTGGCCAGGACGGCGACGCTGTATGTCCCGATCTTGTTGGCCACATCCCCGTTGGCCGCGATGCGGTCGGCGCCGACGACGACGAGATCGACCTGGCCGAGACGCATCATGGCGCCGGCCATGTTGTCGGTGATGACGGTGGTGTCGATACCGTCTTTGATCAATTCCCACGCCGTCAGCCGCGCGCCCTGCAGAAACGGACGCGTCTCGTCGGCCAGCACGGCGACGGTTTTCCCTTGCTCGGCCGCGGCGCGGATGACGCCGAGGGCGGTGCCGTATCCCGCCGTGGCCAGCGCTCCGGCGTTGCAGTGCGTCAGGATCCGCGCCGACGCCGGCACGAGCCCGGCGCCATGTGCGCCCATGGCCCGGCAGCTCTGCACGTCCTCGTCGTGAATCGCTCGAGCTTCGTCCACCAGACGCCGCTTGATTTCGTCAACCGACTGCCCGTCGTGCGCCGCGGCGGCAAACGCCTTCTTCATGCGCTCGATCGCCCAGAACAGATTCACCGCCGTCGGCCGCGTTCCGGCGAGCAGATCGCACGTCTTCTGGAACTCGGTGGTGAACTGTTTCGTCCCGGTCGCACGGCTGCGAATCATCCCGACGGCAATGCCCATCGCCGCCGCCACGCCAATGGCCGGCGCTCCGCGAATCACCATCGTCTTGATCGCCTTCGCCACTTCGTTGGCAGTCTTGCAGGTGACGTAGACCTCGGATGCCGGCAACTTGCGCTGGTCGATCATCACGACGGCGTCGTCTTTCCACTCAATCGTCGGCAGCATTCGTGTCGATGATATCAAGCGAAGGCATAGCAGCCGTAGAGGCGGACCTTCAGGTCCGCCTACAGCAGACGCGCATCGAACGGCAACGGCAGCAAATCTTTGAGCTGATACCGTCCGGTCTCGCGCTTCAGATTCGCGAGGATCACTTCGAGGTCGCCGCCAAACTCCCAGAGGATCTGACGGCACGCGCCACACGGCGGTGTCGGCGCTTCAGTGTCGGCGACGACGGCGACGCGGCGGAATCGACGATGGCCCTCGGACAGCGCCTTGAACATGGCGACGCGTTCCGCGCACACCGTCAATCCATAGGTGGCGTTCTCGACATTGCAGCCGGTGATGATGACGCCGCTCGTCGTCTCGAGCGCGGCGCCGACCTTGAACCCCGAGTACGCGGCATGCGCGTGCCTGCGCGCGCGGCGTGCTGCGGCGACGAGCTTAGAGTTTTTCAATGATCCCCTCGAGCAGGGAGATGAACGAGCCACGGACGCGCCGTGCGGTCTCCATCACTTCGTTGTGATCGAGCGGCTGCGGCAGCACACCGGCCGCCATGTTGGTGATGCAGGAGATGCCCAGGACCTCGAGACCCATGTGGCGCGCCGCAATCGCCTCCGGCACGGTGGACATTCCGACCGCGTCGGCACCGATCGTGCGGAAGGCGCGAATCTCGGCGGGTGTTTCGTAACTCGGGCCGTGCACCGCGACATACACGCCGTGGCTGACCGCCACGCCTTTCGCGCGCGCCGCTTCGTCGGCGATGGCGCGGAGCCGGCGCGAGTAGACCTCGCTCATGTCTGGAAAGCGCGGGCCGAAGCGCTCGTCGTTGGTGCCGACGAGCGGATTGCTGCCGAGCAGGTTGATGTGGTCGTCGATGATCATCAACGCGCCTTGCGCAAACCCGGTGTTGATGCCGCCGGCGGCGTTGGTGAGAATCACCTGTTTCACACCGAGACGGGCCATGACCCGGGTCGCGAACACGACGGTATCGAGCGTGTGGCCCTCGTAGAAGTGCACGCGGCCGGCAAGGGCGGCAATGCGCCGGCCCGCCACCGAGCCCACGACGAGCCGCCCGGCATGGCCGATGACCTTCGACGCGGGCCAGTGCGGCAGCTGCTCGTACGGCGTCGCCACCGAGTCGAGAAGCGTATCGGCAAAGTCGCCGAGACCCGAGCCGAGCACGATCGCGATCTGCGGCAGCGCACCACCACGAGCACGGACGGCCGCAGCCGCTTCTTCTACACGATCGAACATGTTGATCGCCACTACCAGATGTTGTCCTACGCGTGACGGAGGAAGCCGAGCGCGCGGAGTGAAGACAATCGCAGAGAGCGCCGAGGGGCCGAGGACCGCAGAGGCCGCGACGCGTGGCTGCCGGCCTTCGGCCGTCTCCATGGATCGAGTGCCGGCCCAATCGCAAGCGCCTCATGATCCGCGTGGCGCTTGTGATTGGTGCCGGCACTCGATCCATGCCGCGCGAAGCGCGGGCCACGTGTCGCGGCTGGTGACTGCGCTCGCGATCTCGCGCAGTCAGCCTCTGCGGCCCTCTGCTTCTCTGCGGTCTCTGCGATGGGTTCCTCTCGGCGTCCTCCGCCTCCTCCGCGATCCATCACAGCAACATCCCCGCGATCGTCGCCGTGAGGAAGTTGGCGAATGTGCCAGCCAGCATCGCGCGCAGACCGAGCCGCGCGAGATCGTGACGGCGTTCGGGCGCCAGCGCGCCGATGCCGCCGATCTGAATCCCGATCGAGCTGAAGTTCGCGAATCCACAGAGTGCAAACGTCGCAATCGTGAACGACTTCGGATCGAGCATCGGCCTCAGCGGGCCAAGCTGTGAATAGGCGACGAACTCGTTGAGCACCATCCGCGTCCCGAGCAGGTTGCCGATAGTCGCGGCGTCCTGCCACGGCACACCGAGCGCCCAGGCGATCGGCGCGAACACCCATCCGAGAATCAGCTGCAAACTCAGCTCTGAACCGACCGCCTGACCGATGAGCCCCAATCCCGCATTGAGCAGCGCGACCAGCGCGAGAAACGAGATCAGCATCGCGCCGACATTGAGCGCCAGGTGCAGTCCCTCTCCCGTGCCTCGCCCGATCGCATCGATCACGTTGACGTCGGTCTTCTCGACGGCCAGCTTCACCGTGCCCATCGTTTCCGGCTCGCCGGTTTCCGGCACGAAGAGCTTGGCCATCATCAGCGTGCCCGGCGCGGTCATGATCACCGCCGTCAGCAGATGCTGCGCCTCGACGCCGAACAGGATGTATGCCGCCATCACGCCGCCGGAGATGTGGGCCATGCCGGCGGTCATCACCGTCATCAGCTCCGATTCGGTCATCCGCGGCAGAAACGGACGGATGGTCAGCGGCGCCTCCGTCTGTCCCATGAAAATGCTCGCCGCCACGTTGAGCGATTCGGCCCCGCTCGCGCGCATGAAGCGGCGCATCACCACCGCGAACAGCCGCACGACGACCTGCATCACGCCGAAGTAATAGAGCATCGCGAACAGCGCGGCGATGAAGATGATCGTCGGCAGGACCATGAACGCGAAGATGTTGGCGTACTGGCTGCCCTCGGGCCCGAGCACGCCGGTGACGATCTTCGGCCACACCGCCGGATTGCCGAGCGGTCCGAAGACGAACGACGATCCCACGAACGCGAAGTCGAGAATCTTGGTGATCACCCCGCCGAGGCTCTGAAAGACGGCGCGACCGGCGTCCGTCTTCAGCACGATCAGCGCGAACACGAACTGCAAGCCAAGACCCCACGCCACCGTCCGGTAGTCAATCGCGCGGCGCGCCGAGGACAAGCAGTACGCCAGCGCCAGAATCAGCGCCAGACCGGCCACCGGCTGAAGGCGGCCCGCACCCGCGAACCCCAACGCGATCCCAATCAGGGCGATCGCGGCGAGCCCGCCAAGAACCAGGAGATCCTGCCGTGTCCACTCCTGGCGGGCGCGCGGTACGGCTACCGTCTCGGTCACATCGTCTCCTTGTTCATCGGGGGTGTCTTCGTGTCAGCGGACGTCGCCCAGGATGGCGGGCCGGCGCGGCGGCGGTGTATCTCCGATCGCAATGGCATCACGGCACAGCGCCAGCGCCGCGTCGAGTCCGCGACCGCCGCGGTGATGCAGTTCGAGCAGCGCCTGTCCGGCCGTCACACGCTCACCGATGTCGGCGCAGGTGACGAGGCCGACGCCATGATCGACGGATTCCCCGACCTTGTCCCGTCCGGCGCCGAGCACATTGCTGGCGCGGCCGATCGCCTGTGCCTTGAGCGCGATCAGATAACCATCGCGATGCGCACGGTAGATCTCGCGATCGGGAGCCGATGGCAGCAGCGAGTCGTCCTCGACGACACGCGGGTTGCCGCCCTGCCGCGCGATCATCCGTGCGAACGTGTCGAGCGCACGTCCCGACGACAACGCGTCGGCGACGCATCTCGCCGCGGCGCCCTCGTCACTCTCCCGCCCGGCGAGCAGCACCATGCGTGATGCCAGGTGCGTGACCTCTTCGGTCACCGCGCCCGGCCCCTTGCCCTTGAGCGTGTCCAGGCATTCGCGGATCTCCAGCGCATTGCCCACGGCGCGGCCAAGCGGCGCGTCCATGCTGGTGATCACCGCCTCGGTGCGCACGCCGGCCTGGCGGCCGATCGCCACCATCGATGCGGCCAGCATCCGCGCCCGATCGACATCCTTCATGAACGCTCCGTCGCCGCACTTCACGTCGAGCACGAGCGCATTGCTGCCTTCGGCGAGCTTCTTGCTCATGATCGACGCCGAAATCAGCGGAATGCTCTCGACGGTCGCGGTCACGTCGCGAAGCGCGTAGAGCTTCTTGTCGGCCGGCGCGAGGGATGCCGTCTGTCCGATGATCGCCGTCCCGACGTCGCGAAGCTGCTGCTTGAATTGATCGATCGTCAGATCGATGCGGAAGCCGGGGATCGACTCCAGCTTGTCCAGCGTGCCGCCGGTATGTCCGAGGCCGCGGCCCGACATCTTCGGCACGATGACGCCGCAGGCCGCGGCGACCGGCGCGAGGATGACCGAGATCTTGTCGCCGACGCCGCCGGTGCTGTGCTTGCCGACCTTCACGCCGGGAATGTCGGACAGGTCGACGCGATCGCCCGAGCGCACCATCGCATCGGTGAGCCAGCCGGTCTCCTCGTCGGTCATGCCGCGCAGCACGATGGCCATGAGCAGCGCCGACGCCTGATAGTCGGGGATCGAGCCGTCGGTCACGCCCCCGACAAACGCATCGATCTCGCCGCGCGACAGAGCATCACCGTCGCGTTTGCGGGCGATGGCGTCGACAAATCGCATGGAGACGGCACAGTATAAGGCCTCGCTCCGGTAGAATCCTGTACGGCACATGCCGTTCGACGCGCAGACGACCGAGCCAATGCCTGCGGAACGAAGCGGTCTGCTGGCCGAATTCGCGCGCGCCTGCAAAGCCGCGGCCCGGGCCGTTTCTCTCTATCCGGGCACCCATCCCGCGATCGGCGGCTCCCTCTCACGCCTGGTCTCGGCCTCGGCACGGCTCACCGGTGACGGACGTGTCGTCTGCAGTGTCCATCCCGACATCCTGGCGATTGACGGACAGGCGCCGCTGCGTCCAGACCCGGCGATTGGTGAACTGGCCTTGCTGCTGCACGAGCGCCTCATCGGCGAGCTGACGATCCAGCGCGACGCCGACGCGGAAGACTGGCGCGTCCTGCTCCTGCTGCTGGCGCGAGCGCCGGAGGATCTGATCGCCGAGGGCGGCATCGGCGCCGCATGGGCCGGCACCGGGCGATCCCATTTCGAGATTCGCGAGATCGACTACGCCGAAGTGCTGCGCGAGCGGGCCGGCGGTGAAAAGGCGCAGTGGGATCGCATCATCGCGATGTGCCTGCAGGGTGATACGAGCGGCCTCGACGAACGGGCACTCGGATCGCTGCTCGACTCGCTGAGCGATCCAGAGCGGTTCGGCAACCTGCTCGACCACTTCCAGCAGTCCGAATCGGTCGAGACGCTCAGTGTCAGCGTACGTGTCGCGACGCTGCTGCACGTGATGCGCACCGCGCTCGAAGCCGCGAAAAACCAGAACCCCGCCGACGCCGCGCGGGCACTGCAGACGATGGCCGATTCATGCGCGCGTCTGACGCCGGAGATGATGCTGGGCATGCTTGGCTCGCGCCAGTCGTCGAACGCCGCCGACGCACAGATGGCCAACGCGCTCATGGAGCGCATGAGCGATCAGACGGTCGCGTCCTTCGTCGCGCGCTCGGTCACCGCCGAGAAGAGCGCGACCGAGCGGCTCGCGCATGCCCTCGAAGTGCTCGTCCCCGAAGCCGAACGCAAGGGCCGCGTTCTCGAACTGGCGCATGACGAAGCGCAGCAGGGCGAGCTCGGCCAGGAGCAAGGCTTCGAGCAGCTGTGGAAGAGCGCCGCCGACATGCTGACGTCGTACTCGGATGCGTCGTTCGTGTCCGACGAGTACGGCAAGGAGCTGACGGCCACACGTGCGCAGGCGCTCGAGGTGGAACGCGTCTCCGACGATCCCCCGGAGCGCGTGCAGGCATGGGTGGCAACCGTTTCCGAGCAGGCGCTGCAGGATCTCGATCTCAACCTGCTTCGCGATCTCCTGCGCATCGAAGACGACCCTGCACTCTGGGAGAACATGGCGGCGATCGTCGTCGGCGAGATCGAACGGCGCACCCTTCACGGCGACGCGCCAAGCGCGCATGCACTCGCCGAGGCGCTGGTGCGCGACACGACACCCGAAGGGCGGCCGTCGTTGCGTGCCGCCGCCACGCGCAGCGTCGACAGGCTCGCCGCCGGCCCGCTGGTCAGACACGTCGGCGTCAGCCTCCGCAAAGTGGACGACGTGGACCTGGAGTTCCTGAACCGGCTGTGCCACACCATTGGCGCCGGCGTGGTGCGTCCGCTCGCCGAGCTGCTCGCCGTCGAGGAGCACCCGAAAGCCACCCACCGTCTGCGCGAGCTGCTCCTCGGCTTCGGCGCCGCCGGCCGGCAGTCAGTGGAGAAGCTGAAGAACTCTCCCAATCCCGCGGTGCGCCGAACGGCCATCGATCTCCTGCGCGCATTCGGCGGACAGGAAGCGCTGCCCGAGCTGGTCTCGATGCTCAACGACGCCGACCCGCAGGTGCAGCGCGAATCGATCCGCGCCATCGTGCAGATCGGAACGAACAACGCCTACGCCGTTCTGCAGCGCGCACTGGTAAGCAAGAGCGCGACACGTGAAACGGTCCTGCAGGAGCTGCTCGGTCTTCGCGACGACAAAGCGGCGCCGCTGCTCTGCTACGTTCTCAAACAGACCCAACCGACCGGCCGGTTTCTGAAAGTCCATCTGGACATGCTCGACGCGCTGGGCAATCTTCGCGGCCATCCGGAATCGATCCGCACGCTGAAGCAGGTCCTCTACAGCGGCAGCATCTGGACGCCGTTCAAAACGGCGGCGCTGCGCCGTGCCGCGGCGGCGGCGTTGAAACACATCGGATCCGCTGAAGCCACCGCGGTGCTCGATGAGGCGATGGCGAAGGGTTCGCGCGGCGTGCGCAACGCGGTGAAGACACAGGTCGGCAGCGCGCCGCGGCCGGAAAGCAAGAAGACGACGTGAACGCAACCGAACGCGCCCGACTCGCCGACGAACTCCTGCGCCGGCTCGCCGCCGCGATTCGCGGCGCACAACTCTACGCGCCCGGCCATCCGCTGGTGACGCGGAGCATCACCGCGCTCGGCGAGACACTGGCCACGGTTCACCAGGCCAACCCGTCGGTGACGATTGGCATCGTCGGCGAGGAGCTGGTGGTCGGCGACATTCCGATCCGCGACGCGGCGGCGACGATGGGCGAGCTGATGCGGCGCGTGCAGCAGGCGGGCATCGAGCGCATCGTCATCGACCGCGGCGTGCAGAGCGACGAGATCGTGCGATTCGTCGAAGCCATTTCGCGCTCCGAGACCGGCGACCAGACCGCCGCGCTGTCACGCCTGCCGCACATCCGTGTCGGCCGGCTGCAGGTGGACGAACAGACGGATGCGAGCGTTGGCGACATCGCCACGTTCCGGAAGCTCTATGACGACGCGGTGAAGGTGGCGGAGACGCTGTGGGAAAGCGCCGGCGTCGAAGGCATTCCGGACGCGGACGCGGCGCGGGGCATGGTCGATTCGCTGGCCCAGGCCGTGGCGCAGAACCGAACGGCGCTTCTCGCGCTCACCGCGCTCAAGAACTACGACAACTACACGTTCACCCACATGGTCAACGTGTCGATCCTGACCATGGGCCAGGCGCGCGGAGTCGGCATCGACGGGCCGCTGCTGCGCGAGTTCGGGCTCGCCGCGTTGATGCACGACATCGGCAAGGTGAAGACGCCGAACGAGATTCTGAACAAACCGGACAAGCTGACCGACCAGGAGTACGACATCCTCAAGAAACACACGGTGGACGGCGCGCAGATCCTGCGCAAGACGCCGGAGATGCCGACACTGGCGCCGGTCGTCGCGTTCGAGCACCACCTTCGCGCCGACGGCACCGGGTATCCCAGCGCGCAGCGCGTCCAGCTCAATCTCGCCACGACGCTCTGCGGCATCGCCGACGTGTACGACGCGATGCGTTCGCAGCGCGTGTATCAGCCGGCATTCCCCACCGATCGCATTCTCGCCGTGTTGCAGCGGAACGACGGGAAGCAGTTCGATCAACATCTGGTCAGACGCTTCGTGCAGCTGGTTGGCATCTACCCGGCGGGCAACATGGTGCGCCTCTACAACGGCGAGATCGCCGTCGTCCTCAAGGCCCATGCCGCGGATCCCTATCGACCGCGCGTCCGCATCCTGATGACGGCCGACGAGATGCCCCTGGCAAACCCGCTGGAAGTGAATCTGTGGGAGATGGAGGCCGAGCAGGACAACGCCATC
>Ga0075421_100002981_pt1 | contig 20265 bp, 20 predicted proteins | sample SoiMetdeltSBSDD5_FD_75292 | JGI IMG/M metagenome (GOLD analysis project Ga0075421, IMG submission 75292) | Bulk soil microbial communities from a Populus tree surrounding site in Tennessee, USA - Soil MetaG P. deltoides SBSDD5 | ecosystem: Environmental > Terrestrial > Soil > Tree plantation... | reverse complement strand
GCCGCGCTGCGCGAGGGAATCGTCGAAGCGCTGACAGCCGCAGGCGCTTCGGTCGAAGCGGCTGGCTGCGGAACCTGTGTGAACATTACGGGCCACCTCGTTCCGGGCGACGATCAGGTCGTGATCTCGAGCGCGAACCGGAACTTCAAGGGCCGGCTCGGGAATCCGCGCTCCGAGATCTGGATCGGCTCGGCCGCCACCGTTGCGGCTTCAGCGCTGGCCGGCTGCATCACCGATCCGCGCGAAGTCGCGGGCGGCACCTGGCGCGCTGCGGCATGAATTCGATCATCCGCGGCACCGGTCGCCTGCTGCCTGAAGAGATCAACACCGACGTGCACTGCTCGGCGAAGTACACGCCGGGCAAGGACACGGCCTACATCGCGCAGCACGCGTTCGAGAGAATCGCGCCGGACTTCGTCTCGAGCTTCAGGCCGGGCAACATCATCGTCGCGGGCCGAAACTTCGGCATCAATTCGTCGCGCGAGCAGGCGGTTCATGCGATGCGTTTGCTCGGCGTTGCAGCGGTCGTTTCACCCGCCTTCGGCCGGCAGTTCTTTCGTAACGCGATCAACAATGGTCTGCCCGTCGTCGAATGCGACATCGCCGGCATTCAGCAAGGCGACGTCGTGCAGGTCGACTTGAGCGCGGGCACGGTGAGTGTTCCTGCTCGCGGCATCGAATGCGCGTTTGCACCTTTGCCGTCCGCCATTCAGGCGCTGCTCGCCTCCGGCGGTCTCATACCATTTCTGCAGGCGCATCCGGACTGGAGGCTCCAATGAATCTCAGGATCGAGCGCGTCGAAGTCTTTGGCGTAGCGATGCCGCTCGTCGGCGAATACAAGAACGCGTACCTCTCCAAAACGGTCGTCAAGAGCGCCGTGGTGCGCATCACGGCGACGGGTGGCGCGACAGGATGCGGAAGCATCGAGCCGACGCCCGGCTATTCGAAGGAATCGGTGGAACAGAGCATCACCGTGATCGAAAGCCGGTTTGCGCGACTGGTGACCGGCCTCGATCCGACGAACGTGCACAGGATCCTCGAGAAAATCGAACCCGCCGTCTCCGGCTATCTCGATGCGAAGGCCGCGGTCGAGATGGCCTGCGTCGATCTGACGGCGCAAGTGGCGGGCATCCCCGTCCACACGTACCTCGGGGGCGCGGTCAAAGAGCGCGTGCTCTTCAATGCCTGGATCGGAATACTTCCGCCCGACGAAGCAGCGAAGGAGACGCTCGAGTGGAAGCAGAAAGGCTTTCGCTCCGCCAAGATCAAGGTGGGCGGCAACATCGAAGCCGACGCGGCGCGCGTGAAAGCGATCCGCGAAGCCGTCGGCTCGGAGTTCGAGCTTCGCATCGATGCAAACGCGGGCTACGACGCAGACACGTCGATCAAGCTCGCGCGGATGGTCGCTCCCCACCGGCTGCAGCTTTTCGAGCAACCCGTGCCCGACCACGACATCGCAGGCATGGCGCGGGTGCGCCGGGAAGCAAACGCGATGGGGCTTGCAATCATGGCGGACGAATCGGTGCTCGATCACGCGAGCCTGATTCGCATCATCAAGGCTGACGCCGCCGATATCGTCAAAGTGAAGGTCATGAAACAAGGCGGGATGCTCAACACGCGGCGCATGATCGCGACCGCGGAAGCCGCGGGCATACGTTGCGTCGTCGGCCATGGCTTCGGCCTCGGTCCGAATACGATGTCGGAAATCATGCTGGCTGCGACTTCCAACAACGTCGTCGACGGTCTCGAGTGCGTCGGTCCGCTCAAGACGGTGGACGACGTGGTTACGCGAAAGCTCGACCTCTCCACGGGCAGTCTTGCGCTACCCCAGGAACCCGGTCTGGGCGTCAAGCTCGACGATGCGAAGCTCCGGCAGTACCGGCTGGACATCGAAGCGGCGGCGTGAGCGCGACGCGATACGAGACGATGCTGCGCGGGTTCCTTTCACTGCTCGCCGGGCTCGCGCTGGTTCTCGGTGCGCAATCGGTCGCCGCGCAGCCATATCCGGCACGCCCCATAACGATACTGTGCTGGTCCGCCGCCGGCTCGCCCGTGGACGTGTATGCGCGCACTCTCGCGAAGCTCCTCTCGACGGAGCTGGCGCAGAACGTGGTCGTGGACAACCGCCCGGGCGGCTCCGGCCTGGTCATGGTCAACACGCTGCTTCGCGCACCGGCGGACGGTTACACGATCGCGGCGAACACCATCACGTTGGCGGCGCTCTTCAGCGAGCCGAACGTCACGTTCAAGCCCGACGATCTACAGATGGTCGTGCGCTCGCAGGTGGATCCGTACGGCCTGATCGTCCACACTTCGACACCGTTCAGAACGATCGACGAGTTCGTCGCGTATGCACGTAAGAAGCCCGGTTTCCTGAACGTGGGCGGCCCGTTCGCGATCAGCGGACATCGTGTGGCGTGGGAAGTTTTCGCCGAAATGGCGAAAATCAAAACGACCTGGGTGCCCTACCAGGGCGGCGGGCCCGCGCTCACGGCGATCGCAGGTGGACACATCGATGCAGCGGCAACCAATCCTGGCAACGTGAAGCCGATGATCGACGCGGGCAAGGTTCGTGTGATCGCGGTTTCCTCCGAGCGCCGGCTCGACGATTTCCCGAGCGTGCCGACGTACAAGGAGCGCGGCTGGAACCTCGTGCGTTATCAGTGGCGAGGCGTCATGGCAAAGGCAGGCACGCCGGCGCCGATCCTGGAGCGGCTCGTTGCGGCCGTGCAGAAAGCGCAGCAGACGCCGGAGTGGAAGACGTATCTGAGGCAGGTCACGCAGCTCGACGGCTTCCAGGGGCCGGACGCCTTTCGTGCGCAGCTGCTGGAAGACATGCGCGAGATGGATGCGGTTAAGAGAAAGCTCGGACTCTGATGACAAGCGTACGACAACGTCTTCGCAAACGGTTGACGGAAGGCCCCATGATCGTCGCGCCCGGCATTTACGATGCGTACGGCGCGCGCTTCGTCGAGCAGGCCGGCTTCGAGGCGGTATACATGACCGGCAACGGCGTCTCGGCGAGCCTGCTCGGCCGGCCGGACGTCGGGCTGATCGACCTGACGCTCTTTGCGAGCCATGCGCACCGCGCCGCTGCGTGCGTCGACATTCCACTCATCTGCGATGCAGACACCGGCTACGGCAACGCCGTGAACGTCCGCCGCACGGTCGAGGAATTCGAAGGCGCAGGCGTGGCGGCGATCCACCTGGAAGATCAGGTATCACCGAAACGCTGCGGACACCTGCCGGGTTCGAGGCCCGTGGTGGACATGAGCGAGCACGCCGGCAAGATCGAAGCCGCGATTGCCGCGCGTCGCGACCCGGATTTCATCATCATCGCGCGGACGGATGCCGCCTCCGGCCACGGCCTCGACGAGGCGATCCGCCGCGGCAAAGCGTACGCCCAAGCCGGCGCGGATGTCGTATTCGTGGAGCTGAAAAGCGGTCCTGATATTCTCGGTCAGCTGAAGCGCGTCACGAGCGAAATCGACGCGCCCTGCCTCGTGAACGTGGAGGAGGGCGGCAAACTCGGCGATCTCGGCGCGGCGGAGCTCGACGCGCTCGGCTTCAGGCTCGCCATTTATCCGGGTCTCGGCCGGTATGCCGCAGGCTATGGCATACGCGAGGCGCTTGGTACGCTCAAGCGCGACGGCAGCACGAGAAAAGCGCGGGAGCGCATGTTGACGTTTCGCGAATACAACGAAGTGCTGGGGCTCTCGGACGTCGAGGAATGGGAAAAAAAATACCTTCAACGTTGATTATGGAAATCACACGCACACTCGCTCGTTTCGTCGTTTCGCACAACGCGACAGATATCCCGCAGAACGTTCGGCACGAAGCCGCACGGTCCTTTCTGAACTGGCTCGGCTGCGCGATCGGCGGGAGCCGACATGAAACGGTCGAGCGCGCGCTCGCGGCATTGGCGCCGTTTTCCGGACCGCCCGAAGCGACCGTGCTCGGCCGCGGAAACCGGCTCGACATCATGCATGCCGCGCTCATGAACGGGATCACTTCGCACACGTTCGATTTCGACGATACGCATCTGAAGACCGTCATACACCCGAGCGGTCCCGTTGCTTCCGCGATTCTCGCGCTCGCCGAGCGCCGGCCGGTCTCGGGCGCCGCTTTTCTGCATGCGTTCATCCTCGGGGTGGAAGTCGAATGCCGCATCGGCAATTCCGTTTACCCGGAACACTACGACGTCGGCTGGCACATAACCGGGACCGCGGGTGTGTTCGGCGCGGCCGCCGCAGTCGGTCGATTGCTCGGACTCACCGAGCAGCAGATGGTGTGGGCGCTCGGGATCGCGGCGACGCAATCTTCGGGCTTGCGCGAAATGTTCGGAACGATGTGCAAACCCTTCCATCCGGGCAACGCGGCAAGGAACGGGCTGCTCGCGGCGCTGCTCGCCGAAAAGAACTTCACCAGCTCGAATCAGGGGATCGAAGCGAAACGCGGCTTCGCGCATGTGCTCTCGACGAGCTTCAAGCCCGAGGAGATCACGCGAGGGATTGGCGAGACGTGGGAGATCGCGCTGAATACATACAAACCTTTCGCGTGCGGCATCGTCATCCATCCGGTCATCGATGCTTGCATACAGCTCCGCAACGAACATGGGCTCAAAGCCGAGGACATCGACGCGATCGAAGCGAAAGTGCATCCGCTCGTGGTGGAGCTCACGGGTAAGAAGACGCCGCAGGTCGGCCTCGAAGGCAAGTTCAGCGTATATCACTCGGCCGCGGTAGCGGTCATCTACGGTGCTGCAGGCGAGGCCGAATACAGCGATGCCGCCGTCAAAGACCCGCGGGTCGTCGCGTTGCGCGATCGCACCAAAGCCGTCGTCGACAATGCCATGCACGAGGATCAGACGCGCGTTGCGATACGGTTGAAGAACGGCAAGACCGTGGAGAAATTCGTCGAGCACGCCATCGGCAGTCTGCACAGGCCCATGAGCGACGCAGATCTCGAAGCGAAGTTTCGCGGGCTTGCGAAAGGAATCCTCGGACAGGCCGACTGCGACCGCCTGATCGGACTTTGCTGGAAGATCGGGGAGCTCGAGGATGCGGCCGAAATCGCCGGCGCATCCGTACCGGGTTAGCGACGAGGTTTCAGCAGTATCGACTAGCCCGTCTGCCAGTCGAACAGCGTTTCGGTCGGTGGCCCCAGCGGCTGCTCGTCGGGGTTCACGCCGCAGAGCTCGCGTACATTGTCCTTGAACCACCGGTCGAACGCGTCCTGAGCGCTCGCATAGGCCTGAGCCTGCACCTGCACTTCGAGGCCCGGGGCCGCGCCGAGCTGCGTTACCACGATGATGAATGCGCCCTGCGGTGTTTTCTGCAGATGCCAGCTTTCCCGCGTCACACCATAGCGTTTGAAAAAGCGGCCAGTTTCGTCGCGGCGAGCGCCGACTGCTGCCGCGAAGTCACGCGCCGCCTGTTCCTTCCCCGGAAGGACCGGGAACGCACGAACCACCATCGACATAGAGCCTCCATAGGCCGTGCCCTTCACGCGCTCGCGGGCGTGGGCACCTTCCGAAACGTCTTCGCGAAGAAAAGCAGAATCACCCCGCCGCCGACCCAGGCCACAACGGGTGCCCACATGAGCAGTGCAGCGATTTCCGGGTCCTTGTTGAGCTGCGCGGCAAGGATGCCGATTCGCAGAAACGCGGCGAGCGCGAGCACGGAAAAAAGCGCGCCGGTGACCTTGCCTTCGTGTCCGGTGTGACCGATCGAGATCGCGGCGGCGACGGCGCTCATGAGTACGCATCCCCAGCCCCCGCCTGCAATGAACTGAAGCACGGTCAGTACAGTAAGGCTGTTCGCGCTGACTGCACCGAGTGAAGCGAGGCCGGCAACGACCGCGCCGGTCGAGGCAACTGCGACCCCGCCGTACCGCTTCGTTGCGACGCTCGCCGGCAGCATGAAGACATTGAAGCCGATCCAGAAAACCGGCATCAGGTATTGCAGCTGATCGGGTCTGGCGAAGCGCTGGTACAGTGCTGCACTGTTCAGCGAAAAATGGATCTGAAAACCCAGTGCGACGAGCAACGCAGCGCACATGAACCAGATCGCGCGCGGGGCAGGCACGTTCAGTGTTTTCGGCGCGACCGCAGGCGCGTCCCGGGTCAGCGTGCGCTCGGCCCAGATGATGCCGACCGTCGCAAGCGCGAGCGCGATGCTCGAGGCGACGAACGGCAGGCGCGGATCGACATCGCGAAGGACGATCGTAAGGTACGGCGAGACCGCGCCAGCCAGCCCGAGGCCGAAAAGAGAAAGGGCCGAGAGCCACGGCACTGACGGCTCGGGAGAATACTTTCCGAGCAGAACGAGCGGAGGCGCGCGGAGTGCCGACGACGTGACTGCCCACAGGATCACGATCGCGAGGAAGAGTGCGGCGCTACCCTGCGGGGCGGCGTATGGCAGTAACAGAAACGCAACGCATGAAAGCAGCGTGACGGCGAGGATCAGATGCCCCAGCCGTCCCAGGACGTGCGATACGCGGTCCGCCGCGAAGCCGGTCGCGTAATCCATCACGGCGAAGATCACCTGATCGAGCAGCAGGATCAGGACGACCGCCTGCTTCGGGATTCCGGCCTGCGAGGCGAGCGCCGGGAGGAATATCACGTATACGGTCCACGTAAGCGTGAAGATGAACTGGACGACCCCGAGGAATATCCCGATGCGATGACGGGGCGCCTGTTCCATGGACGGCAGGCCTAGTCGGACCCTTCGCGCGTGATCGCGAACGTGTTCGACACGACGACGTAGTTGGCGGTGCGTCTGTCGGCGTCCTGGAGCGTTGTTCGGATGCGGTACTGCCCGCGACGCGTGCGCGGCTCCGCCCGGAACGAATAGAACGCCGACTGGCCCGGACCGAGCAGGCGCAACTCCGTCGTGCAAGTCTCCACGAGGGTCGCGTGGACGACCCGCCATGTACCTTCCTGGTCGTGCTCGAGCACTGAGCCGCAGAGGTTGTAGCCCACAGGGCGTCCGACGTGATTCACGAGTCGAATCGAGACGCGATCGCCGGCCCGGTAGCTCGGCGCATCCGTCGCGATCATGACGGGGAACTCCGCGCCCCCGCCGACCGGAACGCCGGGCTGACCTGCGCCTGGCAGAGGCTGTTCGCAGCCCGCGACCGCGACCAATGCGGCAAAGCAGATCCAGAGGCGTGTGATTCTGCGGATGGAGATCATCAGCGTGTCTCGCGAAGTGTCATTCGTGTAAACGTTCACGTTTCCTGTCCTATTCTGCCGACCACCACTGCGGGGAAGCAAGCGCGGCGCGGCTTGTATTGCGTCGAAAACGCAGCGTAAACTCTTCCGCTTTGTGGCCGTAAAAGCCATGCATATCCTGAGGAGATCGTCGAGCAATGAGCTTTTACCGAGCGACACTTTGTGCCCTCACGCTGTTGATCGCGTCGGCGACGACGGCCTCGGTCCTGGCCGCGGAAAAGAGAGCGGCGAAGGCCCCGCCGGGACGAACGGAGACGCTTGCGTGCCGCCTCGGCACCGAAGACCGTCACGCGCGCATCGCCGTCGTGGTAGTCAGAGGCAAGACCGACAGCTTCGCCTACTACAGCAAATGGAAGCCGCGCACGTGCTCGATCTATCTGCAGCGCAACCGCGATTCCTACAGCAAATGGGCCGACAGCGGCAGCATCACGACGGTGAACCTCGAAAAAGGTGCGTTCCTGATCGAGCACAAGCCGGGCGAATATCACTTCATTTTCCGGGACATCGATCGCGAGCGCTATTGCGGCATGGACGGCGTGATCAACGGGAGCCTCACGATCAAGCGCGGCAGCGACCAGTGCGTGCTCGACGGTAACATCATGGTGGAAGGCACGGCGCTCGGCCAGGCGCATGCACATCTCGACATGCCGCCCCCGGCCGCAGGTGCGTCGGATATCAAGCCGGATGCGACCTGCTGCGAACCTGGCCTGACTGCCGCACAGCCGGACGGCGCAACCACCGGTAACGCTGCGGGGCAAATCGGCGCCGCTGAAGCGAAGTAGTCCTACGAGACGAGCTTCAGGCCGAGGATTCCGGCGACGATCAGCCCGATCGAAAGCAGGCGCGCCGCCGTCGCCGGCTCGGCGAAAAGAATGATCCCGAGGACCGCCGTTCCTACCGCTCCGATACCCGTCCAGACCGCATAGCCTGTCCCGACGGGTATCGTTCTCAGCGCGAGTGCCAGAAACCACACGCTCGCGACCATCGCCACGATCGTAATCACGCTCGGCACGAGCCTGGTGAAGGCTGCCGTGTACTTGAGACCGATCGCCCATACGATCTCGAGCACACCGGCGATAAATAGGTAGAGCCAGGACATCGCCGGAAGCCTCAGCGCACGCGTGCGCTCACCGAATCACTGCGCAGTAACTTGGTCGGCTGCCGCCGGTTGCGCAACGTTCTCGCGGTACTTGTCGTAGAGCACGCCTTCGGCATGCAGCGTCTCGATGTCACGGTCGCGATAGCCGATCTCTTTGAGCACGTCGTCCGTGTGCTGTCCCAGCCAGGGCGCGGCCTCGCGGATCGAGAGCAGCTCCCCCGTCGATTTCACCGGTATACCCATCGCTTTCATGCGCCCGATCTTCGGGTGATCCATTTCCATTACCATGTTGCGTGCCTTGATGTGGGGATCCGCGAGTATCTGATCGTAGGTGTACACGGGACCGCCGGGCACGCCCGCGGCGTCCAGTTTCTCCACCCAATGCGCTGTCGGATGTTGCGTGAAGACCGCCTCGATTTCCCGCTCGAGCTCGTCGACGTTTTTCAGCCGCTGGGCAAGCGGATTGAAACGAGGATCGGTAAGCCACTCGGGCTTGCCGCAAACGCTCGTGCAGAACGCCGTCCACAGCTTGTTGTTGTTGCCGCCCACGGTGACGTAGCCGTCTTTCGTCTTGTACGCCTGATACGGGGTAGAGCGGCGATGCCGCGTGCCCGTCGCGGTCGGTATTTCGCCGCCGCCGAAGTACGCGCCGAATTCCCAGAAGGTCCAGGCGAGCCCGGCTTCGAGAAGCGAAGTTTCGAGATACTGCCCCTTGCCGGTGCGCAACCGTCCGATATACGCGCCGAGGATGCCGGTGAGCGCAGTGACGCCGCTCGCGATATCGTTCATCGCGATACCGACTTTCGCAGGCCGGCCGCCAGGGTAACCGGTCATCATCATGATCCCCGACATGCCCTGGGCCACGATGTCGAATCCGCCTTTCCTGCCGTACGGCCCCGTCTGTCCGAAGCCGGACATGGATGCGTAGATCACGCCGGGGTTGATCCTCGAAATCTCGTCGTAGTCGATGCCGAGCTTTTTCACGACGCCGGGGCGGAAGTTCTCCGCGATGATGTCGGCCTTGGCGGCGAGCTTCATGAAGGCTTCCTTGCCGCGAGGATCCTTCATGTTGAGACCGATGCTTTTCTTGTTGCGGTTGAGCACCGCGAAGCAGTACGACTCGCCGTTCACTTTCGGATCGAAACGGCGCGACGCGTCGCCTTCCGGGAAATTCTCGACCTTGATCACTTCGGCGCCCATGTCGCCGAGCACCATCGTGCAATAGGGCCCGGCCATGACGCTCGTCAAATCGAGCACCCGGACGCCTTCGAGCGGAAGCGCCATGCAGATCTCCTGTGGAAACGGCCCCGAGGGGGCCCTTAGAATGGCTGTGCAGGGCGATTCTAGCCCGAAGCCAACGAGAGGAGGAACGTGATGAAGGTTGCATTCTTCACTTCTGCGCTTGCGATCGTGCTGAGTTGCGTCAGCGGCACGGTCATGGCCCAGAGCTATCCCGCGAAACCCGTGCGCGTCGTGATTCCGTGGCCTCCGGGCGGCTCGAACGACATCGTGGGACGGCTCGTCACGCAAAAGCTCAGCGAAACCACGGGCCAGCAGTTCGTGGTCGATAACCGGGGCGGCGCGGCCGGGACGATCGGGTCGGATCTCGTGGCGAAAAGTCCGCCGGACGGTTACACGATCATGGTCCATTCGGCGACGCACGTATCGAATCCGCACCTTTATGGGAAGCTGCCTTACGACACGCTCAAGGATTTCGTCGGCGTGGCGCCGCTGAGCGTGCAGATCGGCATGCTGATCGTTCACCCCTCGCTGCCGGTGAAGACAGTGAAAGAGCTGATCGCGCTGGCGAAGTCGAAGCCGGGCGAGATCACCTACAGCTCGTCGGGCAACGGCAGCTTCGTGCACCTCACGATGGCGATGTTCAACGCGATGACCGCCATCAAGATGACGCACGTGCCGTACAAAGGCGGCGGGCCGGCCGCCGTATCGATAGCATCGGGAGAGACGCAGGCGCAGATCGGCACGATCGGTGCCGTCACCCAGCAGATCAAGTCGGGGCGTGTGCGTCCGCTGGCGGTGACCTCCGATGCGCGCGTCGAGACCTTCCCTCAAGTGCCCACGCTCGCCGAAGCCGGCGTTCCGGGCTACGAATTTACCGCGTGGATCGGGACACTCGCGCCCGGCGCAACGCCGAAAGCGATCGTGGACAGACTGAACACCGAGATCAACAAAGTCCTTCGCATGCCCGACGTGACCGCGACCCTGAAGAGCCAGACGCTCGATCCCCTTATCATGTCGCCCGAACAGTTCCAGCGTCGCCTGAAGTCCGATTACGACAAGTACGAGAAAGTGATCAGGCTGACCGGCGCCAAGATCGACTGATGGACCTCGGCATCAGCGGAGAAACCGCGCTGGTCGTCGGCGCGAGCGAGGGCATCGGGTACGAATGCGCGAAGGCGCTGCTCGAGGAAGGCGCAGAAGTCTTCATCTGTTCGCGTAACGCCGCGAAGCTCGAGCGAGCCGCTCTGGAGCTCGAGCGCGCGACTGGTCGCAAGCCGCACTGGTTCGCCGCGGACGTGACGATCGCCTCGAACGTCGATGCGCTTCGGGAACGGCTCGCCGAAACGCAGCCGCATCTCGATATGCTGGTCACCGCGGTCGGCGGGAGCCGGCGCGCGTTGTTCGACGAGCTCGACGACTCGGCATGGCTGGAGAATTACGAGTTCAACGTGCTCGGAACCGTACGCGTCATTCGCGCGATGCTGCCGCTTCTCAAAAGCTCGCGCGCGGGCCGCGTCGTGGTCCTCGGAGCGGCGGGCGCGCGCATGCCTTATCCGAACCAGGTGGTGTCGAATGTCCACAAGGCAGGGCTCATCGCGCTCGTGAAGACGCTCGGAGCCGAGTTTCAGAAATACAACATTCGCGTGAACTCGGTATCGCCAGGGCGGACGCTGACCGCGCTATGGACCAATCGCGCGAACGAGCTCGCGAAAGCGCGCGGGGCGAAACCGGAAGAGATCATTCACGAATTCAGCGAGGAAATCCCGATGGGGCGTTTCGGGCGGCCGGAAGAGATCGCTGCGATGGTCGTGTTCCTCGCTTCTCACAAGGCAAGCTACGTGAACTGCCAGTCGGTACTTGTGGATGGCGGGATCGCGAGAGGCTTGATCTGATCCTAAGAGTGCCTGTTAGGCACTCTAAATCCTGCCGCAGACGCGGCCACCGCCATTCCGGGTGTGCACAATCACGTACGCGCCGCTCGCGCGAGCGCCTGCTCGTGCGCGACCGAAGGCCGGATCAGCCTGCACATGCGCCGGCGCGTGTTGTGAAAGAGCGAGCGCATTTTCTCGGTCCATGGTGTCTTGCGCGCTTTCAGCCCCTCAGGACTTTCGAACGCGCCGGGGTCGGTCAACTCGTACGCGGTGAGATAGCGGGGATGCCCGGACACCGTGGTGTAGCGGCGCGCGCGCACAACGCCCGGCACCGTGACGAGCCGCGGCAGATGCTCCTCATCGTACCACGCGTTGTATTCGTCGACGATGTGATCGGGGATGTCGGTGTGCACGATGTATAACCACGGCGGATCGCGCTCGGGAACTTCGCCGACGTCGCGCATGAGCTTGAAGTTCATGCGCTCGCGACGATCCCCATACAGGCTGCGCATGCGCTGCGACCACGGTGTCGGCTGTGTAACGATGCGCTGAAAATCCGCAGCGCCTTCGATGGTTTCATCGATTGCCTCGTACCACGCCAGATACTTGAGGGGCGCATCGTCCACGCTGTAGCGCCGACCCGAGACGAAGCCCGGCAGGGCCAACACCTGATCCAGATGCTCCTTGTCGTACCAGTCGTTCAGCTCCGGCTCGTGCTCGGGCGGCACATGGAGCCAGACCGTGATCAGTCCCGCAGCGTGGGTCATCGGACTAGAACGGCGCGCTTCCTCGAACAGTGGTCCTGTACATCAGCCGCCGTAATGGGAGATCGTAGTCAAAAGTGGCTTTATGTTGCACGGCAGCGTTGTCCCACATGAGGAGGTCGCCGGGGCGCCAGCTGTGCGTATAGATGAACTCCGGCTGAACGATGTGTCGATAGAGCTGCGCAAGCAGCCGATCGGATTCCTCTTTCGACACACCGGCGATGTGCGACGTGTGCGCCTCGTTCACGAACAATCCTTTGCGCTTCGTCACCGGATGTGTGCGCACGACCGGTGTTTCGACGTCGGGCACGGTGCTCAACTGCTCTTCGGTGAGCACGTGCTCCTGGATCACGCGCCCGCCGCGCGCCTCTTCCTCTTTCTGCGCTTCCATATTCTTTGCGCGGTAGTACCGATAGCTGTGAACGTTCGTCAGCCGCTCGAGCTGTCGTTTCATATCCTGTGGAAGCGCTTCGTACGCCGCAGTCGTGCTTGCAAAGCTGGTACACCCAAGCGCGCGGCCATCTTTCATCGGTACTTCAAGCGCATAGAGCGCCGAAAGCATGCTGGGCTCTTTTTTGTACGAAAGATCGCTGTGCCAGAAGCGGCCCGCGTCCTGCGAGCCGATCGCGTTGCCGTCCTCGTCCAGTACGTTGGAAATAATGAGAATCTCCGGATGACCGCCGAGCCGGCTTTCCTTGCGAACGTGCTGCTCCAGGGCGCCGAAGCGCCGCGTGAATGCGATCTGCTGTTGCGGTGTGAGCTTCTGATCGCGGAAGAAAACGACTTCGTTGTCGAAAAAAGCTTTCGCGACCTGCTCGAACGTGTCTGCGTCGAGGTCTCTGGAAAGATCGACGCCGGAAATCTCCGCGCCGAGATGTTTGCCGATTTTCTTGATGGTGATCATGTGAACTCGTGACGGTGGCTCGTGCGCCGCGTTGCGCGCGATACTAATCATCGCGTGATCACGGTGTCAACGCGTGTGAGACGCGGCTCCGATGGCGCTACAATTGCTCCGGAGGATTTCAAAGGGAGTGACAACAATGAAATTATACGGCTCGCCGACCTCGCCCTACGTTCGCAAGGCCCGCGTCGTGATACATGAAAAGAAAGTGCCTTGCGAGTGGGTGTCGGAAGATCCGTGGGTTCAGGATAGCCCCATACCGCGACGAAATCCGCTCGGCAAGGTGCCGGCGCTCGAAATCGAGCCCAACAACTATCTGTTCGAATCCATGCTGATCGTCCATTACCTGGATCACGTGGATGGTAAATCGCTCACGCCGAAAGATGCCGCCGGATACTGGCAGGCGCAGTGGTGGCAGGCACTCGCGCAGGGCATGATCGACGCGGCCGTTGCGCGCGTGCTGGAAAGCCGGCGGCCTGAAGACAGGCGAATGCCCGAAAAGATCGCGCGGGAGGAAGCTCGCATCCATCGCGCGATTGCGGCGGCCGAACAACGCTTCAACGGTGATCCCTATCTCGTCGCCAGGCGCTTATCGCTCGCCGATCTGATGATGGGAGTCGCCCTGCAATATATCGACTTCCGGTATGCCCATGACTGGCGCTCCGAGGCGCCCAAGCTTGCGCGGTGGCACGGCAACGTCACCGCAAGACGATCATTCGTCGAGACGCTGCCGCCCGGCTTCGAGCCGCCTGCAGCATAGCCGCAGTGTCATCGCAAAAAGACCCGTCCTCGCGCGCACGCGAGTCCTTCAGGAGGCGATCGTGACCCTCAACTACCTGCCCGACATCCTCGAGACGGCCGAGCCGCAGCGTCTCGCGACCGGCTTCAAATTTACCGAAGGTCCATTGTGGCACCCGGACGGCTACTGGTATTTCGTCGATCTCCGACCGAACCGGCTGCACCGCATACGCGCGGGTGAGAAGCCCGAGCTCGTGCGGGAAACCGAAGGCGGCAACGGCACGACATTCGACCTTCAGGGCAACCTCATACACTGTGAAGGTGAAGGCCGCAAAGTGACGCGCCTTTACTCCGACGGCCGTGTCGAGATCGTCGCCGATCGTTTCATGGGCGGGCGTTTCAGCCGGCCGAACGACGTCGTGTGCCGCTCGGACGGCACGCTTTTCTTCACCGATCCCGACAAGCGCGTGCCGTACAGGGAGCGCGAAATTCCGCCGCCGGAAGGCGTGGACAATCTATGGGACGGCGCGAGCGTCTATAGCGTCGCGCCGGACGGCGCCATCAGCCGCGTGGCGCATTGCGAATATCCGAACGGACTTGCCTTCTCTCCCGACGAGCGGACGCTCTACGTGGCGAACACGCGCTCGTCCAAATACATCCACGCGCTCGAGATCGACGCGGCGGGCAAGCTCGCGAGCCGGCGAATTTTTGCGGACATGAACGAAGGAAACGAGCCGGGCATACCCGACGGACTCAAAGTCGACAGCCTCGGGCGTGTGTTCTGCACGGGCCCGGGCGGAATCTGGGTGCTTACGCCATACGGCCAGAAGATCGGTACGATCCGCTTCCCGGAGCAGGCCGTGAACTTTGCATTCGGCGACGCCGACATGAAAACGCTGTTCTGCTGCGCCTATACATCCGTCTACACTTTGCGCGTCAAAGTGCCCGGGCAGCCGCATCCCTGGTACAAGGCACGCCAGCAAGGACGCTCGAGGTAACGCACGTTCGTCAGAAGTGGCGCGAGGCGGTCACCGGCTTTAGCGCGGGGTCAAGCTTGAGCTCGAGCACGGTGTTGCCGGATAGCGCACTCCCATCACGCAGCACTGCATTCAGCTCATCCTCCGTCGCGGCAGCCGCATAGCGCCAGCCGTAGAGCTTCGCAAGCCCGCTGAAATCCAGCACCGGCGGCTCGATCGTAAAAGATTCGAGCGCCCCGCCGGCAAGGCGGCCGGCGGCCTCGTTGAGCGTCGCGTATCGCCGGTTCGCCAGCACGATGAGCAGAACGTTCGTATTGCAGTGGCCGCCCGTCCACAGTGCTTCCGATGCGTAGAGCGCCGAGCCATCTCCGATCGCGGCGACGACCTGACGATCGGGGCGTGCGATTGCACCGCCGATCGAGCCGGCCAGACCCCATCCAATACCGCCGCTGCCGTTGATGACATATTCGCCGGCCTGCAGGGTCATCCACTGGCGCACATCCGAAGTAGAAAGACCCGACTCGTCGAACCAGATCGCGTCTTTGAAGCGCTCGAGCAGCGCAGCGATCGCACGCGTCGGGTGCAGGGCGCCCGCTTTGGCCGCCGGGAGATCGATGTGAGCACGCGCCGAGGCAGCCGCCGACGCTGCGCCACGCGGTGAAAGCCGCTCGGCGATCGCGCTCAGCGCAGGTGAAAGACTTGCCATGCACGCGAGCTCGAATTCGCTCTCGCTTTGCACGGCGGAATCGTTGCCGATCCACGCTTTGCGCTGGTGCAGCGTGGCATCGCTGTAGAGCGTGGTACGAAAGCCTCGGCCGCCTACGAATAGCAGGGCGTCGCGTTCTTCCAGTCGCTCGCTGATTTGTTTCATGCTCGGCGGAAGATAACCGGCATACCACGACGAGCGCGCGGAAATGGGCAGCACGCCAGTGTAAGGCGCGGCATAGACCGGCGCGTGAAGCGCGTCGGCAAGTTTATCGAGCGCCCGCGCGGCATCGTTCCAGTGCACGTCTTCCGCGGCAATGATCGCGGGCTTCTTCGCGGCCGCAAGAAATCGCGCGAACTCCGCTGCCGTTTTTTCATCCAGCCCCGGCAGTGCAGGTGCATGCACCTCGACCGCTTCGGCATGTATGTCCTGCTCGAGGAGATCCGGCGGACAAATGAGCGCGACGGGCGAATACGGCGGCGTGAGCGCGCTACGGAGCGCGGAGCGCACATTCGCGGCGGCATCGTAGCGCGAGGTGAGGCTGTAGACTCTCTTGCACACGGAGCGCGCCATCTGCTCGACCGGTCCCCACAGAATGGGCTGCGTGTGCAGGAAGCGTCTGTCCTGACCGCCGACGATCACGAGAAGGGGCGTCCCGGCGATGCCGGCGGTGTAGAGCGCGCCCATGCCGTTGCCGAGCCCGGGCGCGACGTGAAGATTGACAACGCCCAGCGTCCGTTTTGCGCGCGCATACCCGTCGGTCATCGGCACGGCGGCAACTTCCGACAGGGCGACGATATAGCGGATGCTGCGAAGACGCTCGCACGCTTTGACGAGCGGGATCTCGGTGGTACCGGGATTTCCGAAGATGCACTCGACGCCGTTCTTTTCCAGCGTCGCCAGCAGATATTCGACGACTTTCATCAGCGATCGCGAGATGTGGCCAAACCGCGTAATGTAGCTGCTTCTTGATCGTTGTGGCGCCGATCTTTATCCTAGCGCCTCCGCAGCGAATCCTGTTCCCCACTCCGGCATCGATGAGCACATCACAAAAATCGCACGAGGATCCCCACGCCGAACTTCGCGAAGGCGTGCGCGCCGTGTGCAAGCAGTTCGACGGCGCGTACTGGCAGAAAGTGGATGAAGACCGCGCGTACCCGGAAGACTTCGTCGACGCGCTGACGAAAGCGGGGTGGCTCTCGGCGCTCATACCCGAGGAGTACGGCGGCTCGGGACTGTCGCTGACCGAAGCGTCAGTCATCATGGAAGAGATCAACCGCTCCGGAGGCAATTCCGGCGCGTGCCACGGGCAGATGTACAACATGGGCACCGTGCTGCGCCACGGATCGGAAGCCCAGAAACGTAAGTACCTGCCGAAGATCGCGACGGGCGAGCTGCGGCTGCAGTCCATGGCGGTCACCGAGCCCACCGCGGGAACCGACACCACGAAAATCAAGACGGTCGCAGTGAAGAAAGACGGCCGCTATGTCATCAACGGGCAGAAGGTGTGGACTTCGCGCGTGCAGCACTCGGAGCTCATGATCGTGCTCGCGCGGACGATGCCGCTTTCCGAAGTCAAGAAAAAGTCGGAAGGCATGTCGATCTTCATCGTCGATCTGCGCGAGGCGAAGGGACTCACCATCAAGCCGATACGGAACATGGTGAACCATGAGACCAACGAGCTTTTCTTCGACAATCTCGAAGTGCCCGCGGAGAACCTGATCGGCGAGGAGGGCAGAGGTTTCAAGTACATCCTCGACGGATTGAATGCGGAGCGCATTCTCATCGCGGCCGAGTGCATCGGCGACGGATACTGGTTCATCGATCGCGCGGCGAAATACGCGAGCGAGCGCGTCGTGTTCGACCGGCCGATCGGCAGGAACCAGGGCATTCAGTTCCCTATCGCGCGCGCTTACGTGAACGTCGAGGCGGCGAATCTCATGCGCTACAAGGCGGCCGCACTGTTCGACGCACACAAGCAATGCGGCGCCGAAGCGAACATGGCGAAGCTCCTGGGCGCCGATGCCTCGTGGGAGGCGGCGAACGCCTGTCTGCAGACGCATGGCGGTTTCGGTTTTGCGGCCGAGTACGACGTCGAACGCAAGTTCAGGGAGACGCGCCTCTACCAGGTCGCGCCGATCTCGACGAATCTGATCCTCTCTTACGTGGGCGAGCACGTTCTCGGGATGCCAAGGTCGTTTTAAATGCTTCCGCTCGAAGGCATCACCGTCGTTTCGCTCGAACAGGCTGTCGCCGCGCCGTTTGCGTCGCGTCAGCTCGCCGACCTCGGCGCACGCGTTATCAAGATCGAGCGGCCACAGGTGGGCGATTTCGCCCGCGACTACGACCAGTCCGTGAGAGGCCACTCGGCGTACTTTCTCTGGCTCAACCGCTCGAAGGAAAGCCTTACGCTCGACGTGAAACACCCGGAAGCTTCCAGAATACTCGGTCAGCTCATGGCCCGCGCCGACGTGTTCATCCAGAACCTCGCACCGGGAGCCGCGAAGCGCCTGGGGTTAAGCGCGGAGGCGCTGCACGCAAAGCACCCGCGCCTCATCGTGTGCGACATCTCGGGGTATGGCGACAGCGGTCCCTATGCCCACAAAAAAGCGTACGACCTGCTCGTGCAAAGCGAGGCCGGTGTCCTGTCGGTCACCGGCACCGAAGAGGCGCCGAGCAAAGTCGGCATTTCGATCACCGATATCGGGACCGGGCTCCACGCTTACGCGGCCATCCTCGCGGCGTTGTACGAACGGGAGCGCACGGGCAAAGGCCGACGCATCGAAGTGACCATGTTCGAAGCCATGGTCGAATGGATGGGGCACCCGCTGTACTACACGCATTTCGGCGGCAAGGCGCCCAAGCGCAGCGGTCCGGATCACGCCACGATCGTCCCTTACGGACGCTTCCGCGCCGGCGACGGCAAGCACGTGATGTTCGGCATTCAGAACGAGCGTGAATGGGCCGCCTTCTGCAAAGGCGTTCTGCAGCAGCCGGAGCTCGCGCGGGATCCCCGCTACGACAACAACACGAAACGCACGGCGGCTCGCGCAGAAGTGGTCGCGCTCATCGAAAGCGTGTTTGCCGGTCTCACTGCGGAACAGGTCATCGAGCGGCTCGATGCGTCGGGCATCGCGAACGCTCACCTCAATTCTCCCGAGGAGGTCTGGGACCACGTGCAGCTCAAGGCGCGCGAACGATGGCGCGAAGTGGAGTCGCCGGCCGGCACCTTGCCTGCGGTTCTTCCACCGGCCTCGTTCAGCGGTGTGGAACCACGCATGGATCCCGTGCCTCGGATAGGCGAGCATACGGATGCAATCCTCGCCGAGCTGGGTTACAGCGCCGAACGTCTCGCTGCACTGAAGACCGAAGGCGCGGTTTGACGCATCGATGACTGCCTTCCTCGGCCTCGAGCCGGGTCGTTACGAGCTGCCAACGCCGCTCGGTGACGATGTCGCTCTGGTCGATCGCCTGCTTGGCATCGTACTCGAGGAGCAGGACGACGCGGCGATCCTTGCCATCGCGCGGCAGCTCGAGGCGAGCACCGATACGCTGGAGCCCCAGGCGCTGTTCGAGAGCATTCCGCAGCTGCAGGATGTGCGCGTGCTACAGCGTCTGCTGCGTGCCTACGCGGTGCTTTTTCAGCTGCTGAACACGGCCGAGCAGAAAGAGATCGTTCGCGTCAACGCCGAGCGCCAGGTGCGCGCAGGTGGTGCGCCGCGCGCGGAATCGATCGCGGAAGCGATCCGGACCCTGCGGGATTGCGGAATCTCCGCGGAGGACATGCGAAGGGTCATACGGCGACTCGACGTCTGCCCGACGCTCACTGCGCATCCAACGGAAGCGCGCCGCCGGTCGGTGCTGGACAAGCTGCAAAGCATTGCGCACGCCTTGATCGCCCGCAGCACACCATCTGCGTCATGCATGGACGGCCTGGCCGATTCCGAGGACAACGTACGTGAGATTCTGCGCACGCTGACGGCGCTCTGGCAGACCGACGAGCTTCGTGCGTCGCCGCTGACGGTCACCGACGAGGCGGCGAACACACTGTATTTCCTCGAGCATTCGATCGTCGAGGTGGTCTCCCGGCTGCACGACGACCTTCGGGCGGCGCTCGAGCAGAACTATCCGGGAGAGGCGTTCCACATCCCTGCTTTCGTGCGTTATCGCTCGTGGGTCGGCGGCGATCGCGACGGCAATCCCAACGTCACGGCGCAGGTCACGTGGGAAACCCTCGTCAGACACAAGACGCGGATCCTCGAACGCTACGTGCGCAGCGTCGAAGCGTTGCGCCGCGAGCTCACGCAAAGCGCGCGGCTCGTGGGTGTGAGCGAGGCACTGTTGAAATCCCTCGAAGGAGAGCGCGACAGGCTTCAGCCCTCCGAAACGCAGCTGCGGCGCTACCGGCTCGAACCGTATGCGCTGAAGCTCGTCTACGTGCAGACGCGGCTCGAGGCGACGCTCGAGCACGTGGAGAGGCTCGCTCAGCTGCCTTTCGATCGCTCTGATGAGCCGCCGCTCGAGGCGGCCTATCGGAGCGCCGACGAGTTTCTGGCGGACCTGCGGTTGATCGAGCGGAGTCTTCGCGAAAACCGCGGCGAGCGGCTCGTCGATTCCGGGCCGCTCGCGCGCCTCATCACACAGGTGACGACGTTCGGGTTCCATCTTGCGGCGCTCGATATCCGGCAACACAGCGAAGAGCACGAGCGGGCGGTCGAAGAGATGCTGTTCGC
>Ga0075421_100002978_pt1 | contig 20271 bp, 16 predicted proteins | sample SoiMetdeltSBSDD5_FD_75292 | JGI IMG/M metagenome (GOLD analysis project Ga0075421, IMG submission 75292) | Bulk soil microbial communities from a Populus tree surrounding site in Tennessee, USA - Soil MetaG P. deltoides SBSDD5 | ecosystem: Environmental > Terrestrial > Soil > Tree plantation... | reverse complement strand
ACGGCGACCTGACGGAGGACGAGCGCGCCACCCTCATGAAGCTCACCGAGCGGTATTGCGTGGTCTACCAGACTCTGCGCGCCCCGCCGCCGATCGCGGTGGCGAGCCGGATCGCCTGAGAGGACTACCGAGACAGGTTGCCGGGCGCGGAGCTGACACCGACGCCTCACCGGCCGCTCAGGCCGCGGACACGGTTGTCGCTGGCACTCTCCCTTGACACTGCCAGCGGGTCTTTTACAAACAGCCGCCAGCGGTTGCCCCTTGCGGGCTGCGGCACTTTCGCAGCGCGGCGGCACGTGCCGATGCCGGCTCCGGCTGTCGGCGGAAGTCGGGCGACTGCGCGAAATCATCCATTCGCTGGCCTTGCATGAAGGCATGTTCATTTGACTTAACGAGACCTTTTGGCGAGCAGATCGCAGAATAAGAAGGTCGGAGGGGAGACAATGACAGCGCTGATCGAGGCGCACGGGCTCACCAAGAGCTTCGGTACGCTCAAGGCCGTGGACGGCATCAGCCTCACGGTCCCGCGCGGGCAGGTCCTGGGCTTCCTGGGCCCCAACGGGGCCGGCAAATCCACCACCATGCGGCTTATCACCGGCTTCCTGGAGCCGGACGCCGGCTCGGCGACCATTGCCGGCTTCGACGTGCAGGCGTGCGCCAAGCAGGCCAAGCAGAGGCTGGGCTATCTGCCGGAAGGGGCGCCGCTCTACGCCGAGATGACGCCCAGGGGGCTGCTCACGTTCGTGGCCGAGCTGAGGGGGCTGCAGGGCAAGGACCTCGCGGGCGCCGTGGGCAAGGCGGTGGAGCGCACCGGCCTCGGCCCGGTCCTGGACCAGACCATCGAGACCCTGTCCAAGGGCTACAAGCGCCGCGTCGGCATCGCCCAGGCGATCCTGCACGAGCCGGAGGTGCTGATCATGGACGAGCCCACCGACGGGCTCGATCCCAACCAGAAGCACCACGTGCGCCAGCTGATCATCGAGATGGCCAGGGAGAAGGCCATCATCGTCTCCACCCACATCCTGGAGGAGGTGGAGGCGGTGTGCACGCGCGCCGTCGTCATCAACAAGGGCCGCATCGTCGCCGACGGGACGGCCGAGGATCTGATGAAGATGGTGCCCTATCACGGGGCGGTCACCATCCGCGTCGCCGGCGACAAGGCCGAGGCGGTGCGTGGCGCGCTCTCCGCGGTGGCGGGCATCAAGGAGGTCGAGACCGTCGGCGCCGTGAACGGTGTCCTGCAGCTGCGCGCGATCCCGAACAAAGGCGCTGGCATCGTCACCGACGTGGCCTCCGCCATCCGCCAGAAATCGCTGGCCGTCGACGAGATCTTCGTGGAGCGCGGCAAGCTCGACGATGTCTTCCGCCAGATCACCTCCTCCGACCTGGATGAGCGCAACAGCAATGCCTGATACATTCCAAACCACCTGGATCGTCGCCAAGCGCGAGCTCCAGGCCTACTTCGCCACGCCCATCGCCACGGTGTTCCTGGTGATCTTCGTGGCCCTCACCGGCGCCTTCGCGTTCTACTTCGGCAACTTCTTCGAGCGCGGGCAGGCCGACCTCTCCACCTTCTTCATCTATCACCCCTGGATCTACCTGCTGCTGGTGCCGGCCATCGGCATGCGGCTGTGGGCCGAGGAGCGCAAATCGGGCACTATCGAGCTGCTCATGACGCTGCCGATCTCGCCCTGGGAGGCAATCCTCGGCAAGTTCGTGGCGGCCTGGGCCTTCATCGGGCTTGCCCTGATCCTCACCTTCCCGATGTGGATCACCGTCAACGTGCTGGGCCAGCCCGACAACGGCGTGATCTTCGCGAGCTACGTTGGCAGCTTCCTGATGGCCGGAGCCTATCTCGCCATCGCCTCCTGCATCTCAGCACTGACCAAGAACCAGGTGATAGCCTTCATCGTGGCGGCCACCTTGTGCTTCCTGCTCGTCATGAGCGGACACGAGCCGGTGCAGAACGTGGTCCGTGCCTGGGCGCCGGAGTGGCTGGTGTCGGCCATCGCCTCGCTGAGCTTCCTCTCCCACTTCGAGAGCATCACCAAGGGCATCCTCGATCTGCCCTCCATCGTGTTCTACCTGTCCCTGATCGGTTTCGCGCTGTTCGTGAACAAGATCATCATTGACCAGAGCAAGGCTGCTTGAGGGGTTCCGATCATGGCTGAAACCAAGCTCACTCCTTCCAGCGTCGTCGACCGCGCCACCTCCGTGGCCGGGCGCGTCAACCGCCGTACGCTCGCCCTGGGCGCGGTGGTGCTTGCCGCCGTCACACTCCTGTCCGTCAACCTGATCGCGTCGAATGCGCTGCGCGACGCGCGCTTCGATCTCACCAAGGAGCGCCTGTTCACCATCTCGGAGGGCACCCGCAAGGCGCTTCGCGCCATCGACGAGCCCATCGACGTGCGCGTCTACTTCTCCAAGAGGCTGGGCGAGGCGGCGCCCAGCTACGCCAAGAGCTTCGAGCGCGTGCGCACCATGCTCGACCAGTACGGCGCGATCGCCCGCGGCAAGCTGCGCATCAGCTACTTCGATCCCGAGCCGTTCTCGGATGCCGAGGAGCGTGCCGTGGCCACCGGGCTCAAGGGCGTGCGTCTCAACCAGGAAGGCGAGATGGGCTATTTCGGCATCGCCGGCACCAACTCGACCGACACCGAGGCCAACCTGCCGTTCCTGTCCACCGACCGCGAGCGCTTCCTCGAGTACGACGTAACCAAGCTGATCGTCACGCTGGCGAACCAGAGGAAGGCCTCCGTCGGCCTCATCAGCGGCATCCCCGTCGAGGGCAGCCCGGGCAACCCGATGCTCGGACAGCCGCCCAAGCAGGGCATCCTGATGCTGGAGCACATCCGCGAGTTCTTCGACGTGAAGACCATCGCCAAGGACGCCAAGGAGATCCCCTCCGACATCGGCGTGCTGATGGTGGTGCAGCCGGAGGGCCTGGCGCCGGAGACGGCCTACGCCATCGATCAGTTCGTGCTGTCGGGCGGCAAGGTCCTGGCGTTCGTCGACCCGGTCGCCGAGATGTCGCGCCAGTCCAACCCGATGTTCATGATGATGCAGGGTCCGCCGGAACTCGCCGAGTTCGACAAGCTGCTGAATGCCTGGGGCGTGGGCTTCGACGCCACCAAGGTGGCGGGCGATATCGAGCGGGCGCGGCGTGTGCAGTTCGGCGGCGGACCCAACGCCAAGGTGGCGAGCTACGTGATGTGGCTGAACCTCAAGCGCAGCGACCTGGACGAGAAGGACGTGCTGGCCGGTGACATCCGCGAGATGAACTTCGCGAGCCCCGGCTTCCTGACCAAGGCGGCCGACGCGACCACGCAGTTCTCCCCGGTCGTGCGCACCTCGGCCTCGGCCATGCAGATCCCGGCCGCGAGCATCAGCATGATGCCCGACCCGACCGCGCTGTTGCGCAACTACAAGGCGGGCGGCACGCCGCTCGCCATCGCCGCGCGCATCTCGGGTGACGCCAAGAGCGCGTTCCCCAACGGCGCGCCCCCGCCGCCGGCCGCGGACAAGGACAAGGCCGCCAAGGCTCCGGACAACAAGGCGGTGGACAAGGCGGACAAGAAGGCCGCCGCAGCCGCCGCCAAGGTCGACAAGGCCACCGACAAGAAGGCCGATGCCGCGAAGACCGAGGCTCCGAAGGCCGAAGCGCCCAAGGCCGCGGACGCCAAGGCGCCGCCGACTCCGCCCAGGAAGCCGCACGTGGCGTCGGGCAAGATCAATGTGGTCGTCGTGGCCGATACCGACTTCCTGCAGGACCAGTTCTGGCTCGACGTGCGCGACCTGCTGGGACAGCAGGTGGCTGTTCCCAGCGCGCACAATGGCGCCTTCGTGCTGGCCGCGCTGGAGAACCTCACCGGCTCCGACGCGCTCATCTCGCTGCGCGCCCGCGGCGTCGCCGACCGGCCGTTCGAGCTGGTCAATGCGCTGCGGCGCGAGGCGGAGATGCGCTATCTCTCGAGCGAGCAGGCGCTCACCGCGAGGCTCACCGAGCTGCGCACCAAGCTCGCCAGCCTGCAGAAGGAGGGCAGCGGTGGCGAGGAGCTGGTGCTGACCGACAAGGACAAGCAGGAGATCGAGAAGTTCCGGACCGATCTGGTGGCGACGCAGCGCGAGCTGCGCCACGTCAAGCGTGAGCTGCGCCGGGATATCGACAAGCTCGACGGTGTGCTGAAGTTCGTCAACATCGCGGCCGTGCCGCTGCTGATCGGGCTGGCCGGCGTCGGCTGGGCCTACCGGCGCCGCCGCACGGCGGTGCCGGCCAAGCGGGGTGAGGAGCAGGGAGCAGAGGCCAGCCATGACGCCTAAGAGCTTCGTCAATCTTGCCGGCATCGCTGCTGCATCTGCGCTGCTCGCCCTCGTCACCTTCGCCGCCGGCAACCAGTGGGGCAGCGGCAAGACCCCCGGCGAGAAGCTGGTGCCCACGCTGGCGGACACCATCCGCCAGGTGAAAGGGCTGGAGATCCGCCAGGGCGAGGAGACCGTGGCCCTGGAGAGCGCCCAGAACGGCACCTGGAGCCTCAAGAGCCGCGGTGGCTACCCCGTGGACGTGACCAAGTTGCGGGCGCTGCTGGTAGGCCTCGCCCAGGCCGAGCTGGTTGAGCCTAAGACCAGCAAGCCCGACCGCTACGCGGCCCTGGAGCTGGAGGACCCCGAGCAGAAGGGCGCCAAATCGCGCCTGCTGCGCCTGACGGGCGCCGACGGCAAGGCCCTCTCGGAGGTGGTGCTGGGCAAGCGGCGCCCGGCCGGCTACGGCACTGGTCAGACCGGCGGCACCTACGTGCGCAAGCCGGGCAATCCGCAGACGTGGCTCTCCAACGTGGAGCTCGACGCACCGCTTGCCACCAAGGACTGGGTGAAGACCTCGGTGCTGGCGCTGGACACCGCCAAGATCAGCCGCGCCAGCATCGAGATTCCCGGCGAGCCGCCGCTGAAGCTCGAGCGCCCGAAGGCACCGACGACCCCGAAGGATGCCAAGGCGGACGCGAAGGATCCCAAGGCTGATCCGAACGCCAAGGCGGATGCCCCCAAGGCCGACGCGAAGGACGCCAAGGCGCCCGAGTGGAAGCATCCACCGTTCGAGACCGCGAAGCTGGCGTTCGTAGGCTTCCCGGCCGATGGCAAGAAGCTGAAGGATGCCTCGGCGGCCGAGACGCTCGCGCGCGCCGTGGCCTCCATCGACCTGGAAGATGTGCGCAAGCCCGCGGCACCGCCGGCCGTCGACGGTGCAAGCATCGTCAAGGTGGAGAGCGCCGACGGCCTCGCCATCACGCTGCGCCTACGCAAGGAGGGTGACGCGAACTGGCTCACCATCACGGCGGCCGGCGGCGAGGGCGACGCCAAGAAGACCGCCGAGGAGATCACAGCCCGCACCCAGGGTTGGGAGTTCAAGATCCCCGCGCACAAGGCCGACGCGATCCTCAAGAAGCGCGCCGATCTCATCGACACGCCGGGGAGCTGAGGCAACGTAAGGTAGGGCGCAATGCTGCGGCGCAATGCTGCGGAGCGGCATTGCGCCGACGCGGCCTATCCGGGGTCCGAAGCCCGCGTTGAGGTCGGCTCGGTGCAATCGCGCTTTCGCGCGATTGGCACCCTACGCTTCTTGCCCGAGCGTCTCCGCGATCAGGCCGTCCACCACGCCATGCAGCGCCTCCTCGCGCGGGACGCCTTCGGCCAGCAGGCGGTTGAAATGCGCCACCTGGCGGTCGGCGCTGGTGCCGCGGGCGACGATGGTGCGGGCGTGCTCCACCTCCGCCAGGCAATCCAGCGCCTCGGCATCCTCGCGCACCATGCCCAGCAGCTCGTCGACGAGATCGCCGAACGGCACCAGCGCACCTTTGCCGAAATCGAACAGCGTGCCCGCCACGCCGTAGCGCTGGGCGCGCCAGCGGTTCTCGGACAGCAGGAAGCGCGGGTAGGGGCGCCACATCTGATTGGCGCGGCGGATGCGGTAGAGCATACGCAGGATGCTGACATAGAGCGCGGCCACGCAGACCGCATCGTCGAGCAGCGTGCAGACATCCGGGATGCGCAGCTCCAGCGTCGGGAAGCGGTCGGACGGGCGCAAATCCCACCAGACCTTGCTGGCATCCTCGATGATGCCGTTGCGGACCAGCAGATCGATGGTGTGGCGATACTCCGCCCAGCTGCCGAACCGCTCCGGCAGGCCGGTGCGCGGCAGCTCGTTGTAGGCGGCGAGGCGGTAGCACTTGAGGCCGGTGTCCTCGCCTTCGACGATGGGGGATGAGGTGGAGAGCACCAGCAGGTGCGGCAGGAAATAGCGCGCCTGGTTCATGAGGTCGATGCGCAGCTCGTCGTCGTCGATGCCGACGTGCACGTGCATCCCGCAAACCACCATGCGCCGACCCACCCCGGCCAGGTCCTTGGCGATCGCCTGATAGCGCTCCCGCTCCGTGGCCTGCTGGGCGCCCCAGCGCGCGAACGGATGGGTGGAAGCGGCGATGGGCGCCAGCCCATGCTCCGCCGCCAGCCGGGCTACGGTCAGGCGCAGCGACTTGAGCTCCTCGCCGGCCGCGCGCGCCGTCTCGTGCACCCGCGTCTCGACCTCAATCTGGGCCTTCAGGAACTCGCGCGCCACCTGTCCGCGCAGCGACCGCTCGCAGGCCTCGAACAGCGCCGGCGGCATCTCGCGCACCAGGTCGCGCGTGGTCCGGTCGACGAGGAGGTGCTCCTCCTCGATGCCGATGGTAAACGATGGCTGGTTCGGCGCCATGCTGCCATTATGCCACGAATCGGCCGGCGGTGTGAGGCCCGAGAGGCAGGGCAGCAGGCAGCGCGGCTTGGCTGCCCTATCGCCGAGGTCCTTGCGGTCAAAGCTCCGTTCGCTGCGCTGCTGGTGGCCGCGCGCTCGTGTCGCCACCGATGCGATCCTCGGCCCCGCTCTGCTGCCGCATGGCCGGGCTTCAGCGCATCACCCCCAGGGTTGACCCAGGCTTGATTGCGAGTTGATTGCTGGCTGGCCGCTAGCGGGTGGCGGAGTGCGACCCGATGTGCCAATCTCGCCCCGACAATGGGAGGAGGAGCGTGAAGCATGCGCTATGAGGCACCCGGATCGCTCGACCAGGCGGTCGCGCTCTTGGCCGCCGAGCCGGGCGAGGCGCGGGTTCTGGCGGGGGGCACCGACCTTCTCGTGCAGCTGCGCACCGACCTGATCGAGCCAACGCTGCTGGTGGACATCAAGCGCATCCCCGAGACGCGCCGGATCGCGGAGGAAGGCAGCGGCTTCCGCATTGGCGCCGCGGTGACGGGCGCCGAGCTCCAGGAGCACCCGAGGCTCAAGGCCGTGTGGCCGGGCGTGGTGGAAGCCGCCAACCTGATCGGCTCCACCCAGGTCCAGGGCCGTGCCACCATGGGCGGAAACCTGTGCAACGGCTCGCCGGCGGCCGACAGCGTCCCGGCCCTGATCGCCGCGGGGGCGATCGCCTCCATCGCCGGCCCCAACGGCCGGCGCGAGGTGCCGGTGGAGGACATCATGCAGGGTCCGCGCAGGCTGGCGATGACCAAGGGCGAGATCATCGCCTCGTTCCTGCTGCCGCCCCGGCCCGCCCGCACGGCCGACGCGTACCTGCGATTCATTCCGCGTACGGAGATGGATATTGCCGTGGTTGGCTGCGGGGTGTGCCTGACGCTCGACGCATCGGGCACCTGCATCGCGGCCCGCGTCGCCCTTGGCGCCGTGGCACCGCGCCCGCTGCTCGTGCCGGAGGCCGCCCGGGCGTTCATTGGCACCAAGCTCGACGACGCCGCGCTCCAGAAGCTGGATGCCGCCGCGCGGGCGGCCTGCCAGCCCATCGACGACAAGCGCGGCACCCGGGAATATCGCATCAAGGTGGCGGGCGTGCTGGCACGCCGCGCCACGCAAATCGCCCTCGAACGCGCGAGGAAAGCCTGATGGCCAAGCATCATGTCGCCGCTACGGTGAACGGCGACCCCGTGGAGTTCCTGTGCGAGGCACAGGACACCCTGCTCGACGCTTTGCGCGACCAGCTGGGCCTCACCGGCACCAAGGAGGGCTGCGCCACCGGCGACTGCGGCGCCTGCAGCGTGACCGTCGATGGCCGCCTGGTGTGCTCCTGCCTGATGCTGGCGGTGGAGGCCGAGGGCAAATCGGTCGGCACCATCGAAGGCATGGCCGAGGGCGAGACGCTGCATCCCCTGCAGCGGAAGTTCCTGGACCACGCCGCGCTCCAGTGCGGCATCTGCACGCCGGGCTTCCTGGTGGCCGCCAAGGCGCTCTTGGAGAAGCACCCGGAGCCGACCGAGACGGAGGTGCGCTACTGGCTCGCCGGCAACCTCTGCCGCTGCACCGGCTACGACAAGATCGTGCGCGCCGTGCTCGACGCGGCTGCCGAGATGCGAGGAGCCTGACGCATGCAGGAGAAGGTCCCGACCAACGGCGCCGCCGCCTTCGACTGGGTCGGCACGCGGCCCGTGCGCCCCGACGGCGTGGACAAGGTGACGGGCCGTGCCAGGTTCGGCGCCGATCTCGCCATGCAGGGCCAGCTGGTCGGCAGGGTCCTGCGCAGCCCGCACCCCCACGCCCGCATCCGCAGCATCGACACCAGCGCGGCGGCGGCGCTGCCCGGCGTCAAGGCCGTCGTCACCCGCGACGACTTCAAGGACCAGCCCTCCCAGCTGATCCCGGCCGGCGAGCAGATGATCAACTACCGCGACGTCGTCCGCAACGTAATGGCGCGCGAGAAGGCGCTCTACGAGGGTCACGCGGTGGCGGCGGTGGCGGCCACCAGCGCCGGCATCGCCAAGCAGGCGCTGAAGCTGATCAAGGTGGACTACGAGGTGCTGCCCCACGTCATCGACGAGGTGGAGGCCATGAAGCCCGGCGCACCGCTGCTGCACGAGGACATGATCACCGCCGGTGTCGAGCCGGCGCCCAAAACGCCCTCCAACGTCGCCAAGCGCGTCGAGATCGGCCACGGCGACGTGGTCATCGGCTTCCGGCAGGCCGACGTGGTGGTCGAGCGCACATTCACCACCCAGGCCGTGCACCAGGGCTACATCGAGCCCCACGCCTGCGTGGCAACCGTGTCCGAGGACGGCCAGGCGGATGTGTGGTGCACCACCCAGGGCCATTGGATGGTGCGCGCCCAGTGCGCGCGGCTGCTCGGCTGGGAGACCTCGAGGATTCGCGTCACCGCCTCCGAGATCGGCGGCGGCTTCGGCGGCAAGACGGTGGTCTACCTGGAGCCTGTCGCCCTGGCTCTCGCCAGAAAGGCGCGCCGGCCCGTCAAGATGGTGATGACCCGCGAGGAGGTGTTCCGGGCGAGCGGACCCACCTCGGGCGCCCACATGCGGGTGAAGATCGGCGCCCGGCTGGACGGGCGCATCGTGGCCGCCGAGGCCGAGCTCAAGTACCAGGCCGGCGCCTTTCCGGGCTCGCCGGTGCAGCCGGGTTGCATGTGCGCCTTCGCGCCTTACGACATCGAGAACATCAAGGTCGTGGGCTACGACGTGGTGACCAACCGGCCCAAGGTGGCCGCCTACCGCGCGCCCGGCGCCCCGATCTCGGAGTATGCCGTCGAGTGCGTGGTGGACGACATCGCCTCGCGCCTCGGCATCAGCCCCATCGAGCTGCGCCTCAAGAACGCCGCCAGGCAGGGCACCAAGGCCGCCTACGGGCCAAAGCTCGGGCCGGTGGGTCTCATCGAGACCCTGAAGGAGGCGCAGGCCCACGACCACTGGCGGGCGCCGCTGGGCAAGAACCAGGGACGCGGCATCGCCTCGGGCTTCTGGTTCAACATCGGCGGCGAGACCTCCGCCTCGCTGCAGCTCAACGAGGACGGCACGCTGTCGCTCACCATCGGCACGCCCGACATCGGCGGCTTGCGCGCCTCCATGTGCATGATGGCGGCCGAGGAGCTGGGCGTGGATATCGAGCGCATCCGCGTGCAGATCGGCGACACCGGCCAGCTCGGGTTCAACTTCCTCACCGGCGGCAGCCGCGCCACCTTCTCCAGCGGCATGGCCACGGTGGAGGCCGCGCGCGAGGTGATCCGCGAGGCCTGCAAGCGCGCCGCCAGGCTGTGGGAGCTGCCGGAGGACGCGGTGGAGTACCGCAAGGGCGCGGTGCGCCCGGCGGGCGCCAACGCCGGCAAGCACGCGCCGCTGACGCTGCGCGACATCGCCGGACTCGCCGGCAAGACCGGCGGACCGATCGCCGGCTACGCCTGCATCAATGCGCAGGGCGCGGCGCCGAGCTTCGGCACCCACATCGCCGACGTGGAGGTGGACCCGGAGACGGGCAAGGTCACTGTGGTCCGCTACACCGCCATCCAGGACGCCGGCCGCGCCATCCACCCGAGCTACGTCGAGGGCCAGTACCAGGGAGGCGTGGCGCAGGGCATCGGCTGGGCGCTGAACGAGGAGTATATCTATGGGCCGGACGGCAGGCTGCAGAACGCCGGCTTCCTGGACTACCGCGTGCCGGTGGCCTCCGACCTGCCGATGATCGACACGGTGATCGTGGAGGTGCCGAACCCGCGCCACCCCTACGGCGTGCGCGGCGTGGGCGAGACGCCGATCATCCCACCGCTGGCGGCTGTCGCCAACGCGGTCGCCGACGCCACGGGCGTGCGCTTCGCCGACCTGCCGATGTCTCCGCCCAGGGTGCTGGCCGCGCTGGACGAGGCGCGGGCGCGGGGGACAGCGAAGATCTAAGGCGGTTGGAACGTAGGGTACAATGCTGCGAAGCGGCATTGCACCGATGCGCCCTATTCTTTGGCCGCCGCCGATTGTGGAGAGGTCGGCTCGGCGCAATCGCGCTTCCGCACGATTGCGCCCTACAGCGCCTTGGCCGCAGCGAGCACTTCGTCAGCGTGACCCGGCACCTTGACCTTGCGCCAGCTCCTGGCGATGCGGCCGGACTTGTCGATGAGGAACGTGGCGCGCTCTACGCCCATGTATTTTCGTCCGTACATGGATTTCTCCACCCACACCCCGTAGGCATTGGCCACGGCCTTGTCGGCGTCGGCGGCGAGGCGGATCTTGAGGTCGTATTTCCTGGCGAACTTCTGATGGCTCTCGGGACTGTCCGGCGAGATGCCTATCACCTCCACGCCGGCCTTCTTGAAGTCCGCGGCTAGACGCGTGAAGTCCTTGGCCTCGGCGGTGCAGCCGGAGGTGTCGTCCTTGGGATAGAAGTAGACCACCACCGGCTTGCCCCCTGCCTTGATGAGCTTGGAAAGCTTGACCGTGTCGCCGCTCTCCGTCGGCAGCTCGAAATCCGGGGCTTTGTCGCCATCCTGAACCATCGACTGTCTCCCTCGCTATCCCTTCTCCGCCAGCAGGCCTTGCACATCGAGGCGGCGCGTGAACATGGCGAGTTTGCCCTCGGCATTGACGGGCCACTGCTCGCGCGGCCGGTCCCAGTACAGCTCCACGCCGTTGTCGTCGTAGTCGCGCAGATAGAGCGCCTCGCTGACGCCGTGGTCGCTGGCCCCGTCGAGCGCGATGCCGGCGCCCTGAACACGGCGCAGCGCATCGGCCAGCGCGGCGCGCGTGGGATAGAGGATGGCCAGGTGATAGAGCCCGGTGCTGCCGGGCGGCGGCGGGCTGCCGCCGGCGCTTTCCCAGGTGTTGAGCCCGATGTGGTGGTGATAGCCGCCGGCGGAGACGAACGCCGCCTGGTCGCCGTAGCGCTGCATCAGCTCGAAGCCGAGGACGCCGCAGTAGAACGACAGCGCCCGGTCGAGATCGGCCACCTTCAGGTGCACGTGGCCGATGCGGACGCCTTCGGTGATCGGCTGCGCGGGCCGGTGCTGCGCCAAGGGCGCGAGACGCGGAGTTTCGGTGGCGGTCATGCGGGGTCAGACCCCTCCCCTCCAACGTTGCTGTTTCCATTCAGCGGCTCCCGCGAGGGGTCTGAGCCCGGTCGCGCGGGCAGTCCGATGCCCTCCAGGAACTCGGCCAGGTCGAAAGTCATATGGTGCACGTGAGCGGGCGGCGCCGCCCAGCTGCGCATGGCCTTCTGGATGGGGTGATCGTCGTTGGCGTCGGAGCGCACGAGCACCGTGGTCATGCCCAGCGCGTGCGGGGCCTCCAGATTGTGCGGCATGTCCTCGAACATCGCCGCCTTGGGGGCCTCGACGCCGTGCGCCCTGAGGAACGCATCGTAGCAGGCCGGCGTGGGCTTGGACACGTAGTCTGCCGCGACGATATCGAAGATGTCCTCGAACAGGGGGAGCAGGCCAAGCTTGCCGGCGACGCGCTCGGCGTGGGCGCGCGAGCCGTTGGTGAAGATCAGCTTGCGCCCGGGCAGCCGCTCGATGGCCGTGGCAAGCCGCGGGTGCTCGGCAAGGCCCGACAGATCGAGGTCGTGCACGTAGTCGAGGAACGCCTTGGGGTCCATGCGGTGCACCTTCATGAGGCCGGTGAGCGTGGTGCCGAACTGGCGGTAGTAGCTCTTCTGCAGATGCCGGGCATACTCGAACGGCACACCCAGATAGCGGGCGATGAACTCGCCCATTTTCCGGTCCACCTGGGCGAAGATGCGGGTGTCGGCTGGATAGAGCGTGTTGTCGAGGTCGAAGATCCACACCTGGGTGCGCTCGAAGCCCGGCACGTCGTCCGGGTAGGGGTCAGACCCCTCGCGACGAGCACTGTGTAAGAGACGATTCGGCAGAGGCGAGGGGTCTGACCCCTTCGGGGATCCCGGAGGGGAATCTGGTCGCGTCTGCCGGTCGCTGCTCATGCTCTTCAATCCAGACCACCCTGGCGCTCCCACACCCACTTGAGGCTGCGGCGCATGCCTTCCTCCAGGGCGACGACCGGGCGATAGCCCAGCTCCGCCTTGGCCTTCTCGACGCTGCAGGCAATGGTCTTGTTCATCTCGGACAGTACATGGATTTTCTGGTGGTAGAGGCCAAGACCCTGCAGCGTCTTGTCCACGATCCATGCCACCTCGCTGGCCAGACCCGGCAGCTGCATGCGCTTATGCACGCATTTCTGGCCGAACTCGGTGTCCAGGAGCCGCTCCACCGTGTTGATGATCTCGGCCATGGTGTAGGGCCGCGCGTCGGCGATCCAGTAGGTTCGGCCGTTGGCGGCCTCGACAGCGGCGGCCAATATCAGGCCCTGGCACAGGTTGTCCACATAGGCCATGGAGCGGCGGTTGGCGCCGTCACCGACAAGCGGGCCCTTGCCGTCGCGGATCATGCGGAAGAACAGCGATTGGCGCGGCGGCTGGTTGGGACCGTAGAACCAGGGGGCACGGATGATCACTGTCTCGACCTTGCCCGCCTGACCGTAGCCGGCCACCAGCTGCTCCATCAGCATCTTGGAGCGGCCGTAGTGCATGTACGGCTGATAGGGCGAGGACTCGTCGAAGACGTGGTCGGGATGCGGATTGGTCCCGCAGGGAGAGTTGGACGACATGACCACCGCGCGGCGCACGCCCGCCGCAATGGCGGCCTCCAGGACGTTGCGGCTGCCATCGACGTTGACGCGGTAGAAGTCGGCGCGGCGCCTGGGATGGATGATGCCGGCGACATGGAACAGCGCCGCGCCGGCCGCGCCAGCGCACAGTTTCGTGCAGTCTTCCGCGCTGGTGATGTCGCCCCGCACGATCTCCACGCGATCGCCCAGCTCCTCGACAAGCGAGGCGTCCTCGCCAGGCAGCACCAGGCAGCGCACCCGCAGTTGCGGGCCGGGTTGCGGCACCCAGGGGCAGTCCGGCAGGCCCTGAACAAGCGCGCTCACGAGCCGGCTCCCAAGCCAGCCTGCGCCTCCTGTCACGAGCGCAAGACTTCTCGTCGAATCCATTTCGTCCCTCTGACTGGCCCGTCTCCTACTGGCCCGAGAACCGTCGGCGCCACTCGGTCCGAGCCCTGACCTGGACCTCCAGCCAATCGGTGAACCTCGGGGAGGTCAGGGTCGGCTCCGGGATGCTGCACTCGTCGTAGGACCAGACCTCGGGGTCATCGCCGGTGCCGCGAAGGAAGTCGAAGTGATAGCCCTGATGCATGAGGATGACACGGTCGGTATCGGCCAGCACGAATCGGACGCGGTTCTCCTCCAGTAGCTCGCGAGCCCCTGTGCCTAGCCCCAGGACCAACGGATAGAACATGTCGCTGCCTTCGAAGAAGTGCCCGGCGCCCCGACCAGCCAGCTCAAGGAAGCAGCGGTAGGCGGCGCCGAACGGGGCGGCCTGATCCTGCTCGACTTCGCGGAGTTCATCCTCGGTCAGACCATGGACCTGCTCGGGAGAAGCCGTTACGCCGTCGGCGATTGCGGCCACCAGCATGCGAACACGATTTACAGGCATGCCCTCCCCCTCGCACTCGAAGATCTTCCGATCACCACCAGGTGTGTGAGCCAGCTCAATCAAAGGAAGCGGATCGCCAGACGCAGGATGCCCTGTTTCACGGCCGACTTGTGCGGGCTCGCGGTCCATTTGGAGCTGAGCACGTCCTCGCGGTTCTTCAGGTACCAGTCGTAGCTGGCGATCATCGCCTCCTCGTTGGAGTAGGTGGGGTTCCAGCCCAGCTCTTTCACGGCGTCGGAAATGTCGAAGTAGTTGGGCTTGCCGTAGGCCATATAATGATAGGCGCCGAGCGGCGAAATGCCGAGCCGGCCCGCCGCGGCCATCATCCACTGCACCGGCGCGTCGGGCACGCTTCTCACCTGCGAGCCGGTGCCTGCGTGGCGGCAAAGAGCTTCGAGCACTTCACGCATGCTGCCGAACCGGTCGGTGCCGATGTTGTAGACCTGCGGGCCGGGCCGCTCGGCAGCGAGAATGGTGGCGTGGGCCAGGTCGTGGGCATGGATGAATTGGAAGCGGTTGTCGCCGCGGCCCATGACGGGCACGTTGCGGCCCTCCCTGATCCACTCGAACAGCATCTGGAAGATGCCGAGCCGGCCGTGACCGAGGATGGTGCGCGGCCGGATCATGGTCACATCCAGGCCGCGCGCGATGAACTCGCCGCACAGCGCCTCGGAGGCCACCTTGGTGCGGCCGTAGGACTCGCACGGCGTCGGCTTGGTCGAGCGCCGGATCGGCAGCTCCGAGGGGATGCCGAAGATGGCGGTGGAGGAGGTGAAGATCACCTTGCCTACGCCGCGGTCGAGTGCGGCAGCGAGCAGGTTGCGGGTGCCGTCGAGGTTGACGGTGCGCATCAGCTCGGGGTCCTTGGACAGCGGCTGCTGCGCGACGTTGTGATAGATGACCTCGATGCCCTCGCAGGCGCGGCGCACCGCCGCCGCATCGCGGATATCGCCCTTCTGGAACTCCACGCCTTCGAATTCGTCGTCGGCCGCGGTCAGGTCGAAGCTGCGCACGCTGTCGCCGCGGGCGAGCAGCCGCTCGACCAGCAGGTGCCCGAAGAAGCCCGACCCGCCCGTCACCAAGCTGCGCATGGCGATTTCTCCGAACCCATCCACCTGTCATCCCGGAAGCTGAGGGCGCAGCCCGAAGCTATCCGGGACCTCGCGAGGCGAGGCGAACAGTCCTCAGTTCGTGGAGGTCCCGGATCGGAGCGCTGCTCGCGTTCCGCTCGCATCGCCCAGAGGAATCCATGGGCCGGGATGACGGGTGATTGACTCATCTCTGATCCAGGAGATGCAAAGCGTTACGGCGGGCGAAGGCCATGATCGAGCCCTGCGGATTGACGCCGGGAGCAGTGCACAGGAGACTGGCGTCGGCGATGTAGAGGTCCTCCTGCCCGTGCACGCGGCCGAAGGAATCGGCCACGCAGCGGCGCCTGTCCTCGCCCATGGGGCACGAGGAGAACAGGTGGATGGTCATCAAGCTGGTGCGGCCCTGGGGGAGCGGGTCGGCGATGCGCATCAGATCGTCGATGCCGGCGAGCGGCGGCGCTCCGTCAACGGTGGGGTAGAGCGCCTCGGCGCCGGCCGCGAGCAGCAGCTCGCACAGCTTGCGCGTGCCGTCGGCCAGGTCGCGCATGTCCGTCTCGTCCAGCGCAAAGCGCACCAGCGCGTCGCCATGGCCGGGCATGCGGCGGACGCTGCCGCTGCCGCCGGTGATCATCGCGTAGTAGATCGCCATGCGCGGCCAGGCGGCGTCTACCTCGCGGGCGTGGGCGGGATGATCGAGCATGGCCAGCGACAAATGAGGCACGCCGCTGATCGAGCAGCCAAAGCTCAGGCGCGGCGCGAACTCCTTGACCTGGTGCACGGGCACGCCCATGTCGCGGCTGTTGATGACTTCGGGGAAGCGCGCCACCACCTTCACGGTGGGATGCATGCGTAAAGACCGCCCGGCCAGCGGGGCGATGCCGCTCGCCTGCAGGAGGGTGGGTGTCTGGATGGCACCGCAGGCGACGAACAGGGTCTTGCAGCGCAGCTTGTGCCGGGTCCTTCGCCCGTCCGGCAGGGTGCGCTCGGCATCGACGACCCAGCGGCCGCGGCTGCGCCACAGCCGGCGGGCGCGGACGCCCGGCACCAGCGTGCAGCCGGCCTGCAGGGCGCGCGGGATGAAGGTGCGGGTCATGGACTGCTTCTGGGACTGCTTCTCGCCCGCGCCGGCTGAACCGTACTTGAACCACCGCGGCACCTCGAGAGACTTCCAGCCCTTGCGGCCCGCGCCCTCGTGCAGCTTGAGCGACGCCGGTGGCGCTGCGCCCGGCAGGCAGGAGACGCTCACGTCGCGCTCGCAGGCCTCGAAATGCGGGACCATGTCGGACCAGCCGGCGCCTTCGAGCTGGAAGTCGCGGCGCCAGGCATCGAGCATGTCCTCCGGCGCGCGGTGGTAGAGGCCGGCGTTGATCTCGCTGCCGCCGCCCACGCAGTGCGCCTCGACGTAGGCCACTTTGGTGCGGCCCAGCGCGGCGGTGATGCCGCCGTTGCGGTATTTGCGCTCCATCTCGTCGCGGCTGAACTGCGGGCACTCCTCCAGCGTCAGGAAAGGGCCGGATTCGAGCAGCGTGACCTCGCGGCCGGCCTCGGCCAGCAGGCAGGCGGTGATGGCCCCGCCCGGCCCTGAGCCGATCACCACGATCTCGCTGTCCACCACCGGCGGTGCGTCGGGGTCAGACCCCTCGCGAAGGCCTCGGTGCTGGGCTCCAAGCTCGGTGGCGAGGGGCCTGACCCCGTTGCGCGTGAGGTCTAACCTCTCCGCACGCGCCAGTTCCTCGTGAAAGCCGAGGATCGCCAGGCTCTCGTAGAAGCGGATCAGGTCCCGGAAGGGGCCGAGGATCGAGCGGCGCATGCCCGCGATGCGACTCCAGCGGCGGTCCGGATCGAGGCTGCGGTAGGACCCGGGCCGCGTAAAGCCGCTCCAGTGGACGAAGAGCAGGGTCAGCACCTGGAACGGGAGGCGCAGGTAGTCCGGCATCCTCGCGTGCTGGGCGAGGACGAACCGCACCGTATTGTTCCAGTGCGGTCCCGGAGCGCCGGCGCGTGTGCCGAAATGCGCCCGGATGAAGGCGTAGCACAAGGCCGAGACGGCGCCCTCGAACGCGCGCTTCACTGCTCGCTCCGGAATGGGTCGGAGACGGGGTCAGCCCCCCCGCGACAAGGGTCGGAGATCGACAACAGCTGCCGTGCGAGGGGTCTGACCCCGCTCACTTCTTGGCCCTGCGCTCCACCAGGGTGCCGACGCCGTGCTTGGTGAACAGCTCCAGCAGCACGCAGTGCGGCACCCGGCCGTCCAGGATCACGACGCCCTCCACGCCGGCCTCCACCACCTCGATGCAGCCCTCGACCTTGGGGATCATGCCGTCCCGGATGGTGCCGTCGCGAACGAGCGCGCGGGCCTGCCCGATGGACAGCTCCGGAATCAGCTTCTTGTCCTTGTCCAGCACGCCCGCCACGTCGGTGAGCAGCAGGAGCCGCTTGGCCTTCACGCGCGCGGCCAGCGCGCTGGCGAAGGTATCGCCGTTGATGTTGAGCGTCTCGCCGTCGCGGCCGATGGCTACGGGCGCGATCACCGGGATGAGGTCCGATTCGGCCATCACGTTGACGATGTGCGGGTTGATCTCCACGGGGTCGCCGACATAGCCGATGTCCACCGCCTTCATCAGGTTGGATTCCGGATCGGGCATCTCGGTGATCTTCTTGGCGATCATCAGGTTGGCATCCTTGCCCGAGATGCCCACCGCCTTGCCGCCCACGCGATTGATGGCGGTGACGATGTCCTTGTTGATGAGGCCCGCCAGGACCATCTCCACCACCTCGACCGTGGGCTTGTCCGTCACCCGCAGCCCGTTCACGAACTCGCTCTTGAGTTGCAGCCGCTCGAGCATGCCCGCGATCTGCGGCCCGCCGCCGTGCACGACGATCGGGTTGACGCCCGATTGCTTGAGCAGAACGATGTCCTGGGCGAAGGCAGCCGCCAGCTCGGCGTCGCCCATGGCGTGGCCGCCGAATTTGACGATCACGGTCTGGCCGCTATAGCGCTGCATGTAGGGCAGCGCTTCCGCGAGGAGACGGGCATGCACCTGCGCCGGCAGGGTCGAGGGCTCGCGCGCGGCAGCAGCCCCGCTTCCGGTCTCGCGGGCGGTGTCACGGCTTGCGGGCTGCGCTCTCGTCATCGCATGGACCTTCTTTGGTCGCCGCCGCTCTCATGCAAGTCGCATTTACCCGGCGGAAGGCATTCACTTATAGGGTCATTGACCTATAGTGAATAGCGGCCCTCCAGCTGCGCAGGGGTCAGACCCCTCGCCTCCAAAGGCGGAGGGAATGTTGACGCAGGTTGCGAGGGGTCTGACCCCTCACTGCCTTGTTCTCGGACGGATTTGTGTGGCAAGGGCCGTAGGGAGGCCCAGGCCGCCCCGGGCAACAGGCGGGAGCGGGAACGGTCAGGCAGCCGGTGCGGTCAGGGGAGCCGTTGATGCCGCAGTCGAGTGCGGACCAACTCCAGTCGATTCCGATGTCGCCCAGCCTGGGCCAGTGCCTCGGCAAGGCCAAGGATTTCGCGCGCGAGCAGTCGCACCGAGCCATCACCCTGGAGCACCTGCTGCTGGCCCTCACCGAGGACACGGATGCGGCCGGCGTCCTGCGCGCCTGCAACGTCGATATCGACCGCCTCGGCACTGATGTCTCGGGCTACCTCGGCGGTCTGCTGGAGGACATGCGGGCGCCGCCCGGCACCGAGCCGGGGCCGGACGCGGAGCTTCTGCGTGTGGTCGAGGCGGCCCGCCAGGCCGCGACCCAGTCGCGCCGGCGCACCATCGACGGGGCGATCGTGCTGGCGGCCATCGTGGGTGATGGCAAGAGCCCGGCAGCGGGACTGCTCAAGGCCCATGGCATGACCTTCGAGGAGGCCATCAAGACGCTGCAGAAGGCGAGCGCGCAGGCGCGCTCCAAGCAGTTCTCGCCCTCGGCTGCCGCCGCGTCGCCGCGCGCGTCCGCGGAGTGGCCTGCGACCGAGCAGCCCGAGAAGACCACAACCGCGCCCGCTCCGGCCCCTGCGAAGGCGCCGGCCCCCAGTGCTGCGGCCGACGCGCCGGGACAAACGGCCGACGACTTCCTCGCCGCCGCCCGCGCCCGCATCCAGCAGCGCAACACCGGCGCCGCCACGCCCGAGCCTCAGGCCCAATCCCAGGGCAAGCCTCCTCCCAAACCGCCCCAGGGCGAGCCGGAGGAGCTGCCCCTGATGAGCCTGTCGGCTTTCACGGCCAACCGGGGAGCCGGAGGCCCGGAGGGGCTGCCGCCGCTCAATGGCTCGGCCGGACCGCCGGCTCCGACTGTTGCGCCGCCGGCTGGCCCACCGCCGCCAACCGGCCCCCCTGGCCCGCCATCGCCTCCCACGCTGGGTGGCCCGCCGGGAACGCCCGACGTGCGTTCTCCGCCGGCGCCGGGCGGGCCACCAGGAGGTTTCCCGCCTGCAACCGAAGGGCTGCGGTTGCCCCCGGCGCCCCCAGGTGGCAGCGGCACCCCTCCTCTGCCGAGGTTGCCGCGCACCGAGCGGGCGGACGGCCCAGGCCCGCCGCTCAAGCGCCCGCCGGCCCACAATGGCGCCTTCCCGGGCCAGCGCCGAGCGCCGGTCGAGGCTGGGCCGCGCCCGCCGGCGAGGCCGAGCGCGCCCCCGGGACGCGGCGGCCAGCGCGCCGCAGCCGGCCCCCTGATGGAGGCGATTCCGCGCAAGATGAGGGTGGGAACCGCCGCGTCCGCGCAGGTGCGCATCGGCCGCGACAAGGTCGATAACCTGATGCAGCTGCTCATGGGCGGCCGCGCCCAGCACCACCCCGAGGCAGTCATCGCCCGCGTGCTGTCGGTTCGGCTCAGGGCGCCCGACGGGGGCTTCGCCATCGAGCCCGGCGCACC
>Ga0075421_100002977_pt1 | contig 20278 bp, 17 predicted proteins | sample SoiMetdeltSBSDD5_FD_75292 | JGI IMG/M metagenome (GOLD analysis project Ga0075421, IMG submission 75292) | Bulk soil microbial communities from a Populus tree surrounding site in Tennessee, USA - Soil MetaG P. deltoides SBSDD5 | ecosystem: Environmental > Terrestrial > Soil > Tree plantation... | reverse complement strand
GGTGGACCGGCTACGCGGCGACGCAGACGAAGAGCCAGGAGGTGGCCCAGGCCGGCTACTACAAGGCCGTGCTCAGCAACTACGGCAACACCCAGGTGGAGCTATCGGCCACCCGCCGCACCGCGATCATGCGGCTGACGTACCCGTCGTCGACGACGGCGAAGGTGCTCATCAACACCAGCCGCAGCGCCACCGGCAACCGCAGCGGGTCTCTCAGCATCAGCGGGGCCACGGTCACGGGGACATTCACCGGCGGCGGCTTCTGTGGCTCGTCCAAGACCTACCAGATCTTCTTCCGTATGGAGTTCGACCGGACCCCGTCCAGCGTCGGCACCTGGCTGGGCGGCACGGTCTCGTCCGGGTCGACCAGCAGCAGTGGCGTCAACTCGGGCGGCTGGCTCAACTTCGACACCACGGCCAACGCGGTCGTGCAGGTCAAGGTGGGCATCTCGTTCGTGAGCCAGGCCAACGCCCAGGCCAATCTCAACGGCGAGCAGTCGGGCTTCAACTTCACAACGGTGCGGACCAACGCCGACACCGAATGGAACACGATCCTCAACCGGGTGCAGGCGACCGGCGGGTCCACATCGGACCTTCAGAAGTTCTACACCGCGCTCTACCACGTGTTCCTGAACCCGAACATCGCGAGCGACGTCAACGGCCAGTATCGCGGCTTTGACAACGCGATCCGCACCGCGAGCCATACCGTGTACCAGAACTACTCGGGCTGGGACATCTACCGCTCGTGGGCGGCGCTGATCGCCCTGATCGCGCCGAACGAGGCCTCCGACATCGCCAAGTCCATGGTGCTCGACGGTCAGCACGGTGGCCTGCTGCCGAAGTGGTCCCACAACAGCAACGAGCACTTCGTGATGACCGGCGACCCCGGTCCCATCATCGTCGCTAGCCTCTACGCGTTCGGGGCCCGCAGCTTCGACACCGCGGCCGCGCTCAACCTCATGAACGCGAGCTCCAACGGCGGCACGATGCAGGGCAGCCCGATCCGTGGACGGCAGGCCGGCTATGTGCAGCGCCAGTACATCCACGAGGACCCGTCCGACTCCGAGGAGTACTCCGCCTCGGACTTCGCCATCGCCAAGTTCGCGCAGGCCCTGGGCAACACCGGCATGTACAACACGTACATCGCCCGCGCGCAGTGGTGGCGCAACGTGTTCAACACCGAGTCGCAGTACATCCACGACCGCAACTCCGACGGCACCTGGCCGTGGCCGTTGAGCCCGGCGAGCCCGTCCGGCTACACGGAGGGCAACGCGTCCCAGTACACCTGGATGGTCACGTACAACTTCCAGGCGCTGATCAACCTCATGGGCGGGTCGCCGACCGCGGTCCAGCGGCTCAACCACCACTTCACACAGCTCAACGGGGGACTCTCGGCACCGTTCTTCTACATCGGCAACGAGCCCGAGCACGGGGTTCCGTGGGCGTACAACTTCGCGGCATTCCCGGCCGGCACCTCCGCCGCGGTCCGCCGCGTGATGAGCGAGTCGTTCACCACCGGGGCCGGTGGGCTGCCCGGCAACGACGACCTCGGAGCCACGTCCGCGTGGTACGTCTGGGCGGCGATGGGCCTGTACCCGCCGACGCCCGGCGCCGACACGCTGGCCCTGCACGGACCTCTGTTCCCGTCGATCCTCATCGACCGACCGGTGGGCGACATCCAGATCAACGGCACGAACGCCGGGTCGGGTTCGCAGTACGTGCAGAGCTTCTCGCTCAACGGCGGGTCGACCCAGCGGAACTGGGTGAGCTACGCCGAGATCGCGGGCGGCGCGACCCTCGCGTTCACCATGGGTTCCAGCCCGAGCAGCTGGGGCACCGCCGCGGCCAACGTGCCACCGTCGTTCACGGACGGCGCCACGCAGCCCCCGGCCGCGCCCAGCCTCGGCACGAACCTCGCGCTCGGCCGGCCCGCCACCGCATCGGCGGCGTGCGCGGCGAGCGAAGGGCCGGGCGAGGCGTTCGACGGCGGGCTCGGCGTGAACAGCAAGTGGTGCTCGACCGCCGCCGGCACCAAGTTCCTTCAGGTGGATCTGGGCTCGGCGATGAACGTCAGCTCGTTCGTGGTCAAGCACGCCGGGCTCGGTGGCGAGCAGACCGGCTGGAACACCGGTGCCTTCAACATTGCGACGAGTACGGACGGCACGAACTTCACCACCCGGGTGACGGTCTCGGGCAACCGCACCAGCCGCACCTACCATCCGATCTCGACGGTCTCGGCCCGGTACGTGCGGCTGAACGTCACCACGCCGGCCAATGACGGCAACGGCGCGGCCCGCATCAACGAGTTCGAGGTGTACGGCGGCGGGGGCGGCGGGCCGACGAACGTGGCGCTGAACAAGGCCGCGACCGCCGACTCCTCATGCAACGCCAACGAGGGCCCGGCGAAGGCCGTCAACGGCAGCGTCTCCGGCGGCAACTCCGACAAGTGGTGTTCGCTCGGCGCGACCAAGTTCTGGCAGGTCGACCTCGGCTCGCCGTTCGCGATCCAGTCCTTCACCCTTCGCCACGCCGGCGCCGGCGGAGAGTCGACGAGCTGGAACACGCGCGACTTCAACCTGCAGGTGTCGAGCAACGGCACGACGTGGACAACCGTGGTGACCGTCACGGGCAACACGGCGAGCGTCACCAACCATCCGATCACGACGACGACCGCGCGCTACGTCCGGCTGAACATCACCGTCCCGACGCAGACGACCGACAACGCGGCCCGCATCTACGAGGTGGAGGTCTACGCGTAACACCTGTCTACGCATAACGCCGACAAGCCCGGAGGGGCCTGACTCGATAACGTTGTCAGGCCCCGCCCGGGTCGGGGAGGATCGTCAGTCGAAGAGCTCCTCGAAGAAGCTCTTGCGCTTTTGTGGTGCCCGTACGAGTGGCTCGACTGCTGCCGGTACTGGTCCTGACCGTGGCCGGAGTACGCCGGCGGGTCGGTGCGGCCGACCCCTGCGCGGCCCAGCTCGCCTCGGCGTCGATCAGCCGCTCCAGTTCACGTGAGATCACGAACGCGAGAGCAACGCCACCACCTCGGCGTCACCGATCTGCCCGAACGTGCGGTAGAAGCGGCTCACAGCGCCGAACGCGGGCGGCGCGAGCGGGCACACGACCGCGTCGGCCTCGGCCCGCAGCAGGGACACGGCCTCCGGCGATCCGACCGGAACGGCCACCACCACCGAGATGGCGCCGAGGGAACGGGCGACGGCCACGGCGGCGCGAGCCGTCGCGCCCGTCGCGAGCCCGTCGTCGACGATGATCGCCGTGCGCCCGGTGAGGTCGAGCGGCGGCCGGTCGCCGCGGTAGGTCCGTTCCCGCCGCTCCAACTCGTCGGCCTCCCGGGCCGCGACCGCGGCGACGTCGGCGTCGGGCAGCCGCGCCTCCACCTCCCGGTTGTGGACGACCACGCCGCCCGGCCCCATCGCGCCGAACGCGATCTCCGGTGCCCACGGGACACCGAGCTTGCGCACCACCAGCACGTCCAGCGGCGCGCCCAGAGCGGCCGCCACCTGGGCCGCCACCGGCACGCCACCGCGCACCAGCCCCAACACCACGACGTCGGGCCGGCCCGCAAAGGCGGCCAGCAGACCGGCCAGCACCCTCCCGGCCTGCGCCCGGTCGGTGTAGGTCACATCTATCTGTGTACGCGCAACCGGGCCGCCGCACCCGTCCGGTCGCGAAAGCGCCCCGGCTCCCGTCCAAGATCGCGACTTTCCGTGCAGAAGTGCAGCGCCACTTCACATCCGTACGCGAAACCGTGATCGTCGCGCCCACGACCCTGCAAGCGGCGAAACTCACGCGCAACTCAGGACTCAAACCGGATACGGTCCTTACGTGCGCCAGGACCTCACCATTCTCCGCGATCGGCGGTTCGGGCTGCTGTTCGCGGCGCGGACGGCGTCGGTCCTGGGCAGCGCCTTCGGGCCGGTGGCCCTGGCGTTCGGCGTACTGGCCCTGCCTGGCGCGACGGCGACGACGCTCTCGGTTGTGGTGGCCGCGCAGTCGCTGAGCATGGTCGCGTTCATGCTGATCGGCGGAGTGGTCGCCGATCGGCTGCCCCGGTTCCGGGTGATGGTCGCGGCCGACGTCATCGCCGCGCTGGCCTGGGGCGGGCTCGCCGCGATGCTGATCACGGGGTGGGCCCCGGTGGGCGTCCTCGTGGCGCTGTCGGCGGTGGCCGGCATGGCGACCGCCCTGTTCTTCCCGGCGCTGACGGGCATCGTGCCCGAGGTCGTGCCGGCGGCCCGGCTGCAGACCGCGAACGGCCTGCTCCGGCTGGGCATGAACGGGGCCCGCATCTTCGGCTTCGCCCTGGCCGGCAGCGCGGTGGCGCTCTTCGGCGCGGGGTGGGCCGTGGTCGTGAACGCCGGGCTGCTGGTGGTCTCGGCCGCCCTGATCGCCGCGCTGCGGTTGCCGGTCACCATCCGGGGCGAGCGCGGCAACATGCTGCGCGACCTGCACGACGGCTGGCGCGAGTTCCGCGCCCGCGAGTGGCTGTGGGTGGTCGTCCTGCAGTACGCGTTCGTGGTGATGGTGCTGGAGGCCGTCTTCGGCGTCCTCGGGCCGGTCGTCGCCAACGAGCGCCTGGGCGGAGCCCGCGGCTGGTCGTGGGTGCTCGCGGCCCAGGCGATCGGCATGGTCGGCGGCGTCGTGCTCGCCATCCGGGCCCGGCCGCGGCGACCGATCCGGCTGGTCGTGTACATGACGTTCCCGCTTGCGGCCGTTCCGATCGCGCTCGGCCTCGGGGCCCCGCTGCTGGTGGCCGTCCTCGCCGCCCTCATCGCCGGGGTCGCGATCGACGTCACGATGGTCGTCTGGGAGACGACGATGCAGCGCGAGATCCCGGAGGAGATGCTGTCCCGGGTCAGCTCCTACGACGCCCTCGGGTCACTGATGTTCGGCCCCCTCGGGCTGCTGCTCGCCGGGCCGGCGGTCGGGCTGTTCGGCGTCCGTACGAGCCTGCTGATCAGCGCCGGCATCGTCGCCGTCGCGTCGATCGGGGCGCTGTGCTCGCCCGGCGTCCGCGCCCTGACCTGGTCGAGTCCCGCGGTTCAGCCCGCTCGGGACCAGTCGATGGCAGGCTCGGCCTCCGCGGAGGTTGGGCTGGCTCCGGCCGTACGCGCGACGTAACGCCCCGCGCCCCACACCAGGAACGCGAGCGGGTAGAGCAGGTAGCCGAATCGGGTGGCGGGCAGCAGCAACAGGGCCGCGAGCAGCCCGTACCCGCAGACGCGGGAGGCCGCGGCGGCCGTGAGCGGCGGTCGGCGCCAAAGCCCGACGGCGATCGCCGCCCCGGTGGTGAGCAGCAGACCCAGCGCGAGGGCCCGACCCCACGGCCACGCGGTGGCCAGCAGGTGCCCGGGCAGCGGCGACTGGGCCGGACTGGTGACGAGGCCGCGCCCGAGCGGGAACCGCAGGACGTTCTCCGCCACGCCGCCGGGGTCGATGGCGAGCGCCGGCAGCAGCGTGAGCACGGGCAGCCCCACCGCCCCGATCGCGTAGCGGACGAGGCTCGCGCGGCCCCGGGTAAGCACGTGGACGCCCAGCACGACGGCTACCGGCCAGGCGAAGAGCTTGAGCGCGGCCGCGGCCCCCACCGCGACACCCGCGCCGCCGGGCCGGCCGGTCGCGACCAGCGCCAGCGCGAGCAGGCAGAGCGCGAGAACGGGCAGGTCGTCGCCGCTGGTCGCCAACGTCAGCGCGCACACGGGCAGCACCGTCGCGACCTGCAACGCCCGGACCAGCAGCTGCGGCGTGCCGCCGCCCGCCCGCAGCACGCGCAGCGCCGCCGCCAGGGCGGCCGCGGTCACCAGGGCAAACCACACCCGCGCGTCCGACCACCAGGCGGCGGACGGGTCGAGTGATCGCGGCAGGCCGAACACCGCCATACCCGGCTGGTAAGGCAGGTATGCCAACAGGCGTTCACCCTCGGGCAGCGCCGCGATCGCCGCGCGTTCCAGGTACGGCGTGCCGGACTCGAGCAGGCGCCGGCCGCCGTCCTCGATGACGAGCACCTCCTCCTGAGCCCGGTCGGTCCGCCTTGCGCCACCGCCAACGACACTGGCCCGCTGCACCGCCTGCAGCAGGAGCGGCAGCAGAGCCACGGCGCACCAGGTCAGCACGGCCAGCCCGGCCCGGCCCGCTGTGCTTGCTGCCGATCGCTCCGCTCGCGTGCGCCGAAGAGTCAGTTGGATCAGCGCGAGCGCGGTCGCGGCGCCGTACCCGTAGACCGCCACGGAGCCCCAGGCGCGGTGCGGGGCGAGGGTCGAACTGGTCGCGGTCAGCAGGGCGAAGAGCGCGGACAACGAGTAGAGGCCCACGTCGACCGCGAGCCCGCCGGCCGCGTCGTGCGCCGCCCACAGTCCCCGTCGAATCCGCGCCCACACGGCGGCCCGCCCCCTTACCCGCGTCGATCATGAACCTCGGCGGCATGACACGCCGTTGACAAGGAACCTTAGTTCATGATCGACCGGGGGTTGGGGCGCGGCGGGCGACTTAGGATCGGGCTATGGCTAGGCGTGCACCGGTCGAGGACGCGGGGGATCGCGAGCTACGGGTGGGCCGGCCGAAGCGGGCGGCGGCCGGGCTCAAGGGCGTGACGGCGGGGCTGTCCGCGAGCGTGGCGCAGATGGGCGTGCGCCGGACCACGCTCGCGCTGCTGCGGGTCAACCAGGCCGGCGGCTTCGACTGCCCTGGCTGCGCCTGGCCGGAGCCACCGGCCGGCGAGCGTTCCCACACCGAGTTCTGCGAGAACGGCGCCAAGGCGGTCGCCGAGGAGGCGACGCTGCGCCGCATCACGGCCGAGTTCTTCGCCGAGCACTCGATCTCAGAACTGGCGACGCGCTCCGACCATTGGCTCGGCCAGCAGGGCCGGCTCACGCAGCCGGTCGTCCGGCGGTCCGGCTCGGACCACTACGAACCGATCGGGTGGGCCGACGCGTTCACGCTCATCGCCACGTCGCTGCGGGGCCTGGCGGGTCCCGACGAGGCCGTCTTCTACGCGTCGGGCCGCACGTCGAACGAGGCCGCGTTCTGCTGGCAACTGCTGGCCCGCGCGTACGGGACGAACAACCTGCCCGACTGCTCCAACATGTGCCACGAGTCGTCGGGCTTCGCTCTGACGCAGACGCTGGGCGTGGGCAAGGGCAGCGTCACGCTCGAGGACATCTACGCGGCCAAGCTGATCGTCATCGTCGGGCAGAACCCGGGCACCAACCACCCACGCATGCTCACGGCGCTGGAGCGGGCCAAGCGCAACGGCGCCCGCATCGTCGCGGTCAACCCGCTGCCGGAGGCCGGCCTCATCAACTTCCGCAACCCGCAGACCGTGCGGGGGCTCGTTGGCCGCGGCACACCGCTCGCCGACGAGTTCCTGCAGATCCGCGTCGGCGGCGACATGGCTCTGTTCCAGGCGATCGGGGCGCTGCTGCTCGAGTGGGGTGCCATCAACAAGGGCTTCATCGCCGAGCACACCGAGGGCTTCGACGCCTATGCCGACCACGTGGCGGGCCTGGACTGGGATCGCGTCGCGACCGCGACCGGGTTGACGCGGGCGGAGATGGAGACGGTCGCACGGCTCATGGCCGACTCGCCCGCCACGATCGTGTGCTGGGCGATGGGTCTGACCCAGCAGCGGGAGTCGGTCGCGACCATCCGCGAGATCGTCAACGTGCAGCTTCTGCGCGGCATGGTGGGCCGTCCGGGCGCCGGCGTGTGCCCGGTGCGCGGACACTCCAATGTGCAGGGTGACCGCACGATGGGCATCACGCCGCGACCGCCGATGTGGTCGGCCGCGCTGGGCGAGGCCCTGGGCTTCGCGGTGCCGCCCGAGCCGGGGCACGACACCGTCGACGCGATCCGGGCCATGCGCGACGGCCGGGTCAAGGCCTTCCTGGCGATCGGCGGCAACTTCGCGGCGGCCACGCCCGACACCGCCGTGACCGAGGCGGGGATGCGGTCGTGCGCGCTGACCGTACACATATCGACCAAGCTCAACCGCTCGCATACGGTGCCCGGCGAGACCAGCGTGATTCTGCCGTGCCTGGGCCGTACTGAGCGCGACGCACAGGCGGCGGGCGAGCAATTCGTCACGGTCGAGGACTCGATGTCGTGCGTGCACACCTCCCGCGGCCGGCTCGATCCGGCCTCGCCGGAGCTGCTCTCGGAGGTCGCGATCGTGTCCCGACTCGGCCGGGAACTGCTCGGGGACGCCCTGCCCTGGTCGGAGTTCGAGGCCGACTACCGTGCGGTGCGCCAACGCATCGCCGACGTGGTGCCGGGGTTCGCGGGCTACGAGGCGAAGGTCGCCGCGCCGGGTGGGTTCACGCTGCCGCACGGCCCCCGGGATTCGCTGACCTTCCCGACGGCCAGCGGCAAGGCGCGGTTCACGGTCAACGAGCTGTCGGTGATCGAGGTGCCTCCCGGCCGGCTGTTGCTGCAGACGGTGCGCAGCCACGACCAGTACAACACCACGATCTACGGGCTCGACGACCGTTACCGCGGCGTGCGAGGCGGCCGGCGGGTGGTGTTCGTGCACCCGGACGACCTGGCGGCGCTCGGCATCGCCGACGGGTCGATGGTGGACCTCGTGTCGGAGTGGTCCGACGGCGTGGCTCGCCGCGCCACCGCCTTCCGGACCATCGCCTACGGCATCGCCCGAGGCTGCGCGGCCACCTACTTCCCCGAGGCGAACGTGCTCGTACCGCTCGACTCCACCGCCGCCGGCTCCAACACACCGACGTCGAAGCAGATCATCGTGCGCCTGGAGCCATCAAGATCTCAGCTTGGGGGAGCAGCCGGCGGCGATTAGCGGTAATTAGCGGCCTTTGTGGATGGCGGCTGCACCCCCAAGCCGGGATCATGGCGGCCCACGGTGCTTCCTACGGGGCTTCTGATGCGAGAAGCTTCCTCCTGGCCCGCGCACCCCTGCGTGGACCCGAGCCCGTCGTCGTTCGGAGTCGCACGATGCGTCGCTACCTCACGGAGTTCATCGGAACGTTCTTCCTCGTGTTCACGGTGGTTTGCGCCGTGACCGCCACGCCGACCCTTGCGCCGGTCGCCATCGGTGCCGTCCTCACCGCAATGGTCTTCGCGGGTGGCCACATCTCGGGCGCTCACTACAACCCGGCCGTCACGCTCGCGGCATTTGTGCGGGGCCGGATCGACATGCGGGAGGCCGGCATCTACGCGGGCACCCAGCTCGTCGCGGGCCTGCTCGCGTCGCTGATCGCCCGATGGGTCGTCAACACCGAGCCGATCGCGCTCAAGGCGACGGGGCGGGACCTGTTCGCCGCGTTCGTGGTCGAGCTGCTGTTCACGTTCGCCCTCGCGTACACCGTGCTCAACGTCGCCACGAGCAAGGATCACCCGAACAACTCGTTCTACGGCCTGGCGATCGGCTTCATCGTGCTCGCCGGCGCGGCCGCGGTCGGCCCGCTCTCCGGCGGCGCCTTCAACCCGGCCGTCGGCCTGGGTATCTGCATCGCCGGCCTCGCGTCCTGGTCGATGATCTGGGTGTACCTCGTCGCCACGCTGATCGGTGGCGCCGGCGCCGGCTACGCCTTCCGGTACCTCAACCCCGACGACCTCGCCGCGGCCCGCTGAGCCGTTCCGCAACCGAACCACATGATCGCGAAGGATTGGTGCTGCTAGGCGACACCAATCCTTCGCGATCACGGATGTCACGGGTCGGGCTCGCGCGGCCAGTCGCGCAGGGCGTCCGCGATCGTGCGGGCGGCATCGGCGGGTGCGGCGCCGCGCCCCACGGCCATTCCTAACAAGTACGCGGTGACCGGCGCGGCCGGGCGCGTCACCCCGTGCGCCACGTCCCGGGCGACATCGAGCACCAGCCGCTGGTCGACCTCGCCGACCGGTACGCCGAGCGCCGCGCACACCCGTTCCGTCCACTCATCCAGCGTCGCCACGGGCCCACTCCTCCGCCTTTCGCAGATCGTCCTCAGTGTCGCAGTCGAACCACGGCGGCGGGGTCGTGGCGCCAATGCGCAGCTCAGCCCGGGGGAGTCCAGCGGCCAGCTCCCGCATGCCCCGCCCGTCCAGGCCGCCGCCTGAGCGTCCGGCATCGCCTGAGCGCCCGGCATCGCCTGAGCGCATGGCGTCGAGCCGCCGAGCCAGCGCCTCGCCGCGCCACACCCCCAGCATCCACTGTGGACGATCTGTCTCGTCGACGACCACCGCGGCGTCGATGCTGTGCGTGGCGAGCGCATCGCACAGCGTCCACAGTGTCGCGTCGTCGACGAACGGCAGGTCACTGCCGAGCACGGCCACGAGGGCCGGCCGCCGCGGCAGCACGGCCAGTCCGGCGGCGATCGCGGCGACCGGGCCGGCGCCGGGCGGCTCCTCCGACGTCCGCAACACGCCGGCGGGAAGCAGTCCGTCGAGCTCGGCCGGCCCCACCACGACCCGGGCGGCGGCGCCGCGCACGGCCTCGAGCACGCGCACCAGCAACGGCGTGCCACCCACCGCGCGCGCCGGCTTCGTGCCGCCACCGAGGCGACGCGCCCGGCCGCCTGCGAGGACGATGGCCGCAAGGTCGGATCCGTCGAAGTGCATGACTCCACGAAACACCACGCCCGGCCGATCCGCGCGATCGGGAGCACAATGGGCCCGTGGGGAGAGCGACCGATCGGCGCCGAGTGGTGCGGCTGCGCGTGAGCCCCGACAACCACGGCCCCGGCAACCACGACCCGAGTAGCCACGACCCGGGCGACCACGGCCCAGGCGACAACGGCAGGGGCGACCACGGCGTCACGATCGTGAGCACGGTGGCGGCGCCGGACACGCTCGCGGTCGAAGAGCCGCTGGAGATCCGCGTCGGACGGGCGGGGGAGCCGCGCCCGCCGCTCGCCGTCACGATGCGCACGCCCGGCGATGACCTGGACCTCGCGCTCGGGTTCCTGCACACCGAGGGCATCATCGGGACGGCCGAGGATGTTGTCACCGCTCAGTTGTGCGCCGGCACCGACCGGCCGAACACCTACAACGTGGTCGATGTGGTGCTCGCGCCGCACGTACCGCCGCCGCAGACCGACCCGAGCCGCAACTTCTATACGACCAGCTCCTGCGGCGTGTGCGGGAAGGCGAGCATCGACGCGGTACGGGTCCGGTCGCGCTTCGACGTCGCCACCGATGAGGTGACCGTGGCCCCACGGACGCTCGCCCGTCTGCCCGACCGGCTGCGGGAGGCGCAACGGGTCTTCGAGCGCACCGGGGGCCTGCACGCGGCCGGCCTGTTCACGGCCGACGGGGATCTGGTCTGCATCCGTGAGGACGTCGGCCGCCACAACGCCGTCGACAAGGTGGTCGGCTGGGGGTTGCGGGCCGGGCGGCTCCCGCTGACCGGGCACGTGCTCCTCGTCAGCGGCCGGGCGAGCTTCGAGCTGGCGCAGAAGGCGTCGATGGCGGGCATACCCGTGCTCGCCGCGGTCTCGGCACCCAGCTCGCTCGCCGTTGACCTGGCCGACGAGGTCGGACTCACTCTCGTTGGCTTCTTGCGCGGCGAGACGATGAACGTCTACGCGGGCGCCGGCCGGGTCGGCGCCTGACCGGCCCGTACGGGAAGCCATCCGCGATCGAGGGCGGCAGCCGGCGGTCGAGCGCTGTGCGGACGATCTCCGCCAGGCCGTACATCGGGTCCTCATCGAGCACGCGCTCGACGGCGATGCGCGCAAGCGGACCGTCTCCCGAGCGCCAGGCCGCGAACGCGAACAGGCTGCCGGGCGCCGCCACGAGGTCCGGCTCGACGCGGCGGGTCAGGTCGAGCCAGAGGTTGCAGTGCAGCGCGAGGACCTCGGGCCCGCCGGTGATCCGCTCCCACGCGAGGTCCCGCACCGGAATCGAGACGAGCAGCAACGACAGCCATGCCACCTCGTCGTCGTCGAGCCGGCCGCCGTCCGCGTACCGCCGGATGGCCTCCTCGATCGCGGTGCGCCCCTCCCGCAGCATGATCCGGCCGGCCGCGGCCTCGCTCTCGGCCTGCGAGATCAGGTCGATGAGCCGGTCGCCCGCCCGGTCGGTCGCCTGGCGGACGGACAGACGGGCGAGCCCACCGATCGGGGCGACCTGCGCCTCGTAGGTGTCTCGGTCGGGCAGCGCGGCCTGGCCGGCGAAGATGGCCGTGACCGCGACCGAGCTCCTGGACGGGTCGAACGGGACACCGTCGACCGGGCAGCAGGCCGGGTTGCGGCAGAGGTAGGACCAGTAACGCCCGTCGGCGCAGCGCAGCGCCTCGACCACCCGGATGCCCGCCGCCTCCAGCGCCCGCTCCAGGCCCAGGATCGTCGGCTCGACCCGGTCGGCGCGGCCGTACCCGACGAGGACCGCGCCGGTGACCGTCGCCGGCACCCCGCGCAGCAGATCCTCCGCGGCCGCGTCGAGGTCATCGGCCGACAGACCCGGTCCGGAGGCGCTCGGTTCCGACCATCCCGGAGGCGGTTCGTCCAGACCAAGTCCGCCCCCGGCCAGCTCGTCCGGGGCCAGCTCGTCCGGGGCCAGCTCGTCCAGGGCCGGCTTGTCCGGGGCCGGCTCGTCTGGCCCCAGCAGGTCCGCCCGGAGGGTCAGCACGAGCGACTTGCCGCGTAGCGCCAGCATCACGACGCTGTCGGACGGGTGGTAGCCGATCAGGTACGGGACGGCGGCGAGTATGTCGGCCGGGTCGTTCAGGCGCAGGTGCGGTGGGCCAGAGTCGCGGCCGCGACCGCCATTGCCGTCCCGGCCGCCGTTGCCGTCGCGCCGGCCGAAGTCGTCGCGCCCACGGCCGGCGAAGTGGTGTGTGGTCCTCATGGCTGCCGAGCGTGCCCGCACCGGCCACCCGGCGGTAGACCCCTTCGCCATCCTGTGGATAACCCGGCCCCCTGTGGACAACCGACCCTTGTGGACAACGCCGTCCACAAGGGAGCGTCAGACGGAGAACCGCAGGTCGTAGAGGTCGAGTTGGCCCCGGTCGCCCGAGCCCGCGCCGGCGACGGGCAGGCTCAACGTCACGGTGGCGATGGTGCCGAACCCGGCCGCGTGCAGCATGTGCAGCGCCGAGACGTCGCGTACCGACGGAGAGACGGTGAGCCGCGACAGGCCGCGCCGGTGCGCCTCGTCGGCGACCCTGCCGAGCAACGCCCGCCCGATGCCCCGGCCCCGCATGGTCGCCGTGACAACGACCGGCTCGACCTGGCCCTCGCGGCCATCGAGCATCAGCCCGACGAAGCCGACCGGGCCCTCCTCGTCGTGGTCGGCGACCCACATGCCGGAGAGGTTGAGCTGGGTGAGGTACTCCTCGAAGCCCGCGCCAGGGTCGCGCCCGCCGTAGTGGGGATCGCCGTAGAGGCCCCGGTGGTGCTCGGTCAGCTCGGCCCACAGCCGCCGGCACGCGCTGTGGTCGGATGGACGGTACGAGCGGATCGTCACGTCCCGCAGCGTCTGGGTCATGTGCTCATGCATACTCCGATCCCGCCCGTCGCGATACTTGTTCGGTGGACCTCGCCTATCTGCGGGAGCATCCGCAGCACCTGTCGACGTTCCTCACGCACCAACGGATCCGCGAGACACCCGTGAGCGGCGGCTCGATCTGCGCGGCCCGTCGGCTCACGTTCGAGGACGGCGCGTCCGTTTTCGCGAAGTCGTGGCGCGATCCCTCGCCGGTGCCGGTGGGGTTCTTCGCGACCGAGGCCGCCGGCCTGCGCTGGCTGCGGGAGGCCGGCGCCGTGCCGGTCCCCGAGGTCATCGCGGAGCTGCCCGACCTGCTGGCGCTGGAATGGGTCGAGCCGGGCCGCCCCGGTCCGGCCGCGGCGCAGCGGTTCGGGCGTGACCTCGCCGGGATGCACCGCGCCGGCGCGGACACCTTCGGCGCGCCCTGGCCGGGGTTCATCGGCTCGCTCCCGCAGGACAACACGGGCGCCGGCGCGTGGCCGGAGTGGTTCGCCGAGCGCCGCCTGCGCCCTTACCTTCGCCGCAGCGCCGACCGGGGCGCGCTCTCCGCGGCCGACGTCGCCCTGGTCGAGGGGTTGCTCTCGGCCATCGACGAGTACGCGGGCCCGCCCGAACCGCCGGCCCGCCTGCACGGCGACCTCTGGCCGGGCAACCTGCTGTGGGCCGCCGACGGGCGCGTGTGGCTGGTCGACCCGGCGGCGCACGGTGGGCACCGCGAGACCGATCTCGCGCAGCTCGCGCTCTTCGGTGGCGCACCCCACCAGGCGGCCATCCTGGCGGCGTACCGGGAGGTCTGGCCGCTCGCGGACGGCTGGCGTGAACGGGTCCCGCTGCACCAGCTGCACCTGCTGCTCGTCCATACCGCGCTCTTCGGGGCGGCGTACCGTGACTCGGTGATCACCGCCGCCCGGTCGGCTCTGCGCGCCCGACCTCCGGGGAGCTAGTGTCAAGGGATGTTGAGCCAGCAGAAATCGGCGCGGCCGCGCCCGCTCGAACTGGTGGACCGGTTCGGGCGCGTCGCCACCGACCTGCGGGTCTCCCTCACCGACCGGTGCAACCTGCGCTGCACGTACTGCATGCCCGAGGAGGGCCTGGCCTGGCTGCCCAAGCCGAGCCTGCTCACGGACGCCGAGGTGGTCCGCCTGGTCGATGTGGCGGCCCGGCTGCTCGGCGTCACCGAGGTCCGTTTCACCGGCGGCGAGCCGCTGCTGCGCCCCGGCCTGGTCGGCATCGTGACCGAGGCGGCCCGGCTGTCGCCGCGCCCGAGGCTGTCGGTCACCACCAACGGGATCGGCCTGGCCCGGCTCGCGGCTCCGCTGGCCGAGGCCGGGCTCGACCGGGTCAACGTCTCGCTGGACACGTTGCGCCCCGACCGGTTCGAGGCCCTGGCCCGCCGCCGCCGCCTCGATGAGGTGCTCGACGGGGCGCGCGCGGCCGACGCGGCGGGCCTGCGTCCGGTCAAGCTCAACGCCGTCCTCATGCGGGGCATCAACGACGACGAGGCGGTCGATCTCCTGAGGTACGCACTCAAGCAGGGCTACGAGCTGCGCTTCATCGAGCAGATGCCGCTCGATGCTCAGCACGCCTGGCGGCGGGAGCAGATGGTGGCCGGCGAGGAGATCCTCGAGCAGTTGCGCTCCGCCTTCGACCTCTCGCCCGACCCGGCCGAGCGCGGCGCCGCGCCCGCCGAGACGTGGCTGGTCACCGGGTACGCCGCCGCCGACGGCTCGCCGGCCAGGGTCGGTGTGATCGCGAGCGTCACGCAGCCGTTCTGCGGTGCCTGCGACCGGACCCGGCTGACCGCCGACGGCCAGGTCCGCAACTGCCTGTTCAGCCAGGAGGAGACCGACCTGCGCGAGCTCATGCGCGGCGGGGCCTCCGACGACGAGATCGCCGACGCGTGGCGCGCAGCGATGTGGGGCAAGCGCGCCGGGCACGGCATCGACGATCCGACGTTCCTGCAGCCGGCCCGCCCGATGTCGGCCATTGGCGGCTAGAGAATAGGTTTCATGAAACTTCTTCTCACTTCCTCCGGCATCCGTAACCCGAGCATCTCCGAAGCGCTCGTCGAACTGCTGGGTAAGCCGATTGCCGAGTCCAGCGCCCTCTTCATTCCGACCGCTATCTACCCCTTCCCCGGGGGTGCTGGCATGGCGTGGCAGGCGATCTGCGGGAGGGCTCAGAGCCCGTTGTGCGAGTTGGGTTGGAAGTCCTTGGGAGTGCTCGAACTCACCGCGCTGCCGACCATCCGGGAAGAGAGTTGGGTCCCCATGGTCCGGGAGGCCGACGCCCTGCTCGTTTGGGGCGGCGACGTGCTCTACCTGTGCCACTGGATGCGGCAGTCGGGCCTGGCCGACCTCTTGCCGTCGCTGCGCGAGTCGGTCTACGTGGGGGTGAGCGCCGGGAGCATCGTCGTGACCCCCTACAACTGTGACGCAGAGTTCGACCTGGAGTTTGTGCCCACAGGCAGCGATATGGCGGTGGGAGCCGACAGGGCGCTGGGACTGGTGGATTTCACGTTGTATCCGCACCTTGATCGCGAGGACATGCCGGACGCGTCCCTGGCCAACATAGAAAGATGGGCGTCCGGGATCCCGGTCCCGACGTACGCAATAGACGATGAGACGGCCATCAAAGTCAACGATCGCACCGTTGAGGTGGTCTCCGAAGGAAACTGGAAGCTGTTCAACCCCTGATTCAGGGAGGCTGTTCAGGGCCAGCAGATCTTCGGCAGCTCGGGGGCGACAGGCGAGCGGGGGAAGTCAGCGGGCCGCGGATACGGGAGCGCGTCGGGTGGCAGCCAGGCCAGCGGGCGTTCCCGCAGCGACGCCCGCGCGACCTCGCGGCCGGCGTTCCAGCCGTACCACGGATCGCGCTCGATCAGGTCCCGGGCGACCAACGCGAGGATGCACTCCCGGTCGATCTCCGGCAGCGTGTTGATCTGCGGAAGGGCGTCCGCCGAGAGGGTCGACAGGTAAACCGCGTCGAGGTGCCCGTCGTGGTGGTACCGCCCGATCACCGTACGGGCGACGTACGCGTCGGGGTTCAGCGCGACAAGACCGAGCAGCACCGCGACGCCCGCGGCCAGCACAGCCCGCGGCAGCCAGGTCGCCCGCAGCCGCACCCCGGCCACGAGGATGGTGACGAACACCAGGCCCAGCCACACCTCGGCGGCGTCGGCGAGCAGCCGGGCCCTTGTGAACCCGTAGGCCTCCGCGTAGATCCCCATTCGCCGCACCGCCGACGCGACGATCAGCAGGGTGAACACACCGAGGGCGCCGCCGAGCACCCGCAGCAGCGCCCGTCGCCCCCGGCTGCCGCGCCCCGCCCACCGGGCCAGCGCGGCGAACACCCCGAGCGTGAGCAGCGTGACGACCAGCAGCTGCGCGAAGCCGGTGCGGGCAAAGCTCGCGTACGTGGGACCGCCCGGCCCGAGCACGAAGGTGTGGCCCCGGAAGACGATGTCGAGCTGGATGTAGGCGAAGACGCCGAAGAGCACGTCGAGCATCAGCAGGGGTACCGCCCACTCCACCCAATCTGCGTTAGCTGGCGCTCGCTCCGCTCGCGCGGGCTCCCGGGCCGGTGAGGTGCCGCGCAGAAGCAGGTTGGTGGTGCCGAGAGTGACGGCGGTGACCAGCGCGAGGGCGCAGGCGGCGCGGACGATCTCGACGACGGACATGGCGCCCGCCCAGGTCGTGAGTAGCCGGGCGAAGGCCGGGTCGGCAGCGCGGAACAGCGCACCGAACACGACGAGCAACGCGACTCCGAGGAGCACGCCGACGGCCGCTCGCCATCGCGGGTACGCCCCGGCCGACCGGTCCGCCACAGAGCGGTACGGCGCCGGCCGCGCACCCCCGATCGTGGCGAGACTCGCCCGGACCGCCTCGGCCGGCAGCTCGACGGCGGCTCGGAGCAGTTCAACCCAGCGGGCTCCCCCGACCAGCGCGTACGACCCGACGCCGGCGGCCGTCACCACGCACAGCGCGACGAGCCAACCCGCCGCGCGTACTCCCGCCACCGCGAGCAGCGCGACGGCGACCGCACCCATCGCGGCGCGAAACCACCGATCGGCCGGGCCGCTTCCGCGCTCCCGTGCTCCCACGGGCCGCGCCGCCAGCCGGACAGACCAGGCGGCGCTGGCGACCGCGAGCCCGGTGAGCAGCCAGCCGATGCCCACCCGGCCCAGCGGCAGGGCCAGAGCGCCGACGGCGCCGGCCGCGAGGATGATGGCCACCCGCCGCGAGCGCGGGCCGGGCGGCGGGACCAGATCCGGCTCGGGCGGCCGGACGGTCCGGATCGGTGCGGTGTCGGCCATGGGCACCCCAATACATCGCCAGCCGTTATATGCCGGCAGACTGTAGCACCGTCGCTTTGGCCGGAGCAAACGGTTGACGGCATATATCGCCAAACGTAGGATCCGGGCGTGGCCACCTCCCTGCAGGAGCCGACGTTCCTGATCATGGCCGCGCTGGCGGCCGAGCCCCGGCACGGCTACGGCGTGATCCAAGACGTCGCCGAGCTCTCCGACGGCCGGGTGGTGCTCCGGCCCGGCACCCTCTACGGCGCGCTGGACCGGCTCACCGAACAGGGCCTAGTCGCGGTCGACCGGGAGGAGATCGTGGACGGGCGGCTGCGCCGCTACTACCGGCTCACCGACTCCGGCGCCGCGGTGTTGAGCGAGGAGGCGCGGCGGCTCGCGACCAACGCCGAGGCCGCTGTCGCCCGGCTGAGGGGTCGGACCCGGGCGGCGCGGCGGGCCACCGGCGAGATCGCCTGATGTCCCCCGACCGGGCGCGCGGCACGTTGGAGCGGCGCTACCGCCGGCTCTTGCTCGCGTACGCGCCCCCCTACCGCGCCGCCCGCGGCGACGAGATCGTCGCGACGCTGCTCGACCTGGCCCCGCCCGGCCGCCGCACGCCGCGCCCCGGGGAGGTGGCCGACCTGGTCCTCAGCGGTGTGCGCCAACGCCTTGGCGTGGGCTCGATCGCCGGCCTGGACGCCGGGTTCACGGTGGCCGCGCCGGTGGCACTCACGCTGGCCGCCGGGATCTCCGCGTACGCCTGGTGGCGGGTCGAGCCGGCGCCGTCGCCCCTTGGCGGGCTGCCGCTGTTCGGCGAGTTCCGCACGCTCGGGCCGATCGCTTACGCCTGCTGGCTGGTCGCCGCCGTCGGGCGCGCCATCCTGCGGCCACGTTTGAGCCGGCCGCTGGTCGCCATCGCGATAGCCGCCACGTTGGCGCTGCCGCTGTTGGCCCCGGTGACGGGGATCGATCGGCCGCCGCTGTGGGTGCTGATGGCGTTGGTCGGGTTCGGGCTGATCGCTCACCTCGGCACCGGTCCGCGGGCGACCGGCGGCGCGGCGCCCTCGACCGAGGAACGCCTCAGCGTCGCGGCCGGGGTGGTGGCGGTCGCGGTGAGCGCCTCCACGGTCACGCTGATCTGGCCGCCCGTCGGTGGCGGTTGGGGTTACTACTACCAGCCGACGATCTCCCGGGTCGGCGTGGTGGTCGGCGCGGCCGTCGCGTCGGTCGCGGTCATCGCGCTGCTGCGCCTGGTGCAGCGGCGCCCTGCCGTCGACTGGTTGTGGGCCACGGTGCTTCTCGGCCTGCCCAGCGGATGGCTCGGCCCGTTCGACACGGCGGGGCTGCGGCTGGCCGCCGACCGGTCCGTGCCCCACTTCGGCCGGCTGGCGCAGGTGCTGCTCGCGAGCTGCGTGGCGGCAGCGGCGATGGTGTGGCTCGCCCAGCGGCGTAGCCCGGGCGCGCCCGCCCGTCCGCCGGCCGGCCGCGGCTCCCTCGCCGCCGCCGGGGTCGCCGCGCTGGGTTGTGCGCTCGGGCTGGCCGCGTTCTTCGTACCGGCCGCCGTGGTGCTGCGAGGGCTACCGATGCACGCGGTCCTCACGGTCGGCGTGCTGGTGCTGGTCGGCGCCGTCGCCGGGCCCGCGCCGTCCCGACGGACCGGCTGGGGCATCCTCGCCACCGCTGCGGCCGCACTCGCGGGCGCGCTGGTGGTCGCCGTGTACGACAACGGATGGTCCACGACCGGCTGGACCGACCTGCCGCACACCGTCGCGCTCGTGTGCACCGTGTCGCTGGTGCCGCTCTCGGCCTGCGCGGTCACGGCCGCCCGCGTGCTCAGGGCGACCGGGGGTGTGCGGGCCGTCGGGGGTCGGGCCGGAGCGACGGCCGCCCTGTGCGTGGGCTGGCTCGGCTACCTCACGCTGCCCTACGTGCTCTCCTGGGGACCGGTCCTGCTCGTGCTCGCCGCCTGCCTCGTCGCGGTGATCGCCTCCCGCCGCGCGGCCGCCCCATAGGCGCGCCACACGCGGGCTGTGGCGACTTTCCGCCCCTCCAGGGGCCGTAACTCGCCACAACTCACAAGCGAGGGCAGTATTGGCCCGTGGTAACCGTGCGCTACTTCGCCTCGGCCCGGGCCGCGGCCGGCGTGACCGAGGAGCGTCTCGACCTGGCGAGCCTGGCCGAGCCGACCCTGGCCGCGCTCCTCGCGTCGCTCGAGTCCGGGCACGGCGAGCGCCTGGCCCGCGTGCTCGCCGCCGCGAGCTACCTCGTCGACGGGGTCGCCTGCCACGACCGGATGGCCGCGCTGCCGGCCGGCGCCACGGTCGACGTGCTGCCCCCGTTCGCCGGCGGCTGACCCCCACCCACCACCACAAGATCGCGATTTTCCGTACGAACGCGCACTCCCACTGCATCTTCTCTGACGAGACTTCGGTGACAGTCATGTGGCGAGTCATCGGTGACACCCCGGTTCGTGGACCTTCCATGAGGGTCCATGGGGAAGACGGTCCCGATGGACAAGCGCCTGTT
>Ga0075421_100002976_pt1 | contig 20280 bp, 19 predicted proteins | sample SoiMetdeltSBSDD5_FD_75292 | JGI IMG/M metagenome (GOLD analysis project Ga0075421, IMG submission 75292) | Bulk soil microbial communities from a Populus tree surrounding site in Tennessee, USA - Soil MetaG P. deltoides SBSDD5 | ecosystem: Environmental > Terrestrial > Soil > Tree plantation... | reverse complement strand
TTCCTATAACCTGTTGTGATATGATGAAGGGCGAGTATTTCGAGAAGAAAAGGAATGACGATGCAGAGTGAAGTGCTATAGATGAGTATCTCATCGGCAGGATAGGTTAGAACGCCATATAATTGCAAGATTTGAACTATGCAGTAGGCTAATGTTGCTGTAAATGCTGACAAACCTGACCAAAATCCTATTTTGCGTATCGTAACTTTCATTGGCATACGTTTGGCCAAAAGTATTTCCAACTTTTAATGCTTTTGGTGACTGAAATAAGGACTGAATATGAATTTGATCATGTTTTGCCATATCGCATCAATTCACCACCTCTAAAACAGGGATTGCGCGTTCTTTCTCCTTGCCCCATCTCCTATTAATGTAATTTCTCGCAGGTAATTCTACAAAGCGATAGGAGAGATACGAAATAAACAGCAGGAACACTATGAAGCCTATACATATGAGCCATGACGTGAGTATCGACAGGTTCGACAACTCTATGCCGGTTCTGTTTGGATTTTGCATGAGCGCCGTGGCCTGGTATAAAAAAGGCTGATGAATCAGGTAAATGGAAAATGACCAATCACCCAGCTTCTGCAATGGTTTTGTGCCTAGTAATGAATTCATATGTCGATTGCCATAGGCCGCAGCAAGGAGGATAAAAGGGAAAAATAACACTGTAAACACATCCAGTACGGCGAAGTGCATGCAAGTGAATAAGCCTGCAAGCAGAACTAAAACAGTATAGCCCGACGAAAACAGCCTTTTAGCCCAGTTGTCTTTCCATGCGAGGTATACCATTGTACCAATAACAAAGCCAAACAGGCAGCGGAAAAACCCAAATTGATAAGATACATTCAAGCTAAAAGGAGGAGTTCCACTTGTTCTGAAAAAGCTTAAGGAATCAGGAACAGTTACCAGTGGTACCAACACATAACCGATCATAAGATAGCCTGCAATACACAATGCTACAATCACCAGCCTTCCTGCTTTTGTCAGCTTCATAAAAGGTGCCACAAGGAAAGGGAAAATCATATACATCCACCACTCGACACTGATGCTCCACGAAGCGTGAGTAAACGTGAACCACTGGTGAAAGTTCATTGAATGAAGCAGCAGCATGTTAGTGATAAGAGAGTAAACAGAGTTCTCGGCATCGAGTACCGGCGTTACCTGAGCACCCCACTGGTAAAGCAAAAAGAGAAAGAATGTGGTTAAGAACATCGAAAACAGGTGCAATGGATACACCCGGGCAAAGCGGGCAATAGCGAATTTTTTAAAATTCTGTGCGTTAACAGATGTCTCAAAATATTTAGCATATACGTGGCACATAATAAAGCCACTTAACACAAAGAAGAAATCCACCATCAGGTACATCCGGCTGATGAGGTGTGAATCATTTTGGTCTAATAATTTTCCCTGGAAAAGGGACAACACGATATCAACATGGAAAATTACAGTTAGCAGTGCTGCAATGCCTCGCAGTGGCGTTAAGTTGGCAAGATACCTGGTGGTCATACTTTCTACAGTTTGAAGCGTTTAGCCCAAATCTAAAAACGCAGTGACCACTGAAACAATGGATAGATGTATGTATTGTCAGAAAGAACGTATAAACTGTGATATCAGGTGCCGGGTTGAAAGTTATTGATTGTTTTTTGTTGAGCATTTCCATGCGATCGATCTCACCGACGTTTTTCCAAGTGTGCCCTGGTATGGCAATTCTCTTCTGATGTCGCCCTGGAAGTCGTACTTTATCAGGTTGCCATCCTGATCGTATTGGTGATTAAAATAATCCGCGTCCATTAGTGTAGATGGTAAATATTCTTCCCCATAACCGTGCTGCAAGGTAACATGAACACGCTCAAGGTGCGGCTGAAATGGTCCCCAGTTCAACAGTTCCACCATGGAAAACGCAGGGGAAATAAAAATAGTGGGTGTTTCATAATACTGGCTGGCGCCTTTCGGCAGCACTGTATTGCTATACCTATACCAAAGGCCCAGCTGTTGTGGTCCATAATAAGGTTCCTCTTCAACCAGGGGAGGAGTTAATATGCTTAGAATGTTGCCGCTGTTGTCTGTAGTCACATTAAATACCCACGAACCATTCACGACCAGCTTCTTCAAAAAATTACGGTGATCATATGTTAATTGTAACAGTGATTCGCCGCTTTGAACGTATTTAACTTCAATTGGGTAGTGTGTTTTTATGTCTAATAAAATTTCAAAGTTGCGCGTGTCTCGAAGTTCTACTATTTCTTCCGGATGACACGGCGCGTTCGGATCTTGCGGAGCGTCAGGGTCTTCGGGGATTACGTCCAAAACCCACTGAAAAACCTTTGTCGAACCTTGAAAAATGGCTTTGTCGCGTTCATAGCTTATGTCATAATCAAATTGAAATTGATTGTTATAAATGTCTCCCACCTGGGCCTTAAAATGGCTGAGCAGTCCGTTGTCGCTGAACGTTTTTATCATGTAAAGATCATTCGTGTTCACACTGTCCGGATTGATGGAGATAGCCGTGCAGGCGTTTTTATTTAAGTACTGCCGGATCATCCTTACATCCTTTTTTGAACAGCCCAGGGCAAGCATAAGGATTGCGAGAAGGGAAATCAGGCGCATATGTATTTTTTAGTCACGGCAAGGTAGATGGTAGCGGTACGTTTAAGGCTGACGATTATCATTGTCTTGTATGACTTTTTCAAGATGGTAATGAGCTTGCATGACCTCGCTCATTGCGGAGTAACCCGCGATTAGCTTAATCCTAAAATCATTCAATTTCTAATTAAACTAAGTGCAACCGCGCGATCAAATGTCAGTAATGTTGCATCATTTCCGGCGATATAAGGCTGCCATCGCTTTGAAATATTAAGAAAAGCTGCAGCATGGGAACTGAATTTAAATTCAATGTACAATTCGCCGCCTGGATCAAAAATGCCGTCCCCCTCACGTGGTGTATAATCAGAGTGCCATGTACCCATAACCGAAGTATCTTGTTTCATCGCAGTAATTTTCTTGTCTGACGTTAAAATGAATGTGTATCCTGACAGATCGCTTGTTCTATCCTCATTATTGTAGGTAAAACCTGTTACCCGCCACGTTCCGTCGAGCAAAGAGTTAATTGCAGGTGGCGCTTCGCCCTTCTTGCTGCAAGACAAAAGAGAAAAAATTACGATAGTTACGATAAATAACCGGGAAGTAGTCATACATTATGTTTTTAAGAATTAAAGGATACATGAAGGTATCCGGGGGATATGGTGTACCCTAATCGATTGCAACCATACTTTCACATTTCTAAAGTATATTCTGCTGGTCTCTTAGCTGAAAGGGCCGTTTTTAGTGATTAATACTAAATCATCAACAAGATGTCTACAAAGATCAAAGAATTGAATACACCTGAAATAAGGCCTTTTACTCATTCAATATCCAGATTACTTAATTTAGAGTGCAAACCTGGTATATGCCGGATGAGGTTAGAACATACATTGTAAAAACAAACGGGTTCATATTTTCTTTCACAAAAGATGATATTGACAAGGCAGACCTGGTTACTCTATCTCCCGCATCGTTCAATCTAATAAAGGACCATCGCAATACCAATGCTAAGATGCTTGAGGCCGACGCAACAGCTAAAAGGCTAAAAATTGAAATAGAAGGGGAAACATTCGATGTTGAAATTAAGGATGAGCTCGACCAGATGCTGGAACAAATGGGCTTCGGCAAAGCAAGTATCAAGCAAGTGAAAAATATTAAGGCGCCCATGCCAGGGTTGGTATTGGAAATCGCCGTAACCGATGGCCAGGAAGTAAAGGAAGGCGATAAACTTTTAATACTCGAAGCTATGAAGATGGAAAACAGTATCATGATCCAAACCAGTGCCACCATCAAAAAAGTATCGGTGTCTGCCGGCCAGGCTGTTGAGAAGGGACAGGTACTGGTAGAACTGGAATAATTCACCAAAAAAGCCGACTATGCAAAAGATACTGGTGGCCAACCGTGGAGAGATTGCTTTAAGGATCATGCGAACGATTCGGAAGATGGGCATCAAATCGGTGGCGATATTTTCCGAAGTTGACCGTACCGCACCGCATGTGTTATTTGCAGATGAGGCTGTGTGTATTGGACCTGCACCTTCCAGTCAATCTTATCTAAATGCTGATAAAATTATTGCTGTTGCCAAGGAGCTGGATGCAGACGGCATCCACCCCGGATATGGTTTCCTGAGTGAGAATGCGGAATTCGCAAGAAAAGTAGAAGAGGCTGGCATCAATTTTATCGGGCCCGGCCCCGAAGCGATACGGATAATGGGCTCGAAGCTGGCCGCTAAAGAATTGGCGGCAAAGTATAATGTGCCGATGGTACCGGGTATCGATAAGGCGATTGAAGATATTGCCGTTGCGAAAGAAGTGGCAGGCAAAATTGGATATCCGATATTAATAAAAGCATCTGCGGGCGGTGGTGGCAAAGGAATGAGAATAGTGGAAAATGAAAACGAGTTGGAAGAGCAGATGCAAAGGGCCATCAGCGAGGCGAGATCTTCTTTTGGCGATGGTGCTGTGTTTATTGAAAAATATGTGAACTCGCCACGGCACATAGAGATACAGGTATTGGCAGATAAACGTGGCAATACCGTTCACTTGTTTGAACGGGAATGCAGTATACAACGGCGCCACCAGAAAGTGGTGGAAGAATCTCCTTCTTCTATTCTGACGCCTGAACTTCGAAAAAAAATGGGCGATGCAGCCGTGATGGTTGCCAGATCATGTGACTATACCAGTACAGGGACCGTGGAATTTTTGCTGGATGATAAGCTGAACTTTTATTTTTTGGAAATGAATACGCGGTTGCAGGTTGAACATCCTGTTACCGAAATGATAACAGGCATTGACCTGGTGGAAGAACAAATAAAAATTGCAAGAGGGGAGAAGTTAAGTTTCGCACAGGACGATATTGTTATCAATGGACATTCACTTGAATTGCGAGTGTATGCCGAAGATCCGCTGGATGATTTTTTACCTTCTATCGGCACCTTAACCAAATATATAAAACCTCATGGCAAAGGAATAAGAATAGATGATGGATACACTGAAGGCATGGCCATTCCAGTGTATTACGATCCGATGATCGCCAAGCTGGTGACACATGGAAAAGACAGGAGTGAGGCCATTCAAAGAATGAAAGAGGCTATCAAAGAATATAAAATTGAAGGCATTGCCACTACGTTACCCTTTGGCAAATTTGTTTTCGATCATTCAGCTTTTGTATCCGGGAAATTTGATACGCATTTTGTAAAAAAATATTATACACCGGAAATGCTGGTAGACAAAAAAAGGGCCAATGCCGAACTTGCTTCCATAATCGCATTGAAATATTTTTTTGATCAACAGAAAAAAATAAAAGTTGTCGACCCCATTGTTACCAATTGGAAAAAGCGGCTTTTTGAAAAATAATTATAAGATTAATGAAAAAAGGTAAGTCAGAAATATTACGAATGAAGATTGAAGAAGGAAAGCAGGGTGGCGGTGCCTCACGAAATGCTGCGCAGCATAAAAAAGGAAAATTGACGGCCAGGGAGCGTATTACATTGCTTATGGATCCAGGATCCTTTGAAGAGATTGATGCCCTTGTACTTCATCGTACCAAAGATTTCGGGATGGAAGAGCAGCAGTATTATGGTGACGGTGTTGTTACTGGTTATGGAACTATCAATGGACGGCTCGCCTATGTGTTTGCGCAGGACTTTACCGTGTTTGGCGGCTCATTGTCTGAAACGCACGCGGAAAAAATATGTAAGGTAATGGATCTTGCTATGAAGACAGGTGCACCTATGATCGGCTTGAACGATTCAGGAGGCGCAAGAATTCAGGAAGGTGTAAGATCCCTGGGCGGCTATGCGGATATCTTTTACAGGAATGTGTTGTCGTCGGGCGTTATTCCGCAGCTTTCAGCTATTATGGGGCCCTGTGCCGGCGGTGCAGTGTATTCACCTGCCATGACCGACTTCACGCTGATGGTTGAGCATACCAGTTATATGTTCGTTACGGGGCCTAACGTGGTGAAGACAGTTACCAATGAAGAAGTAAGTTCAGAGGAATTGGGTGGAGCTTCTGCACATTCTTCTAAATCCGGCGTTACACATCTTACGGCGGCCAACGATATGGAATGTATTGCGCAGGTAAAAAAGCTGTTAAGCTACATTCCGCAAAATTGCGAGGACACCACTCCTAAATTTCCATATGTGCCGGGTGATGAAACAAGGGCGTCGTTGGACGATATCATTCCTGAAAGTAACAACCAGCCGTATGATATGCGGCTGGCCATAGAAATCATTTGTGATGATGATTCGTTTTTTGAGATACATAAAGAGTACGCTGCAAATATTGTGGTTGGCTTTGCACGGCTGGCTGGCCGCAGTATTGGCATTGTCGCCAATCAACCCATGAGCCTGGCTGGCGTGCTGGATATTAACAGCTCAAAAAAAGCGGCCAGATTCACGCGCTTTTGTGATTGTTTCAATATCCCTTTGTTGGTATTGGTGGATGTGCCCGGCTTCTTGCCGGGAACCGACCAGGAATGGAATGGCATTATAACCAATGGTGCAAAGCTACTATATGCATTTAGTGAGGCCACCGTTCCACGTATTACCGTTATTACAAGAAAAGCATACGGTGGCGCTTATGATGTGATGAATTCAAAACATATCGGAGCTGATATGAATTTCGCGTGGCCCACAGCGGAAATAGCCGTAATGGGAGCGAAGGGCGCCAGTGAAATTATTTTCAAGAAAGAAATCGCTGAAGCGGCTGATCCGGTCCAAAAGCTTGCGGAGAAGGAAGCCGAGTATTCGACAAAATTCGCTACTCCTTACCTGGCTGCCGAAAGAGGTTTTATTGATGAAGTAATCGAGCCAGGAGAAACACGAATAAAACTGATCAAGGCATTTGCCATGCTGGAGAATAAAGTGGTTAAACTACCCAGGAAGAAGCATGGGAACATTCCCTTGTGAAAATACCCCCTCAGATTGTCGGTTTCGGCCCTTGTGTGCAACCGAAGATTACGGCACCTTTGTGAAAAAGGAATAACTTATGTCTAACAACAATGTTTCATTACACCGCGTGCTGAAAGCATCGCCGGCAAAAGTATACAGGGCGTTTACGGAAACAGCAGCAATCGCTTCCTGGTTGCCACCATATGGTTTCGTTTGTACTGTGCATGAAATGAATGTTGAGGTGGGAGGTTCTCATAAAATGTCATTTCAGAATTTCTCTACAGGCAATTCGCATTCTTTCGGTGGCAGGTACCTGGAGCTTAAACCAGGCGAATCGCTTAAGTACACCGACAAATTTGATGATCCTAATCTTCCGGGCGAAATGACAACTACTGTTTCGTTAAGGCAAGTGATAGGTGGTACAGAAATAAAAATTTTACAGGCGGGCATACCCGAGGTGATACCGGTAGAGATGTGTTACCTGGGATGGCAGGAATCACTGGAAAAACTCGCAAAGCTGGTGGAACCCGAAATTCCGGATGCCTGATGGTGGCTTTCGCCAACTTTAACAGGTTTGTTGGCACAATCTTTTACCTAATAGTGTAACCCCATATTATTCACTTAAAAATGTAGATTATGGGAATTTTATCATGGATTCTATTTGGACTTATCGCGGGAGCGATAGCCAAAGGGTTGCACAGAGGTAAAGACCCTGGAGGCTGGGTAGCGACAATCATTATCGGTATCCTTGGAGCGTTCATCGGAGGTGCTATTGGCCAATGGGTATTTGGATGGGACGATGACACTGGTTGGAACTTCCGTAGCTTTTTCCTTGCCGTGGTAGGTGCTATCCTGCTGCTCTGGGCCTATAGGAAATTTAGCGGCCCCAGGCGCGTTGACGTGTAGAGAACAGTTAATTAATTCAATGTTTTATGAATTGAAATGGAGATGGTCGAACGAGCATCTCCATTTTCAGTTTAATACCGCTACACGTTTAATATATCGTTTGAATCCTCTTAAATCTAATTCCCATAAATATGGTAGAGGATTGTTTAGCTATACTGTTATCTTTATGGGGTTAACTACGGACGGGCTCATCCAAGAGGAATATCACCCTAAATTCTTCCTTCCCTGGCGCATCCTCTTTATTAACCTCTTCAAACTTTCGTTTATGAACAAGCCAATCGAGACTTCGACTTTAAAAACCTGGAAGGACAATCTTCAACCAACTGCAGACACGCCTGTATTGACAACCGAGGCTCTCATTACCCTGGGTGACCTGGAAGATTTTTTACAGGAGATCAAGGCAAAAAATGCGGATAGTGTCCGGATCAACCTGGTAAGGTTTGACTGGAAAACTAATGAGCCGCAGGAAATAAAAGAGAACGGTGCAAACTTTCCTAAGGGATGCAAGTGGCAAGTGACTGGAACGAAAACCCAGGTGGCCATTGCTATGAATGGTACACAAAATTTTAAGCAGAATGCGGATTATACGACACAAGCCGACGATATTATAGAAAACGACAAACTATTAATGTTGATTCCGGGAGGTAAAGAAGAAGGTCCAACAGGACACAATCCGAAACCGACAGGCGGATAATAAAGAAATAAATGCCGGTTATACAATGGATATCATGGTTGGCGCTAGGCATTTTTGGGACAGCGGCTATTATCAGTCTGCGTAGTTTTCGCAACAATTTCCCGGACGAACTTAAGTTATTGTCTGTACTCTGGGTCGTCCTGTTCGTGATAGATGTGGTTGGAACTATCATGAGGATCCGAAATATCAACAATCTCTGGCTATACAATATATTCGGATGGCTGTTCTATTTGCCGCTGTCGGGATTGTATTATCAAAAAATTAGTCATCCGGTCGTCCGCAAATGCATTAAGGTGTTTGCAATGCTATTCACAATGATGATAGTAGCAGACACCTTATTTATCGAAGGATTCCAGCAATTGCAAAGTTTAATCATTGTAATAGGTGGAACAGCTATAATAATTATGGCAGCAGCTTATATGCGTCAGCTATATCAAAGTGAATCAAATGAAAACATCACCCGCGATCCATGGTTCTGGTTCAGCATTGCATTCATCGTATATTTTGGAGGTTCTGTGCCTTATCTAGGAATGTTGAATTACCTGTGGGAACACTACACGGATTTTGCTGGTGTGTATTATTTCTATATCTATATTGGTTTTACAATGGTGATGCATTGCTTCATTATAATAGGTTTTTTATGCCGGACAAATTTTCAGAAGTGATCCTGATCATGGTTGGCAGCACGTTCATTATTTTAGTGTTAGTTGTGCTGGTGATCACGGCGTTATTTATTAACCAGAAAAGGAAGTTCCGGCATCGTTTGGAATTGAGCGATCTGCGCAATGAATACCATCGCGAACTGCTGCAAACGCAGTTGGAAATTCAGTCGCAAACATTTGAAACCATATCCAGGGAACTGCATGATAACGTCGGTACATTACTGTCCATTGCAATGGTTCACCTGCGATCCAGACCCGATCATGGCACTACACCGCAGGCGAAGATAGTGGAAGTGGAAAGCCTCATGAATGAAGCGATGGATACGCTCAGGGATATTTCAAGGAGCCTGAACCCCGAAAGCATCACAAGAACAGGGTGGCAGAAATCTTTTTTAAATGAACTGGAAAGAATTAAAAGATCGAAACTTTTCAGCATACAGACGTCAGTAACCGGTGAACCATTTGACATTGAAGGTTCCAAACAGATCATTCTTTTCAGGATACTTCAGGAAGCCATCAACAACATTGTGAAGCATGCGGAAGCTTCGAACGTGACAGTAACCATTGAATATGCAGGAAATAATTTGGGTATTACTATCAACGACAATGGAAAGGGGATGGCCAAGGTGGCACAATTACCCGCCTCCGGTGGTTCTGGTTTAATAAACATGAAGGCAAGGGCGGCGATGCTGCCTTCTACCTTTGACATCACAAGCGAAAATGGAAAGGGCACAACGGTAACGATCTGCTATAAAAAAACAGAATGATTATGGTAAACAGGGAAACTATCAGGGTAGCGATCGTTGAGGACCAGATCCGTTACCGCGATTTGCTGAGACTCATACTTACCGGTTCAGACAATATTGAACTGCTGTTTGAGAAAGACCATTGCCGCAATATAATGGACAATGTCGTGAAACAATTACCCGATGTACTTATTATGGACATTGACCTGCCTGGAAAAAGTGGTATCGAGGCCGTACGGGAACTAAAGGAGGTTTTCCCTGATCTGAAAATTCTGATGCTCACGGTTTTTGAAGATGATGAGAAAATATTTGGCGCGATAAAGGCGGGCGCCAATGGCTATTTATTGAAAAAAGATCCGCCTCAGAAGATCCTTGATGCCATACAGGAACTATATGAAGGGAAGTCGTCGATGAATGGCTTGATAGCAAAGAAAGTGCTGGAATATTTTCAGCAAAAGCCAGCTGTATCCGTGGAAGAAGAATATCACATTACCAAAAGGGAAAAAGAAATCCTTTCGTTCCTCATGGAAGGATTAAGCTATAAAGAAATAGCTGTGAAATGTTTCATCTCACCTGAAACAATGAATTCACACATCAAGAACATTTACCAGAAACTGAATGTTCATTCACGTGCGCAACTTGCAGCGCGCTTCAGAAATCAATAAACATTGTGCTGTTACCATAAACAGGTTAGAGAATACCTGTGCACATTGCATAATTAGCAGGTTTATGGGATAGGAATGGGCTGTTGCAGGTGATACATTTGAAATGCAATAACTGATCAGGTTTGCAACATTACTTCACCGAAAAAAATAAATAATATGAAAAAGATTTTTTTACAGCGACTGGCGATAGCTATCACAGCGCTGATGTTAAACACGTATGTACCTGCACAAACTGCTCTCACTACCAGGCCGTTTAAGATATCGGGTGCGGGAACTCATAGTACACTACTCGCTGAATTGAAAGCGAAGAACGCGAAAACATTTAGTCATTTCACGAATCGATACCCCGATGCGATCCTGCAAAACATCCGGCAGGAGAAAGATGGAACGCATATCAAAGCAGCAATCAATGGCAACAGCCTTAAAGTACACTACAACGTTAAAGGCAAATTTGAGAATGCAGTTCTTAGTTACCCCAGTAGTGAACTGAACGAAAAAATTTACGATCAGGTAACGCAGTCTTTCCCTGGCTTCGCTGTTTTTGGAGTAGTGATTGACGTAACAGTGCGTGATAAATCAGCCCTGCTGGTAATGATCGAGAACAGGAAAAGCTGGAAAAGAGTGAGAATAACTGACGATGGAATGGATGTGTATGAAGAATATGTCAAACCAATCTAGCAAAGCTAATAAAGGCCGTGAATATTTTTGAACGGGATCGTTGAGGTCCCGTTTTTTAGTTAACCTTTATCTAACCAATAAGAGTTTCCTACTAATAATTTAAGATTTGCTCTTTAAACGAAATCAGGCTCGGCATTTAAAATCTTTATCGCGGCGGCGCGGTAATAGTTTCAATGCTACCATCTGCGTAACCGATCATCGCCATATCGGCCATCTGAATAAAAAGACCAGTTTCCACCACACCGGGAATTTCTTTCAGCTTTGTATTGAGCTGCACCGGATCCGGAATCATATCAAAATGACAGTCCAATACGTTGTGCCCGTGATCGGTAATAAATATTTTGTCGTTTCGATATCTTAACAATACCTTTTTGCATCCGAGTCTTGTTATGTGCTCTTTGATCCGTTCAATTCCGTAAGGCACCACCTCTACCGGTAAAGGAAATTTTCCAAGTGTGTTTACCAGCTTCGACCCGTCGGCGATGACAATAAACTGATCAGCCATAAACGCAACCATCTTTTCCTGTAGGAATGCGCCGCCGCCTCCTTTCATAAGATCAAGGTTCCGGCTCACTTCATCCGCACCATCAATAGCCAGATGAATATGATCTGCGTCGTCGAGATTAATAACTGGTATTTCCAGCCGCAACGCCAGCTTTTCCGTTTCTTCAGAAGTAGGAACACCTCTGAACCGCAACCCGGCCTGCATACGCGCAGCGAGCGCGTACAAAAGATGTGTTGCTGTTGAACCTGTGCCTATGCCCAACGTCATTCCTTCTGTAACAAATTCAGCGGCGCGCTTAGCCACCATTTGTTTTATTTCGTCTGTGGTCATGCAGTATTCTTTAACACTTTATCTATCGCATCCCGATCAGCGAATAAGTGAATATTGTCAGGGTAATTTTTGATGATCTGTACAGGATAAAGATCGGGGTCATACTTGTCCCGAATAACTTTATCAAGTATTTCTGATTTGCTTTTGCCGGCAACAAGAAACGCAATACACTGCGATCGGTTAACGATCTTTGGCGTTAGTGTTATCCTATCAACAGGTGCTTCCGGTGCTTCTGATGTTATCACCCATTTGTTTTTCTCGTAAACTTGTTTTTTACCCGGAAACAGAGAAAGTGTGTGCCCATCATTTCCAATACCCAACAGTGCCAGGTCGAATGTAGGGCCATCATCGGTGAAATGACTTCGAAGCATTTTTTCATACTCCAAAGCCGATTCCTCCCTGCTCACGCTTGTGTCGATAAAATGAATCTGCGAAGAAGGTATACCCGAAGATTTCAGCAACAGCTCGTAGGCCATTCTGCCGTTGTTGTGCACATCGCTAAAGGGAACAGCCCGTTCATCTCCAAAGAAAACATTTATTTTTTCCCAGCTGATCTTCTGTTTGAACTTGTCCGCCGCAAGGATATCGTACAAATTTTTAGGCGTATTGCCTCCGGAAAGCAACAATGAAAATGTTGGCTTGTCGCGTAATTTTTCTGTAATGTAAGAAGCGATCCATTCGGCGGCTCCTTCGCTCATTGCAGAAGTATTTTTATAAACGTGAAACTGCATACGAATTTCATTAATGTTCTTCTTAAGAATTTTCTTCCTTCAAAGGCAGAGGTAAGGTTACCCAGCGTCTTCCGTCTTTTTCCATGAGTGCAATGTTGGCAACCGGTCCCCACGACCCGGGACGGTAATTCGGAAAATCAACAGGTTGTTTTTGCCATGCGTCCAATACAGGCATTATTACTTTCCATGCTTCTTCAACCTGGTCGATCCTCATGAAGAGGGTTGCATCACCTTCCATTACATCAAGTAAAAGAGTTTCATAAGCTTCGGGTTCATCATGAAAAGCGTCTTTGTAGGTAAACACCATGTTAACGGGATCGAGTTTGGCGGACGTCCCCGGTTTCTTTGCCTGGAAACGTAATCTGATATCTGCATCCGGCTGAATTGAAAATGTTATGCGGTTGGGCATCCTCTTTTCGCTTGGCGCCATCGGAAAAGAATAGACTGGCGCAGGACGGAATATCACGGATATTACAGTCGTCTTGGCATTCATGCGCTTGCCTGTCCTCAGATAGAAAGGCACCTCCTGCCATCTCCAGTTATCGATGAACAGTTTCAATGCAACAAAAGTTTCAACAGAAGAATTCGCATGCACTTTTTCTTCTTCACGGTAACCCTTAACTTCTTCATTGTTCAAGCTGCCGGATGCATACTGTCCACGTACGGCAAAGTCGTTCACCTGTTCCGGTTTTATTATTCGTATTGCACGTAACGCATCTGCTTTTTTATTTCTGATCTCAAGTGCATCCAGCGATAAGGGAGGTTCCATAGCAATCATGCATACCAGCTGCAGAAGGTGATTCTGCACCATGTCGCGCAACGCACCTGAACGTTCATAATAGTCACCCCTTTTCTCCATGCCAACAGTTTCTGAAGCTGTTATCTGGATGTGATCGATATAATTTTTGTTCCAGATTGGTTCAAAAAGTGCATTTGCAAATCGAAACGCCAGTATGTTCTGCACCGTTTCTTTTCCGAGATAATGATCGATGCGAAAAATCTGATCTTCCGAAAATTGCAGGTAAAGCATTTTATTTAATTCGCGCGCAGTTTCCAGGTCCGACCCGAAAGGCTTTTCTATAACGATGCGTGTATTTTTCCGGTCGCCGCAAGCCGGAACCATTCGCATGTTCTCAAGTATCTGTGGTGTGAGCGCGGGCGCAACGGCAAGATAGAAGATGACGGCAGGTTCTGTTTGAAATTGCGCCTGTGTGTTGTGTATCGCATCTGTGATGCCGTTAAATTCATCTGATTTCGAAATATCAATCTGCAGATATCTTATCTTATCTGCAAATGTTTTCCACTGGTCATGGAGAAACTCTTTCCTGCGACCAAAAGCCTGCGCGCCCTGAAGGAGATGATCGCGATAATCCTGGTCCGAATAAACTGTTCTTCCCAGGCCAAAAAGGGCAAACTTTTCGGGAAGCAGACCATCTACATATAAATTGAATAATGCGGGCACCAGCTTGCGGTAGCTGAGGTCACCGCTTCCTCCGAAAATGAAAATTATTGTTGGTGGAAGAACGTTGCTTTCGAACATTAATCAAATTTAGGGAAAGCGCGGCCGAAAAAGCAAAATGCCCCGTTGAGGGACATTTTCACGTTTTTAAATGTTGAAGCTTATTTTGCCTTCGTCGTCTTTTCAAAAACAGACAACTCGCCATCATTTACTTTTACTGTTAAATACTCTTTATCGTTCTCCATCTTTACCAGGTACGATACACGTTCATTTCTGGCAACTTCAGTGGCAATAGTTATGCCGTAGTCGTAATAAGTGCTCCTTACGAGATGACGAACATCCGTCGGTAATCCGGATTCATCATAGTATTTCAATGAATACTCCCTCTTGCCTTTTGTATTATAGGTCGACCTCATCTTTACGCCATCAATCGAGAAATATACAGAGGTGCCATTTTCATGATTAACCCACTTTACATCCGTAGCGTTTTTGAAATTTTTGGTAAAATCGCGTACAGCATTAATATTTACGTCGATTTTATCTACAATCTTACTTCCTTTCTCACGGTACGGGTTTACTGCTGTGACATGACTTTTGCTATACACATAATCCTGTGCACTGGTTGACACGCCGAAACCTAGTGCGCCGATTAAAAACACAGTGCTAAAAATTGATTTTTTCATTTTGTTTGAGTTTATTTCTTTAATTATTTAATTGTCTGGAACAAAAGTAAACCGTGCATAAGCCGGTTCCCAGAGGAATTGGGTAACTCGCCCTTTACAGTGGTAATTGAACGTCCGCAGCCAGTAAATAATCAGGAATAATAAAACGGAACTCAAACAAACCATTTGATAAGCGACTCTCTCCTGCTCTTGGAGATGCTGACAGCTGACCCATCGCTCATAAGCAAATAACCTCCTTCGCCCCGAATGTATTTGGAAACTTCGTTCATATTAACGAGGTAGGAATTGTGAACACGTTCGAAGTAGCGGAATTCGACCAGCAGCTCTTCCATTTCTTTTAACATCCTGCTAGAAACTATCCTGGTTTTATTTTTCAAATATACATGAGTGTAGTTGTCATCTGCTTCACACCGTATGATCTGGTCGGCGCGAATCAGTTCAAATCCTTCGATAGTGGGTATTGCTATCTTTTCAAAACCAACTCCCTTTTGTCTGATCTGCTTCAATAGAATATCAAACTGCTCCGCACCTGGCAACGGTTTCTTCGAAGAAATCTTTGCTACCGCGGAAATCAATTCCTCGGGATCGATAGGCTTCAGCAAATAATCCAGTGCACTGAATTTAATGGCTTTAATAGCGTACTGGTCATAGCTAGTCGTAAAAATAACAGCAAATGGTATTTCAGGTAACCGCTGAAGCAGTTCGAAACCGTTCATTATCGGCATTTCAATATCCAGGAAAACAAGGTCGGGCTTGTGTTTTCCAATTGCTTCGAGTCCTTTTTTAGCAGATCCGCATTCTTCAATGATATGAACGTCTTTACAATACCGGTTCAGCATCATCCTAAGGGTTACCAGGCAATGCTTTTCATCATCGATAAGAATGGCGTTAATCATAATGCAATAATATTTTTATTTCCACAGATGTTCCGGCAGGAGTACCGTCGGCAAGTACAAGATCCTCGATCTGAATATAATTCTGGTTTGGATTTTTCTGTTTCATATTGGAGATGCGGTCTGCAGTTATCTTCATTCCCATTGACTTATGAGTAGAAGCAGATTTGCTTTTCAATTCAGCCGCTTTCTGGCGGCCTATTCCATCGTCAATGATTCTGAAGATCAGAAAATCTCCTTCCTTCAGTATCTCAATCAATAAATTTCCCTTTTCTTCTTTGTGCATCAAGCCGTGCCATATGGCATTTTCGGCATATGGTTGAATGATAAGCGGTGGGACTTTTACTGCACCAATATCAAGGTTATCATCTATTTTGATATTGTAGACAAAATGATGGTCGAAGCGCACCGCTTCCAGTTCAAGATAAAGCTTCAGTGCCTCCAGTTCATTTTCCAGTGGCACGAGCTCGTTTTGTGAATTTTGCAGGATCAGCCGCATCAGCCTTGAAAATTTTGTGAGGTACGCCGACGCCTGGTCCGTGTTATTCTGAATTATGAACCGGTTAATTGAATTGAGAGAATTAAACAGGAAATGTGGATTCATCTGCGCACGAAGGGCATGCATCTCCAGTTGCGAGGTCCGATGTTGCAGATCAGAAAGCTTTTTCTCCCGGTCGGCACGTTCCACCTGAATGCGGAATTTTTCCTGGATTCTCCATCTCATCACCAGGTATATAATTCCAATAGCAGTCAGCAATGCTGCGGCTCTGAACCACCAGCTGTTCCACCATGCGGGCACTACTTCGATTTCGACAGCGCGTTCAGCCCACTTTCCGTATGCATTTACGGCTCTCACACGAAATCTATACTTACCGGGCGGAACATTGAAGTAAATTGCTCTCCTGTCAAAGTCAGCGGTATTCCACGTTTTGTCATAGTTCTCAAGCATATAAAAGTGGCGGTTCGCCTTGGGATCAACAAAATCGATTGCTGCAAAATCAAAAGAAAATACGTTTTGATTGTAGTTCAGTTTTATATGGTCTGCATTGACTACTGAAGTTTTTAATGACGCCTCTTTATTAGAGAGAACATCCTTGTTTGAAATGCGAAAATTGGATAAAGTTATAATAGGTGGCATACATTCTTTATCGAACTCTTCTGGAGCAAAGCTGTAATACCCCGGTATAGCGGTAAAATATAAATCACCTGACTTTGATTTGTAGCTTACTCCATACGGCATTTCAAACTTGATTCCGAAATGGTTGTCGTATGTAGATACCACATCCCTTTGCTGGTTGATTTTTATGATAGCGTTTGTGGTATTTAACCACAGGTTGCCACTATTGTCTTCTATTATTGATTTGATATCAACAAGCTGATTCAATCCAACCGCATCTGTATAGCGGATAAATCTGTCATTATTCGAATCATAATAAAACAATCCTTCAAATCCCGCGGCCCATATTCTGTCCTGACTATCTTCGAATATGCGTGTGATGCTGGTTCCTTTAAGATACGTTTGAAATTTTCCGTCGTGGATGTTTAACAAATGCAAACCTCCGCCGTTAAAAGAACCTACCCAGTGCTTATCTTGCTTATCCTGTATGATTGAACTTACAATATTGACTCCCGTTTCCGTTGAGTCTTCCGGATAAAATATGTAATGCCTGAAAGTATTTTTTTTGCGATCAAGTAAATTTAGCCCTCTGAATGTGCCAAACCACATGTTCTTGTTTTTGTCTTCATAAGCATACACAACGTGGTTGCTGCTCAGGCTTTGTTCGTTGCCGGGTTGATGCACGTGATGAATAAATTTTTTTTCGCTTTTAACATATTGCTCAACTCCCGACCCCAACGTGCCTGTCCAGATGTTTCCGTAAGAATCTCCAGTTATGTTGAAAATGGAATCAGTAGCAAGCGATTTTGGATCTTCAGGATCATGTATAAATCGCTTTATTAATTTTTTGCTCGCATCAAGGTGAATCATGCCTCCCTGCCCGGATGATAACCAGAAAGTGCCATCTTCGTCTTCATAAAATCCATTGATTTCACCAGCATTCATTGAAAAAAATGGAATTTTTAGCTTGAGCGGGTTAACACGAAAAAGAGTGCCCATGAAGGAACTGATCCACATCACTCCTTCAGCCGAAGAATATGCAGACCAGGCATCTCTCTGGAAGTAATCTTCCTCAGTTTCACCCTGGAGTCCAAAACGTGTAGTAATTTTTGAAACCGGATCATAGTACGACAGTCCATTGTCGGTAGTGCCAATCCATATACCATGTTTTTTATCTTCCGTAATAAAAGTGATCATTGTGAATGGGTCACCCCTTAGTGCAGGTCTGCTTAATTTTTCAGGATTTTTCGGATCATAATTATGTCTTATAAATTTCCCAGTCCTTCTGTCCATCGTATGCAGTCCGTCGCCTGCTGTACCTACCCAGAATGTTCGATCGCTGCTCTCATAAATAACGCGCACCTTGTTGTTTATAAGACTAGTCGAATCTGTCGGATCATGAGCATAACGTGTAAACTTTCCGTTTATATCGTCCATCCGGTTCAATCCGCCTATCGACGGATTGTCTTTGTCCGCGCCATAAATACTGCCTGTTCCCACCCATATTGTTCCCTCACGGTCCTGGTAAATCGAAAAAACTGAGTTGGCAGAAAGACTGCGTGGATCATCTTTTGATGAGCGGTAATGATAAAACTTTCCGGTCCGGGGATCCAGGCGATCGAGACCATTTCCCGTTCCAATCCAGATGTTTCCATCCTCATCAGTGAGAACAGCAGAGATCCAGTCGGCATTGATGGAGTTACTGTCGGTATTGGAGTGACGATATTGGGTAAATCGCACCTGTGTTGGATCGAATTTAAACAGCCCGGCACCCAGCGACCCCAGCCAGATGTTTCCATCTTTATCTATGCTTATTGCTTCGAGCGCATCTGAAGGCAGGGAACGTGGATCGAGCTGATCATTTCTATAGTTGATCATTTCATATCCATCATAGCGGTAGAGGCCTTTTTTTGAAGAGAACCACATGTATCCGGATTTATCCTGTGTTATGCCGGTGATGTGCTGGAACAAGTTGCCATCAGGAGGAGACACTTTGATAAACGCAAATTTCGCCGTTTCATCCTGGGCGCCTGCTATTAGAAATGACGACAGAAATAAAAAGAAAAAGATCAGCTTTTTCAGAATGGATGATTTTTTACTAATCTAGTTCAAATTGCATAAATGTGTCTTTTCAGCGGGTGAATCGCCTTTTTACCGGGTAATTAGCCGGTGTGGGCGGGTAAACGTACCTTTAATATACGAACACAAGTGCGGTGAGGAAGTTGCTGCTGATCATATCATTTCTCGCATTCGCTTTTATCTCTGAAGCGCAGCGGGAAAACTGCATACTTAAAACTCCACAGATAACCATACATTTTGGCGCCGGCGGCGAAGTAAGTGAATCCAATAATATGGTGCCGGCGAGATATACAAGAGTAAGTCATTATTGCCCTTCCGATGGTTATTACACATTCACGCCGTACACAAGCAGATGCTTCAGGGACGACTGGCACACATTGACAGAAGATCACACGCCAGGTGATGTGAATGGAAATATGCTGTTGATCAATTCGTCACCCTCCGGAGGTGCTTTTTTTAAAACAACGGTCAGTGGTTTAAAGCCGGCAACCCAATATGAATTTTCAACATGGATGATAAATGTGTGCAGGATCACCGATAAGTGCCCCTTCCCGCTATTGCCCGATGTGACCATCCGGCTGCAAACATTATCAGGAAAAGTGATTTCGCAACTTGGTATTGGTGAGGTTGCGCGGGTGCAGTCTGTACGTTGGACGCAATATAATTTTATGTTCACAACGCCCGCATCAGAAGGTTCGCTTGAGATTTTAATGGTTAATCATAATCCAGGAGGTTGCGGGAATGATTTTGCTATGGATGACATTACTTTCAGGGAATGTGTTCCACCGCCACCTCCTCCTAAAAAGATCGTTCCGGTGCCGAAACCTTCTGCAAAAAAAGTTGTGACGCCTGTAAAAAAAACTGGGCCCGCGAAAGTAAAGAAGCCTGTGAGCCGGCCTACCGTAAAAAAAACTCAAAGCAAGCCTGCCATACAAGCGCCTGCAATACCGCCCATAAAGGATACCGTTTCTATTGCTCCACCTGCTGAAAGGAAGCGGCCGCCTTTGCCGCCGCCACCACGGGTGCTTACTTCCCGCGCAAATACATTAGTGAAAGCGATCGAAACAGAAGCTGGAAACATAAAAATAGAACTGTTTGATAACGCAGAGATCGACGGCGATACCGTTTCAATTTATCATAACAACAGATTGATCGT
>Ga0075421_100002974_pt1 | contig 20282 bp, 12 predicted proteins | sample SoiMetdeltSBSDD5_FD_75292 | JGI IMG/M metagenome (GOLD analysis project Ga0075421, IMG submission 75292) | Bulk soil microbial communities from a Populus tree surrounding site in Tennessee, USA - Soil MetaG P. deltoides SBSDD5 | ecosystem: Environmental > Terrestrial > Soil > Tree plantation... | reverse complement strand
TGCGCGGCCGTGAGTGCTGGATCGCCGGGAGACGAGATGGCCCCGCCGGTTGCGGGCGCGGCGGACGGCGGCCGGGTTGTCCCGGAGTCGTGGCGTTCGCTCGGCGTGCCGGGGAACGCCGCGATGGTGCTGACAGTGATCGCGATCGCGCTCCACCTCATCCACTGGCAGAAGGGTGGAGCGCTCTGGCGCGACGAGGCTGGGCCGGTTCGGGTGGCAACCCTCGAGAGCTGGGGCGAGACGTTCCAGCGCTTTCCGCACGAGGCCTTCCCGCTGCTCTTCGCGGGGATCGTGCGCGGCTTCGTCGCCGTCGCCGGGGACGCCGACCTCGCCTTGCGCGCCCTCGGCGCTGCCATCGGGTGCGCCCTGCTCGGCGCGCTCTGGCTCAACGCCCGGCTGGCGCGAGTCTCTGCGCCGGTGGTCTCGCTGGCGCTGCTCGCCTTCCACCCCGTGCTCGTCGTCTTCGGCGACTCGCTGCGCGGCTATGGCCTCGGCGCTACGTTCATCGTCCTGGCGGGCGCCGCCTACCAGCGCTACCTCGAGCGCCCCGGACCTCGCTCGCTCGCCGTCTGCTGTCTCGCTGCCACGGCGAGCGTGCAGGTGGTGCTGCACGATGCCGCCCTGGTGTTCGGCCTGGCGACGGCGGCGGCGCTGACGGCGGCGCTCGACCGGCGGCTCCGCATCGCGGCCGGCGCCCTCGGCTCGGGGCTGGTCGCCGCACTTTCGCTCGTGCCGTACGCCGGGCCCCTGCGCGGCGCTCGCGCCTGGAGCGTCGTCATCGAGGCTCGCGAGCTCGGCGCGCGCGAGATCCTCGGCGCCGCCGTCTCGACCCTTGCCGCGCCGTCGCCGGCGATGCCAGTCGCCTGGCTCGTCGCGACCGCGCTCGCCGCCGCCGTCGCGTGGCCGCTCGGCCGCGCCTCGGTGGCGGCGGCGGCGGGCCCGCGCCGCGACGCCGTCCGCTTCCGCCTGCTCGCCCTCGGGCTCTGCGGCGCCGCGCAATACGGCTTCTTCCTCGCCGTCCGCTACGTGCCGAGCCCGTGGTACTTCCTCCCCCTCATGGCACTCTGGGCGGCCTCGCTCGACGTGCTGCTCGACGTGCCGCGCCGATCCCGCGTCGCGGCCCTCGCGATCGCCGTGGGGGCCGTGCTGCTGGCCGTCGCGCAGTTGCCGCCGACGCTCGGCCTCGCGCGGGCGAAGATGACCAACGTCGACGAGCTGGCGCGCCGCCTCGCGGAGCGCGCCGGCCCGGGTGACCTCGTCGTCGTCAACCCGTGGTACCTCGGAGTCAGCTTCCACCGCTACTACAGCGGGACCGCTCCCTGGACGACGTTGCCCCGGCTCGGCGACACGCGCTTCCACCGCAACGACCAGCTCAAGGAGCGGATGGCCGCCGCGGCGCCGATCGACGACGTGCTGGCAGCGGTCGACGCCACCTTCGCCGCCGGCCACCGGGTGTGGCTGGTGGGCAACTTCGATCCGCCACCTCGGCGGCAGCAGCCGCCCCGCTTCGCGCCGGCACCCGATGGAGGAGTCGGCTGGGCCAACGGGCCGTATTGCGTCTCCTGGTCGCAACAGCTGGCGGCGCACCTGCTCGCGCGCTCCGGGCAGGGGCGCGTCGTCCTCGCCCCCGCGGGGGCGATCAATCCCTTCGAGGCGTTGAGCCTGCGTGTCTTCCGCGGGCGAGCGGCGGCACGCCGCGCGCCCGACAACCGCCGCTAGGCGGGCACCAGCTCGCCGGTGCCGCGGCCGACGCCGATGTAGGTGAAGCCCCGCTCCCGCATCCTCGCCGGGTCGTAGAGGTTTCGCAGGTCGACGACGAGCGGCCTGGCGAGCAGCTCGCGGAGCCGATTGAGGTCGAGGAGGCGGAACTCGTTCCATTCGGTGGCGAGGACCAGGGCCTCGGCGCCCCTGGCGGCGTCGTAGGCGTCGTCGCAGTAGGTGACGCCCTCCGGCAGGAGCTGGCGCGCGTTGGCCATCGAAGCCGGGTCGAACGTGCGCACCTTGACGCCGTGCTCGAGCAGGCCGCGCACGACGGTGATCGCCGGCGATTCGCGGATGTCGTCGGTGCCCCCCTTGAAGGCAAGCCCGAGCACCGCCACCGTGCGGCCCCGCGGGTCGCCCTCGAGCGCGGCGATCACCTTGTCGACGGCGCGCCGCTGCATGCGGGCGTTGACGGCCACCACCGACTCGACGATCTCGAAGCGCATGCCGGCGCCGCGGGCGATCTCGACCAGCGCCTCGGTGTCCTTGGGGAAGCAGGAGCCGCCGTAGCCGGGGCCCGGATGCAGGAACTGCGGCCCGATGCGGTCGTCGAGGCCCATGCCGCGGGCGACCTGGATGACGTCGGCGCCGAGAAGCTCGCAGAGGGCGGCGACCTCGTTGATGAACGTGATCTTCGTCGCCAGGAAGGCGTTGGAGGCGTATTTGATGAGCTCCGAGGTCTCGACGTTGGTGATCACCAGCGGCACCTCGAGCGTCTCGAGCGGCGAGTAGACCTCCTTCATGATCGCCACCGCTTTCGCCTCGCGGGCGCCGATGACGACGCGGTCGGGGCTCATGAAGTCCTCGATCGCCGACCCCTCGCGCAGGAACTCGGGGTTGCTGACCACCGAAAACGGGACGCGGCCCGCGGTGCGCTCGTGGAGGATCTTCTCGATCAGGGCGCCGGTGCCGACCGGCACGGTCGACTTGGTGACGACGACCTTGTACCCCTTCATGTGGTCGGCGATCGCCTCGGCGACCTGGACGACGTAGGAGAGGTCGGCCGAGCCGTCTTCCTTCGGCGGAGTGCCGACGGCGATGAACACCGCCAGCGCCTGGTGCACGGCGCTCGGCAGGTCGGTCGTGAAGTGCAGCCGGCCCGCCTCGAGGTTGCGGGCGACGAGCGCGTCGAGGCCCGGCTCGTAGATCGGCATCTCCCCGCGCTGCAGCATCTCGATCTTCGAGACGACCTTGTCGACGCAGGTCACCTCCATGCCGAAGTCGGCCAGGCAGGCCCCGGTGACCAGACCGACGTAGCCGGTGCCGACGACACAGATTTTCATCGCGGAGGATCCCTTGGTGACCGAAGACGGGCGGGGGCAGGCCCCGCCCCTACATCGGAGCGCGAGGCGCTTTCCGGTTCGGGTGTAGGGGCGGGGCCTGTCCCCGCCCGCTGTGGAATGTCGGTGCTCGCATGTCGAACGCGCTCCTACGCGGCTCTGACGCGCACCGTGCGACCGACGTAGTCGAGCATCTGCCGGAGCTGGTCGTAGTCGGTGTGGCGCATGCGCATCCAGGCATTCGCCATGTAACCCGCCTCGACCGGCTGCGTCGGGCTGCCCGCGGGGGGGAAGTGGCCGTCGAGGATGTGCTCGCCGAGCTCGCGCTGCACCTTCTCCAGGCCCTCGTAGCCGACGATGCGTCCGTCGCGGTCGGGGCGGAGGTTGATCATGCCGGCGGCGTAGCGGCGGCTCGGCCGCTGCGACGGCTCGCCGCGCACGATCAGGTTGCCCCACTCGCGGTAGATGTCGAAGTCGTTGGCGGCGGCGTAGAGGTCCCACACGCCGACGCCCGGGGGGCGGCAGCCGATCTCGGAGAACTTGAGCCCCTTGGGCCCGTAGAACCACTCCATGTGCGTCGCCGAGGTGCCGATGCCGAGTGCCTGCAGCACCTTCTCGCCGAGGTCGCCGAGGTCGGAGTAGCCCGGCGAATCGACGCGGTTGGTCGTCACCAGGTAAGGCGAGATCCAGCGCGTGCGCATCGCCTCGAGCACGTTGGGGTAGTAGTGCGAGATGAAGTGGTGGGCGACGCGCCCGCCCACCGCCAGGGTGTCGTAGAAACCCTCGTGCCCCTCGATGAACTCCTCGATGGCGACCGCGTGGCCGCTCTCGAGGCCGCTCTCGCGAATCACCGACGCGAGCTGCCCTTCGTCGGCGACGCGCCAGGTGCCGGCCGCGCCGGCGGCGCTGCGCGGCTTGACGATGAGCGGGAAGCCGACGCGGCGGGCGAACGCCCAGGCTTCGTCGGGAGTGTCGGCCCCCGTCGACTGCGCGGTGGGAATGCCCGCCTCGCGCAGGGCGTCCTTCATCGCCGGCTTGTCGCGGCAGAGCCACGCGGTCTTCACCGACGTGCCGGGGATGGAGCAGGCCTCGCGCACCTTGGCGGCGGTCATGATGTGCGCCTCGACGGTGGCCTCGAGGCGGTCGACCCAGCCACGTTGCTGCACTCGGCGCACGGCGTCGTAGAGGCGCCCCTCGTCACAGACGTTGGGGATCTGCTCGTACCCCGAGAGCCACCGGTGCAGGTCCGGCCCGAGGGCCTCGACGGGCACCTCGCCGATGCCCGTCACGCGCGCTCCCGCCTCCACCAGCCCCCGCACGAACTGGCGCTGGTTGTTGGGGAAGCGAGGCTCTACGAAGATGACGTGCATGGATCGAGGTCGGCCGCTCGAGACGGAGGCCGATGGTACCAGAACGGGCGCCGCTGTCTGGCGAGCGGCTGCCGTGTGGAGGTAGCGGCCGGGCGGTCAGTCCCGGAGCGTGAGCTGTCCGGCTCCGACGTGGGCGTGAACTCGGTACGAGCCGGTGCCCTTGCGGGTGAACGAGCGGAAGAGGCCGCCCGTGTCCACGCCGAAGCCGCGTGCCGTGAGCCCGCCGCTCGTCACCGAGCCGTCGACGTGGCCGTATTGGGAGGCGTCGCCGACGTCGAGCGAAACGTCGCCGGCGCGGAGCTCGACGTCTTTGTCGCCGACCACGTCCTCGACCACCAGCTCGCCGAACGGCATCCGCACCACCAGGTCCGTCGACCGCGGGATCTCGACGACGATCGTGATCCGCTTGCGCGGGCCGCCCTGGATGCGCAGCTTGGCGACCTCGGGGCTGGTGCGGGCGAGGCTCACCCGCACCTCGTCGGCGCGATCCGCGTTGTACCCCTCGTAGCGGACGACGAGCTGGTCTTCGGCGCCGCCGACGACGCGGACGTCGCCCGAGCGGATGCTGAGGTGCAGCTCGCCGCCGGACGGGAACGGCGCCGCGAAGTCGCCGCGCGCGCTCTCTTCCGCCCCGGCAGCCACCCCGGGCAGAGCGGCCACCAGGGTCGCGAGCAGCGTGATCCGGACCAGTGTCGTCGAGCGCATCGGCGCCTCCTTCCGTCAAAGCGGGTTGTCTTCGCCCTGACTACGGGGAGCGGGAGGGTCGGGTTTCAGGACGGTGGCCGCGCCGCATGACGTAAGCTTGCGCGTCCCGCAAGGAGGTCGCGCCGCTCGTGCCTCGTTCGGTTCTCACGATGGATCTCCCTCCAGATCGCTCCGATGCGTTCGATCCGGCACCTGGCCTTCGGGTGGGAGGCCGCTCGTCCGCCGTCACCCTTCTCGGGCCGCAGCGGCTGACGCCGACGCTCGTCAAGGCGGTGCGTGCGGTCGGCGTCGAGGGGGACGTCGCCGTCGTCACCGCCGGCTGGCAGGAACGCGAGGAGGAGGTCGACGAGCTGCGCGACCACCTCGGCGGCCGCGTCGTCAACCTCCGCCTCTACACGCGCGCCGAGGAGGTCTTCCGCCGCGACCGCGGTCTCGCTCGCGCGCTGCGCGCGCGACAGGACCGCCTGCAGCGCATGCAGGAGCTCTACCGCATCCGTCTCGCGCACGCCATGGACGCGGCGCGCGAGCTGCTCATCCGCGGCGGCGACCCCGAGGTGCTCGAGCCCGAGCGCGAGGCGGCGGTCGCCGCGATCCGTGAGCTCGACCACGTGCACCTCGCGCGCGTGCGGGCCGTGCACCAGGAGTTCGACGCGACGTTCCAGCCGTTCGGGCGGCCGTTGCTCGCGCGCCAGCGCAAGGAGCTCGCCGCACTTCTCGACGGGTGCGCCGCGTTCGCCGTCGCCGGCGGCCACGTGGCGCTGCTGCTCAACCGCCTGCGTCTCTTCGGGCTCGCCGAGCTCGTCGCCGGCAAACCGGTCTTCGCCTGGTCGGGGGGCGCCATGGTGGCCGGCGAGCGGCTCGTGCTCTTCCACGACGACCCGCCGCAGGGGCCCGGCAACGCCGAGGTGCTGGAGTCGGGGCTCGGCCTCTTCACCGGCCTCTTGCCGCTGCCGCACGGGCGCCGCCGGCTCAAGCTCGACGACCGGCTGCGGGTGTCGCTCTTCGCGCGCCGCTTCGGCGACCTCGCCTGCGTGGCCATGGACGACGGCGCCATCCTGCGCCGACAGGACGGGCGGTGGCTTCCGGTGGGCGGCGACGGGTCGCGACGGCTCCTCCCCGACGGCGGCGTCGAGGAGCTCACCGCCTGATGGCGCTCGCCATCCGCGAGCTGCTGCGCGAGCCGCCCCCCTCCGCCGAGGCGATCGCGCGCTTCATCGCCGCGAACCGCTTCCCGCTCGTCGAGGGGAGCTCGACCACCTTCGTCTTCCACGGCAAGGCGGACAAGGTGAAGCTGCGCCACTTCATCTACGGGCTGCCGTCGACGCGGCCGATGAAACACGTCGAGGGCACCGACCTCTGGTACGTCACCGAAGAGCTGCCGCCCGGCTCGCGCATCGAATACAAGCTCGAGCTCTTCCACGGCAACGAGCGTCACTGGGTGCTCGACCCGCTCAACCCGCACACCGCCCGCGACCCGTTCGGCGCCAACTCGGTCTGCCAGGCCGCCGGCTACGAGACCCCCGAGTGGGCGCTCGAGGACGCCGATGCGCGCCCGGGCTCTTTCGAGTCGGTGCAGGTGCCGACGCGCGCCTTCGGCGGCCAGCGCGAGGTGGTGCTCTACCTGCCGGCGCGCATGCGGCCGACGCGGCAGCTCGCCCTCGTCATCGCGCACGACGGCATCGACTACCTGCGCTACGCGAGCCTCAAGGCGGTGCTCGACAACCTGGTGCACCGGCTCGAGGTGCCGCAGCTCCTCGTCGCCCTCACCCAGTCGCCCGACCGGCTGCGCGAATACGCCGGCGACAAGAAACACGCGCGCTTCCTGACCGAGGACCTCGTGCCCTGGCTCGAGAAGCGCTTCCCGCTGCAGCAGAACCCGTCCGGCCGCTGCCTGCTCGGGGCCAGCTTCGGCGCCGTCGCCTCGCTGTCGACCGCCTGGTATTACCCCGGGTTCTACGGGCGCCTGCTCCTGCAGTCGGGGTCCTTCGCCTTCACCGACATCGGCGAGAGCGAGCGCGGTCCGGCCTTCAAGCCGGTGGTCGAGTTCGTCAACGCCTTCCGCGCCGCGCCGGGCAAGCCGGTGGAGAAGATCTTCGTCTCCTGCGGCGTCTACGAGTCGCTCATCTACGAGAACCGCTCGCTGGTGCCGCTGCTGCAGCGCACCGGCATGGACGTGCGCTTCGTCGAGGCCCGCGACGGCCACAACTGGGAGAACTGGCGCGACCGCCTGCGCGAGGGGCTGTCCTGGCTCTTCCCCGGGCCGCTCTGGATGGTCTACGAGTAGGGGATCTCCGACGGCCACGAGACCGCGGCTCGCCCTTCCGCTGGCGCTCGCCGGCCTCCTCGCCGGAGCGGCGGCCGCGAGCTCGGTACCCGCCGACGCCGCTCGCGCCGCGTTCCGCAAGCTCGACATCCCCGAGCAGGTGCCGGCGCATGTCGCGACCGCGCTCGCCACGGACCGCGACGGATTCCTCTGGATCGGAACGCAGCGCGGTCTGGCGCGCTGGGACGGCTACACCTTCCGCGTGTTTCGTGCCGACCCCGACGACGTGCGGGCGCTGCCCGGCAGCTACGTGCGAAGCCTCCTCGCGGCGCGCGACGGCCGGCTCTGGGTGGGCACCTTTGCCAGCGGCCTCGCGGTCTACGACCCGTCCACCGAAACCTTCGCGCGCTTCGCGCACGACGGCGCCGACGCCGCGAGCCTCTCCCACGACCGCATCGAAGGCCTCGCCGAGGATGTGAGCGGGCGCATCTGGGTGGCCACCTACGGCGGCCTCGACCGGCTCGAGCCGGCGACCGGTCGCATCGAGCACTTCCGCCATCGTGCCGCGGATCCGTCGAGCCTGGCCGACGATCGGGTGCGCAGCCTGCTCGTCGACCGTCGCGGCACGCTCTGGGTCGGCAGCCGCGACGGCCTGCAGCGGTGGCGTGGAGACGGCAAGGGATTCGAGCGGATCGCGTCGACCGCGGGCGACGCGGGCTCGCTCGCCGGGCAGTTCGTGTCACGCCTCTTCGAGGACCATCGCGGGCGCATCTGGATCGGCACCAACGACGACGGCGCCGCGGTCTGCGAGCCGGCGACGGGCCGCCTCCATCGCTTCCTGCCGCGCCCGCGCGACCCCGACGGCCTGTCCCACTTCTGGGTCTACGGCATCGCCGAGGTGGTGCCCGGCGAGATCTGGATCGCGACCTTCGGCGGCGGCGTCGACGTCGTCGACGGCGAGTCGCTGGCGATCGTGGCGCGGCTTCGCCACGATCCGTCCCTGCCGAGCACCATCGGCAGCGACCGCGTGGGTGCCCTGCTCCGCGACGGGTCAGGGCAGGTCTGGGTGGCGACCTGGGGCCAGGGGATCACGCGACACCACCCGGCCACGCGCGCCTTCGTCACCGTCCGGTTCGCGCCGAACGACTCGCTGGGGCTCACGCACCCGGCCGCGGTCCGCCCGCTGGCGCGGCGCGACGGCACGATCTGGGTGGGCACCAATGGCAACGGCATCGACGTCTTCGACGCCGCGCTGCGACGCGTCGACGGCTTCCGGCCCGACGCCGCGGACCCGGGTGCGCTCTCCGACGGCGCGGTCACCAGCCTCGTCGAGGGCCCCGACGGCTCCGCGTGGGTGGCGACGCTCGACGGCGATCTCCACCGCCTGCGCCCGGGTTCTCGGCGGTTCGAGCGGCTCACGCCGCGCGACGGACTCGCCGGCGGCCCGATCCGCGCCCTCACCTTCGGTCCCGACGGCGGCCTCTGGGCCGGGGCCGCCGAAGGGCTCACGCGCATCGATCCGCCGACGATGCGCGCCGAGCGCGTGGTCCGCCGCCGGCGCTCCGACGGCGCGTCCCTGCCTCCCGCCGCGGTCGAGGCGGTGGCGTTCCTGGCCGACGGCACGATGTGGCTGGGGACCGACAGCGGCCTCGAGGTCGTCGAGCCGCGATCGGGCGCTGCGGTTCGCGTCGTCCGCAAGGCCGGCGCGCCCGACCAGCTGCCGAGCAACTGGGTCCCCGATCTCATGGTGGCTCGCGATGGCCGGCTCTGGGTGGGGACGCAGGGTGGCGCCTGCGTCGTCGAGGGGTGGAACGGCGTCGAGCTGCGCTGCGTGGCGGTCTCGGAGCGCATCCACCGCGCGACCGGCCCCGCGGAGTCGCTCATCGAGGACGACGCGGGCCGCGTGTGGATCGGCCCCACGCTGCGGGTCGACCCGGCCACCTGGCGCGCCGAGGAGCTCGGGGCAGCCGACGGCTGCGACCTGCGCACCTTCTTCATCGCCAGCCGCGCCCGCACGCGGGACGGCAGCCTCCTCTTCGGTTCGCCCGAGGGTTTGCTCGTCGTGCGGCCGGATCGGCTCGTGCCCTGGAACTTCGCACCCCCCGTGGTCGCGACGGGGCTGCGCGTCGACGGCATCGACCGCCCGGGCCGGACGCTCGGCCCGCTCCGGCTCTCGCCGCCGCGGCGCAGTGTGGAGCTCGACTTCGCCGCGCTCGACCTCTCGGATCCCGCCCGCGTCGCCTATCGCTATCGTCTCGAGGGCTTCGACGGCGCCTGGCGGACGGCCGATGCGTCGCACCGCTCGCTCGCGTACACCAACCTGCGGCCGGGACGGTACACCCTGCACGTGCGGGCGACCAATCGCGCCGGTGTCTGGAGCCCGTTCGAGCTCCGGTTGCCGGTGGTCGCCGTGCCGGCGTTCTGGGAGACACGGTGGTTCGCGGTCGCCGTGGGCGTGGCGCTGGTGCTCCTCGCCTATGGCGCCTTCCGGCTGCGCGTGCGGCGGCTCGAGGCTCGGGCCCTCGAGCTCGAGACCCAGGTGGCCGATCGCACGCGGGCGCTGGCGGCGAAAAACGAGGAGCTCGCCGCCGCCTACGTGCGGATCGAGGAGGCCAGCCTCACCGACCCGCTCACCGGCCTTCGCAACCGCCGTTTCGTCGAGCAGGCGATCGAGGGCGACCTCGAGGTGGCTCTGCGGCGGCACCGTGAGGGCGAAGGCGGCGGCGGGCAGGGCGACCTCGTCGTGCTGCTGCTCGACCTCGATCACTTCAAGCGGGTCAACGACACCTACGGCCACGCCGCGGGCGACGCGGTGCTCGTGCAGATGGCGGCGGTGCTGCGCGGCGTCTTCCGTGCCGCCGACATCGTGGCGCGCTGGGGCGGCGAGGAGTTCCTCGTCGTGGCCCGCTTCGTCGACCGTGCGCGCGGCGCCGAGCTGGCGGAGAAGGTGCGCGCCGAGGTCGCCGCGCACGCCTTCACGCTTCCCGACGGCACGTCCCTGCGCAAGACCTGCTCCGTCGGTTTCGCCGTGTATCCCTTCGCCGTCCGCGACCCGGTGCCGGTCGGGTGGGAGCGCGTCGTGCACGCGGCGGACCTCGCCCTCTACGTCGCCAAGCGCCGCGGGCGCGACTGCTGGGTCGGCGTCGCGCCGGCCGGCGGCCGGGATGGCGACCGCGCGCTGGCGAGTCTCGAGGTGGACGCCGAGGGGGCCGTGTCCGAAGGGTCGGTGGTCCTCTCGAGCTCGCGCGGCGGCGCGACGGACGCTGGCTGACCGGCCTCGAAGGTCCCTCAGGCGGGAGCCGCGGCGACGAGATCGCGGAGCCGGTCCGGGTCGATCGGCTTGACCAGGTGGACGTCGAAGCCCGACTCTCGCGCGCGCCGCCGGTCGTCGTCCTGGCCGTAGCCGGTCATGGCGGCGAGCAGGCGCACGGGCGAGTCGGGGAGCTCCCGCAGCTCGCGGGCGACGTCGTAGCCGCTCTTGCCCGGCAGTCCGATGTCGAGCAGCACCACCTCCGGTCGCAGCTCGCGCACGGCGGCGACCACGGACAGACCGTCGTAGACGGCGTGCGCCTCGTGGCCCCAGGTGGCGAGCAGTGCGATCGTCGACTTCGCCGCGTCCACGTTGTCGTCGACGACGAGCACGCGCCTGCGCTTGTCGTGCCCCTGCGACGTGGCGGCGCCGCGCGCGGGGCGGACGCCTCCGGCGTCTTTCGGCAGCGGCAGGGAGATCACGAACTCGCTGCCCTTGCCGAGGCCGGCGCTCTCGCCGCGCACCGTACCGCCGTGCATCTCCACCAGGCGCTTGACCAGGGTGAGCCCGATACCCAGCCCGCCCTGGGAGCGCTCCAGCGAGCGGCTCCCCTGGACGAAGAAGTCGAAGATACGGGGCAGCAGCTCGGGAGCGATGCCGACACCGTTGTCTCGCACGCGCACCTCGACGCGGTCGCCGACCACCTTGGCGACGAGGGCGATCTGCCCGGCCTGCTCGGTGAACTTGGCGGCGTTGACGAGGAGGTTGGAGAGGACCTGCGAGAGCCGGATGAGGTCGCCGTCGAGCTGCACGGGCTCGGCGGGGAGCGCAAGGGAGAGCTCGTGGCCGCGGGCGTCGATCGCCGGCTGCGCCGTCTCGATGGCGCGGCCGACGACCTCGGCGAGCTCGATCCGCTTGCGGTGGAGCTCGATCTTCCCCTTGATGATCCGCGACACGTCGAGCAGGTCGTCGACGAGGCGCACGAGGTGCTCGACCTGTCGCTGGATGGTTGCCTGGGCGTGACGGCGCGTGGTCTCGCCTGCGCCGGGCAGCTCGAGGATGGCGAGTGCGTTGCGGATCGGCGCCAGCGGGTTGCGCAGCTCGTGACCGAGCATGGCGAGGAACTCGTTCTTGTGGCGGTCGCTGGAATCGAGGTCGGCGACACGCCTGCGGAGCTCGTCGGCCAGCCTGTCGCGCTCCTCGTGCTGGCGGCGCCGCTCGTCGATCTCGGCGCGCAGGGCCTCGTTGGCCGCGTCGAGCTCCGCGGTGCGGTCGAGCACCCGCTGCTCGAGCTCGGCCTGCGCGGCGAGGAGCCCCTCCTCGGCCTTCTTGCGTTCGGTCAGGTCGCGGGTGATCTTGGTGAATCCCTGCAGCTCGCCGCTCGAGTCTCGGAGGGGAGTGATGATGACGTTCGCCCAGAAGCGCGTACCGTCCTTGCGCAGGCGCCACCCTTCGTCCTCGAAGCGGCCGTCGATCTGGGCGCGCTCGAGCTCCTGCTGGGGCCAGCCGCGGGCGATGGCGTCTTCGGGATAGAACGTCGAGAAGTGCCGGCCGATGATCTCGCCGGCCAGCCAGCCCTTGATGCGCTCGGCGCCGAGGTTCCAGGTCGCCACGGTCCCATCCCGGTCGAGGGCGAAGATGGCGTAGTCGCGCACGCCCTCGACGAGGGCCCGGAAGCGTTCCTCGCTGTCGCGCAGGGCCTGGTCGGAACGCGGGCGGCCCGCTCCCGGGGGGTGCAGAGCGGGTGTTTCGTGGGCTTCGGTCATCGTTTTGGGTGCACGCTACCCTGATCGGCGCGCCGATGAAAGCAACGGTCGTGCCCGCCGTCCACGACCCTGACGCACGGCGCCGTCGCGGCCCGCCGGAGGGCTCTGACGCGGGTCGCAGCAGCGAAGTAGACTCCTCGTCCACCCACGGAGGAGCCCCGGAATGCCTACTCCCGCCACCCGCTGGATCGGCCTCTCCCTTGGCGCCGACCTTTGCTGGCCGCTCTGTTTCGAGCACCTGCTGCGGCGCCTCGACCTCGCCATCCCCTGGCAGGGCGAGGAGGTGCGGGTGGCCGTCGAGCGGGTGACGATCGAACCTTTCGACCTGCAGCAGCGCACGAAATACACGGTGGTGCTCGACCGCCTGACGCACTGGTACTACACGAGCCGCGAGTGGATCAAGAAGGCGGTGATCCTCGACGACGTCTACGTGCTCAACAACCCATGGGCGGTGCAGGCCATGGAGAAGCACAGCACCTACGTCGCGATGATGCGGCTGGGGATGCCGATTCCCAAGACGTGGATGGTGCCGCCGAAGGAGTACGAGCAGAGCAACCCCGACCTCGAGCCGACGCTCCGCCGCTACGCGAAGCTCTTCGATCTCGGCAAGGTGGGCGAGCAGGTTGGCTACCCGCTCTTCATGAAGCCCTACGACGGCGGCGCCTGGCGCGGAGTCTCCAAGATCGACGACGAGACGAAGCTTCGCGAGGCCTACGAGGAGAGCGGCAAGAGCGTCATGCACCTGCAGGCGGCGGTGGTGCCGTTCGACCTCTTCGTGCGCGCCATCGGCATGGGCCCGCAGGTGAGGGTCGTCAAATACGACCCGGCGGCGCCGCTGCACGACCGCTATCGCATGGACGCACCGCCGATCGACGACGCGGAGCGCTCCGTGCTCGAGGACACCTGCCTCACCATCAACAGCTTCTTCGGCTGGGACTTCAACTCCTGCGAGAGCCTGCGCAAGGACGGCACGTTCCACCCCATCGACTTCGCCAACGCCTGCCCCGACAGCCAGGTCACCTCGCTGCACTTCCACTTCCCATGGCTGGTGCTCGCCAAGCTCCGCTGGGCGGTCTACTGCGCGGTGACGCGGCGGCGGATGCGACCGACGCTCGACTGGGGGCCGTTCTACGAGGTGGCTCGGCACGACCTGCCCTACCGCGAGAAGCTCGCGCGCTACGCAGGCATCGCCCGAGAGCGCCTCGAGGCGGATCGCTTCGCCGACTTCTGCGCCGAGCACCTCGGCCACCTCGACGCGGTGGCGGACGATTTCTTCGGCTCACCCGAGTGCCGCGAGGCGGTACGGCTCAAGGTCGAGGCGCTCTACCCGGCGCACGAGGTCGAGCCCTTCACCGACCTCTTCTTCGGGCGCATCCAGAAGTGGCGCGCCGAGCAGGCGGCGACGCGGCAGGCCGCGCCGCTGCCGGGATAGAGCCGGCTACTGTTCGCAGTCTCCGGCGTAGGGTGCGCACCCCGCACCATCCGGCTCCGGCTTGCTTCTCGCGGGAAGAGAAGACGGTGCGCGGTGCGCACCCTACCGGAACGCGAGCTTCGCGCGGGCGGCGGCGCGCCGCTCCTCGTGGTGCTCCTCCTCGAAGCGGCGCGCCAGCGCGTCGCTGACGACGAGCACCATCGGCATTGGCCGCCAGCGGTAGGGCTCACCGGTCCGTGCGTCGCGCACCTCGCCGGCCTCCACGCGGCGTGACACCTCGACGAGAGCCAGGCCGGCGAGCGCCTCGCGGACGGCGTCGAAGGTCGCCGCGTCGACGGGATCCCGGAAGCGCAGGTATTTGGTCGACTGCGAGGCGAGGTGGAAGTGGCTCGGGGTGTAGGTGATGCCGTCGAGGTGGAGGCGGTGGCAGACCTGCACCAGCAGGGCGATCACGTCGCGCAGCATGCCGAGGCCCGGGTGGCGCTGGCCCGGGAGGGCCGGGCGCTCGGGCGTGAAGGCGCCGCGCGGGTTCTGCAGAAGCAGCCATTCGATGGCGAGGAGCTCGAGCCCGGGGAACGACTGGCGGTCCCGTCGCATGCGGATCTCGGCCAGGAGCTCCTGCCGTTGCGGCTGGCCCCAGATGCGCGCCATGTGGCCGTCGGGACGCGAGAGGTCGAGCTCGAGCGTCGGGTGCTCGAAGCCGAGGTCGCGCAGGCGGTCGAAGATGCCCATGCTCTCGAGCACCAGCTCGACGCCGTGGGCGGTGTAGTAGCCGAGGAGCCGCGCGTCGAGCTCCTTGCCGGCGAGAGAGCCGAAGAGGTCCTCCTCGGTGAGCCCCCAGCTTCCCTCCGGCTCCACTCCGCTGAGCTCCGCGGGGGAGAGCAGGCGCGCGATGGCCCGGTAGCGCGCCATCAGCACCTCGTCGTCGGGCGGCGGCTCCACGTCGCGCTCGCCACCGAGCCAGGCGAGGAAGCGCGCCGTGTAGCGCCAGGCGTGATCGCCGTAACCGCCGGCGAGGAGGACGACGAGCGGCACGCCGCCCTGGCCGCGCGGCCCCCGTGCGAGCTCGACGACGAAGCGGTCGCGCGCCAGCATGCCGTCGGCGCTCACCTTCCAGTCGCCCAGCCGGTCGTCGGCGGCGGGGTCGCATCCGGCGAGATAGAAGACCAGCTCGGGCCGGTGCTCCGCGAGGACCGCCGGCAGGGTCTCGCGGAGCTTCGCGAGGTAGGGCTCGTCGCCGACGTCGCTGCCGAGCTCGATGGTGGTGGCGCCCACCGCCACCGGCTCGTCCCAGTTGCGGTTGTGGAGCGAGTAGGTGTGAACGGACGGGTCGGTGGCGAAGAGGGAGCGTGTGCCGTCCCCGTCGTGGAGGTCGAGGTCGACGACCAGCACCCGGCCGGCGAAGCCGCCGCGGCGCAGGGCGGCGATCGCCACGGCGACGTCGTTGAAGAGGCAGAACCCGCCGCCGCGGTCGCGACGCGCGTGGTGGAGGCCGCCGCCGAGGTTGACGGCGATGCCGCGTTCGGCGAGGGCGCGGCGGGCCGCCGCCAGCGTGCCGCCGGTCATCGCCCGCTGCACGGCGAGCACGCGCGCGCGCTGGCGGTCGTCGAGGGGGGCGCCGAAGGCGCGCTCGAAGGCCGCGTCTTCGCCCATGGACTCGAGGTGCTCGCGGTCGTGGACCCGCAGGAGGTCGCGCAGGCTGGCGGGGGCCGGCGCGGTCACCGCGCCCGGGCGCAGGAGCCCCTTCATGTCGAGCGCGGTGATCACCTTCTCGGCGCGCAGCGGATCGATCGACGAGTCGGGAAAGGCGAAGGTGTAGGCGTGGTCGTAGAAGAGCGGGGGAAGCCGCGAGCGCGGGGCAAGACCGAGGAGGTCGCGCCAGCGCCGGCGACGGGCCGGGGCCGGCACGCCGCCGGTCATCGCCCCTCTCCTGCCGTCGAGCGCAGTCGCGCCCACGTGGCTCCCCAGCCGCCCGCCTCGGCCGGCGCGTCGCCGAACGCCTCGACGCGCGGGTCGCGCTCGAGGATGCGGCGCACCGCGTTGCGCTGCACGCCGACGCCGCGGCCGTGGACGATGCGCACCTGCGCGAAGCCGCGCTCCACCGCGAGGTCGAGGTAGTCGCGCACGAGCGCGCTCACCTCGGCGGGGGGGAAGCTGTGGAGGTCGAGCACGTCGGTGACCTCGAGCTCCACGGGCGCGGCGGGGTCGAGGTCGGGGTCTGTGTCGGCGTCGTCCATCGGCGTTTCCGGATGGTGCGCACGGCGCACCCTACACCGGAGTGCCGATGTCTCGGTGGTCGCGACTCTCCGGCGTAGGGTGCGCCGTGCGCACCATCCGCCCTTCTTTTCCTATCTGAAGAGCTTCAAGAACACCACGTACGCGACGAACCCGTCGTCGGGCCCGACGAGCGCCTTGCCGATGTCGATCTGCACCACCGTCTGCCACGGTCCCATGAAGGACCCGGCGATGCCGGCGCCGCCGAGGAGCTCGTTCTTCAGGCTGCTCTCCTCCTCGGTGGCCCACGCGGCGTCGCCCACGAGGTCGAGCCGCACGATCTCGCCGACGCCGACTCCGTACGAGACGTGCGCGGCGTACGCCTTGTCGGCGCGCACGCGACCCGACGAGTAACCGTGCACGCGGCTCGCGCCGAAGAAGCCGAACTGGTACTTGCTGAAGCGGTCGAGGTCGCGCCCGTCGAGGTAGTCCGCCTCGAGGCCGAAACGCTGGAAGCGCGGCAGGTACCAGCTCTTGGCGGCGCGCGCGTTCCACTGCACGAAGTCCTTCGTTTCGGGGTCGAAGGCGCTCGTCGGCAGGCCCCATCGATCCCAGTCGGAGCGGCGGTTCCAGCTGCCGTTGACGGTGAAGCGGTAGCCGCCGCGGCTGTAGCGGCCGTCGAGCTCGAACGAGTGAAGGAAGTGGCTCGACGGGACGACGAAGGCGCGATCCGTGTCGTCGTCGCGGCCGAACTTGAAGTAGGAAAGCTGGTAGGTGGTGCCGAGTCGGAAGAAGCTGCCGATGGGACGCCCGAGGTGGAACGCCACGTGGCCGGGCGTCGTCTTGACCGTCTCGCCGGTTATTTCACGGTCGTCGCGGAAGAGGGTGTCCGAGGAGGCGATGGCGAGCACGAAGGCGTCGGCCCCGGCGTCGAAGCGCGAGCCGCGCACCTTGGGCTGCGCGATGTTCCCCTGCAGCAGGGCGCCGCCGAAGAAGAGGTTCGCCTGCTGCCCGGTGCCCTTGAGGTCGAAGCTGAAGTAGTTGACCCCGGCGAGGGGCAGGGGGAAGTCGAGGGCGTCGTCGTAGAAGACGCCGCCGAGCAGGAAGACCTTGCTGGTGTCGAACCCCTCCTTGACCACCCGCTCGTTGCTGCCCTCCTCCTTGACGAGGTAGCGCATGCCGCGTTCGGTGTCGCGCACCATGGTGGCCTCGGAGGCCTGCACCGCGGCGAGCTGCTCCTCGAAATCGGCGCCGTCGAGCACGAGGTCGGAGAGCAGCGTCTCCTTCTCGACCACGGTCGTGGCGTTGACAACCGACAGGAGCTGCTGGCCGACGACGCGCAGCGGCAGCCAGAACGCCTGGGGGGTCCAGGCCGCCGGCTTGCCGGCCGAGTCGACGGGGCGGTAGTGGAGCGTCTCCTCGTTGGAGATCACCTCGCCGACGAGGCCCACCTGCAGGCCTCGCGTGCGCACCCGGCCGTAGTGCTCGCGGTCGACCCAGACGGTGCCCTGGTAGAGCTTGCCGGAGGCCGCCAGCGTGGGGTCGGCGGGCTCGAAGTCGACGACCCAGACCGAGCGCCCATCGAGAGTGTCGGTGCCGCGCAACCGGTAGCGATACTCGCGCGTGAAGTGGATCTGCAGCGGCATGGCGGCCGCCTTCTCCGGCTGCAGCAGCGGGATCTCCGGCAGCGTCTTGCCGCGCCAGCGCACGCCGTTGATGAGCAGCTCCTTCCAGGCCCAGTCGAATCCCTTGCCCTCGCGGTAGAAGAACGGGCCGCGGAAGGTCACCTCCGCCCCCTGGTCGCCGGCGCCCTGGAAGCGCAGGCTCGTCGTGTTGATCGCCTGGTAGTGGTCGAGCCGTCGCTGCTGCGCGTCCTCGAACGCCTGCAGCCGGCGCAAGATCTCCTCGACCGGCATCTCGCGCTCGGTCTGCACGTCGGCGGAAGAGCGCACCGTCTGGAGGTTTGGCGCCTCGCGGCGCGTGAGGCGGATGAGCGCCACCGGCGACGAGATCCGCAGCCGCACACCCTGCGGGCCGGAGGCGCCGGGCACCGCCTTGGGCTCGCCGGTCTTCAGGCTCACCACCTCGGGGCCGGTGAGCGTCGGGTCGTCGAAGGCGAGGGCGAGCGGCTCCTCGCCGGGGCGCCGCGCGATGACGCGCAACCCGAGGTCGCTGCCGCGCGCGAAGGACCACGTGGCGGCCGGGCTCGAGGAGGCGTCGTAGGAGAGGTCGCCTTTCGTCTCGTTGGCGAGCACGGCGAGCGGCGCGAGCGAGGGGAGCGGCGGGGGGGCCGGCGCTGGAACCTCGGCGGTCGGCGGCGCAGTTTCGGCTGGCGCCGCGGTCCCGGCGGCGTTCGCGTCGGCAGCGCTCGTCTCGGTCGCGGCGGTTGGCTCGGCGGCGCCCGCCGGCTCGGCCGGCAGGCGGCCGGGCATGTCGAACAGCGAGATCGAGACGCCGAGGGAGCCGAGCCGCGCCGCCTCGGCCACCGTCAGCTCCGCCGGCGACGGCCAGGGGAGCCCGACCACCGCGACCGGTCGGCCCGGATCGAGCTCGTCGAGCGCGGCGAGGCTCTTGCGCAGCGGCTCGTCGTCGACGGGTCCTTGCAGCACGACGCCGTCGGCGTAGGCGGCGAGGTCCTGCGCGTAGAGCGCGCGCAGCGCGTCGGCGTCGGCCGGCAGCGCGCCGGTGAGGACCCGCGCGTCGGCGACGGCGCCGGTGACGACCACCGCCGCGCGCTTCAAGAGGAACGCGTATTGCACCATGCGGTCGGGGGGATCGGCCTGCGCTGCGGAGTCGACCTGGGGCTCCCAGACGATCTCGAAGTGGAGCAGCGGCCCCGCGTTCTTCGCCACGGCGGCGAGCCCGGCGAGCTCGCGCTCGAGGTCGGCCACGTGCTCGACGAGCGGCGCGGGAGTGTGGAACACCACCTGGAGCCACGGCGTGCCGCCGGCGTCGGCCACCGCGCGCGCCGCGGCGGGATCCCACGCCGAGAGCGACTCGTGGCGCCAGCGCACGTAGAGCCGGGCGTCGGCGGCGACGCGCGGCGCGGCCGAGAGCGCCTCCACGGCGTCGCCCGCGTGGTCGACGGTGACGCCGGCGCACGGCCGGCAGGGTGGTGTCGCGGCGGAGAGGGAAGCGGGAAGGGCGGCGGCGACGCAGAGGAGCAACGAAGGGAGCAGCGGCAGCGGTCGCGATCTCATGGCGGGAGAGGATAGAGGCCGCGGCGGGCAATGTCACGGTGCGGCAAGTGCAGCGTACGGTCGCGGTCGAGCGAGCGTGCGGTTCTCCTGACGCCTCGGGCGAAAACTCAGGCGCCCGCGCTGGCGCCGTCGGATGCCGCCCTCGGATGCAGCCGGGCCGTTCGAGCGATACGATTCGTGGTCCGTGGAGTTCACCGGTCGCCTCGGAGCCATGTCGATCTCCGACCTGCTGCAGTGGCCGAACCACGAGCGGCGGTCGGGCTCGCTGGTGGTGCGCACCGCGCGCCGCGAGAAGCGCGTGCTCTTCGAGCGCGGTTTGGTGGTCGGCTGCGTCTCCGGCGACCCCGCCGAATACTTCGGGCAGCACCTGCTGCTCAACGGCTACCTGCAGCGCGACAAGCTGCTCGAGGCTCTCTCGCTCTGCCGCGCCACGGGAGCGCGGCTCGGCACGGCGCTCGTCGACCTCGGCCTGATGGCGCCCGACACGGCGGCCTGGGCCCTCGCCAAACACGTCGAGGAGCGTGTCTGCGACCTCTTCCTGTGGGCGCACGGCGTCTTCTATTTCCTCCAGGAGCTTCCCGAAGTGGGCGACCGGCTCACCGAGCCCCTCGACCCGCTGGCGCTGTCGCTGGAAGGCACCCGATGGGCCGACGAACACGAGCGGATCCGCAAGCTGCTCGTGCACGACGGCGTGGTCATCCGGCGCGGCGAGCAGCCGGTGGAGGTGGGCGTCAACGTGCTCGTCGATCGCGTGATCGCCGGCACGGACCGGCCGCGCCGTCTCGACGACCTCTACACGGTCGTGCAGGGCTCGCAGTTTCGCTTCCTCGAGGCGGTCTACAGCTTGCTGGTGGTGCGCGCGCTCGAGGTCGAGGGACTCGACGAGGACAACGAGTCGAAGAGCGAGATCCGCATGTTCGACCTCTTGCTCGAGCAGGCGACCGAGGAGGAGGTGCTGTTCTCGCCGCGCCACTTCTCGCTGCCGCTCGAGTGGCTCAACCGCTTCTTCCCGCTCTGGGTCGAGGGTGAGAGCCGCGACGG
>Ga0075421_100002967_pt1 | contig 20321 bp, 17 predicted proteins | sample SoiMetdeltSBSDD5_FD_75292 | JGI IMG/M metagenome (GOLD analysis project Ga0075421, IMG submission 75292) | Bulk soil microbial communities from a Populus tree surrounding site in Tennessee, USA - Soil MetaG P. deltoides SBSDD5 | ecosystem: Environmental > Terrestrial > Soil > Tree plantation... | reverse complement strand
TCGGCTCAGTCCGGCTGATCGGTGTCGATACGCTGGAAACGGTGGACCCGCGCCAGCCGCCGCGGTTCTTCGGCGCGGAAGCGTGAGAAACCGAAGTCTTGCAGCATGTGGCAGGCGGGCGATATAACCCGATTCGCCCGCTCACTCCTCACCACGAAAACGGAAACCTCAAGAGCTTCGAATGTGGGTCCGCCTTTGGGCGGTGGATCACAGCACCGGTATCCAGCGACCTCTTCGTGCCTCTCACCGCGCTCAGTATTCCCCCCAGGGCCGCTTTCATCCCACGAGCCAGTTGAGCGCGGCGCGCGCGGCGGGTGGCGTTATGAAGTGCGGGCCGTCGAACTCGTAATAGGTGACGTCGTAGCCGGCCCGTCGCAACTGCGGCAGCAGCCGCATCCGGCTGCCTGACACGCTGTACACGTTGTCGCGAGTGCCATGGGCGAGGAAGACACGCGGCTTGCCGACCGGCGGCGCCGGCGCACGGACGTACCCTGGCGCGACGGCAATCAGGTGGGTGAACAAATCGCCGTTGATCTGGCCGACTGTCAGCGCGTACATGCCGCCGTCTGACAGGCCGCCCAGCGCGAGGCGCGACGGATCGATGGCGACGTGCTCAAACGTGTAGCGGAGCGCCGCGTCGATGAACAGGACGTCCGGCCCGAACGGACTGTCGACGCCGTCCCAGGTGTTGTGACGCGCGTCGAGCGGCAGCAGGGCAACGCCGAACTCCTCGGCGAGCGGGAACATGAAATGAAAGTCGCGCGCCTGTCCGCCGCCGCCGTGCAGCAACACGAGCAGTGGTACCGGACTGCCGGAGGCAGCACGTGCGGGCACATACAGACTCCCGTCCCGCCGCATGCCACGATAGATCGCCCTCCCGAGCCCGAGGTCGTGCATGCCTGGCAGCAGGCGCGCCGTCGGCGGGGCCGGCCGCGCCGAGATTCGCGTGACGGCGGGACCCGAGGGGCGGCACGCCGCGACGAAGAGCACGCATGCCGCGACGAGCGGCCCGCACGTGACGTGGTGCCAGTTGTCGCGCACTGCAGACCGCATCTTATCGAGCAATGCGGGCTTTGTCAGAAGACGAATCCTCGGCCGCTGTCCCGTCTCGTCGCTCCAGCGCGAACTCGCACTGTTGACCGAGAGCGGCCTCACTCCTTACGAAGCGATTCGCGCAGCCACGGTCGCGCCAGCGGGCTTTCTGCGCAAGGCCAGTGAGTTCGGAACGATTGACGTTGGCGAGCGGCCCGACCTGCTGTTCCTTGAGGAAAACCCCTCTTCAAGGTGTCGCTCACCTGAAACAATTCGTTGGCGTAATGGTGCGAGGGAAATGGCTTCCGCGCGAGCAGCTGCGTCGAATGCTTGCGGCCCTGTCGACAAGGAATGACCTGACGGAAACGGGTTCAGTGTAGTGGTCATTTCGTTACAGCACGACGCCGACCGCAGCCGTGACTGGCTGAGCTACTTCGCGGCCTTCTGCTTCGCCCAGCGGGCCTTCTGCGCCTTTGAGATCGCCGCTCGGGCCGCAGCAGACATTGTTCGCTTCTTCCTCCGACCAGATCCCTTCGGACGCCCTGGTCCGCGCCTGACGGCGCCAACCTGCGCGACAACCGCCTGACCGGCCTTGCGTCCACGACGCACCACACGTTCCGCTTCATGTCCAAGATCAGCCAAGAGCTTCGCGGCGGTATCTCGAAGCTCAACGAGATTCTTCACGATTGCTTGACGTTGGCCCAGCCAGCCTTCCGCCTTCGTGCGAGCCTTGCCAAGCATCTTGCCGAGGTCTTCTGCGAAGTCTTCGATCTTGTGTTCGGTGATACTCGCTGCACGCTTGGCCATCAGTCCTCCAAATTAGTGATTCTACCGTGAAACGTGTCGCGCTGGCATGAAGGGTGAGGGTAGGGTTGGAGCAGCAATGGCTGATTCGACAGGCGTTAATCGCCTGAGCGCCCTGCGAATCACGGCGGACGGTCGCGCGTACTCATACTCATATCTCCAGGAATTCTCCGACTTCTTCAGCATGGAAGGTCTCAAAAGCACCAGAATCACACCGCTACCGAAAACGCGAACGCTATAATCTCAAGCATAGAATGACGATCGGAAGCATCAGGACCGTCCAGCTGTCTGCATAACGCCCGTTCTCAGTACCTGGTGGAGATCGAGGCGGAGGCCGATGTTGGTAGCCAGGAGAGGTAATGGACCGATCGGCGGTTGGTTCTGGGCGGCGGTCGCGCTATCGCTGGTGGTCAGCCTCACGCCGTGGGCGCCGTTCATTCTCTATCCATTCAAGCTGTTCACGACATGGGTCCACGAGAGCAGTCATGCGCTGATGACCGTGCTCGTCGGCGGCCGAGTGACATCGATCGCGATCCAGCCGGACACGAGCGGCGTGACGCAGAGCCTCGTGCCGACCGGCCGTATCGCCCGCGGACTCGTGGCTTCCGCCGGCTATCTCGGTGCGGCAGTCGTCGGCTGCTTGCTGATTGCTTCGCTGCGCGTCGAGAAATGGGGGCAGGTCATCCTGCTGAGTCTGGGTGCACTCATGCTCCTGACGCTCGTCCTGTGGATGCGAAACCTCTTCGGCGCTGCAATCGTTCTCGCGTGGGGTGTCGCGCTGATCACGCTCGCATGGAAGGGCGTGGCCAACGCGCTGCGCTTTTTCCTGAGCTTGCTCGCGATTCAGGTGGCGCTCAACGCGGTGTATGACATCCGCGTGCTGTTCCTGATCGATCGCGGCCAGGACGCCGCGACCATGGCGCAACTCTTTTTGCTGCCATCGTGGATGTGGGCAACGACGTGGATGCTCATGAGCGTCGCGATGCTGGGCGCGACGCTGTGGATGACGCGCGCGCGGCGGTAGCGGCCACAATGGTCTTTTCCGAACCTGATTTCATCAGAGGAATCGATCAAGCCTCGTGACCCGGCGGCGATCGATCGTGTCCCGCGCGCGCCTGTGTCGAAGTTGACGGCGGCCCGCTGGATCGCGGCCGGCCCGCACGCCCACCGACGGGACAATCCCCGTGAAAACGGCCGGACAGCCGCGTCAGATTGTTCGAGGATCCAAGCCTCAATGTTGGTGTCCCGTCACGCTGTAGCTCTTCATCTGGGAACGGAGTGAAGGCTGCGCTTGTCACGCAAGCCGGAGTCGGCTACCGTGACGCGATCCATCGGCTCACTGGTTTCAGGAGGATTTGCGATGCGTGCTCCAAGTCTCGTCGCCATCGTCGGCGCCCTGGCCGTCACCATTGCGGTCCCCACCGCTGCGGGCCAGGCTGGCAAGTGGACACCGCCGCGCACGCCCGACGGCAAGCCGGACCTCCAGGGCACATTCACGTTCGCCACGATCACGCCGCTGCAGCGGCCCGAGGCGCTCGCCGACAAGGAAATCCTCACGCCTGAGGAGGCGGCCGCATTCGAGACGAGCGAGAACATCCGCCTGAATCGTGATTTGTATGATCCGGAGAAGGGCCAGCCGAGTGCCGGATACCCGCCGCGATCGCAGGGCGGCGTCCTTTCTTACAACGATTTCTGGTACGAGCGCGGCGACAAGCTGACACGAGACCGGCGCTCGTCACTCATCATCGATCCCCCCGATGGCCGCATTCCATTTACCGCGGAGTCGCGTGCGCGGGCCGGGGAGCGGGCAGCGAGGAACAACGCGGGAATCTTCGACGATCCCGAGGCGCTCAGCCTGGTGGACCGCTGCATTCTCGGCTTCAACGCCGGCCCGCCGATGATTTCCGGCACCTACAACAACAACCTGCAAATCGTCCAGGCACCCGGCTACGTCGTCATCTTCAACGAGATGGTTCACAACGCGCGGATCATCCCGACCGACGGCCGCCCGCACGGCTCAGTCCCGCGGTGGACAGGCGACTCAATCGGTCGCTGGGAGGGCGATTCGCTCGTCATCGAGACCCTCAATTTCAAGCGTGAGACCAGTCTGCAAGGTTCGACCGCGCAGACGAAGGTGGTGGAGCGTTTGACGAGAGTCGATCCGGACACGATCGAGTACAGGTTCACCGTCTCGGATCCCACGGCGTATACACGACCCTGGACGGCAGTGATGCCGTTGCGGGCGATGAACGATCTGCTCTTCGAGTACGCGTGCCACGAGGCGAACTACGGGATGGAAGGCATCCTTCGGGGCGCGCGGTTCAGGGACAAACAGGCCGCGAAGCCGTAGACGCCCGCATCGCCCGGCGCTCGACGCGCTTCAGCTCCGCGGCCTGCGAGGTATTGCGGATGAAGCGCACGGCGATCCTTGCCGACAAAAAGGCAATGGCATCGCTCGCTCACAGAGCCCTGCGCGAGCCTGTCAACCGCAGCCGCCGACGCCGCGCCGTGATTAGGTCCAGATCGATAGGTTTCTGAATGTCTCAGGGCACTCCCGCCCCGAGCCGGCGACAAGAGCACACGAAAGGTGGCTAAGCAGAAACAGAAAGGCGGAAGCGATGGCAAAAGGTCTGAGCGAATCGCCTTAACCTTGGTCGGGAACTGATGGCGCTCTGCCTCGGTAAAATGGGCGTCAGTAGTGCCTAAGCCGCGGTTCGTCCATAGGCTCCTTCGGCCGAGAGACTACCAGGCGCGCCCTGAGTTAGCGACGGTTTGCCAATGGTGGCGGACGCATGGCGTCGGCGTGTGTGCGCTTGAAGGCATCGGCGGTGCAGGCAAGACCGCGGTCGTGGACCGCTTTCTTCGGATGTTGCCTGGCGTGATGCCCGAGGACGGAAGTGTCTCGAAAGACAACTCTCTGCCAACTCCGGACGCTGTCTTCGTCTTCTCGTTCTACGACGCTCCGAATCCTGAGACGTTCTTCTGGGAACTGGCCGCTTGGCTTGCGGATGACATCGAGTCCACGTCGACCTCGACCGGCCGACCGCCCTACGCCAGTATTGGTGCATGGCTGTCACGACTCGGCTCGACGCTAATCGTCCTCGATGGTCTTGAGAAGGTGCAGGACGACGGCGCCCGCGATCGGCAGTTCGGTGCGGTCAGCGACGCTCACCTGCGCGACTTTCTGATTCGCGCCGCCGATGGCCTGATTGCTGAAGTTGGCATCCTGATCACAACGAGATTCACGATGCCCGACATGTATCCGCTCGAATCACAGGTAACGCCGTCGTTCGAGCCGAGTCGATTGCCGCCGTTCGAGCCGAGGCCACTGCCGCACTTCCGTTCGGTGGCCGTGGACCGGTTGCCGCCCGAGGCGTGCGCGAGGTTGTTCCGAAACCTCGGCGTTGAGGCGACCACGGACGAACTCGGTCGTCTCGGGCGCGAATGTGGATATCACGCTCTCACCGTGGATCTCTTCGCCGGCTACATCGTTCGCTTCCTGTCCGGAAGCGCGAGCGCCGCGCTCGCCACATCCCTCTCGGGCGATCTCGCCATCGTGCCCCAGTCGACGAAGATGATCGACCGTGGCACGGAGTACGTTCGTCAACAGGCGGTCCGATTCAGTCGCGTTGCTGCGCGGTATCGTGAAGCTCTCATCGTCAGCGATCCAGCGGCGCTCGCGCTCCTGCAGCGCACCTGTTTCTTTCGTCTCGGTGTGACCGCCGATAGCATGATCCGGATCTTTCTCGACCCAGTAAATCGAGAAATCGCTGGGCCGGACCTCTCGCTTCTGACACCGGACGGCGTCATTCGCACACTCGAATTCTTGGTTCAACTGCATCTGCTCGAGGGCACCGGCCGCGACGCCGAGAATCGCACGATCTTCACTGCCCACCCGGCAGTTCGCGAAGGCTTTCTCTCCACCGTGGATCAGGAGACGGCCCGACACACACACGACGCGGCACGACGAGACATCGTCGCCTCTCTGGATCCGGCTCAAGCGACACGACTCGACTTGCGTCCAGGCGAACGATATCCGCGCAATCGACAGATCCTCGATCGACTGGAGGAACTCATTCATCACTCGCTCGAGTCAGGTTACACGGAAGAGGCCTACGAGCTATACAACGCCCGCATCGGCGGCTCACGCAACCTGGCAGCGGCGCTCGGCGACTACGAACGCGGTGCCAGACTCTGCGCGTCGTTGCTCGCGGAGAGAGCGCCTCATCAAGACTACCGCCGAAATCCTGACGCGCAGGCGCTCCTGTACGTCGACTGGGCCGTGTATCTAGCGGGACTCGGGCAGGTCGATCGCGCACTCGAGTGCTTCGAGCACGAGGCCAGACTTGCCCGCAAGACACCGAGGTTTCGGGCAACTGACATCTCGCGATCCGATGACATCGCGGGCCTGCATCTGCTGGCGGGAAGACTGGCAACGACTGTCCGACTCGCCTCCGGGAATTTGCGCAGCGGGGTTCTGGCGCATGCGCACGCGCTACGCGGTGATGTTTCGGAGGCGCTCTACGGCTTTCAGTTCGCCCTGCCGAATCGCGATTGGCGACCCAGCGCGGCGCTGCTCACGCGTGCGCCGTTGTTCAGCCTGCCGGCCTTGTATCACTGCTTGTTGTTGGCGCGGCTCGGACCGACTGAGGAAGCGGCACGCGCAACGGCGTACGTGAAGGCCGACATCGCATCGGCCCTCGCGAGCGACCGCCACATGTATGACGCACCGGCAAACCTCATCCTCGCAGAACTCGCCGCACAGAAGGGGGACTTCGTCACCGCAGACGCATTCGTCGCCGACGCACACGACTGGGCACTTGAGCGGGGCGCGCGCGAAATTCTCGGTTGGGCTGCATTGACGCGTGCACGCGTCGCCAACGCCAAGGCTCGCCAGAACGAGACGTCCTCAGCGAACCATGTGACGACTGCGATCGAGGCATGCAGAACCGGCTTGCGCATTGCACGTGAAAGCGGCTTCGCCATCTATCACGCCGATCTTGCGCTCGAACTGGCGCAGGCGCTCCTGTATCAAGGGGATCACCAAGGCGCCATCAACACGGTGAAGGGTGTTCTCTTTGGTCATCAGCCGGTCGACGACCAGGCGTTCGCTTACGACGCGCCACCACGCGACGAAGCCACGCCGCCGCGCGAGAGACTCACCGATCCACCGAAGGCGTCCGGGCTGCCACGGCTTCTCGCCGCAACACATCCTGAGTGCAACTACGCGTGGGCGGAAGGCCTTGGACTGCACCTCCTCGCTGAGGCCTCGGCACTGGCTGCGGCCAGTGAGATCGGGACAACGAAGATCGATGTGACTGGCGGACCGATCAGCGAGAACCTCCGACAGCTGATGACACGGGCAGCTCAGTACGCGAACGAGGCGATGAGCGTGTTCACGGCACTACGCGATCCGCGCTGGAACGACACGCACGCGTTTGCCTCCAGACTGGAGCGTGGAGAGCTTACCTCCTACCCGGTGGTCGCTCGCGCGACGACATCGGTGCCCAAAGCCGCCGCGGCGGGACCGCGGGTGTTCATTAGTTATGCGCATGCTGACAATGAGAATTCCGAACACCGTCATCGCTGGCTTGATCGCCTGCTCCAGCATCTAGCGCCACTTGTGCAGCGGCGCGAGCTGTCAATCTGGTCTGATCACGACCTGCGGATGGGTGACTCTTGGCATGATGAGATCGGCCGCAGTCTTGATGGCGCGATCGCCGCGGTGCTACTCGTCAGCCCAGCCTTTCTGGCATCGTCATACATACGCAACAGCGAACTACCGGTGTTATTGAAGAAGGGCCATGACGTCGGCCTCGTGATAATTCCCATCCTTTTGCGACCATGTCTCTTCATTGAAACACAGTTCAGTTATCCCGACCCGGTGAGTGGACCGGATACGGTGTCACTCGCGTCGCTGCAAACGGCCAACATGCGGGCTAAGCCGCTCAGCGCGATGAGCGAAACGGAACAAGACGAGACGCTGGTCGCCGTCGCGCGGCACCTGCTGAAAGTGGTTCAAGCTCGCCGTTGATCGCCCTGCATGAGGAGTAACGCAGCGCCCGACGCCGCGCCCGTCGCGAGACACTCTCAATGCGAACGCGCGTGCCCTAAGACACGTTAGCGCTCTTGCCGCGGACAGGCTCTGGCGCGTGCTCGAGCACTGGACCCGCATGTCGCCGTTGAGGTGTCGGCGCCTGGTGGATCCACAACGAGCCACTTGACTTAAGCTAAAGGCGTGCCCGTCACCCGCAGATCGTTCCTGACCGGCGCCGCCGCCGCCGCGGCAGCCGCGGCGATGCCGCGATCGTCCGCGGCTCAGGCCGCGCCACCCATTCCAATCATCGACGCGCACATCCATCTGTTCGATCCCACGCGTCCGCAAGGCGCGCCGTACAGCGGTCCACGGCCGGCGTCCGGACAGGTGCCGATCGCCGCGTATCCGGATCGGTATCGCCGTCTCGCTGTTCCGCTCGGCGTCGTCGGCGCGATCAAGGTCGAGGCGAGTCCGTGGATCGAGGACAACCTGTGGGTCCTCGAAGTGGCCGAGCGGGATCCGATCATCGTCGGGGTCGTCGGCAACCTCGAGCCCGACAAGCCGGAGTTCGCCGAGTATCTCGATCGCTATCACAAGAACAAGCTGTTCCGCGGCATCCGGTACGGCAACATCTGGGGACGCGACATCGCGACGCAATCGACCAATTCGGCCTTCATCGACGGGCTGAAGCGGCTGGCCGACGCGGATCTCGTGCTCGACACGACGAATCCGCGTGTGACGCTGCTCGAAGCGGTGCTGCGGATCAACGACGCGGTGCCGACACTTCGAATCGTGCTCGATCATCTGCCGTCGCTCGATCCTGGCGCCGCGGAGCAGGCGCGCTATGATGGTGCGCTGCGCGAGTGTCGCACGCGGCGCCAGATCTTCGTGAAGCTTTCCGAAATCATCCACCGCGTGAACGATCAGGTGCCAACCGAACTCAGCGCGTATCGCGCGCGGCTCGATCTGCTGATGGACGTGTTCGGCGAGGACCGCATCCTCTTTGGCAGCGACTGGCCGAACAGCGATGGCGTCGCCCCGGTCGAGAGGATCTTCGCGATCGCAAAGGAGTACTTCGCTGCGCAACCGCGCACTGTCGCGGAGAAGTACTTCTGGCGGAACTCGATCGCCGTCTACAAGTGGGTCAAGCGCGATCCTTTGCAGCCCAGCTGAGACGATAGCAAACATTAGGGCTGTCTCGCAGTTAGACCAACGGTGGAGTTCGAGCGGGTGAGCGACCTCGCCATCGAGAACTGGGCCACCCCTCCGCGCCGCAAGAAGTAGGCACCTCGACTTGTGACTCGACACGACGGCGTTACTCAGGATCTGTGATGTCTTGTTCGAGGAGCACAGCCGGCCATGTTCGTGGAGTCCAAACCGGCCTCGAAATCTGTGTTCGGGGGTTGTGCGAATGTTGTACGACTCGCGTGCGAGGAAGCGGCCGCCGTCGCTGCTCGCTGTCGCAGCACTGAAAGACGACTGGCCGCAAACCATAGACGACCTTTAGCGCACTCGACGATATCTCGTCACTCGTGCGTATGCCCTTCGCCGAACAGCCAGCCGAACGTTATGCCAAACTCGGCGCCGCTGTAATTCGAGTGCGCGCCGACCGGCGTCGAGAAGTCCGCCATCCAGTTGTAGCCGCCGGTGACGCCGACCGAGAACCATCGCGCCAGGTGGAAATCGACGCCGCCGCCCACGTGGCCGCCGATCGTCACCTGGTCATTGACGCCGGTCACACGCGCGTCACGCCCCGAGAACGTGCCGACACTCGAGCCGATCACTGGACCGAGGCCCGCCGCGACGAACGGTTTGACCGCTTCCTGCTCGCGCCCCTTCGCAAACGGGTTCCATCGCGCCAGCACTTGCACCGCGCCGATCGAGGCGGTGCCGGAGAACGTGCCTTCGCTGCTCGTCGCGACGCCGACGATCTCTTCGACCCCGGTGACGCTGATCGCGATCGACAGATCCTCGCGGATGTAGCGCGCGTACTCGATGCCCCCGAAGAGGTCGGCCGTGCCGACGCCTACAGTCACGTCGTTTCCGGGCGTGTTCCACATGCCCCACTTGAAAGCGATCCGGTTTCGGCCGTTGACGCCGAGGCGCGGCGCCGCATCGTCTCCACGCTTTCGCGCGCTCTCCACCGCCACCGTACCGAATTGCTTCTCGTCGAGCGCGACCGTTCCGCCGGCGGTGAGGTCAGTCTTCGCCAGCAGCGATCGCTTCTGGATCTCGAGGCGAACCTCGTAGACACCGGGTTCGACGCCCAGCTCGACGCGCCGGCCGCGCGGCTTATACAGCTCCACGACCAGCTCGCTCCGGTCATTGCGGATGAAGAACCGGCCGTCCACCTCCTCGGTCAGCACCAGCGTCGCCGTCGTCTGGCGGAGGTCGGTCATGACGACGTCGCCGGTGCCCGAGAGGCTGATGTCGTAGGACGGATGCTGTGCGCCGCCCCGGGTATCCACTGTACGGCCCAGCGTTTCGGTGAACGCGAACTGGTACGCCTCGTTCAGCGTGACCCGGCCGTCGCCCGACAGATCGGCTGCGCCGCGGAATCCGGAAACGAGGTAGTGGGTGAAGTACGAGGCGCGAATCCGATCCGATTCCTGCGCCGCCTCGGTCGCGGCACTCGACGTCAGGAACGCGTGGCCGCGCATCGCCGACGATTCGTCGACGAGGAACGCAGGACGCGGCTTGCCGCTCTTGATCCGAGTGAAGGCGCCCGATGCACACGCGTCGAGCACCGCAATCCGCACGTCGGCGGGAATTTCGTCCAACCGGTCGCGAAGCGTCCGATAGGAATAGCGATCGTCGCCGAGCAGCAAGCCCTGTTCGTCGGCGTGCCCGGAGTAGTAGAGCAGCACCTCGGTGCGGCCGCCGCCCGCCATTCGACGCGCGTCGCGGACACGGCGCTGCAAGCGGCCGAGCGCCTCCACCATCTCCGACAGCCGCGGCTGCTTCAACACGATCTCGTTCGCCGGATCCACGCCGCCGAGCTCCACCATCACGCGCGCCACCCGCTCGGCGTCGGTGATCGCGTAGTGGAGGCGCGGCCGGTCGGCCCCGCCCAGGTTGGCGCCGATGATCAGCGTGAACCGCTGGACGCGTGATTGGGCGACCGCGTTCGTCGGCAGCAACGCGAGCACTGCGAGCGCGAGCAGCATCGAGTTCATCACGGCCTGACCTCTTTCTGGATTGAGAAGCGCGTCTGGGTGAAACCGGCCGGCAGCGGCAACGACTGCGGCGGCGAACGCAGGTCGTGTTTGCCGGCGCGGCGCGCCGCGTCGCGGATCGTCTCGACCGCGAACGGCTGGTCCGCCGTCACGAAGTAGAATCCTTCCCACGCCGGCGCATCGTCGAGCTCGTACGCCTGGTCGAGCAGCACGGCCTCGCTCGCCCGCAGGCTGGCCGCGACGCCACCGGTCGTCGGCAGGTGAAGGGTGACGACGCCGCGGCCGTCGATCGAGAGGATGACGCCGTAGCGCTGTCCCGCCGAGACGTAGCCGATGCGCAGCAGATCGCCGGCATGGGCCGGCGCCCCGTCGGCCAGCGTCTCGCTGCCGTTCGCCGTCCGGCGATAGATCGTCAGGGACGGTTCGAGGCCTTTGATCGCATCGCCGCCTGCGGCCGGGGCCTGCCGCCAGCTCCAGGGCTGTGCGATCGCGACGGCGATGAGTCCCGCGCCGAGCGCTGACGCAAGCACCAGCCGCAGCGGCCGCGTGCTGCTCGCCACGCGGCGAGCGGCCGATCGGCGCTGCAGCACCTGCTCGGCGAGCCGGGCTGGCAGATGGTCGGCTGCGATTGCCCGGTCGGAGGCCGCGAGCGAGTCGACCCTGTCGCGCAGCTCCGGATCGGTGCGCAGCTGCCGTGCGATTGATTCCATCTCCTCGGGCGGCAGCTCGCGGAGGCGGAACCGCTCCAGCGTCACATCAGGCACGCGTCGTTCACGCGCGGCGGTCATCGGAGCATCTCCTTCATGCGCTGGCGCAGCCGGCGCAGCCGTTTGCGAACGCCGGACACCGACAGGCGCGTTTCGCGCGCCACTTCCTCGTAGGTGAGGCCGTCCACGTAATGCAGGACGGCCATCGTCCGCGTGGAAACGGGCTCGCGCCCGAACAGTCGATCGAGAAGCAGCCGCGCGTCGAGCGCGCCCTCCGGCTCGGCGGTGGCGATCGCGGCGAGCTGTTCCTCGTCGTGGAGCGCGGGCCGCCGCGCGCCGTCTCGAATCCGGTTCAAGCAGACGTTGGTCGCCATGCGATACAGCAGGCTCGAGGGATACCGATCGGTGAGCCTTTCGCGCCGTTCGAGCAGCCGCACGAAGACGTCCTGGCATGCATCGAGCGCTTCATCGTCGTCGCGCAGGAGCCGCCGGCAGCGCCGGAGCACCATGGGGCCATAGCGGTGGCAGAGTGCTTCGACGTCGAGCGCGTCACTCACGCTGTCCTTTGAACACTTCTGAGAGGTCAGAGTGTCACCGGCTGGCGTCGCGATTAACCGGAAAGTCACGATTGGCCGGTGTCACCGGCAAGACACGTTCCCATTCCACTGCGGAAATCCGTCAGCGGTTCCGCGGTGACACTCGGGAGGCCTTAGGTGTTGAAGGGGGATGCATCGACTGGTCGCGAGTGTGTGCCTCGCCGCCGCGGGCGCGGCATGCAGCCTCTACCACGGCGTCCGAGAAGTCGATCTGGCACGCTCAGCAGGAGCCCACTCTCGTTGTACCTGCGCTGGAGCTATTTCTCTGTGACGCCGAGGCGGCACCCTCTGTACGGCGGTTGGGCTGCTTGGGGCAGCACACTCGTCATTCCATTTGACGTGCTAATGCTCGTCGTGATATTCCATTGGCCTGTCTAATAAAGATGCTGGACCCACAGCCGACGTTCTGCACGGCACACTCGACCTGATGGTCCTGCAGACGCTGGATTCGCTCGGGCCCCTGCATGGCTACGCCGTTGCCGTGCGCCTCGAGCAGGTATCTGGCGGCGCGCTGCAGCTCAATATGGGCACGCTCTATCCGGCGCTGATGCGACTGGAGCAGCGAGGCCTGCTCCGCGGGAATTGGGGCACCATGGAGACCAATCGCAAAGCGCGGTTCTACGCCGTCACGCCTGCGGGTCGGCGTCAGCTCGCCAGGGAACGGCATGCACGGGACCGGATGGTGGGCATCATCCACACGTTGCTGCGCGGCGAGGCGTGAGGCCGGGAGATCGGATGCGCATTCTTCGCGAATGGAGTCAGCGTCTCTGGGGAACCCTGCTCCACAGGCGGCGCGACGGTGACCTGGCGCAGGAGCTCCAGCTGCACCGCGAGCTGGCCGCAGAAGACGCGCGACGTCGGGGTCTGAACTCCACCGATTCCGCGCGCGCCGCGCGACTCGAGGCCGGAGGGATCTCGCAAGCGATGGATGCCCTTCACGACCAGCGCGGCGTGCCGTGGCTCGACGACCTGACCCGCGACGCGCAACACGGTATCCGCATGCTCAGGCGCACTCCCGTGTTCACGGTGGTCGCGCTCCTGACGCTGGCACTGGGAATCGGCGCCAATACCGCGATCTTCTCGATCGTCAACGGCGTCATCCTGCGTCCACTCGACTATCCCAAACCCGAGCAGCTGATGTACCTGACCACGGAGTTTCCGGTGCTCAGATTGACGGGGAGCGCACTCTCGGTCCAGGAGTACCTGGAGTACCGGCAGATCACTCAGTCGTTTGCGATGGTGGGGGCATATAGGACCATCGGCGGCGCTTACACAACCGGCGAAGTCAACCTCACGGCAGGCGATCGACCTCTGCGCGCGCGGTCGATCTCTGTCGATGCCCAGCTGCTCAGCGCGCTTGGCGTTCAGCCCGCACAGGGACGCTTCTTCAACCAGGAAGAAACCGATCGTGTCGGGGGCCTGGCGCCACCGCTCGCAATTCTCTCGTCGGAGTTGTGGCAAACGGCCTTTGCGGGACAACCACTCATTGGACACACTCTGAATGTCGACGGCCGGCCGCATGAAATCATTGGCATCATGCCACCCAGCATCGATGTCATGGACAACCGCACCGCAATCTGGTTGCCCCTCGGGCTCCCTGCGGCTATTCGTCAGAACCGCAGCTTTCACATCCTCCATGTCATTGGGCGCCTGAAGGACGGCGTGACCGCGCAAGCAGCGCAGACAGAGTTGAACGCATTCCTCGCGAACTGGGGCGAGCGTAACGGCTCGTCTGGTCATTTTCCTACGAACCATCCGTCGCGCGCGGCAGACCACACCCTTCAGATGCAGCCGTTGCAAGACGCGATGATTGGCGATGCCCGCCGTTCGATCTGGATATTGCAAGTCGCTGTCGGGTTCGTCCTGCTGATCGCGTGCGCGAATCTCGCGAACCTGCTGATGGCGCGCGCCGAGTCACGTCGTCGTGAATTTGCGGTACGCGCGGCTCTTGGCGCCAGCCGAAGCCGGCTGCTCCGGCAGACGATGACCGAAGGCGTGCTGCTGTGCGTTGCCGGCGGCATGCTTGGCCTGTGGCTCGCCCGTGTGGCCGTGCAGGCGCTGATCCGCGCGTACCCAACCAGCGTGCCCCGGATGAGTGAAATCGCCATCGACCTGCCCGTCCTCCTCTTTGCGCTCGGTGTGTCGATGGCGACGGGCGTGCTCTTTGGCGTCGCGCCCGTCGCGCAACGACGGATCAATGACCTGGTGACTGCTTTCAAAGAGGGCGGGGATCGAGGAGCCAGCAGCGCTGGACGCCATCACATCCGCCGCACGCTCGTTGTGGCCGAAATTGCGCTGGCGGTGATGCTGGTCATTGGCGCGGGTTTACTGATCCGCACCGTCTACAACCTCACGAGCGTCGATGCGGGATTCGATCGGTCGCGCCTGGTAACGTTCTCGTTGACGCTGCCAGAGCCATACGACCCCGATACGCGCGCTCCGGCGTATCAACGCCTTCTCGACAAGCTGCGGGTTACACCAGGCGTGGAGAGAGCCGCCATCATGTCGGGTCTCCCGCCGAATCGATCTGCGGAAGCAATACCTACCCGCATCGAAAGCCACACCGCGTCCGACGGCAGCCCGATTGAGATCATCGACTACTACCAATTCGTCATGGGCGACTATTTCGGGACGATGGGCGTGCCGATCGTCGCCGGCCGCAGCTTCGAACCGGCGGATGCGATGTCATCAGGCAGAGTTGTCATCGTCAACCAAACGCTGGCAAACAGGATCTGGAAAGGGCGTAACCCGATTGGGCAGCGTGTGCGGCCCAACCTCAGTGCGGCGATTGGTGTTGGCGATAACTCCTGGCACACGGTGATCGGAGTGGCCAAGGACGTCAAGCAAGGCGGCGTCGAGAAGGCGACGGGAACCGAACTCTACGTATCCCTCGATCAGCTCGGGATGGCTGCGCCGACGATGAACGTGGTACTGCGGACGACCTTGCCGCCGGCCGGCTTGTCACGGACGCTCGAGCGACTCGTCCGGGACGTGGACCCCGCGGTCCCGATCGTTCGCCTGCGGGAGATGGACGCGGTTTTCGCGGAATCGATTCGTCGGCCGCGGCTTCTGGCGCAGCTGCTTGGTGGGTTTGCCGGGCTGGCGCTGCTGCTCGCCGCGGTTGGTACTTACGGTGTGCTTTCCTATATGGTGACAGAGCGTCGTCGTGAGATCGGTGTTCGCATGGCGCTTGGCGCGTCTCGTTCCAGCGTCATCGGATTGGTGATGAGGCAGGGCCTCCAGGCCACCGCCATTGGCGTCATCGTCGGGGTTGGGGGCGCCTTTGCCGCGAACCGGATGATTGCCTCGCTCTTGTACGGCGTTCAGCCGAGCGACGCCGTAACGATGGCAGGAGTAATCGCAACGATTTCGACAGTCGCCGCGGTCGCGTGCTGGCTGCCCGGGTGGCGGGCGTCGCGACTGGACCCGAACGCGGTGCTCAAAGCTGACTAGAGTTGCCGACTCGTGTTTGCCGCCCGGCAAGTCGCCCAAGCCTCAGCCATCGGGCACGCGCCTGGTGCAATGGTCAATTTCGATACCCAGCCGTGCCACGGCGCGCCCTCAGGACGAGCCGGTGGACGTCGAGATATGTGCGTTCAGCCCGCCTGCAGGAGCGCGTCGAACCGTATAAGCGATTCGCCAATGTGTTCCAACTGCCGACATCCTCGGGTGGCGATGACGAATCCCAACTTCGGCAGAGGCAGAGTGACGGCGCGCATGCTTCCAACGCCTGCAAACCGGTGCAGTCAGCAGTTATCGATTGCCTGACCTGCCCGACTCCTCAACCGCGAGCGCATCCGGCCCCTTTTGCCGCGCACGATTAACCTGTTAGGCTTCGCTCTCCCCCGTCACAGTCCAGGAGGATTCGATGGCTTGGCGTCACGTGGCATGTACCGCGGCACTGCTCGTCATGGGACCCACGGGCTTCGCACGCGCACAGCCGCCGTGCACAGTGGAAAAAGGACAGAACGACATCGACCAGGGCAAGTACAAGTCGGCAGTGAACGAGTTCTCGTGTGTCATCGACGCGCAGCCTGCCGAGGTAGAGGGATACCGCGGGCGGGCCGAAGCTGAGCTCCTGCTCGGGCTCTACTCGGATGCAATGCGCGACTACGGGCGCGTCACGGCCGTGGTAGTGCCAGTGCACCCGGACGCTGCGAGCACTGTCCTCGTCGGGTACGCAGCGCGGCTGGCAGCGGATCCAGACAACATTCCCGCCCTGACTGGCGCCAGCTTCGTGCGATGGTGGCTGTTCGACTATGCGCAGGCGACGCACCTGCTCAACCAGCTCCTGGCCGTGCGCCCCAATGATGTGTACGGAAACCTGTTCCGCGGATCGAGCCGGCTGCTTCGCGGCGCCACGAACGCCGGCGTGAAGGATCTCGAGTACGCCATCACGCTCGCACCGGAGAGCCCGGATGTTCACTGGATCGCCGGCGACGCGTACACGTACGGTCTGTCCGATCCACAACGCGCATTCGCGGAAGCCACCCTCGCGCTGAACGGTGGCCTCGACACGCCCCGCGTCCACGCGATTCTTGCCAGCTGCTACGTGGCATTCGGCGACCGGCCGGCGGCGACGGTGCACATCAAGCGTCACTTCGACTTGGTGACGACCGAGGTCGCGCTGGCGCCGCCGATGCTCGCTGGCGACTCGCAAGCCGTGGTGATCGCGCCCGGGCGCGTGGTCGAGATTCCGATTCCGGCCGTGGCCGGCGAGGCGATCACCATTGCCACGAGCAGCCACGATTATTTCGACACCGTCGCCGTCCTGCTCGCACCCGACGGCACGGCTGTCACGGCGGGGGATGACGACAAGGGCTACTTTGCAGCATTCGAATGGCCGGCGGCGCTGACGACGACGTACCGGCTCCGGGTCACGTTCTTCGAAGCGCTCAACTCGGGCCTCCTGCTTGTGTCACGCAGGTAGCGACCCCTGCACACAAACAAACGGGGCACTCGAAATGAACTTCAACATCGATGATGCCGGAGATGCCAAGTCACGGGACTTTGGCAGAATCGTTGAACGTGATGCTGACCGTGACGGTTTTCCCAGCAGCAACGTCAATCGGATCCGGTGTGGGAGGGTTCTTGGAATAAACCCCAATGGAGGAGCCCGACGGCGGTGGAGACTGCGCATCCCACGCACCGGTCGGATCGTACGCGGTGCTGACATACGCAGGCACCGTTTGAACGTCTGAAAACGTGACAGTTCCCTTCTTGGAGTCCATGGATTGGAGGTCAACTGGCGGGCCACCGCTCAAATCGGAAGAATTCCAGAGGGCGACGTAGATTTTGTGGCGAGCGTCGACGGTTCCCGAGCCCGTGTAATTGATCTCGACTTGGATCGTTCGCTTGTCCGCGCTGGTTTGCGCGGCCGGGTAAGCCGTGACGATCGCGAGGAATGCCGCGATGGCGTGAAGGTGCTTGCGCATAGCCCATCCTTTCAACCCGTTCAAGTTCGAGAATAGCATCACGTCGGCTCAATGATGGCCACTGTCGCGGCCGTGTACGAGCCTTTGGCCATGGCGGCAAACGGCGAGCGAAAGCGGCTCGAACAGCCGGCGCACAGCGAGCTGAGTGTCCGAGGTGCGCCCACTTTCCCGCGGTCGCGGTGTCTGCATCATCGATGGTGGCTGGCTCTTACGAGCGTGGCCCGAAAGGAACCAGAGATGGTGCTGACGGATAAGGTTGCGGTGATCTATGGAGCCGGCGGCGATATTGGTGGTGCGGTCGCACGCGCCTTTGCGCGCGAGGGGGCCACGCTGTTCGTCACCGGGCACATCCGAACACCAGTCGAAACGGTCGCTCAAGACATCGTTTCAGCGGGCGGATCCGCCGAGGCTGCGCAGGTCGACGCGCTCGACGAGCGGCGCGTGAGCGACCATCTGCAGTCCGTGATCGACAAGGCGGGCCGCGTCGATATCTCATTCAACGCTGTCGGGATCCCGAATGCAAAGATTGTTGGAGTACCTCTGGTCGAACTGAGTGTCGAGCAGTTCTCTTTGCCGATCGCCAGCTACACGACGTCCTACTTCTTGACCGCTCGGCTGGCGGCACAGCACATGATTCCGAAGAGGTCGGGCGTGATCATGACGGTCACGGCGCTCCACTCGCGGATCGGCCTCCCATTGGTGGGGGGCTACGGTCCCGCGCAGGCCGCGAAGGAAGCGCTCACGCGAGATCTATCTGCTGAACTCGCACCGCACGGCATTCGCGTGGTCGGTCTGCGACCGCAAGGCATGCTGGAGACACGCACGATCAAGGAAGCGTATGAGCCTCGCGCCAGCGCATCGGGCATGACCTGGGAACAGTGGCAGGAGCTTCTCGCAAGCAGGACTCACCCGCGACGGCTGATGACCCTCGCCGAGATGGCCAACGTGGCGGTCTTCATGGCTTCCGATCACGCAAGCGGGATGACGGGAACGACCGTCAATTTGACGATGGGCAGCCTGGATGACTAACGGCGCAACAAACGACCTTATTGCCAGGGCACGGGCGGGGGACGATGACGCGTTCCGAGAACTGATCGCGCCGCGTCGCAGGGAGCTGCAAGTGCACTGCTACCGGATGCTCGGATCCTTCCAAGATGCCGAGGACGCCCTCCAGGACACGTTGCTGAGCGCCTGGCAAGGCCTGAGCAGGTTCGAGGAACGCTCGTCGCTCCGTACGTGGCTGTATCGGATCGCCACTAACCGGTGCCTCAATGCGCGTCGGTCGGCCAGCCAGCGGTCCGTCAAGGAGTGGGACGTGCCCAACGTGGAACCGCCAGAGTCGGCGAGGCTCGGCGAGGTCGTATGGTTGGAGCCGTTTCCCGACGTCCTCTTCGCAGGGGCGAAGGAGGCGCCGCTCGGGCCGGAGGCACGCTACGAGCGGACCGAATCGATCTCGCTGGCTTTCGTAACGGCACTTCAGCTCCTGCCGCCGCGCCAGCTGGCGGTGCTCATCCTGCGCGACGTCGTCGGGTTCCGCGCAACCGAGGTGAGCGACATGCTCGACTCGACGGTCGAATCGGTCAATAGCGTCCTCAAACGCGCGCGCGTCGCCCTGCAGCGCCGATGGCAGCCGAACGCCGACCGCAAACGGCCTCCCGCCTCGGGCTCGCCTTCCGAGGATGCGATCGTGACGGAGTTCGTTCGCGCATGGGAATCCGCAGATCTCGACGCGCTCGTAGCGCTTTTGACGGACGACGTCTTCGTCTCGATGCCACCCATGCCGTTCGAATACGAGGGCCGAGACCTCGTGTCCCGCTTCTGCGCCAGCATCTTCCGGTCAGGCAGGAGATTCGACCTCGTTCGGACGCAAGCCAACGGTCAGCCGGCATTCGGCGCCTACCTGCGGTCCGCTTCCGGTATCCGCCACGGTGTCGGCCTATACGTTCTCACGCTCGCCGGCGAGCAGATCAGTGCCATGACCCGCTTTGAGAACATTGTGCTCCCATGGTTCGATCTGCCGCGTTCGCTCCCGGCGAATAGGGGGTGGTAAGCCTCGGGGATTTTCCCTGCCAGCTGGCGAAGTTTCTTTCCGGTCCTTCTGCTTGGGCGCGGACTCGCGATGTGGTGTTGCGTGTGTCGAACGACGGCGAGGCGCCGACGAGTGGCGTCGACGCCCGGTCGTAGTCCTTCTGAAGGTCTCTACTCGGGACAGAGGGGGACATCCGGATTGTAGTTCTGGAAGATGCCCGCAGGGTTCGGCCAGAACGCCCAGATATGCAACACCCACGCCTGAAAGCCGTCTTCGGCCGCGAACGGCACCCCCAGTAGCGATGGTGGTTCGGCATGCGGCCAGGTGTTGTACGGGACGAAGTAGTCCACGGCGCTGAGCCTGACTCTTCCATTTCGTTCCGGTGAATACACGATGAACTCGGGTTCGAGGAGATTGACGACACCGTCACCCACGAGGTCCTTGTCCGCGCGCGTGTAGTGGTAGCCCATGCCGCCGCGTACCGGATCCGAGATGCAGACCCCTG
>Ga0075421_100002966_pt1 | contig 20329 bp, 15 predicted proteins | sample SoiMetdeltSBSDD5_FD_75292 | JGI IMG/M metagenome (GOLD analysis project Ga0075421, IMG submission 75292) | Bulk soil microbial communities from a Populus tree surrounding site in Tennessee, USA - Soil MetaG P. deltoides SBSDD5 | ecosystem: Environmental > Terrestrial > Soil > Tree plantation... | reverse complement strand
CTCGACGTCTATCTCGAGACATTCGAACGCAACGCGCAGGCCCGCGGCACGGTCGTGCACTGGGCGGAAACGACCGCGGACGTGAACCGCATCGTGTGCGATCTCGCGCGGCAATACGGCGTGCGCAAGGTCGTCAAATCGAAGTCGATGGTGAGCGAGGAATGCGCGCTCAACGACGCGCTCGAGGCGGCGGGGGTGGAAGTCGTCGAGACCGACCTGGGCGAATACATCCTGCAGCTCGCCAAAGAGCCGCCATCGCACATCGTCGCGCCGGTCGTGCACAAGACGCGCGACGAGGTCTCGGATCTTTTCGAAGCGAAGCATCGCCGGCCGCGCACGAGCGTCATTGCGGAGCTCACGCGAGAAGCGCGCGAGATGCTGAGGCCGCATTTCCTGTCGGCCGACATGGGTGTCAGCGGCGCGAACTTCATCGTGGCCGAGACGGGTTCCACGCTCATCGTGACGAACGAAGGCAACGGCCGCATGGTGACGAGCCTCCCGCGCGTGCACGTGGCAGTGACCGGCATCGAAAAAGTCGTCCCGACGCTTGAAGACGTGACCACGCTCCTGCGGCTGCTGCCGCGCCACGGCACCGGACAGATGATCACGAATTACATTTCGGTTACCACGGGACCCCGACGTGCCGAAGACATCGAAGGTCCTGAACATTTCCACGTGATTCTCGTAGATGGCGGACGGAGCAAGCTTCTCGGCACCGACATGCAGCCGATGTTGCGCTGCATACGCTGCGGCGCGTGTATGAACCACTGCCCGGTTTACCAGAGCGTCGGCGGCCATGCGTACGGCTGGGTCTATCCCGGCCCGATGGGATCGGTGCTCACGCCGACTTACGTGGGAATCGAGAATGCGCTCGATCTGCCGCACGCCTCGACGCTTTGCAATCAATGCGGCGTCGTATGCCCGGTTAAAATACCGTTGCCGGAGCTTCTCCGAAAATTGCGCGAGCAACAGTTCGCGCGAAAGCTGAGGCCATGGACCGAGCGCGCGGGTCTCGGAATCTGGGGCTGGGTCGCGCGCCGGCCGCGGCTCTATGCCTTCGCCTCGCGGATCGGCGCTCGCATGCTTCGCTGGATGGGCGGCGGCGAGGGACGCATACGCAAGCTTCCGGGAGCGAGCGGCTGGACCGGAGGGCGCGATTTACCCGCGCCGCAAGGAAGCACGTTTCGCGAGCTGTATCGAAAACATCGCAAACATTAGCCGGCAGGAGAACGCATGAACAAACCAGCAGATACGAACATGGAAACCGTCGCTCTGTGGATCAACGGGCGCAAGCAAGCCGCAACGAGCACGCGCTCGGGCGACGTCACCAATCCCGCAACGGGCGCGGTCGCGCGCCAGGTGCCGTTTTGCAACGAAGCCGACATCGACGCGGCCGTTCAGGCGGCAAAAGCGGCGTTCCCCGGCTGGCGCAAAACGCCGGCGTTGCGCCGCGCGCGGGTGCTCATGCGCTACCGCGAGCTCATCGAGAAGAATAAGGAAGAGCTTGCGCGTCTCATCACCGACGAGCACGGCAAGACGCTCGTCGACGCTGCGGGCTCGGTGCAGCGCGGGCTCGAAGTCGTCGAGTTCGCGATGGGCATACCGCACCTGATCAAAGGCGAGCACAGCGAAGAAGTGGGCACGGACGTGGACACACATTCGCTGCGCGAGCCGCTGGGTGTCTGCGCCGGCATTACGCCATTCAACTTCCCTGCCATGGTGCCGCTCTGGATGTACCCGGTCGCGATCGCGTGCGGCAATACCTTCATTCTGAAACCCTCGGAGAAAGTGCCGTCCACGGCGATGCGGCTCGCGGAGCTTTTCAAGGAAGCAGGCCTTCCGGACGGTGTGCTCAATGTCGTGCACGGCGACAAGCAGGCGGTCGATGCATTGCTCGCGCATCCCGATATTCGCGCAGTGTCGTTCGTGGGCTCCACGCCAATCGCGAAATACATTTACGAGACTGGCGCGAAGCACGGCAAGCGCGTGCAGGCGCTCGGAGGCGCGAAAAACCACGCGGTCGTTTTGCCCGATGCGGATCTCGATTTCGCAGCCGATGCACTCATCGGCGCCGGCTATGGTTCGGCTGGCGAGCGCTGCATGGCGATCTCCGCGATCGTCGCCGTAGGCGATATAGCCGACGCGCTGGTGCAGAAACTTTCCGAACGCGCACAGAACCTGAAAATCGGTCCGGGCACGGGCAAAGACATGGACATGGGGCCGCTCGTCACGGCCGCGCATCGCCAAAAGGTGGCGGGCTACGTCGACAAAGGGCTCGCCGAAGGCGCGAAGCTCGTCCTCGATGGACGCAGTTTCAAGGCTACGGGCCACGAACAGGGGTTTTTCCTGGGGGCTTCGCTGTTCGACCACGTGAAGCCGGAGATGACGATCTACAAGGACGAGATCTTCGGACCCGTGCTTGGCGTGCTGCGTGTGAAGACGCTCGATGACGCGATCAAGCTCATCAACGCGAATCCTTATGCAAACGGCACCGCGGTATTCACCCGGTCGGGTGGGGCAGCGCGTAAATTCGAGCGCGAGATCGAAGTTGGCATGGTCGGCATCAACGTGCCGATCCCGGTGCCGATCGCGTTTTTCTCCTTCGGCGGCTGGCGTGGCTCGCTGTTCGGCGATACGCACGTGCACGGCACGGAAGGCGTGCGCTTCTATACGCGCGGCAAGGTAGTGACCACGCGCTGGCCGGATGCGGATGCGCTGCCGACGGGTTTTCATATGCCGACGCTGGGCTGAAGTGACGGGTGACGTGTGACGGCCACGACCCCCAGAGACAGGATGCTCGCGCTCATCCGGGAGCGGCAGGGCAAGCCGCCGGCTCCGCAGCCTCGCGAAATCGAAGCCGTCCGCGCTCACCTGTCGGCGCACACGCTCAACCCCGTTCCGCGAGATGGCTGGGCGCCGCTCGCGCGCTTTCGCGAGCGCGCGCTGTCACTTGCCTCGACGCTGGATGACGTCGCGCAAAGGACGGATGTACCGGCGCACGTCGCCGCTTATCTGAAAGAGCATGGGCTGACGCTGCGCGCGGTGTGCTGGCGCGAGCTACTCGAGCTCGACTGGCAGGCGAGCGGCATCGGAGTCGAAGCACGAGCCGGGCGCAGCGACGACCTCGTCGGCATTACCGGTGCTTACTGCGCGATCGCGGAAACCGGGACGCTCGTGACGCTGTCCGGGCCGGACACGCCGCCGAGCGTGAGCCTGCTGCCCGAAACTCACATTGCCGTGATGGATGCCGCCCGTGTCGTGCCGACGATGGAGGACGCGTGGCAGCTCATGCGCGTGGAGCTCGGCAGCCTGCCGCGGGCCGTCAATTTCATTTCGGGGCCGTCGCGGACTGCCGATATCGAGCAGACGGTCACTTTGGGCGCCCACGGGCCCTATCGCGTACACATCATTCTGGTGGGTGGCTCGAGCTGAGCTCCCCGCGGCGCGCAGGCGCGTGGAAGATGTTGCATTGCAATGTGTAACAATTACCACCTTCAGGCTGCACACTCTGCGCTACACGCTCGCACGAGCCGCTGGTGCGAACGTTGCTAAAGATAGCCGCCATGAGCCGGAGCCGCCATTGCAGGTCCTGACGCCAAGCCTCGATCTCGCTGGATTCTTTCAGCGCATCGCCGAAGCGCCCGCTCGGCTGCTCATGCTCGACTACGACGGCACGCTCGCGCCGTTTCACGCCGATCCGTTGCGCGCCGTGCCGTATCCGGAAGTCGCAGATGTGTTGAAAAGAATCGTCGAGTCGGGCGGCACGCGGGTCGTTGTCGTAAGCGGGCGTCCAGCGGATGAAGTGCCTCCGCTGCTCGGTTTGCGCGATCGCCCGGAGATCTGGGGATCGCACGGCTGGGAGCGATTGCTGCCCGAAGGCCGTCGAGTGGCGGAGCAGCCCGGCGCCGAAGCACAACGCGCACTGCGCGCTGCAGCCGCGGCCGTGGAGAGCGCTCTCTCGGAAGGCGGTCGCATCGAGCACAAGCTCGCGAGCGTTGCGCTCCATTGGCGCGGCCTGCAGCGTGAGGCCGCGGACACGCTTCGCCGGCGCGCAAACGAGCTCTGGCAGCCGATCGCGGCGGGCGGCGCGGTCGAGATTCTGCCGTTCGACGGCGGACTCGAGCTGCGAACCGTCGGCTGCAACAAGCAGTACGCGGTCAAAGCCGTATTGTCGGAAAGCGCGCAGGAGAGCGCGATCGCGTATCTCGGCGACGACATCACGGACGAAGATGCTTTTCGCGCGGTGAAGACGCGGGGCATCGGCGTGCTCGTCCGTCCCGAGTTTCGCGAAACCGCGGCGGATGTGTGGCTGAGGCCGCCGCGGGAGCTCGTTGAATTCATGGGCCGTTGGGCCGTGGGGCCACATTAGGCGTTGCGGATTCCCTCGCCCCTTGCGAATTACTTTAAGCTAGAGGTCGGGCGCGCGAGCGTCCAAGCCGGAAATGGTACAGACAGACAGACAGAGCAGGCGTGATACAGAGCCAGAGCCGGCGAAGAATGGGAACAGGGGTTCGCGCATGAAGCGCGGTAGGGAGCGGTTGATCGTCGTGTCGAATCGGCTGCCTTACGTTTTCGTTCGTGCCCCCGGCGGTGGCTGGAAGACGCAGGGCGGCTCGGGCGGGCTCGTGACCGCACTCGTTCCCGTTCTGCGCGATCGCGGGGGCACGTGGATCGGCTGGCCGGGCACGAGTGGCGACAGTGACGGCCTCGACCAGGCGCTGAAGGGGGCGAGCGAACAACTCGGCATCAACCTTCGCGGCGTTCAGCTCGAGGTCCCGGACATCGACAACTTCTACCACGGGTTCTCGAACGAGATCATCTGGCCGCTTTTTCACGACTTCGCTTCGCTCTGCATTTTCGATCCGAAGTACTGGGCGAGCTACAAGGAAGTGAATCGCCGCTTCGCGAAGGCCGTGGTCGACGAGTGCGGTAAAGCGGATTTCGTCTGGGTGCATGACTACCACCTGATGAACGTCGCGGCGGAAGCGCGCTCGCTCGGGTGCAAAGTGCGCATGGGTTTTTTCCTGCACATCCCGTTTCCGCCGCCCGACATCTTCTTCAAGCTTCCCTGGCGCTCGACGCTGCTGCATGCGCTTCTTCGTTATGACCTCATCGGTTTTCAGACGCTGCGCGACAGGCGCAATTTCGTCCAGTGCCTGAGATTTTCCGAAGGCCCGGTCACGGTTCAGGGCAAAGGCAACGTCGTGACGGTGACGGCGGGCGCATACACCGCGCGCGTCGGCAATTTTCCGATCAGCATCGATTACGGAAGCTTCGCGCGGCAGGCCGCTGCTGCCGACGTGTCTGCGCGCGCCGAGGAGCTCCACCGCAAGCTTCCGCAACGAAAGCTCATCCTCGGCATCGACCGCCTCGATTACACCAAGGGCATCCCGCAGCGGCTGCTCGCATTCCGTAACGCGCTCGACCGTTACCCGGAGCTACGCGAGCGCATCTCGCTCATCCAGGTGGTGGTGCCGAGCCGCGTTGACATCCCGCAGTACCACGAGTTGAAGACGCAGATCGAGCAGCTCGTGGGCGAGATCAACGGCACCTTCATGCGCCCCGGCGGCTGGGTGCCGGTGTGGTACCTGTACAGCAGCCTCTCGCGCAACGAGCTGCTTGCGTACTATCGCGCGGCGCACATTGCGCTCGTGACGCCCCTCAAGGACGGGATGAATCTCGTCGCCAAGGAATATTGCGCCTGCAGCATCGAGGAAGACTGCGTGCTGATACTGAGCGAGTTCGCCGGCGCTGCGGCACAGTTGCAGCGTGGCGCGCTGCTCGTGAATCCTTACGACATCGAAGGCGTCGCCGACGCGATCTACCGCGCGTACACGATGAGCGACGATGAACGGCGCAATCGCATGCGCAGGCTGCGGCGGAGCATCCGGGAGTGCGACATCTTCTGGTGGGTCGACACCTACCTTCAGGCAGCGATCGAGCGCGACCTCTCCGATTATCCGCAGCCGGAGAACTATGTGCCTGAAGCGGCAGCGGATTATGTCCCGATCTAGGATGGCGTAGTGGCGGGCGCGGAGCTTGCTAGGCATCCCTCGAAGTCCTCGGCACCGAAATGCATAATTGAGGAGATCGACATGCGTAAGATCAGGACAGCATTGGTTGTGACAGTGGCGCTCGCGTCTTCGGCTGCGTGGGCACAGCAGATGGGCGGTCAAACTGCCGCGGGCAGCCGGTCCGGGATGGCGTTCGACTCCGCCACTATGGGCAACCAGACCAACGCACGCAGCGGTACGCAAGGCTCCCGCGGCGTGGTGACTGGCGGAACGGGCGACGGCGGAATCGCGCTGCATAGCGATGCCGCGAAGGCGGGCACGAACGTCCCCGCCATCAGCGGCGGCGTCAGCCTGAACGCGCGAGACAACCTCCGCGCACAGGAACGCGACGCGAACGTGAAGCTCGTGTTCTCACTGAATACCGGGAACTACGTCTCGGACGTGCAGTTGAAAGTCGTCGACAGCAAAGGCAGCACGGTGATCGACGACGTCTCGAACGGTCCGTGGGTGCTCGCGAAGCTGCCGGCGGGAAGCTATACGGCGAACGCGACCTATAACGGCAAAACGGTGACGCAGAAGTTCACGGCGGGCAAGAGCGGGTTGCGCACCGCGCATTTCCGCTGGCCGGCAAGCGTCGAAGGTGTAGGCGCCGCGGACGCTGAAGCAGCCGGCGGCCAGATCCTCGGCACAGGCCCGCAGGAGCCGCAACGGTAGAGAGTCGTCGTCCGCGCAGGTCGCGCGGGGGTCGCCACCTCCCCAAGAGGGCTTTCCGCGATAACCGTAGCCCGCGGCGCTGCATCGGCCGCGGTCAGTTGTAGCGGCGCTTGATGTAGGCATATAGTTCCCGAGCCGTCCCACCTCGAGGTGCGGACGGCTCGACTACGTACGGGGCCTCGCACGCGCATGAAAGTACCGCCGGTCGTGGTGATCCGAATGCTGATCGCGTGGGTTGCGCTCATTGCGCTGCTTTTCGCGATGGCATCCACGCGGGCTGCAGAGCGTGAGAGCGCCGCGGCGAAACGGGCCGGCAGCGTGGTGGTGATTACGCTCGATGGCGCGATCTCGCCGGCGACCGCCGATTACGCCGTCCGCGGCATCCGCAAAGCGGCCGAGCAGCGTGCCGCGCTCGTCGTGCTCAAGCTCGATACGCCGGGCGGCCTCGACACGTCGATGCGCTCGATCATCAAGGCGATACTCGCTTCGTCCGTGCCGGTCGCCACGTATGTCGGCCCGGATGGCGCCCGTGCCGCGAGCGCCGGCACGTACATCCTTTACGCGAGCCACATCGCGGCAATGGCGCCGGCGACCAACCTCGGCGCGGCAACCCCTGTTTCGATCGGCGGCGGCGATGACGGCATCAAGCCCGCGGAAAGGCCGGCCAGAGAGAAAGACAAAGGCAAAGGTGAGAACCAGCCGGGCATGCGCGAGAGCCTGCGAAACAAGCAAATCAACGACGCAGCCGCCTACATCCGCAGCCTCGCCGAAATGAGAGGCCGCAATGCCGAATGGGCCGAACGTGCCGTGCGCGAAGCGGTGAGCCTTTCGGCGGCGGAAGCGCGCAAGCTCAAGGTGATCGATCTCGTGGCGCGCGACATCCCGGATCTTCTCAAGCAGCTCGACGGCCGCAAGGTGAATGCCGCGGGCGTGGAGCGCACGCTCGACACCGCGAACGCCACGCTCGTCGAAGTGGAACCCGACTGGCGCACGCGCCTCCTCATGGTCGTAACCGATCCGAGCGTTGCCGTAATCCTGATGATGATCGGCATCTACGGGATCATTTTCGAGTTCATGAACCCGGGTTTCGTGTTGCCGGGCGTGCTCGGCGGCATCTGCCTGCTGGTTGCGCTCTATGCGTTTCAGCTCCTGCCGATCAACTATGCGGGCATCGCGCTGATACTTCTCGGGATCGCCTTCATCGTCGCCGAAGCATTCATGCCGAGCTTCGGTGCGCTCGGTATCGGCGGCGTCGTGGCGCTCGCGATCGGCATGGTCATTCTCATCGATCCCGAGACCGCGCCGGGTTTCGATATTCCGCTTGCGTTTATCGCGGGCTTGAGCGCGATGATGGGGCTGGCGCTTTTCGCCACTGCATATCTCGCGGTCAAGGCGCGGCGGCAGCCCGTCGTCAGCGGTCGCGAAGACCTGCACGGGGCCGACGCCGTGGTGCTCGAGGATTTCGAACGCGAGGGCTGGGCGCGAGTGCGCGGCGAGCGCTGGCGCGTGCAGAGCGCGGTACCGCTGAAACGCGGCGAGCACGCACGCGTGACGCGCGTGTCGGGACTTACATTGACGATCGATAAGACGTAAGCCGTAAACCGTAACCGTAAGCGGCGGGCCGCAACGGCGGCTGACGGCTTACGGCTCACGAATAAGAAGGAGGAAAGCATGAACGCATTCTTCAACATGGGGCTCGGTGGCATCGCAATCCTGCTGCTCGTCATCCTGCTCGTATCCGCGATTCGAGTTCTCCGCGAATACGAGCGCGGTGTCGTTTTCATGCTCGGGCGCTTCTACAAAGTCAAAGGACCGGGTCTCGTACTCGTGATCCCCGCCGTACAGCAGATGGTGCGCGTCGATCTGCGCATCGTCGTGATGGACGTGCCGAGCCAGGACGTGATTTCGCGCGACAACGTCTCGGTCAAGGTGAACGCCGTGGTGTATTTCCGGGTGATCGATCCCGACAAAGCGATCATCCAGGTCGCGAATTATTACGAAGCGACGAGCCAGCTCTCGCAGACCACGCTGCGTGCGGTGCTCGGCAAGCACGAGCTCGACGACATGCTCGCCGAGCGCGAGAAGCTGAACGTCGACATCCAACGCATCCTAGACGCGCAGACCGAGGCGTGGGGCATCAAGATCTCGAATGTCGAGATCAAGCACGTGGACATCAATGAAACGATGGTGCGCGCCATCGCGCAGCAGGCCGAAGCCGAGCGTGCCCGACGCGCGAAGGTGATCCACGCCGAAGGCGAGCAGCAGGCTGCCGAAAAGCTGCTCGAGGCCGCGCGCATGCTCGCCGAGCAGCCGCAGGCGATGCAGCTGCGCTTTCTTCAGACGCTGTCGTCGATCGCCGGCGACAAGAGCAACACGATCGTATTTCCCGTGCCGGTCGACATGATCGGTCCGATCGTGAACGGCCTGGACAAGCTGCGCGAGCGCCTGCGCTAACCGTTCGGCGTAAGGATGTCGTCAGGATCGCCATCCGTTCTTGACAAACGTCTCCGCGCGACGACGGCGGCTTGCTTTCCCCCTCTGGCCGGGTATAGGATTACCGCGCCCTGTATCCATAGAAAATGTCGAAGAATTAGAGCGGTGCCCGACTGGAATAGAGTCGCCGGGTCTGGTTTTTTCCTCCGGGCACGCCTTTGACCTGAGGCCTTACCACCACGTCCTGGAGGAAACAATGTCTAAAAAAGCTCGCAGTCCCGCATCCGACCAAACAAGCGCATCTCGCAGGAAGTTCCTGGCAGGCACCGCTGCGGCTGCGGCTGTCCCGGTGTTTGCCATGGCTGCCGAAAAGGCCCCTGAGAAAGCTGCTGCGAAAGCTCCCGAGCCTGCAAAACCCGCCGCGCCCGCCGTCGTTTCCTCCACCGGCGCGCAGAGCATGCGCTGGCAGAGCACGTGGCCCGCAAAAGATATCTTCCACGAGTACGCGCTCGACTTTGCGAAGAAAGTGAACGACATGACGGGCGGCGACCTCCGCATCGAGGTGCTCCCCGCCGGTGCTGTGGTGCCGGCTTTCGGGCTGCTCGACGCGGTGTCGAAAGGGGCGCTCGACGGCGGGCACGGCGTGCTGGTGTATCACTACGGCAAACAGAACGCGCTCGCTCTGTGGGGATCGGGACCTGCGTACGGGATGGACGCGAACATGCTGCTCGCCTGGCACAAGTACGGCGGCGGCAGGGATCTGCTCAACAAACTGTACAACTCCATCGGCGCAAACGTCGTCTCGTTCCCGTATGGGCCGATGCCGACTCAGCCGCTCGGCTGGTTCAAGAAACCGATCACGAAGAACGAAGACTTCAAGGGCCTCAAGTTCCGCACCGTAGGCATTTCGATTGACGTGTTCACGGGTCTGGGTGCCGCGGTGAACGCTTTGCCGGGCGGCGAGATCGTGCCGGCGATGGACCGGGGGCTCCTCGATGCGGCGGAATTCAACAACGCAACGTCCGATCGCATCCTCGGTTTCCCCGACGTCTCCAAGGTGTGCATGCTGCAGAGCTACCACCAAAACGCGGAGCAGTTCGAGATCATGTTCAACAAGGCGAAGTTCGACGCGCTGCCGACGAGATTGAAGGCGGTCATCGAAAACGCCGTCGAAGCGGCATCGGCGGACATGTCCTGGAAAGCGGTCCACCGCTACTCGCAGGACTACATCGAGATGCAGCAGAAGCAGAACGTGCGCTTCTACAAGACGCCGGACTCGATCCTGCAGACGCAGCTCGGCGCGTACGACAAGGCGATCGAGAAGAAGATCGCGGAGAACCCGCTCTTCAAGGAGATCCACGAATCGCAGAAGCGTTTCGCCGAGCGTGCCGTCAAATGGGATCTCGATACGAACGTGAATCGCCGGATGGCCTACAACCACTACTTCGGCAAGACGGCGAAGCCCGCCGCGAAGAAAGCCTGACGGCGAGTCGACCCGCATGTGACGCCATCCGGCCCGGGAGGACCGGATGGCGTTTTTTTTATGAAGGCGGCACACAAGTGAAGACCGCCACCGGGCAGCAGGGAAACCCATGCAGAAACTTCTGCTTTTCATCGACCGGCTCAGTACTCTCGTAGGCCATACATTTTCGTGGCTGATCATCGGCCTGACGGTGCTCATCTCGTGGGAGGTGTTCTCGCGCTACGTATTCGACAACCCGCACGCCTGGGCTTTCGACGCGATGATCATGCTCTACGGCACGCTGTTCATGATGGCGGGCGCTTATACGCTGTCAGTCAACGGCCATGTCCGCGGTGACGTGCTGTACGGTTTCTTCAGTCCACGGGTCCAGGCGAGTCTGGACCTTACGTTGTACATCCTTTTCTTCATTCCCGGCGTAGTGGCGCTCGTGTGGGCCGGGTACTACTACGCAGCCGACTCGTGGCGCATCAACGAGCATTCGAACGTCACGGCTGAAGGTCCGCCGATCTATCCATTCAAAACCGTGATTCCCTTCGCCGGCGCGATCCTGCTCCTCCAGGGGATCGTCGAGATCACTCGCTGCATCATCTGCATCAAACAGGGTTACTGGCCGTCACGTCAGGCCGACGTCGAGGAAGTGGACGTCGACAAGCTGAAAGAGATGGTCCACGTCACCGACGAGGACATTCAGAAGCTCGATGCAGTCGTCGTCCAGGAGCAGCGCACATGAGAATACGGCGCGAGCTCTGGTTCGGCTTCTCGCTCATGGCGATCATCATCTCGGTCATCGTCATCTTCATGCCGTGGGGCAACCTGACGAACGGCCACCTGGGGCTCCTCATGCTCGCGCTGATCGTGGTCGGCATCATGCTCGGGTTCCCGACGGCGTTCACGCTGATGGGTATGGGCGTTTTCTTCGCCTGGCTTGCCTATCGCAGCGTGAATCCCGACCTCGCGGTAGCCCAGGTGCTCGATCTCTTCGTGCAGCGTTCGTACGGCGTCATGTCGAACGACGTGCTGATCGCGGTGCCGCTTTTCGTCTTCATGGGATATCTCGTCGAGCGCGCGGCGCTGATCGACCGGTTGTTCCGGGCGCTGCACCTCGCGACGGCACGCGTGCCGGGTTCGCTCGCTGTCGCGACGATCGTCACCTGCGCGATATTCGCGACTGCCACGGGCATCGTCGGCGCGGTCGTGACCCTGATGGGTCTGCTCGCTTTTCCCGCCATGTTGAAAGCGGGCTACAACATCAAAGTCTCCGCCGGCTGCGTCACTGCCGGAGGCTGCCTCGGAATTCTGATTCCGCCATCGGTACTGCTGATCGTGTATGGCGCCACTGCGGGCGTGTCGGTCGTGCAGCTCTATGCCGGCGCTTTTTTTCCCGGCTTCATGCTAGCGGGCCTGTATCTCGGCTACGTCATCGTCCTCGCGAAATGGAAACCGGCGTTGATGCCGCCGCTGCGGCCCGAGGAGCGCAGCGTGCCGCTGTCGTCTGCGATGCAGCGCTTGACAGAATACGGCAAGCACGCGATAGCCGGCTCGCTGCGTGCACTGCGTTCCGATTCGTCGGCTGTTCCCAAGCGCACGGCGTTCGCGCAATTCTTCATCTCGCTGCTGCCGCTTCTCACGATCGCCGCGCTGCTCGCGCTCACGTACGACGTTGCAACAAAACGCGCGGTCGAAGTGAGCACCGCCGGTCTCGAGCTCAGCACCGGCTCCGACGGGACGGATAGCTCGAGCCAGGGCGGCGGGCTGCAGGAGCCGCCCGCCGACAGCGGCGGACTGCAAGAGCCGCCGGCGGAGAGTAGCGGACTCCAGGAGTCACCAGGGGAGAAAACTCAGACGCAGGGTGTCGGAGCGGCAGCAGGCGAGCTCAAGGAGACGACGCCGGAGCTGCCCAAACCCGCGCCGGCGATCGATCAGGCGCCGACAGCGAAAACCGATGCGGTGCCCTCTACCGCTCAAGCTGCAGGACGTTTGCCGACGCCGAACTGGTTCTGGATCACGCTCGCGATCTGCGTCGTCGTGCTCGCGATCGTCTATGCGCTGTGGACGTGGGAGCGGCTGCAGGTGTTCAAGATGCTGCTGACGTCGTTCTTCCCGCTCGCGATCCTGATACTCCTCGTGCTGGGCTCCATCGTCTTCGGTTTTGCCACGCCCACCGAAGCTGCTGCCGTTGGTGCATTCGGCGGCTTCGTGCTCGCAGTCGTGTACCGCTCGACCGAACACTGGCGCGCGGTGCCGCAGGGCCAACCGAAGTCGCAGGCCGTCGGCTCGACGCTCAAAGAGCTCGGGCGCATTCTCAAGGAGTCTTCGTTCCTTACGGCGAAGACGAGCGCGATGGTGTGCTGGCTTTTCGTGGGGTCGGCGATTTTTTCCGCCGCGTTCGCACTGCTGGGCGGGCAGGAGCTCGTGGAGAAATGGGTGCTCTCGCTCGACATGACACCGCTCCAGTTCATGATCCTCGCGCAGTTCATCATTTTCATTCTCGGGTGGCCGCTCGAATGGACGGAGATCATCGTCATTTTCATGCCGATCTTCATTCCGCTCCTGCCGCACTTCAACATCGATCCGCTCTTTTTCGGACTGCTCGTGGCGCTCAATCTGCAAACAGCTTTCCTGTCGCCGCCGGTCGCGATGGCCGCGTTCTACCTGAAAGGCGTGGCGCCACCGCACGTGACGCTCAATCAGATTTTCGCCGGCATGATGCCTTTCATGGCGATCCAGGTGATAGCGCTCGTGCTGCTGTATACGTTCCCGGGAATAGGGCTCTGGCTGCCGCAAGTGCTGTATAAGTAGGTGCGCCGGGAGCGCACCGCTCGAGTGACGTGTCCACATCCCGGTTGCGGTGCGTCCGTCGCGGATCGTACGTCGCATTTGCGGTCGGCTCGGCCGCGTTCTTTCTTTCGTTTTTCCATCGTGTCGCGCCCGCCGCAATCGCAGACGACCTCAGCACGGCTTTCGGCGTAGGCGGCGCTGCGCTCGGCGCGCTCGCCGCGACCTACTTTTACGTTTATGCAGTGATGCAGGTCCCGAGCGGTGTGCTCGCGGACACCCTCGGGCCGCGCAAAGTGCTGGCGGCCGGCGGTCTCGTTGCGGGGCTGGGGTCTATTGCATTCGCGACCGCAGAATCGGTCGGCACGGCCGCGCTCGGCCGAACGCTCGTGGGCCTCGGTGTTTCCGTTGCATTCATATGCGTCCTGAAATTGACGGCGAACTGGTTCGAGGAGCGGCGGTTTGCGACCGCGACGGGCGTGGCGAATCTCATCGGTATCCTGGGCGCACTCGCCGGTGCCGCGCCGCTGGCGTGGCTCGTCACGATTGTGTCGTGGCGTCACGTGTTCGGCATCGTCGGTCTCGCTTCGCTCGGCCTCGCGGCGCTGACGCTGTGGGTGTTGAAAGACGCGCCCGAACGGCGCGCGGCATCGCAGGCGCGGGCGGAGCGGTGGTACAGCGAGCTTGCGAGCGTCGCGCGCAATCGCGCGACTTGGCCCGCGTTCTGGGTGAATTTCGGGCTTTCCGGCGTGAACATGAGCTTCGTTGGCCTGTGGGCCGTGCCCTTTCTTATCCACACGTATGGCATGTCGGTTGTGGCTGCCAGCAATCACACGAGCCTGATGCTCGTTGGTTACGCGTGCGCGACAGCGGTCGTCGGATGGCTTTCGGATCGGCTGCAGCGCCGGCGTCCGATCATGCTCGCTTCAGCCACACTGTATCTCGGGTGCTGGATAGCATGGCTCATCGGCGTTCCACACGAATGGACTTACGCGCTCGCGCTCCTGATGGGCACCGTGCTCAGCGGGTTTTCGCTGTCGTGGGTATGCGCGAAGGAAGTGAACCCTCCGGCGCGCGCCGGCATGGCGACCAGCATTGCGAATCTCGGAGGTTTCGTCGCTGCCGGAATACTGCAGCCGCTCGTCGGCTGGGTCCTCGATCTCACGAAAGCGCCACTACATCCCGCCGGCGATTTCAACGCGGCGCTGGTCGTGTTCGCGGTTTTCACGTGCGCCGGCCTCGTGGGCGCGCTGTTTATCCCGGAGACGCACTGTCGTAATATCTGGCAGCCACCCGTGAACAGGTGAACAGGTGCAAGACAAACCGAAGGTACTGGTGACGCGCGAAGTGTTCGACGAGACGCTCGCGTATCTCTCCGAGCACTGCACCGTCGAATCGAATCAGGAAGACGTGCCGCTCGCGCCGGACGAGCTCGCGCGGCGCCTCGCGGACAAGGACGGCATCGTCTGCAGCCTGACCGACCGCGTCGACGACAAGCTCGTTGCAAGCGCGCCGCATCTGAAAGTCGTCGCGAACATTGCGGTCGGCTACAACAACATCGACGTTCCAGAGTGCACCGCGCGCCGGATCATGGTGACCAACACACCCGGCGTGCTCGACGACAGCACAGCCGACCTCGCATGGACGCTAATGCTCGGGGCGGCACGACGCGTGACGGAAGTCGAACGATATATTCGACAGGGTGCCTGGAAAGGCTGGCGTCTCAAGCAATGGCTCGGCACCGATGTTCACCACGCGACGCTCGGCATCGTCGGCATGGGCCGCATCGGACAGGCGATCGCCAGACGCGCGCGCGGCTTCGACATGCGCGTTCTGTACCACAATCGGCAACGCGTCGCGGAGACGATCGAGCTCGAGCTGGGAACCTCATGGGTGACACTCGAAGAGCTGCTGCGCCAGTCCGACTTCGTCGTGCTTCAGGTGCCCTATTCGCCGGAGACGCACCATCTCATCGGCGCCCTGGAGCTCGCGATGATGAAGCCGAACGCGATACTCATCAATTCGACGCGAGGCGGCGTGGTCGACGATGCAGCGCTCGTCGAGGCGCTCAGGAACGGCACCCTGCGCGCGGCCGGTCTGGACGTCTTCGAGAACGAGCCGAAGCTCCATCCCGGTTTTCTCGAGCTCGATAACGTCGTGCTGACGCCGCATGTCGGAAGCTCGACCGAGGCGACGCGCCGTGCGATGGCGATGACGGCGGCCCGCAATTGTGTCGCCGCGTTGACTGGAGGCCGTCCCCCGAATCTCGTCAATCACGAAGTCAAACCGCATTGAGGCTCGATGACTGAGCTGCACAAGCTGACGGTGCGTGAGCTGGTGGCGGGTGTGCGCGAGAAGCGCTGGCGCGAGAGCGCCGTGATACGCGCCGTCGCGGCCCAGATCGCGGCGCGCGATCGGGAGATACAGGCGTGGGAACACCTCGATGTTGCCCGCGCGATGGACTGCGCCGAGCGCGCTGACGCGGGCGCCGCCCAGGGATCGTTACAAGGCGTGCCGGTCGCGGTGAAGGACATCATCGATGTCGCAGGGATGCCCACGCGGTATGGCTCCCCGATTTATGCGTCCGCCGGCCCCGCAGCCGAGTCCGCCGAGTGCGTGCAGGCGCTGGAGCGCGCGGGAGCGATCGTGCTCGGTAAATCGGTGACCACGGAATTTGCCTATTACACGCCCGGCAAGACGCGTAATCCGTGGAATCCCCGGCATACCCCCGGCGGCTCGTCGATGGGGTCGGCGGCATCGGTCGCGTGTGGAATGGCAGCTGGCGCACTCGGCACGCAGACGAACGGGTCGGTGATCCGGCCGGCAGCGTTCTGCGGTGTCGTCGGATACAAGCCGACCTTCGGCACGGCTTCGAATCACGGCACGCTCGATCCCTGGCCTGCGCTCGACCACACCGGCGTGTTCGCTCGCCGGGTCGGCGATGCCGCGCTGCTTGCGTCCGTGATCGCGACGCAGGTGAAGATCCGTTCTGACGTGCTGCTGCCCTCACACCTGCCGAAGCTCACTGTCGTGCGCTCTCCGGTGTGGCATCTGGCGGAAGCGCCCCAGAAGCAGACACTCGCCGCCGCCGCGGCCAGGTTCGTACACGCGGGCGCTCATGTACACGAAGTAGAGTTGCCGCCTGAATTCGAAGACGCTCATCGGGTGCATCGCGTGCTTCTCGCCTACGAAGGCGCGCGGCACTTCCGGGATCTGCAGAAGCGTCATCGCAACCTCATGAGCGATCGTATGAACGCGCTTCTCGACGAAGGCGCCGGTATTCCCGAAACCCAGTACGCGGAGGCGCTCGCCGCGGCAACGGCGCTGCGGCGGTCGTATGCGACCTTTATTGCAGGATACGATGCCGTGCTGACGCCGCCCGCGCCTGGCGAGGCGCCGCCGACGCTCGAGGAGACCGGCAACCCGGCGTTCTGTACGATCTGGACGCTGCTCGGTGCGCCTGCGGTTACGATCCCGGCCGGCATCGGTCCCGCCGGTCTGCCGCTCGGCCTGCAGATCGTCGGCGCTTGCGACAAGGACGACGAGCTGCTCGCTGTCGCCGCGTGGTGCGAGGCGCACATTCCATTTCACGGCCTGCTTTGATCGCGTGCGTGGCTTAGCAGCGTAGCCACCACGCCTTCCCTGCGAGCAGCCCGCACGCGCCGCCGATGAGCTACTTCGCCCGGCTTTTCGATCTGATGATCGAAGTGATGCTGCCGGTGTCGCTGCTCGTGGTGGCCGGCGCTTTCTGGCCGCGCTTTTTTCCGGATACGCCGGTCGAGAGCGCACGCACGCTGCTCAATCGGCTCGCTATGTACCTGTTCTACCCCTCGATCCTGTATTCTGTTGCGGCCTCCACTGCGCTCACTGCGGATCTGTTATCGGTCCCGCTGCTCGTCGGCATCGGTTCGCTCAGCTCGGGCCTCCTGCTCTATCTGCTTCTCTATCGGCTGCCGCTCTGGCGTCACCTCAACGATCCTGCGCGTGCGGGCCTCATGCTCGGCGGCATGTTCGGCAACACGTTCAACATCGGCGTGCCGGTGCTCGTCTTTTTCTACGGACGCGAAGCGACGCGCTACGCCGTGTTCAACGACATGCTGATGACGATGCCGTTCGTGTGGAGCCTGGGCGTCTGGATCGCAACACGGCTCGGCTCGCACACTGCGGTCGATTCCTACCCGTCCGTGTGGCGTGTCATGGTCTCGATGCCGCCGATCTGGGCGTTCGTCCTCGGCATCTGCACTCAGCAGCTCGGCCTCACTTACGAGCCGCTGGTAAAAGCCACAGGGTTCATCGGCCAGGCGACGATCCCGGTCACGCTGTTCGTGCTCGGGATGACGATACCGTGGCGAAACCTCGTGCCTCGCCCGGAGATACTTTCCGCCGCAGCGGTGAAGCTTCTCGCAACGCCCGTGATCGTCTGGTGCGCGGCGCGCCTGCTGTTCTCGCAGCCGGGGGAGGCGCAGTACGCTTCCGTCGTCGAAGCCGCCACTCCGCCGATGCTGACGGCTTTGCTGCTGGCGGACCGCTTCCGTCTCGATTCGGCAGCGACAGCGCTGCTCATCGGCTGGGCGACGATACTGTTCTGGATCACGCTGCCGCTTATCATGGCCCTTGGCCTGATCCGGTAACCGGTAGCCTCATTACTCCTTGCGCCCACCCCCCTCACTCTTTGCGCCAGCCCCGTCACTTTTTTGCATCAGGAGAGCAGCATGAGCTTCACCCAAATCCCGTCCGCGACCCCGCGGCTCACGCGCTCCGAGCTTGTCGTGCCCGGTGCGACCCCGGCGCTGTTCGAAAAAGGGGTGCGCTCGGCGGCGGACGTCATCATCCTCGACCTGGAGGACGCAGTCGCACCGGATGACAAGGCAAGCGCGCGCAAGAACGTGGTCGCGGCGCTGAACGAGCTCGACTGGGGCCGCAAGACCGTTGCCGTCCGTGTGAACGGACTCGATACGGCGTATATGTACCGCGACGTGATCGGCCTCGTCGAAAGCTGCCCGAGACTCGATCTGCTGGTGATCCCCAAGGTGGGCGTCGCGGCCGATGTTTACGCGCTGGACATGCTGGTCACTCAAATCGAGCAGGGGCTCGGGCGCGAGAAGCGCCTCGGGTTCGAAGTGCTCATCGAGACGGCGCTGGGACTCGCGAACGTCGAAGCGGTCGCGCAGTCGAGCCGCCGCCTGGAAGCGATGGCTTTCGGCTCGGGCGATCTCGCCGCATCACTGGGCGTGCGAACCACGACCATCGGGGGGCTTCATCCGGATCACGGCGTGCTGAGCGAAAGCGACGCCGCGGGGCAGCGCGTTTTTCACCAGACGGACCTCTGGCACGCCGCGCAGACGCGCATGCTCGTCGCGTGTCGCGCCTACGGCCTGCGTCCGATCGACGGCGTTTACGGAGATATCAAGGACACGGCGGGCTTCATGTCGGCTTCGAAACGTGCGGCGACGCTCGGCTTCGACGGCAAGTGGGTGATCCATCCGACGCAGATCGCACCGGTTAACGAAGTCTTCACGCCGGCCGGAGAGGAAATCGTGCGCGCCCGCCGCATTGTCGAAGCGATGGAGCAGGCGGCACGAGAGGGCAAAGGCGCAGTGCAACTCGACGGACGGCTCGTCGACGTCGCCAACATCCGGATGGCGGAAAATCTCTTGCGTAAAGCAAGCGCCATCGCGCAGTCAAGCTGACACGTCGTAGGAGGCACTTTAGCTTTCCACGAGCAGCATGCTTCATGTCACAATGCCGCACTCTCTCGAAGCGGCTGAACCTCCAGTACGTCCGCTCGCGGAGAAAACCTCTCCCTCCGCTATGAACGTCATGGCCGCACCCGGCGCCGCGAATACCAATCGCGCGGAGTCCATTTCCGCCGAGCAGGTCCGCCATCTCTATCGCCTCTCGGTTCCGGCGTACCTCGGTTCTGTGCTGTCCGCGGTCATCGTGCTTGGCGCGCTGCGCGACGTCGTTCCGGCATGGCCGCTGCTCTGGTGGGCACTTGCGGTCTGCGCTGTGACGGGCGCGCAATATGTCCTCTATCGCGCGTTCGTGAAGCGCGGTCCGACGGCTGCGGAGTCGCGCCGATGGTGCTCTTATTTCCTGCTCGGCACCGTCTCAAGCGCTTTGCTCTGGGGCGTGCTCGGGTCAGTGCTGTACCCGGGAGGCTCGATGCCCCACGAGTTTCTCGTCATGTTGACGATCGCCGCCCTCGTTCTGCTCGGCGTGCTCGTCCTCGCGCCGATTCCGCGCGCGTTTCTGGCGTTCCTCATTCCGTCGATGCTTCCGTTGATTCCGACGGTGTACCTGCAGGGCTCCACGATCCACTACTCTCTCAGCCTGCTACTCCTTGCTTTCGTCGTCGTGATGCTTGCAGCGGGCCCGCGCATTTCGGCCACGATCCAGGAGGCGATCGCAAAGCAATTCGAGAACAACGACCTCCTTGCACGCCTCTCGGAAACGCATGCTGCATCGCGGCAGGCCAATCTGCAGCTCAATGAGCAGGTCTACACGCAGCGGGTCACCGCAGAACAGCTGAGGCAGGCTTCGCAAAAGTTGGCCGCGATGATCGAAGCCTCACCGCTCGCGATCGTCGCGAACGATGTCGAAGGCCGCATCGAAAGCTGGAATTCCGCCGCCGAGCGAATTTTCGGCTGGAAGCAGGAGGAGGTTCGCGGCGGCCCCGCGCCGTATTACGTGCCGGGCACGGAGGGTGACCGGGATGCGCTTCGCGGCAGCATACTGAAGGGCGAGACGATTTCCGGCGTCGAAGCGGTCCGGATGCGCAAGGACGGCACGGCGATCGACGTGAGCCTCTCCGCGGCCCTCGTCCACGACATCGCCGGACGCCCGACGGGCTATCTCGTAATGATGGCCGACATCACCGAGAGGAAGCGCGTGCAGAAGCAGCAGACCG
>Ga0075421_100002963_pt1 | contig 20331 bp, 14 predicted proteins | sample SoiMetdeltSBSDD5_FD_75292 | JGI IMG/M metagenome (GOLD analysis project Ga0075421, IMG submission 75292) | Bulk soil microbial communities from a Populus tree surrounding site in Tennessee, USA - Soil MetaG P. deltoides SBSDD5 | ecosystem: Environmental > Terrestrial > Soil > Tree plantation... | reverse complement strand
CCCGGCATGCTGATCGCGGAGACCTCCATGCTGGTGAGCCACGTCGGCGACGCGTCGGGCCTCACGCTCGACCCGCAGCTCGAGTCGTTCTATCTGATCGACGCCGTCGTCGTCCGGCTGCCGATGCTCGCCCGGCACCTGAACGCACTCGGCGTGCAACTCGTCCGCGAGGCAGCCGGCTCGGGGGCGTCGGGCCAGCGCGCCGACGTGCTGGCCGAGCTGCGTATGGCGGACAAAGAGAAAAACGCGCTCGACCGCGGCCACGCCGTGGCGTTCCGCACGACGCCCGGGCTGCGCGCTACCGTCGAGCCGGCGCTGGCGAGAACCTGGGCCGCCGCCGGCGGTCTCATCGAGCTCGCGAATGGTCCGCCGGCGCCGCTCGACGAGATCGTTCGCCGCCACCGCGATGCCGTGGCCGCGGTGTGGGCGCACTACGATCGCGCGGCCGTGGCGCTCGAGCAGCAGCTTGACGACCGGATATCCGATCTCGCGACGAAGCGCGCGCTGTTGCTCGCGCTGATCGCGGGCGTCGTGGGTGTCGTCGTCTACCTGTGGCTCGGGTTCTACGCCAGCGTTGGTCGCGCCGTGCGCGCGCTGGAGGGCTCTGCGCGCGGGATGCAGAGCGGCGATTTCGGCGCGCCCGTCCGCGCGCAGGGGCGCGACGAGCTGACGCAGGTGGTCGAGGCGTTCAACACGGTCGCGTTCCGGCTGCGCGAGGAATGGGTCCGCGCTGAAGCGGCCACGCGCGCCAAGTCGGAGTTCCTCGCGGTCATGAGCCACGAGATCCGCACGCCGATGAACGGCGTGCTCGGCATGGCGCACCTGCTGCTCGACACGCCGCTGGGCGAGGCGCAGCGGCGGCAGGTGGAGACGCTGCGCGACTCGGGCCAGGCGCTGCTGACCATCCTCAACGACATCCTCGACTTCTCGAAGATGGAGGCCGGACGGCTCGAGCTGGTGGCGGAGGACTTCGACCTGGAGCGCGTCATTACGAGCGTGACGGCGCTGATGACGCCGCGCGCTCGCGAGAAGAAGCTCGGGCTCCACGCGTCGCTCGCCCCCGACGTGCCGACGGCGCTGCGCGGCGACGCGGGGCGGCTACGCCAGGTCTTGTTGAATCTCGTCGGCAACGCGCTCAAGTTCACCGACGCCGGACAGGTGCGGCTCGATGTCGCGCTCGCCGGCCCGCCGGCCGAGCGCGTGCCGCTGACGCTCGCCGTGCGCGACACCGGCATCGGCATCGCGCCCGAGGCGCAAGAGCGCCTGTTCGAAGAGTTCACCCAGCTCGACACCTCCGCCACGCGCCGGTTCGGTGGGACAGGGCTCGGCCTCGCGATCTCCCGGCGCATCGTCCGCGCGATGGGCGGCGACATCGGCGTCGAGAGCCGGCCCGGCACGGGAACCGCGTTCACGGTGAGCATTGCGCTCGAGCGGGCTCATGCGCCGCTGACGGCGGAGGCCGAGGCCCCGCCGGTCGTCGCGCCGATGCGCATCCTGCTCGCCGAAGACAACGAAGTGAACCGGCAAGTAGCGCTCGGGCTGCTCGCACGCCAGGGGCACGCGGTGGACGTCGTCGCGGACGGCGCCGCCGCGGTCGAGGCCGCGCGGCGCGGCGGCTACGACGTGATTCTGATGGACGTCCACATGCCGGTCATGGACGGCATCGAGGCGTCCCGTGTCATCCGCCGCTTCGGCGACGACGCGGGCCGAGTGCCGATCGTCGCGCTCAGCGCCAGCGTCATGAAGGACGAGACGGACCTCTGCTTCGAGGCCGGCATGAACGAGTTCCTCGCAAAGCCGATCGATCCCGACGCGCTCGTGCGCGCCCTCGCACGCCATGCCGCCTCACCGGTCGAGATGCCGGCACCCGCGGTGCCGCCCGCGACGAGCGCGCTGCTCGATACGTCCTATCTGCAGTCGCTGATCGAAGCGCTCGGCATCCCCCGCGTCGCCGCGCTGGTCGAGGCGTTGCCGGAGGAAATCGAGCCGCACGAGCGCCGCCTCACGGCGAGACCCCTGGCGACGGACGTCACGACACTGCGCGCGCCGGCGCATGCGCTGAAGGGTGTCGCCGCGAACCTCGGATTGTCGGCCCTCGCCGGCCTCGCGGGTGGCGTGGAGGAAGCCGCGCTCGCGCGCGATGCCGCGCGTGTGGAGAAGCTGTGCGCCGAGCTCTCGCCGTGCAAGGACGCCTCGCTGGCGGCGATCCGCCGGCTGCTCGCGACGAGCGCCTGAATCAGCGCCGCTGACCTGGCGAGCGGTGAGTCAGCGCGGCTGAGCTGGTGCGCGTCGGAGCCAGCGACGCGCCGCGGCCAGTACGGCCGAGAGCCGCGTGCCGTGCCCAGCGCCGTCCTCGCGCCGCACTCTGCGTGTGCTCTGCGGCTTGTCGAATCGCGCGACCGCGGCATCGAGCTCCGTGAGCAGCGTGTTCAGCTCGTCGGCGCGAGGATCGGGCGTCGCCACGTCCCCTCAGAACCGCTTGGGCGGCGCTGACAGCGTGAAGTAACCGGCGATCGCCCGGCGTGCCGGCTCGTAACTGCCGGCCGGAGCCTGCGGGTCGTACTTGAGTTCGGCCTTGTAGGCGCACGGCGGATCGTGCGCCAGCCCCTGCTCCCGCCACGGCCGGAACAGCGTCCCGAACTCCGCGACCGAGAGCGGCTTGCCGATCGCCGCGGCGCTGAGCGGCCGGGTGCCGGCAAGCTCCGCGGCATGCCGTCCGGGCGCGACGACGATGCGGCCCTGGTGGTCGATCGTCGCTTCCGCCACGACCATCTCGGCGCCGGCCTGGTTTCGGCACGGCCCATGACCGGGACCGCGGCCCGCCTGCTTCTCACACGCGGCGGACTTCGCGTCGCACGCGGCGAGATCGGTCTGCAGCCGGTTGTACTTGTCCTTGATCTCGCCGGCCTGCGCGGCGGGGTCACGAACGTTGCGCGGATCGACGTCGAAGATGCTGATCAGCGTCTTCCACACCTCCGGCGTCACCCAGCCGCGGTCCTTGGGATCGCCCTCGATGGCCTCGGCGGAAATCAGGATCAGCGTGAAGACGAAGATCACCTGGACCAGGAGATCGATCAGCGTGGTCAGCGCGACGTCGCGATTGCGCCCGGGCCGGCTGCTCGGCATCACCGCCGGTGTTCTACCTTGCTGAGAATGAAGCGCGACGCGTCGATCAAATGATGATGCACCTTCCGCACCGCGTCTTCGGAGGCGCGCAGGTCGTCCTGAAGCCGCTCGGCGAGCGCGCTCGCCGTCTCGCCGTGCTGGCGCAGCTGCTCGGCCAGTGGGCCGGAGATTTGTGCGGCGAGCTGCGTCTGCGCGTTGACCGCATCGTTGCCCAGCCGCACGGCCCGCTCGGCGATCTCGGTCAGCGCCCCGAGTCCGACCGTGACCTTCTCGAGACCGCCGCTCCAGTTGAGAACCGAGTGCTCTGCCGCTCGCGTCCCCTGCTCCAGCGTCGAGAACGCGGAGGCGGCCTTGCTGATGGACTGACTCGCGCCGTCCGTGACGCCGACGACCTCGGCCCACGCGCGGTTCGCCTCGGCGAGGCTGCCGTGCAGGCTGCTCAGCGCGGCCATCACCGTCGCCGCCTCCTGCGGAAACTTCTCGAGCCCCGTCGCCAGCGGAGGAATCTGGCCCAGCTGCGAGGCGAACTGGCTGACGTTGGTCTTCGCCGACGTGACCGCCTCCGTCGCCGCATCCGCCGACACGGCCAGCGCGCTGAAGGCCCGGCCTCCGTCGCGCGCCCCCTGCACGGCCGTGGCCAGCATCGGCTCGAGCTCGCTGTATGCCGTGCCGACGGCGGTGGTCGCGCGCCGAAGCTGCTCGGCACGCTCGGCGAGCTCGGTCAGGACGGAGATCAGCTTCTGGCCGACGTCCTCCGGTGGCAGCCGCAGCGCGCCCAGCCGCGCCTCGAATTCCTGGAGCGTCGAGGCCACGCTGCTGTTGGCGTGACGGACGAACGCGGTCAGCTCGGCCGCGGACTCTCGCGCGATGCGTGTGAAGTCCTGGACGACCTGCTCCGACACGCCGCGCACGGCGCCCGCGGTCCCGGCAGCCAGCCCTTCCATCTGCTCCTTGACGATTTCGTGCGTCTTGACGACTTGCCGGGACGCGGCGTCGACGTCGTGGGCGGCGCGGCTACGGAGGTCTGCGAACGTCGATTCCGTCTGCGTGCTGATGCGCTGCACCACGGTCTCGAAGCGCTTGAGCATCTCGGCGCTCATCGTCTCGAGCTGCTCGGTGACGCGCACCGACATCGTCCGAACCGCGTCGACCGCGCCCGAGTATGACTCGTTCAGATGACCCTCGGCGCGCTGCTGGGCGTGCACGATGCGCACGGTGCTGCGCTCGATCGCGCGCGCGGCCTCGGCATAGGCGTCGGCGAGCTTACGGGCATTGTGCTCCGCACTGCCATCTGAGCCTGCGTCGGCCTGCGCGAAGACGATGCGGCCGGCCAGGCCGATGAACGTCGTGGTGAGGCCGAGACCAAACAGACCCAGCACCTGCCGCGTGTCGGGCCGCTCCGTCGAGTTCAGCAGCGGGGCGAACGTGGCGACCAGCGTGGCCAGCGTATAGATGAAGCCGAGGTAATAGAACGTCTCGCCGTCGCCCTCGGCCGCGTCCTCCGTCCTGGACCGGAGCCAGAGGATCACGCCGTAGACGAGCATCAGACCCACGACGAGCGCGATCATCGTCCAGTGCCAACCGCCGGCGGGCCGTCCGCGGTACACCCAGCTGAACGATAGGATGATGGTGACGCCGACGGCGACGAAGGTGATGAAGATCGACGGCAACGTGTAGGGGAAGCGGCGCGCCATCGTCAGTCGACTCCGGCCCAGCGCGTGATCTTCCCGCCGGCGGCGTGGAAGTAGCGCTGCCAGAACTCCAGGTGCGCCGCCTGCTGCAGCTGGCGCTCGTGGTAGCGGCGCAGATAGACGACGACGATGCTCCAGTCGCGGAAATCGGCCCGCACGTCGCTGGCGAAGCCCGAGCGTACGAAGTCGTCGTAGCTGCGCCGCTCGCGGTAGTGACTGAACCCGGGGGTGTTCTGAAGCATGTCCGAGACGATCACCAGTGTCTTGCGGCCGCCGTCGTCGATCTCCTGCGAGCGCGAGATCAGCTGCAGCGTCTCGAGAATCGGTGAGCGCTCACCGACGTCCGCGGTCAGGCTCTGCTCGAGCGCGGCCGTGACGGGCAGCAGAAAGCGCAGGTAAAAGTCCTTCGTGATCTTCCGGTTGTTCTCGTACAGCTCGTTACCGTGCGAGGGCGGCCGGCAGAGATCCGCGGTCGGGCGAAAGGTCGGGCTGGTGCGAGGCTCGAAGTTGAGCTTGCTGAACGTGAAGAGCGCGATGCGGGAGCGAACGGGGAGCCTGGTGTCGTCGGCGACGTAGTCCTTGATGAACGTGAGCGCGAAGCGCCGGTGCGTCTCGGTCAGCGCCTCGGACTGATCCACGAGGATGACGGTCTGGTCCGTCGGCGCGCGCCGCAGCAGGCGCTTGTCCTGGTACGCGCAGTTGTCCGCGCCGATGATCGGCCGCGCCCACATGACCCCAACGACGCTCGCGAGCAGGGCCAGCGCGACACCGGCGATGCCGCAGAGCAGCGCGATGCCCCGCCGGTCGAGACGGCTCAGCGACACGGCCTCAGCTCTTGGCCTCCCACTCCTCTCGAACGAGCTTTTCTTTGGTGTCCTTCTCGAGCTTGCTGAAGTAGTACTCGCGCCGTCGGATGTCCGCCGTGCGGAGGTTCTGCAGCGCGGCGTCGTTCTGACGCGCGATCTCGCTGAACTCCTTGATGGCGCTCTCGTAGGATCGCGCCAGCCACTCGTCGCTCTCGGCGACGCCCGCGGGCGGCTTGGTGAGCGGGAAGCCGAACGTCACGCTGTCGTTGAAGTACGCCGGCGCGGGCGACTCGCGCACGCGCTGGTTCGCCTGCCGATACCGCTTGAGCACGATGTTGCAGGCGTCCTGCAGCTCCGCCGCGCCGCGAATGAACGTGCGGCGCTCGTCCTCGGTGCGCGTGACGAGCTGCTGGTAGTACTCGATGTTCGACTTCACTTCGGAGAGCAGGTGCGCTTGCTCCTGGAACGTGCGGTCGAAGACCTGATCGACCAGGCGGCCGTACTCGGTCTTCGTCGCCTCGTACGCCGCGCGCTGCCGCTTCACCTCGCGGGCGAGCTCACCGTAGCCCGGATACGGGTCATCGATGCGATAGCCCTTGTACGAGGCAAAAATGCCGAAGACCACGGCCAGCACGACGAGGATCCACGAGAACACGTCGTCGAAGCCGACGGGATTGGCGGCGAAGCGCTGCCACGCGAGCCGGGCCGCTTTCCACTGATCGACGTCACCGGCGAGACTGGGCGGCAGCGCCTGCGCGCCCGGCGCCGTCACCGTCGGCTGAGCGTGCGCGATGTCGTTGGTGGCCACGCGATAGTGCGCTGCGCCAAGCGTGACGAGCGCGAAGGCTGCATACAGCACCGCGGCCCCGGTCAGCGCAAGCAACCGGCGGCCGGCGCTCCGGTGATTGACATACCGAAGGAGATTTCCGGAGACGATCGCCAGGCTGATGTTGACGACGGATAGCGCCATCGCGATGAGCACGCCGCCCAGCAGACCGAAGTCGCTGCCCTCGGCGTAAAAGCTCGCGAGCGCCACCCACTCGACCAGGGCCAGCGCGGCAACGATCGCGAAGTGGTAGACCTGCGACTCGGGATACGTGGCGGCGCGGTAGTGGAGACCGTGCGTCTGCTGGAACCAGCGGAGATGCTTGACCGCCCTGCCCTCGCTCTCCTTGGCCTGGGCGAGCGCTGTCGAGTAGTCCGAGCGGAGCTTTTCGAGGGTCGGCTCGATCGCCGTGAGCAGACGCGCAAAGGCGTTCTTGGTTTGCTGCAGATCGATCCGCGTCGAGGTGGCTTTCCGGTCGAGTTGCAGGCGTCCGAGCGTGGTCTCGCACCCTTCCCGCCGCTGTCGCGCAAGACCGCTGAAGTACGCGCAAATCTCGGATTCGTTGGCGTCGAGGGACGTGCTCGCGGTCTGCGGATTGTCCTTACGGCCGGCGTCGGCCGCCTTGCGATCGACCCGCAGCTTGCGCCGCGCGGTTTCGATCAGCTGATGCATCGTCGGTACGCCGTCCGGTGCTCGCAGGATCGTGGGCGACAAAGTGGTCCTCAGTGTCGGGAGTTGAGACGGAAGTGGCCCCAGGTGGTCTTGTTTAGGACATTGCCACCGCCTGGGCAAGTGTTTTTCCGCTTGGCACGCGCCTTTGGTTAGTCCTAAATTTGGAATTGGTCGAACCTTTTGAGTGTGGGCCGTGGACGCGGGTATTGACGCGCGGCTTGACGCGGCTCGTAGACAGTGCTTCGATGGCTAGCCCCCCATTGACGTCCCGGACGTTCCGGAAGGGGATGAATGGAACGTAGTCTCAGCCTCGCTGGATCGATCATCAACGCGCGGTATCGCCTCAACGCGGTGTCCTCGGTCACACCCGACGTGGCCATCTACGCGGCGGAGGAGCTGCGGTTCGGTCGACGGCTCGCCGTCAAAGTCCTGCGCGACGACGTCGCGCGCGATGCCGAGTTCGTCGCCGCGGTACGGCAGCAGGCAAGCGCGCTGACCCTTTCCGCGCACGCCGACCGTGGCGTGCCGCGTCTCTATGAGTGCGGCGCGACGAACAGCGGCGAGCTGTTCATCGCCGTCGAATGGACCGAGGGCACCACGCTGCGCGCGATTCTCGCGCAAGGCGCGCTCCGTCCGTCCGCCGCGCTCCGCATCGCGAGCAAGGTCGGCGAGGCGCTCGAGACGCTGCATCACAACGGCATCGTTCACGGCGAGCTCGGCCCCGAATCGGTGCTGCTCGTCAAAGACAAGACGGGCGAGGAGCAAGTCCGGCTCGTCGATGTCGAGCTCACGGCTGCGCACCGCACACCGCTGGGCCGCCGCCGTCGCGGTACGCCGCCGGCCTATCTCGTGCCCGAGGAGATGCTGCGCGGCGAGATGACACAGGCGAGCGATCAATACGCGCTCGGAATGCTCCTACGGGAGTTGTTGACGGCGGGTCGTGACACATCGGTGCGGACGTTCTCGCCGGAGATCGAGGCCGTTATTCGGACGGCGCTCGATCCGAAACCCGAGGGCCGCTTCCCCGACATCAGCGTGATGGTCAACGACATGTGGGCCGCGCAGACGGCGCTCGCGGAGGCCGCGCCGCGCCGCCGGTCGGACGGCGTGCGACCGCGCCGGCGACAACACTCGCGCGTGCCCGATGTGCCCGTTGGTCTTGCAACGACCGTTGCCGCGGCTGGCATCGTCGTCGTGGTCGGGTGGTTAGCGTTTGCGGCCCCGAGCGTGTTGCTCGCGCTGACCTCGCTTTCGAGGCCCGCGGGCACGACCATTCCGCTGCCGGCGGCGACATTGACTCCGGTCGTGGAGGAGCCGGCGCTGCCCGCTCCAAACGTCGCGATGCCGGAACCGCCACGCGTCGCACCGCCTCAGGCAGCCGGTTTGTCGCCAGCCGTGGTGGCGGCTCCCGTGCCGGTTGAGCCGCCAGCCCGCAGCACCGCTCCCGTCATCGATCGCGCTCCGCGGCATCACGAGTCCGTGACAGCTGCTCAGCCGCCGGTAACGATTGAACCGCCGATGAGGGCTGCGCCGTCGGTGAAGATTGAACTGCCGGTGAAGGCTGCGCCACCGGTGAAGGTCGAGCCGTTAGTGAAGGCCACGCCACCGGTGAAGGTCGAGCCGTCAGTGGCGAAGGCCGAGCCGCCGGTGAAGGCTGTGGCGCCACTCAGAATCGAGCCGCCGGCAAAAGCGGAGGCGCCAGCAAAGGCCGACGTGCCGACGCGCGCCGCGAGCGCGATGAAAGTCGAGCCTCCGACGAAATCCGAGCCAACGAAAGCGGCGCCGCCGGCGACAGCCGCGCAGCCTGCGAAAGCCCCGCCGACACAGAAGGAAGATCCCGCCGCGGACGGCAAGGACGGCACCGCGATCATCGACTGGCTGCTGAAGCCGCGGCGCTAGCCCGGCGCTAGCCGGCTATGCGAGTAAACCCAGGCGCACCGCAGTAACCGCCGCTTGGGTCCGATCAGAGACGTCCAGTTTCTCCAGCACGCTCTGGACGTATCGCTTTGTCGTGGCGAGGCTCCATCGCATTCGTTCACTGATCTGGGCGTTCGTCATCCCTTCGGCCATCAGTCGCAGGACATCAAGCTCGACATGAGTCAGCGGAGTCCGTCCGGTATCGTTTGCTTTCCCCGATGAAACGCCGGAGGTTCCGCCGACAATCGCGCGAAGGAGGCCCGGGTCGAGCACCGCTTCACCATCACAGACGGCGTGAATCGCCCCGGCCAGCTCTCTTCGGCCGATTCCTTTCAACGCGTATCCCGCCGCGCCTGCCTCTACCGCGCGTCGCACGAGCGGCGGATCGTCATGCATGCTGATGACGAGGACAGGGGTGTCGGGAACGGCTTCCTTGAGCCGCCGAAGGAGAGCGACGCCGTCAATGTCGGGGAGTTTCAGATCGAGCAGGATCAGATCGACACCAACGCTCGTGATACCTATGATGGCCTCCGCGCCAGTGGCCGCCTCGCCGACGATCTCGATCCCTTCGTCGCTCAACATGCTGCGGAAGCCCTCACGGACGACTGGATGGTCATCGATGACGAACACGCGACGAAGGTGCTTCACGGCGCGTCGAGAGGAATACGAGTGGAGACTCTCGTTCCCGCGCCGACGTTGTCGGCAATTGCGCACGTTCCGCCGAGCCTGTTTGCGCGCTCGCGCATGCTGAGGAGCCCGAGCCCCGGATGTTTACTATCGTGAGTCGCTGTCGCCATTCCGACGCCGTCATCTGACACGTCGAGTTGGATCCAGCCGGGACTCTGCTGGAGGCGTACGTTGACATGTGACGCTCGTGCGTGCCGTTGCACGTTCGCCAGCGCCTCTTGCGCGATGCGGAGCAATGCCGTCTCGATCGTCGCTGCAAGCCGCTGGCCCCCGATGTTTTCTGAAAACTCGCTGTGCCAGCCCGCGTCGCGGGCCACCTCATCGAGATGCTGTCGAAGCGCGTCCGCGAGGCCGATGAAGTCCAGCGACTCCGGACGCAGGGCATTCAACACGCGGCGCATTTCGCTGATCGCACGCCTCAGGTACTCGACACCGTACTCGAATTCCCGCTCGGCGCGGGGTTCATCGGCTTTCCAAAAGTCACGGGAGGTATCGAGGCGTTGCTTCGCGCCAACCACGAGCTGCGCGATGCCGTCATGCACTTCGTAGGCAATCCGCCGGCGTTCCTCCTGTTGAGCGACGAGCACCTGTTGCTCGTGGAGTCGGGCGTTGGCCAGCGCGACGGCGGCATGATCGGCGAACGATTGCGCCACGTCGATTTCTTCCGGTGTGAAGTCACGCCCGGGACGATCGCCCAACAGCAGAGCGCCGATGACCTGTTGCTGAACGACGAGCGGGACGGCAAGAGCCGCCCCCGACGCTCCGCGCGCCACCTCCGTATCCAGCTCATCCGTCGGGGTGATACGGTGATCTCGGGTCGCGTCGGAGGTTGCGATCGGCGCTCGCTGTCGCGCCGCGAGCCCGATGATGCCGACCCCGGTGGGAATGCTGACGTGCGGCCCGCGACGACCTGAGTCGCCTGACGCGGCCATCAACACAAATTGTCCAGACGTCGGATCGAGTCGAAAGACCATGGCCACGGTCGCGCGAACAAGCAGCCGGACGCGGTCGACGATTCTCGCCGCCACCGCTTCCGCCGCAAGGTCCTGCGACAGGAGCCGACCCGTCTCGGCGAGGGCAGCCGCCGTTTGCCGCCGCCGCTCACTCTGCGCATAGAGCTCTGCATTCTCGATGGCAAGGGCGAGCTCGTTCGCCACACCGGCCGCGAGGGCGATCTCATCCGCCGTGAATTCATGCCGCTCGTGCCACCAGTACGTGACGATAGAGCCTCGGACAGCGCCTTTGCTCAACAACGGCGTATAGAGGATGGATCGAGGCTGAATCGCCATGTGAATGGCGGGATGGTCGAAGCGAGGGTCGGTCGAGACATCGCTGGTGGCTACCGGTTGCCCGGTGTTCAATGCCTCGGTGATATATCCCGGCGGATCGGTCATCGCCACGCGATACGCCGCCTGGCGAAGCTCGTCGGGCACGCGGTAGCCGGCCACCGCGGTCGCGTACCCAAATTCGTCGGTCGCACTAAAAAAGATCGATGTGTCGGCGCCGAGCAAGCGCGTCAGCTCGCGAACGGCGCGGCGCGCGATCTCGGGCGTGTCGAGGCTCCCCGCCAGCAGCTGTGCCACTCGCAGAAGGCCTTCGGTCATGCCCAATCGCCCGCGAAGTTGCCGGTGCGCCTCGAGAAGCGCCGCGTCCGCGCGGCGTCGTTCGACGATCTCCTTGCTGAGCTCCTGGTTCGCCCGCTCGAGCGCGTCGGGGCTGGGCAACGCCAGCGCGCGGGGGATCAACGGGGGAAGCAGCAGCGCCGTCGCGACCGACGCCACCACGGTGACGACTTTTACCCCGGCTGCCAGCCAATACGCTGGCTGCCACAGCGTCCACACTTCCATGAAGTGCGTGGCGCCACAGGCGACGATAAAGGCGCCGAAGGCAAGAAACATCGATGGAAACGGGACGTCGCGTCGCCTGCGGACGAAGTAGACGAGTGACAGAGAGATCGCCAGGTACGCGAGGCCGATCAGCGTGTCGGAAAGGGCATGGATCACGAGAAGCCAACGATCCCAGAGGTAACAGACGGCGTGGGGAAGGAAGCCGGTCGAACCTAAACTCATCATCCGCGTCCTCCGTCATCGACCAAAACGCGCGTCGGCGTCGGGATCAGAATGAGGACGGGATCCCACAAACGACCGTGATCTGCAGACGCCGTGCGCGCGGCGGCTTGCTGGTTCGGACCGCGCCACGGTAACACAAGTGGTGAACGTCGGGGTCACCTGACCCAGCACCACGAGCCACCTGGCTCGTGATTTTTGGCCGGTTGACCATTGTTCGCTCCGCCATGCGTGACGACAATTCATCACTCTTGAATGTGAACGCTCGTCAGGGGGTTCTCCTCGGAGTGGTTGCCTGCCAGCTCTTGTTCGCCGGTGTGCCTGTCGCCTATGCGAAGGCCACCGACACGTCGACGGAGCTGAAGCGGCGAGCCTATCAGCGGATACGCTCCAACGGGGACCGATGGGACGCGGCAGCAGTGCCATCCTTCGTTGCGACCGTCGCAACGCTTACGGTTACCGGTCTCTTGACGTACGTCCTACGCGCGATGCGGACAGGCCGGTGCAGCCGCTGCGGACGCCGCGTCGTTCGCGGTACTGCGGCCCGTTCGTGCCTCGGGGGCCACAAGCTTCACCAGACCTGTGTGGACTACGCGATGAACCGCGAAGTCTGCCCGATCTGCGGCATTTATGTCGATCATTCGAGCGGGGCCGGATAGCGCGCTATGCGCACCCCATCGCGTAGACCTGGCTCGCGCCCTCGGGCAGGGGCCGCTCGGTCCAGCTCTCGCCGCCGTCCTCGCTCGCGAACACCTCGCCGCCGCTAGCCGCGCAGAACATGCGTCGCGGATGACGCTCGTCGAAGGCGAGCGCGAAGATCGTGGTCTGCGGCTTGTAGCCCATGTTGACGCGAGACCAGCTCGCGCCGCCGTCTTTGCTGCGGAAGAGCGCGCCGAGGTCGCTCTGAAAGCCGGCGCCGGCGGCGACCCAGATCGTTTTCGGATCGCCGGGGACTTCGCGGATATCGCGACAATACGTCTGGCCCTTGGGATTCAGCGGCTCGAGCCGCGCGCTCGCCCAGTGGTCGCCGCGGTCGGCGCTGATGAAGAGCCCCGCGCGGCCAATCGCGAGCACCGTCCCTGAGCGCCAGCGGCCGACGATGATGCCGTGCATGTCCACGGTGTCGTCGTTGACGTACTGGCCGTGGCTCATGTTCTCCCAGTGCTCGCCGCCGTCGAGACTCCGGATGACGCCGCCCACCTCGATGGCGCCATAGATCTCGTCGGCGTTGGCGGGATTCACGGCCAGCGCCAGCACGCGCTTGGCGGGATTGGAGCCGGGCGCCACGGTGACTTCCGGGAAGCGAACGCTCACCGGCAGCTGCTGCCAACGCTCGCCGCCATCGTCGCTGCGGTAGACCTCGCAGTTCTCGTAACCGGCGTACATGACCTTCGCGTTGCGCGGATCGAACGCCAGCGACCACACCGGAAAGCCGTGATCCGGCACATCGAGCCGCTCCCAGTGCTCACCGTGGTCGAGGCTGCGATAGGGACCGTCCTGGGTTCCGACGTACACCGCGCCCGGCAGATCGGGATGCGTCTCGATCGCCCGGATGGTCGGCGCTTCGGGCAGGCCACGCGTGAGCTTCTCCCACTGACCGTCGGCGACGGCCATGCGATAGAGGCCGGACTGGACCGGGCGGCCCGGAGCGGTCTCGCCGGCGAGACCGGCATATATAAAGGATGCGCGCTGGCTGGTCATGACCTGCTCCTCTTCACGTACACGGTGTCGTCTTTGACCTCTACCTCGTAGGTCGGCACGTCCTCAGCCACGGGCCCGCTGAGCAGCTTGCCCGTGCGCACGTCGAACGTCGCGAAGTGCAGCGGGCACTCGAGGATGTGGCCCTCGAGCGTCCCCTTCGACAGCGGCTCCTGGCGATGGCCGCACGCGTCTCGCAGCGCGTAGAACTCGCCGTCGACGTTCGCGAGCAGCACACGCTCGCGGTCGACGACGACCCACTTCATCGCGCCGGGCGCCACCGAGGACGCCGCGGCCACCGCCACGAACGCCTCCAAAGACTCAGTTCAGCTTGAAGCCGAAAAGCTTCGCCGCGTTGTCCGCGGTGATCTTGCGCGTGTCCGCGTCCGGCACGCCGTCGAACATGCGATGCAGGAAGTCGCGCGACTTCGGCCACGTCGACTCGGCGTGCGGGAAGTCGCTCCCCCACAGCATCGTCTCCACGCCGATCGCGTCGCGCAGCTGGACGCCGAGATCGTCCTCCATGAACTCGACGAACATGTTGCGCCGCCAGTAGTCGCTCGGCAGCAGCCCTTCCTTCGACTTCCAGCCCTTGGTGAACACCGGCCGCTCGCGGTACGTGAAGTCCATCTGCTTGAGCCAGTGGGGAATCCACGCGGCCTCGTGCTCGACCGAGCCGACCTTGAGCTTGGGATAGCGATCGAAAACGCCGGCAAAGATCATCGCGCCCAGCGAGTAGCGCACCCAGTAATCCGTCGTGGAGCGACCCGAGCCGCTCAGCTCCGCGAGGTTCATCGTGAACTCGCAGCCCGGAACGCCGTAGCGCGGCGTGCCGATGTGCAGCAGCAGCGGAATGCCGAGATCCTGCGCCGTCCACCAGAGTCGCTCGTAGATTGGGTGGCGATACGGACGATCGGGCAGCGGCGACACCGGAATGAAGGCGCCGACCAGCCCGAGCTTCGCGCAGCGCTCGAGCTCGCTGCACGCGTCCTCGACATCGTCGACGTTGAGCATCCCGATGCCCTTGAGCCGATCCGAGAAGGGCTTGCAGAACTCGGCGATCCAGCCGTTGTAGACGCGGCAGATCGCCGAAAGCATCTCGCCGTCGGGGATGCGGTACCAGAAGAGGCCCTGGCTCGGCTGCAGGCACGAGCCCCACACGCCGTCCATCTCGTTCTCTTTCACCATCGCCTGGGGATCGTAGGCGCCGAGCCGGACGTCCTCCCACATGCCGAGGAAATCGATCTGCGAGGGATCCTCGAAGCGCTGGCCGGCCTGCATCACCGCGCCCAGCGTGCCGGCCTGCTGGCCGTCGATCAGCCACGCGTCGAACTTCCGGCCCGCGGGCGTCTCCAGCCGCTCCAGCCGCGGCGCCCGCTCGCGGAACCGGGGCTCGATGCGGGTCGTGTAGAGGTCCGGCGGCTCGACGATGTGCGAATCGGCCGAGATGAGCTTGTGCGTCAGCATAGTGGCAGTCCTTCCTGACGCCGCACGTCGTTGATGATCTCGCGGACGCGCGTGCGCAGCGGCGGGTACTCGATTCCGAACTCCTTGCGCAGGCGACTGTTGTCGACGAGATAGTTGCCCGACTCCTCGCGGCCGCCCTCCTGCGCGAACGTGATCTTCGCGTCAGGCAGGAGCTCACGCACGAGGTCGGCCAGCTCGCCGAGACTGATCGGAATGCCTCCAGAGTTGTAGATGGCGTGCTGCGGCGCATCCGCGAGCAGGACGCGCGCGAAGACCTCGGCGATGTCTTCGACGTGGATCAGCAGCCGCATGTAGCCTTTCTTCGGGAGATGCACGGGCGCGCCCCGCGCGGCGCCAGTGATGAGCTGCACGTGATCGGTGGAGCCGCGCACCTTGTCGGGACCAGTCACGTTGGCCGGGCGTACGCCGGTGATCGACATCCCGTAGCTCTTGATGTACTTACGCGCCTGGAACTCGTTGAAGATCTTGTGAACCGCGTATTGGCTGGTGCCGTAGAGCGCATCGTCCTCGGTGACCAGCCGCTCTCCGAAATGACTTTGCTGACCGCTCACCGCGATCGAGCTCGCGTATACGGTTCGGCGCACCCCGACCAGACGCGCGGTCTCGAAGCAGTTGTCCATACCGAGGACGTCGAGCCGGAAGACCTGATGCGGATTGCCCTCGCCCGCCCCGATGCCATACGCGAGGTTGATGAGCCGGTCGGGCTTGACCTCGAGCACGGCACGCATCACGTCCTCGAACTGCGTCACGTCACCGCGAATCACCCTTACCTGTTCCCCGGCGTCCGTGAACGTCGCGGCGGCCGGGTTGAGGTCCATGCACGTGACCGTCTCACCCGCCGCGACGAGGCGTCGGATGAGGCGCGGACCGATGAAGCCAGTCCCGCCGATGACCAGTGTCGGCATGCGAAGCCTCCTCAGCTCAGGACGAAAGGCTCAGGCGACAAGACCGTAGTACGCCGCGCAGTTGTCCCAGAGAATCTTGCGCTTGCTCTCCATCGAGATCGGCAGGCGCAGGAACGACTCCACCGCGCGCGGGAACTTCGAGTCGCCGTGCGGGAAATCGGTCGAGAACACGATGCGATCGTCGCCGATGGCGTCGATGACGTGGCGCACCGGCTCCTCGTCGCACTCGACCGACACGAAGCACTGGCGCTTGAAGTACTCGCTGGGCGCCATCGTCAGCTCGCGCGCGTAGATGTCGCCGAGCCACTCCCAGTGCTCGTCCATGCGCCACAGCAAGAACGGCACCCAGCTGCAGTTGCCCTCCAGGAACGCCACGCGCAGCTGCGGATGCCGCTCGAGGATGCCGCCCGCGCAGAACGCGCCGGCGGTGAGCATCTGCTCGACCGGGTGCGAGTAGATGTGCTTGAGCATCGTGTTGGCGCCGAACTGCTCGCCCACCTGTCTGAGCTGCGAGCCCGAGCCCTCGTGGAATCCGAGCGGCACGCCGAGCTCTTCGAGCTCTCTCCACAGCGGCTCGTAGTATGGATCGTGCCAGTTGCGGCCGTTGACCTCGTTGGGCCGCAGGAACATCGCGCGAAAGCCGAACTCGCGCACGCAGCGCCTGGCCTCGGCGACGGCGTCGTCGACGTCGAACGGTGAGATCATGCCGGCGCCGAGCAGGCGCTCAGGATTCTCCTGGCAGAACTCATGGAGCCAGTCGTTGTAGGCGCGCGCCATGGCCGCGGCGAGGCGCGGCTCCATGTTCTGAACCGTCAGCGCGAACAGTCCGCGCGAGGGATAGACGACGGCCACGTCGATCCCCTCGATGTCCATCGCCTCGAGCTGCACCTTGGAGGTCCAGCCGCGCTCGGCGAACGGACGCCAGCGCTTCTGGTTCAGCTCGTAGTTACGCCCCTGCCGCCGCTTGCTGCGATCGGCATCGATCGCGATGCGTCCCCACGGCTTTCCGTTGAGGGCCAGCCGGAGGTCGCCTTCGTCCTCCGTGAGGCCGACCGGCGCCTGGTCGCGAAACTCGGAATCGATGTAGCGCGGCCAGAGGTCGGGGGGCTCGATGATGTGGATGTCGCTGTCGAGAACCTTGAAGGCGCCGTGGGCCATGGTGCACCTCCGTGCGCCGGAACGTACGCTTGGACCCTTTCGTTGTCAAAGCCACCCCCGCAAGCGGCGCGAAATGCTCAGATCGCGCGGGCGGCGCGTGTGCCGTCGAGGATCGCCTGATGGACTCCGCGCGGCGCCACGCAATCGCCCGCGGCGTACAGCGCCGGCACCTGGCCCTTGAGCGCGAGATAGAGCGCGTCGGTGGAGCGGCTGCCCGTCGCCAGCACCACGGTGTCGACGGATTCGATCCGGCGCTCGACGCCGGAAAACACGTTGCGCACGATCACGGCCGAGCCCTCGACCGCCCGCAGCTCATGGCATGGCGTGAGCACCGCGCCCTTTGTATAAAGCCGCGTGTAAAGCGGCGCGATCGACGTCACGCCGACGTCCTGGCCGACGTAGAACAGGGGCGAGATCACCTCGACGCGCTTGCCCGCGTCGAGCAGGAGCTCGGCGGTCGACAGCGCCTGCTCGGTGTGGACGTCGTCGATCACGACGACGTTCCCGCCCACTTTCGCCTCGCTGCTCAGCACGTCGCGATCGGTCACGACGTGCTTGCCGTCGATGCCCGGCACGAGGGGGATGTGCGCATGCGAGCCGGTGGCGACGACGACAGCGTCGGGCCGCTCGGCGAGCACCAGCGCCGCCGTTGCCTCGATCCCCAGCCGGATCTCGACGCCGAGCTTCTCCACCTGGGCCGCGAGAAAGCGCGCGATGCCCGCGTATTCCGCGCGCACCGGCGCGCGCGCAGCGAGCAGGACCTGGCCGCCGAGCGCGGCGGCCTTCTCCAACACACGACGCGGCAGCCGCGCAGCGCCGCGATCCGTGCCGCCTCCAACCCCGCCACACCGCCGCCGACGATCACTACCCGCTTGCCGCTCGCCGCCGGACGTAGCTCGCCAAGCTCACCCTCACGTCCCGTGGCCGGGTTCTGCACGCACGAGACGGCCTTGCCCTGATAGATGCGATCGATGCAGCCCTCGTTCGCACCGACACACCGGCGAATGTCGTCCAGCCTTCCGTCGCGCGCCTTGCGCGGCAGCTCGGGATCCGCGATCAGCGCCCGCGTCATGCCGACCACGTCGATCTGCCCGGCGGCAACGAGGCGGTCGGCGTGCACCGGATCGACGATGCGGCTGGCGTGAAAGATCGGCAGCCCGGGCGCGGCGCTCTTGATCGCGGCGGCGAGCCGCACGAAGACGGCCGGCACGAAGCTCATGTTCGGAATCGCGGCGGCCTGCAGCGGGTATGTGTGGGCGCCGCCGCCAATGACGGAGATGAAGTCGATGAGACCGGACGCGGCCAGCCGGCGCGCGATCTCGGCCATGTCGCCGGCGCTGAGACCGCCCGGGCTCATCTCGTCGCCGGAGATGCGCACGCCGACGACGAAGTCGCGGCCCACGTGACGCCGAATCTCCGCCAGCACCTCGAAGCCGAAGCGCATCCGGTTGTCGAGGCTGCCGCCGTACGCGTCGAGGCGCTCGTTGAACACCGGCGACCAGAACTGATCGATCAGATGGTTGTGCGCCATCGAGATCTCGACGCCGTCGAGCCCGCCCTCGCGGCAGCGCCGCACCGCCTCACCGAACGCGCGCACCAGCTCGGCGATCTGCTCGGCGTCCAGGGCGTGCGGGACCTCGCGATGCACGCGCTCGGGAATCTGCGACGGCGCCAGTAGCGGCCCCGGAACGTCGGCGTCGGATTGCGCGCGCCGTCCCAGGTGGGTCAGCTGCGTGAAGATCAGACAGTCGTGCGCGTGGATCGCCTCGGCGAGCGCGCGGTAGGCCGGAATGATGGAGTCGTCGTGGTTGGCGATCTGCTTCCACGCCGCCGCCGGCGAGGACGGATGCACGCTCGAGGAACCGCCGAAGATCGTGAGCGCGCAGCCGCCACGGGCCTTTGCCCCGTGATACCGAATGAGGCGCTCCGTCGGCCGGCCGCCCTCGGCCATGGCTTCGGCGTGGCCGGACGAATAGATGCGGTTCTTGAGCGTGACGGCGCCGACCGTGATCGGTGAGAACAGCGACGTGAGCTCGTAGGTCATCAGCGCCTCCGCCAAGCGCGCGCTCGAACCGAGGTGGATACCGTACTACACTAGCGCGCCATGGCCCCGGAGGCGCGCGTCGTCGGACTCCACTGCCTCCGCTGCCACACGCGATTCGTCGAGCCGCGCATGTTCACGGGCTGCCCGCGCTGCCGCGAGCAGGGCGTGGCCGTGAATCTCACCGTCGAATACGATCTGGCGCCGCTCGCCGGGGTCAGCGCCGACACGTTCGCGGCGGGGCCGCGCGGGCTCTGGCGCTTCCGCCATCTGCTCCCGGTACGGCCGGCCGAGCCCATCTCGCTCGGCGAGGGCGCCACGCCGCTCATTCATCTCGAGCGTCTCGGCCGCCGCCTCGGTGTGCCGCGCCTTTACGCAAAGGACGAGAGCCAGAATCCGACGTGGTCGTACAAGGACCGTCTCTGCGCGACGGCGGTGACGCACGCCGTGCAGATCGGCGCGCGCGTCATCACGATCTCGTCGACCGGCAATCACGGCGCGTCCACTGCGGCCTATGCCGCCCGCGCCGGTGTGCCGTGCGTGATCTTCACGCTCGCATCGGTCCCCGAGACGATGAAGACCCTGATGCAGGCCTATGGCGCCGCGGTCGTCGCGTGCGCGACGTCGGAGGCGCGCTGGGAGCTGATGCGCCAGGGCGTCGAGCGCTTCGGCTGGTATCCGACGAGCGGCTTCGTGATGCCGCCCGTCGGCTCCAATCCGTGGGGCGTCGAGGGCTACAAGACGATCGCGTACGAGATCGCCGAAGATCTCGGCTGGACGGCTCCGGACGTCGTCGTCGTGCCGAGCGCATACAGCGATGGACTCTACGGCATCTGGAAAGGCTGGACGGAGCTGCAGACGCTCGGCCTCGTCAAGCACGCGCCGCGCATGATCGCCGCCGAGCCGTTTGGTCCGCTCGCCCACGCGCTGGAGCGCGGACTGCCGGCGCCGGAGCCCGTCGACGTGGCTGCGCCGTCGGTCGCGTTCTCCATCGCCTCGCGCTATGGCACGTGGCAGGGCCTCGCCGCGCTCCGCGAGTCCGGCGGCGCGGGCGTTCGTCTGACGGACGAAGGCGTGCTAGAGGCGCAGCGCGCGCTCGCGCGCGAAGAGGGCCTGTTCGTCGAGCCGTCGTCGGCGGCGTCGCTCACGGCCGTCATGCAGCTCGCCGCGCGCGGGGCGCTCGATCCGACGCAGACGATCGTCGCCGTGCTGACGTCCGGCGGGCTCAAGGATCCGGGCGCTAGCCGCAC
>Ga0075421_100002962_pt1 | contig 20333 bp, 24 predicted proteins | sample SoiMetdeltSBSDD5_FD_75292 | JGI IMG/M metagenome (GOLD analysis project Ga0075421, IMG submission 75292) | Bulk soil microbial communities from a Populus tree surrounding site in Tennessee, USA - Soil MetaG P. deltoides SBSDD5 | ecosystem: Environmental > Terrestrial > Soil > Tree plantation... | reverse complement strand
GCCAAGAATGTCGACGAATATATTGCTACGGCGAAGGCCTAAGGACGCGGCCTATAGAGTGCCCTGGAAGTACCGCGCCAGCTGCTCACGCTCATGCGGGGTCAGCCGACGCGATATGTCGCGCATCCGGCCGTAAACATCATTTTTCCGTGCACCACTGGCGTATGCATTGAGCTGCGCTGCCATATATTCGCGGTTCTGGCCCAGAAGTGCAGGCGTCTCGATCGGTCCGCCAACACCGTTGGTGTGACAGCTCATGCAGGCTGGAATGCGCCGACGTGTGTCGCCTTCCCAAGCGACGCGGACTATCTCGGTTTCGCCGGACAAGTCACGCATGCCAAGTGCAGCATATTGCTGCGAAGCCGCAGCATAATATGCCGCGATACTGGCGAGGTCGCCGACCGCTAGCGACTGGGCGACAGCAGTCATATCCGGCTGGACACGCGCGCCCGTTCGAAAGTCGTGCAACTGCTTGTAAATGGCGTAGCTGGTCTGGCCGGCCAGGCTGGGAATGGCACTCGTCACACTCAGCCCCGTTTCCCCATGGCAGGCGGCGCAAACCTGGCCAGCAAGCTCGGCGCCGCGCGCCGTATTTCCGGCGGCAGGTCGCTGCATGATTGCCGGGTCCCAGCTGACCTGGCTGACCGGAAGTGAGTTGATCGCAGCAGGCGGTTGCGGATGGGCCGGCGATCCCGCTTCCAAGCCTGCGGCCCGGCGCATCGCAGCATCCATCGACAGATGGGAATGTTCGCGCTGGCCGGCCGGGATGATGACGAAGCCGAGCAGCCCGCCAACCGCAACCGCCACACCCACCGCCGCCAATGCAAGCCGGCGCCAATGGCGGTCGACCGCGGCCTGCTCGGCCGGTGCACCGGCAGGAGTTTGATCACTTGGAGGGTGCTCGGCCATGTCAGTGAAGCCTGTGCACCACCGCCTGGGGCGGCGGATCGATGAAGAATTGGGCGATCGGATAGCCGTAAGCGAGCAGCATCAGCACGGCGACGATCACGTTCCAGAGGCCGAAGCCGTTGAGGGAAGCCGGAAGGCGTCCGGGCGGATGGACTGCTTCGGCATAGGGCACCTCGCCAACCGCAAACCGCGGCGACGATGACCTGTGCAAGGTCACGAGGTTCCAGACGAACAGCAGCGCGCTGACCGCCAGGATGATCCCGCCTATCAAGGATACGATGACCCACGGCCCCCACGATGCGATCAGCGGGTTGGAATAGTCGAACGCCGCGATGCGGCGCCACTGGCCCTGGAGGCCGGTCCAATGCCACGGCAGGGTCATGACCATCATGCCGATGGCCCAAAGCCAGATCTGCAGCCGCTGGAGCGAAATGTTCGGCGATTGCCAGCCGGTGAGCTTCGGCCAGATGGTGTAGGCAATCGCGAAATACATGATCACCACTGTGCCGCCGAAGATCAGGTGAAAATGGGCCGTCACCCACGAGGTGTTGTGCACCATAGCGTTCATGCCGAAGCTCATATTTATGAGTCCGCCACCTCCCCCGAACCATAACATGAAGAACGCCAGTCCCGTCGCGAGCACCATGGGGCGTTCCCACGGCAGCGTCGCAATCCAGCCGAATAGTCCCTTGCCGCCTCGCAGGCGTCCCGCAATCTCCATGGAAGCTGAGATGGTGAACACCGTAAGAAAGGTGGGGACGGCCACCAAAACGGTAAGTGTCATCTGCAGGAATTTGAACCCTGTCGAATGCTCCGGGTCCATGAACAGATGATGCATGCCAACAGGCAGGCTATAGACGAGGAACAGGACAAAGGTCAGCCGGCCCATGGTGTCGCTGTAGAGCCGTCCACCCGCCTCCTCGGGCGCCATCGTGTAAAAGGCAATGTAAGCCGGAATCAGCCAGAAATAGACGATGGCATGCAATGTCCAGGAGAACAGAGTGCGGGAAAGGCCAACGTCGATCGTCTCAGTTAATCCCACAGCGGCTGGAAGGATCAGGAACAGAACCTCAACAGCAACGCCAACAGTTGTCCATAGCCACATGACCGCATTGGCTGTGGTGCCAAACATTGCCAGAGGCACAGCTTGGCCGGGATGGGAGCGCTTCCACTGAGCCATGGCGACCAGCATCTGGGCACACCAAATCCATGATGCCACAACAACCAGTACCAGCCCCAAATAAAAGAGCGCACTTCCCGTCAGTGGAGGATAGAAGGTGTAGAGGACAGTTGCCTGATTGAGCAGGATGGGAATAGCGGCGATGAGCCCCCCGGTAAGACCTAAACCATAGGCTATCCAAGCCCATCGTTTGCCGGGCAGGGGGCGTGCAAGAGAAGTCTCGGCAACGTAATAGCCGAATCCCATAACAAAAAAGGTTGTGAGCAGATAGGCCATGGACACGCCATGGGCCGTGACGGACTGATAATAGCGATCGGGTGTCGAAAGGGGCGCTGTGAGAGGACTGCGCACCCACATTTGCCACACGCCTAGAAGGCAGGCGATCGCAAAGGCTACGAAGCCGGTCCAGAGGTGGGCTAAGGTCAGACGTTCAAGGCTGCGCACAGGCAACTTTCCCCTGGGCATCTGCCTTGAAGGCTTCTGGCTCCACAACACGAACCGTTGCCCACATTTGGCTGTGGCCCATGCCGCAGAACTCATGGCAGGGCATGAGCAAATCGCCAGTCTTTGTGAAGGTCGTGTGCACCTGGCTTATATAGCCTGGCACCACCATCGTGTTCACGTTTGTTCCTGTGACCAGGATGCCGTGGATGACGTCGGGACTCGCCAGCCTCAGCGTTACTGGACGGCCCCTGGGTGCCACGACGCAGCGTGGCAAGAAAGCGAATTGGCTGGCGATCATGCGAATGGCAATTGCGTCACCTTGCACCTGTGTTCCCAGATTGGCTTCCGTGAACTCATCTGAAAGATGGAGAGTTTTGGGATCGATGAACTCGACGTTGCTGGGTGGGTTCATCTGCCAGGCGAAGGCAGCAGACAGAATGGCGATGAAAATAACACCAACTGTCGCCGCCGTGATCAGCCCCCAGCGGAGTTCACTGCGGATAACATCGCGTTCGGAGGCAATTGGCATCAACCCACCATGCCGCGGGGAATGAACACGAACAGGTAAATAATTAACCAGGCGAGAAGGAGAAGACCAACGGCAATGCCCGCTAAAACAAGCGCTCCCCTTGGAACATCCTGAAGCCGAGGATCTCGTGACACATCGATTTGTTCGTCAGCCATAGGTTATCTTGGACCTGGGGAAATCGCGTTTTCAAGAGTGCGGAGAAGTCTCTCAACAACAGATACTGGGCTGTAATTCGATTCTTGTCGACGCGGCATTGATATGGATCAAATGGAATGTTCCAGTTGCCATACTAAGAAAGCCAACAAGCGCTTAATTTTAAGAGCGTTGAGCACTTGGGGTTAAGAATCGAACCGGTAAATAGGGCCGATAAATGTATCGAGGGATATTCCAGATTTTGCAGAACTGGGCCATTGGGCCGATGCATCTAAAAGCGATCGTCCTAGCTTTGCTGACGTTCACAGGCGGGACATTGGCATTGATCTCACCGGTGGCGGCACAATCAGAAGAAGACGAAAACGAAATTCTACCTATGTCTGGCGAAGCGGCTTTCGCGCACTACTGCGCACCTTGCCATGGTGCGGATGGACGAGGCGAGGGGTCCAAAGTCTTTGGTCTGAGCCGGTCTCCTCCCGATCTGACCAAGCTGACTGTCCGCAACGGAGGCACCTTCCCTCGCGAGCCCCTCGCTCGAGTAATCGATGGGCGGGAGCAGGTAAATGCTCACAGCCGCGAGATGCCGCTCTGGGGCGAGTGGTTCAAGCTTGAAGCGGAGGAAGGGTTTGAGGGGGAGGCCGGAGATGAAGGGAAGATTCGCAAGCGAATTGACGATCTCCTCGATTTTCTGGAGTCGATTCAAAAATGAGGATTTCGCTAACGATCCTGCAATGCTCTAAGGGCGTTCAGGATGACGGCAACATCGATGACCTCCTGAAGTAGAGCTCCTTCCACCGGGCTAATGAGGCCGAAGGCAGCTACGACCATGCCAATAAGGGAAAGACCAATACCAGCGTATATGCTCTGGACAGCGATATTACGGGACCGACGAGCAATCTGTATTGCCGATAACACGCGATCTAATCGGTCTATAAGGAGCACCACGTCCGCGGCTTGTGCAGAGGCGGCTGCACCGCGTGCTCCCATCGCGACGCCGATGTCTGCAGCTGCCAAAGCAGGAGCGTCATTAACTCCATCGCCGATCATCATAACGGGACCGTGTTTTCTTTCATCCACGACAACTCCCACCTTTTGCTCGGGGGTGAGATCAGCGTGGATAGCATCGACAGGTAACGTCTTTGTTACTGCCTCGGCCACGTCCCGACGGTCGCCAGTTGCAAGGACAATTCGCTTAATGCCCAGTTGTCTTAAGTTGGTGATCAGCATGTTGCTGCCCGATCGCAATTCATCTGAAAGCACGATCTCACCTGCATATTTGCCGTCAGCACCTAGAGCTATAGTGACTGCGCCGGGGGGAGTATCGCGGCCGGCACGAAGGGCTTTTGGCTCGACATTCAGGTTTTTAGCTACAAAGTTCGTTCCGCCTAGAAAAAGTCTGTGGCCTTCAACTATGCCTTCGATCCCTGCTCCTGCTGCCTCGGTAACACCTGTTGGGACGGAAAGTTGAAGTCCGCGCTGACGCGCTTCCGAAACTAGCATCTGCGCCATTGGATGTTTTGACGCCTGATCGAGGGAGGCCGCCAGTCGCAAGACATCGTCAGGCGCAAAAGGAGGTTTGGGTACAACCGAGGCAATAGTTGGCTTCCCATGTGTGAGCGTGCCCGTCTTATCGATGACGATTGATCTGATTTGGGCTAGGGCTTCGAGAGCCTTACCGCCCTTGATTAGAACTGCCAGCCTTGCCGCCCTCGACAAGCCCGAGACCAGTGCGATGGGAACAGCCAGAATAAGAGGGCAAGGCGTAGCGACGACGAGAACGGCGACCGCTCGTCTGGCGTCGCCACTCGCTATCCATGCTAGCCCTGCAATCGCGAGTGTAAGAACGAGAAAGCCCAGCGAATATTGATCGGCTAGGCGTGACATGGGCGCTTTTGAGCGCTGGGCCAGCTCTACGAGCCGAACGATGCCGGCATAGGTGCTATCTTTGGCGCTATGAGTACCGATAAGGTCGAAGACATCTCCGATGTTGGTTGAGCCGCTCATTACGGCCTCGCCGGAATGGCGTCGTACCGGCAGGGATTCGCCGGTGAGCGCCGATTCATCGAGGAGTGCTACGGTACTTTCGATGGCCCCGTCGACTGGCACGGTGTCGCCGCGGCGTATCAGGAGCCGATCTCCAGGTTCGATCTGCTCGATTGGCACTTCTCTCAGTGCATCACCCTCATGGCGAATGGCCGTGCGTGGAACCTTTTCCAGGAGCGCGGTCATTTCCTGCCTGGCGCGGCGCCCGGCAAAGGCTTCCAAATACTGACCCCCCGCGTACATCAGGGCCACCACAGATGCTGCCAAGTATTCCTCGAACAGCAAGGCAGCGGACATCGACAGAGCGGCAACAATATCCAGACCATACTCTCCCTGTCGCAGGCTTAGAACGATCTCGGCGAACAGTGCTGCCAGCACGGGAAGGGTTGCTGCAGCCCATATCAATTGTGCAAGGGCGTGATGCGCGGACCACTGAGCGATGAGACCACCTACCAAGCCAGCGGCGGGAACTCCGACGAGCAATGGGCCTAAAAGGGCGCGTGCACCTGTGCTAAATCGATCATGCATTCTGGAATGTTTTTTAGTATCTTTCGAGGTCAGGCGCACAGCCCCCAGAGTTGGTACTCGAGGGATCTGTTCAGCGTAACGTGAGCCTTACACACTAGGCCGTATGCACCGTCGTTTGACTTACGTCAAAATTTTATCGCTCTGAAGTGCTAGGTAAACTCCGTTGTTAGGTCGTTTCCAACGGAGGTGAATATGGCGCGTAACCCACTTTCTCCTTATGGCAGAGGCAGCCTGCTCAGCGGCGGCTCCGATCCTTTTATGACCCTTCACAGGGAAATGAATCGCCTCTTTGATGATGTATTTCGGGGGACAGCTCTTGAGGAGCGCGGAGGGAGCCGCGGAAATGCTGGCAGTTTCATCGATACCAGCATGGATGTTTCAGAAACAGAAAAGGAATTCCGCATTACGACTGAGTTGCCGGGGGTCAGCGAAGACGACATTGATGTGCGGTTTGAGAACGACATGTTGACAATTAGAGGTGAGAAGAAATTCGAGCGATCAGAAGGCGGGGAGAAGGAGGACTTTCACTTTGTCGAACGGTCCTATGGCACTTTTCAGCGTTCCATACGGCTTCCCTCATCCGTGGATTCCGCCCAGGTGAAAGCCGACTTTCGCAATGGTGTGCTCTCAATCACCCTTCCAAAGACAGCTGAAATGGAGCGTTCTCGCCGAATTCAAATCAAGGGCGGCCAAGGCGAACAGAGTTCTAAATCGGGCCAGTCCTCAGGCGGGCAAGGAGGGGGTTCGAAGCCCAAGACATAGTCTACGATGCGTACTCTCGCGAAGCTGCTCACTAGATTGCTTCTGATTGTTGGGGGCGGGTTCATGGTGATCTCCGCTGAAGAGGCAGGGGCGAGATCGAATCTGGATGCAGCAAGAGAGGACTACCTCCTTTTGTGTGCCGACTGCCACGGAAGGGACGCGAAAGGAAACGGACCCACAGCCAAGAATCTCAGTAAGAATCCGCCCGATCTCACCAAGATCAGCACACGGGCGGGCGGCATGTTCGATGAGAGGAAGGTATTCGATTGGATTCTGGGTTTGAACATGCCTGATGCGCACGGCGATCGCGAAATGCCCATTTGGGGAGACTGGCTCATGGACGAGGCGGTTGAAGACAATACTTCACTCGAGGCCGCAGACGCCGCGGCAAGACAGGTTGAACAGCGGGTGATGGCGCTTGTGCATTACCTCAGGAGTTTACAGAACCCTTAGTATCGGACTGGCCCGGAGCTCGGTTTATTTGTTTCTGAGGGATTCAAAATATGCGACGAGATCCTGAACCTCTTGTCGCGTTAGGCTGAAGTTGGGCATGGGTGGATGAGGCTCAGCTAAGAAGCCAGATAGCCAATCAAGTCTCTCCGTCTTCATTGCTATTGAGCGAAAGCTCGGGACATCAGCAGAAGCCTGTGTCTGCTCTACCGTCACCACATGACAGGACGCACACCATCGTTCGGCAATAGCCTTGCCCGCCTGAGGAGTACCAGCAGCCTGAGCAGAAAGCGCGCAGGAAACAAGAACTGATGAGGTAAGGAAAAGGCGAAGCATTCCGGTAGTCGTCACTTGGTTTTCAGACTAAGGATATACTCGATGACGTTGCGCATTTCCTCGTCGCTCATGATAATGTTTGGCATTGTAGGATGCGATGTTTGCAGCCAAGCAGTCAATGCATTTGCCGTCATGCCAGAGGCGTCCGCCACGATCTGGAAGGGGGTTGCCTGTTCCACAGGTGAATCAATTTCATGCGCGTGTATGGCATGACAGGCAGAGCATACGTCTTCGGCGTATTGACGGCCGAGCTCAGTGTCACCGATCTCCTGACCGAATGCAGGCATAGGAGCAAGTAAAAGGAGCCCAGCAATACATTTTATGTGCATTTGAAAATCACAAGAGTTTCGGAGGATGATCTTGTTTCTGTTCTTTATTGATCCTGAATAGACCCGAGATATTTGACAATTGCAGCGATGTTCTGCTGCACCTTCTGGTCGACAGGCTGCTGGTTGAGATCCAAGAGCTTTCCAGCTTCAGCCACATGCCCGAACAATGCTCCCCAAACAGGCATTTCTGAGCTGCCGTGGGCGCGGGGCATACTGCGACCGTCGATATAGGACATAATCTCTTGTTCACCGAAAGCGCCTCCACGGCGCTTGGCGATTTGACGTAGAGAAGGAGGCGGCGTTTTCATTTCCTGCGCGACGGGTCCACCGCCGCGTGCGTCCGCACCGTGACATGAAGAGCAATAGAGGCCAAACAGCACTTCGCCATCATTGATCTGCTCGGTGAGTGAGGATGATTGCGCGGCCGCGCAATTTAGGGCGACCAGCGACAGCAAACAGCACATTCCAGCAGCAAAGCACTTAACCTTCATCCGACTCTCCTATTCAATACCGTTTTAGGAGATATTCGATTACATAGGCAACTGGTTATACCTGCGCGTGAACAAATAGTAGGAGGGCTAGCCGATGACTTACAAGAGCATATTTGTATCTTTAAACGAATTGGAAGCAATGGCCACACTGCTTGAAGTGGGGGTTGATGTTGCAGGGAGATTTGATGCACATCTCACCGGCTTATATGTAGTTCCTGGACCAGCTCTCTATCCGGCTGTTGGACCTTATGCTGTTCCTGAAGTCAACGACATTGGGACCCAATATTTTGAGGAGCGGGCCAAAGATACAAGACTGAAATTTGAATCGGCTATGAGAAGCGCCGACATCTCATTTGATTGGCGCGAGATTAAAGCAACATCGCCTGACGTCTCCTCCACTGTGAGCGAAGTGGGCCGGGTCGCCGACCTGCTCATCTTAAGCGAAACCGATACGAAAACTACCATGGGCGTGGAGCTGGAGTTTGTCACCAATGTAATAATGGATTCTGGTCGCCCAGTTTTGATCTTACCCCGTCAGAGCCCATCCAAGCTGCAATTGCGACAGATTGTGTGCGGATACAATGGCTCTAAGGAGAGTGTGCGAGCCATTCACGATGCGTTACCATTTCTCCTGCCGGCGGGTGATGTGCGTTTAGTATGGGTTGACCCCTCCAGGAAAAGTGAGTCTGCCGGGCCCCTACGTGGATCCGACATGGCTGAAGTCCTCGACCGGCATGGGATCAGGGTCACCACCGAAGCAATGGCAAGGAGCGGACAGGACGTTGGAGAGACGCTGTTGACTCGCGCCCAAGATCTTGGCGCAGATCTCATCGTCATGGGAGCTTATGGCCATTCACGCCTGCGCGAATATGTGCTTGGAGGTGCGACGCGAAGCGCTCTGTCCAATATCCGGATTCCTCTTCTCATGTCCCACTGAGTGCAACTATTTTCCGCCTTCCGCTGAATTGAGGTGAGATCAAGTGGAGTTTGTCATGAAACGGAAAACTATAGATCTCGTCGACCACGCAATTGAAAAAACCTATCAGTGGATCGATGAGTTGCATGCCAACCTTCCCTGGGATGATCGGCTCAAAACCATCCGCCTTTTGCGAGCGACACTCCACGCATTACGAGACTGGCTGCCATTGAATGAGGCAACCCAATTGGGCGCGCAGCTGCCCACGCTAATTCGTGGGTTGTATTATGAGAGTTGGCGTCCTCAACATAAATCAGAGCACCCCCGGAATCGAGACGGGTTTCTCACTCGGATCGGCTCAGATATGGCTCCCGATGTGGTCTTCGAAATTGAGGATGCAGTCTCCATAGTGTTTGCCCTGCTTGCACGACATGTGAGTGCAGGTGAGATTAAAGACATACGCAGCAACATGCCGTCCGACATGAAGGAGCTTTGGCCGATCAGGCGTTCCGTTAGGGAATGATCACCGCGGCACCCTGCAAACGGCCCGTGCGCAAATCGTCAAGGGCGTCATTGGCATGCTGCAAAGGGTACATCGTAATTTTTGGCGGCAATTTCATCGGAACGCCGCCCCGTTCGACACCCAGTTGTTGCAAAGGCTTTGACGATTTCGTCGCCTGTCGCGCACTGGATTTTTAGCGCCTCGGAGGCGTCACCTGATTACCAAGCAAAAGGCTAGGCGGGCCGAAAAGTTCGACGAAGTTACCGGTTTTCCAGCAAAATTTGAGAACCAGCCGGTCCGGTCACAATATCATTTCGGAATTTTAGGCCCCGTGATGCGCGAAAGCGTTCAACTTCGGCCGCGAGATCGGGAACGACCAGCTCAAAGCGGTTCCAACCTGTTGCCGTCGGGCATAGCCCGCCCTGCAGAACTTTTCTCGCCACTTAACAGCAGCCACAGCAGTTCGCGCTCAACATCCGCGAAAGCAGGCGCAACGTTGGACAGGAGCTTGAAGCCCAAACTCGTGATGTATCAGTCGATTTCCGCCGTCGCTTCGCAAAATAGCGAATCGGCCAGCCGGGGTGTTTGATGAGCGAGATTACGGCTTATATCGATGGCCGTTAATATGCCGCGGGCGCACAGCACGCCCGAGATCCGAGTTTGGGGAAACCTTTTCCGATATATCGCAGAAGTCTCCGACGCCTTGACTTTCAATCAGGAGGCAATTGTCTTCGCCTTCCAAACTGAACTAATTGCCCCAAACTGGCTGGCAACCTCAGCAGGTAACGAGATCGGTGTGTCCGAAACCTTTGGAGTAATCGAGTACGGAGATGATGGTGGGCGTCACGCGGAATATACGCACTTCCTCAGGATTTGGCATTGGCCCTGGCAGTGAGACCTCCGGATACTTCAATGGGAGCATACGCAAAATCTTCCTCGCTTCGGCCTTATCGGTAACCGTCTCCGCATGCGCTGCCATGGATAAACCGGAGATCGCCATCAGATCCGGCGTATCGTGGTCGACTGTCAGGGATACTCGATTATCTCGCGCCAGATTCCGCGCCTTCTGGCTGTCCAGGCCACACAGGAAGTAGAGAGTGAGCCCTTCGTTTACGTAGCCGACGGTAGTCGCCTGTGGCCAGCCATCCGGTCTGAGCGTGGCAATTGTCATAATCCGGTGTTGGTCCAACAGCCTTAGGATTTTCCTTCTGATTTCGTCGTCCATGTAGGGTCTCTGCCACCGAAAGTAATTTAACAGAATGGACAACCATACGGCAACCAAATGAAGCTGGAGTTGACCCACATCAACTAGGCTACCGCGAGCAAACGTAGGTCATTTCACCTGATGGCCCCGAACTCCACTTTATGGTTCAGCGCGTAGCCTCGCTTGAAAGCGGTGGGCACTTGCTTGTCGAACGACAGTGTGAGGTGAATAAGAGATTACAAATTCCTTGAGCAGATCGAAATCGACCAAGAAGTTGCTATTCACCCAGAGCAGCAGTTTGATAGCGTAGATGTCGAAGGCTACCAGTTACGCGTCACAAGCTATAAGTGGGCTCACGGTACTCCTCGCTCCGCTTTACATCATCTGTGACATGCATTTGATAGCTTGGGAGAGGCTCGATCACATCGATTGAGTGACGATGAGAAATGCTAAACACTTATTGTTCAGTGGTTGGTCCGTTCTGATGCAGAGCGCCATGATGTTAGCTGGTAGGCGCGGGTTCCTCTCGTTCGTTTCTACAGCACTCGGCGTTCTAACGTGGTTTTGTCAGTTCAGACCTTCGCTGGCATTGGACCGATAATCCCGAAACCTCATATGCGTATGCGGCATAAGTCAATTCTTATGCGTATGCTGTGCACCCGAGAGCTGCGTGATTGCGCGTTCGCAAAAGAGACGTGCCTGTCTTTGACTTGTATCAAACATTCAGATGGATTGTCGATTTACCATTGGCCAACGTTAGAATTGGCTCAGCCAGGCCGAGAGAGGGTGAATCCATGTATCAATGGTTTTTTGACAAGATTCGGAATTCCTACATTTTTGTTATCGGGGCGGGGTTGGTTATCGGCGGGCTATATCTGGCGTCATTACAAACAGAAACAGCTTCATCGTTATCCACGGCAATCGAGCAAGATCGCCGTGCCATTCAAACCTTGAAGGAACAACAGGTTCCTTCTGAGATGACAGACAGCAATTCTGCTAAGGAGATTTCTGCTATCGAGCCCTCGGTGACTTCTGCGCCAGCACCTGACTCCCAGCCAAGGACCCAGTTGGGAGAGAAAACGGCGGCGCAACAAACAGCCTTAACTGCGCCGACGCCTCAACCTGCAACAGAAGAATCAACTGCCTCTGCACAGCCGTCAAATTCAGTGCAGCACAATCAGAGCCAGGCGGTCGGTCAAACCACGACGGTCGCTGTTTCTGCTGCCCAGATGGATATTGCAGGTGACCCCTCGAACGGGGAACAAGTGTTCAAGAAATGCCGGGCGTGTCACTCGCTGGAAGCGGGCAAGAACGCTATCGGTCCGTCTCTAGCAGCTGTCATCGGAAGGAAGGCCGGTGAAATTCCAAATTACAATTATTCGCAAGTGCTTAAAGACACTGATGTTGTCTGGGACACTGTAGCACTTGACGCTTACCTTCAGGATCCCAAAAAGTTTCTGCCGGGCAACAAGATGATATTTCCCGGGCTGAAGAAGAATAAGGAACGACAGGACGTAATCGCGTATTTGGCTTCCAAGTCCGCGTCTCCCGACACCATAGGTGCTGCTCCCAAGATCGAACAAGTAACCCCACAGCCGGCCGCCCCGCAAGAAGCCCAGACTACCGCTCCCCACGAACCACAAGCCACGCCGGACAGTACCTCTTCATCCGACACTCACGTGCAATCGCAGGCCCCTTCAGCAGCACCGGCCGCGCAACCCAACCAACCTTCCGTCAGCTACATACCTGATGTGCGCTACACGCTTCGCTCGGGAATTGCCGAAGGTCGGATGGTTTTTCTGGGCATTGGCGGTACGATCGATGCGCAGGTTAATCCTGTTCTCTCTGCCGCAGAAGGTCAGGTTGTCCAGATTACACTTCTCAATGGTGAGGGTGCTGAGCACGACATCGTTTTTCCAGATTTTGATGCCAAGTCGCCCCGTATTGTGGGCAGAGGTGCGAGCACGACACTCGTGTTTCGCGTCAATCGAGCCGGCGATTTTATCTACATCTGCAGCGTTCCTGGACATCAGCTTGCCGGTATGCAGGGTCAATTTCTGGTTACGCCACGGCCGGCCGCCCCTTCGCTGTTGGAAGCAAATATTTCACAGAAGCCCACCGAAGTCCCGCCGCCCATCGGTAATCGCCTCCCTCAAAGAGTTCACGTTGATTTGTTGACCGTGGAACTTGAGGGTCGGCTGGCTGAAGGGACGACGTTTGGTTATTGGACATTCAACGGTCGAGTGCCTGGACCGATGATCCGTGTGCGGGTCGGAGATACCCTTGAGGTGAATCTCAAGAACAGCGAAGACAGCGCCATGATTCATTCCGTTGATTTTCATGCAGCGACTGGACCGGGAGGAGGTGCGGCGGCAACCCAGGCTGATCCGGGCCAGCAGAAATCATTCAAGTTCAAGGCACTCGTTCCTGGCCTCTATGTCTATCATTGCGCTACCCCGATGGTGGCACATCATATCGCCAACGGAATGTATGGCCTTATACTGGTCGAGCCTGAAGGCGGTTTGCCACCCGTTGACCGCGAGTTCTACGTCATGCAGGGAGAAATCTATACCCAAGCCGAATTCGGCCAGCATGGCAGCCAGGAGTTCAGTGTCGAGAAACTTCTGAATGAGCGGCCCGAGTATTTCGTCTTCAACGGAGCAGTCGGTGCATTGTCCAAACTGCACACGCTCAAAGCCAAGGTTGGAGAGACCGTTCGCATTTATTTCGGAGTAGGGGGGCCAAATTATACATCATCATTCCATGTGATCGGTGAAATTTTTGACAAGGTCTACACCTTTGCCAGCGTGTTAAGTCCCCCTGCACAAGGAATCCAGACAGTAACGGTGCCTGCAGGAGGAGCTACCATCGTTGAGTTTAAGCTCGACGTGCCCGGTAATTACATTCTCGTCGATCACGCTCTATCTCGCGCGGAACGAGGTCTGATTGGCATCTTGCAGGCGGAAGGACCACAAAACCCTGACATTTTCGAGGGTAACGTTGATCCTGCAGCAGGACATTAGACTGGAACATACTTGGGCGAAATCGATGGCCAAAGAAATACCTTTGATCTTGGGAGGGGCGGAGGATCTGACCAATGCGGCTCTCCGTGTAGACGGCTTTCCCCAGGCCACGGCTTTCCTCAGGCCACAACGGTCAGCTACGCAAATGATGGATTGGACATTTATTTTGGAAGTGCAGGCAACTCACAGAAGGCGCACAACACGATCCCGGAGCGCTGGGTCTCCCTTACGATTCCAATATCTTTGAGGGCCTGTCCGCCGATTACGGGCATCGGCTATGGATCGTCATCGCCATTAACGCATTGATGTTTTTAGTTGGAGCCTCCATCCGGACTCGCTCCTTGTCAGCAATGGGAAAAGGGCTCCGCTTAAATGCTGCTGGGCCTTTGAGTATTCGATGCACCTTATGCAGAAATGCGACAACAGCTAGTTGTTGTCGTCCATTGGCCCAGAAGCAACAAGAATGTCCCAAACAGTAATGAACATTGCCGCGACCAATGGTCCAAGCACAAATCCGTTGATGCCGAAGATCACGATCCCTCCTAACGTAGAAATCAGCACAACGTAATCGGGCATGCGTGTGTCCTTGCCCACCAAAACAGGGCGCAAAAAGTTATCGATCAAGCCGATTACCAACGCGCCATAAGCAATTAGGAATACACCCTGCCAAATGGCATCTGTGACGAGGAGATAAATGGCCACTGGGAACCAGATGAAGGCAGAGCCTATGGCTGGGAGCAGTGAGAGAAAGGCCATAAGAACTGCCCATAACAGGGCAGCGTGAATATCCAGAAACCAGAAAATTAGGCCCCCGAGGATCCCCTGCACAATGGCAACCACGATGTTGCCTTTCACCGTAGCGCGGATGACAAGAGAGAATTTTTCGAGCAGAGCGCGCTGCTGGTCCTTGCGTAAGGGGATCACTCCTTTGATTCGCTTCGTTAGCTCCCTCCCATCGCGTAGTAGGAAAAACAGTAAATAGAGCATAACGAATAGATTAATGAGGAACCTTGCCGTGTTCTGGCCGATGTTGAGAACCTGTGTTGCAAAGAACTGACTGCTTGCTGATACAGCGGCTGAGACCTTTCTTTGCACTGACATGGAATCAGCTAGCCCCAAACGACCCAGTAAATTGGTCAGCCAAACGGGTAGAGCATCAAAGATTTGCTGCAAATACTCACCCAAATTTAGTTTCCCAGACTGGATGCTCTCATATACATCGGTAGCTTCCCCGACTAAGGCTGAGGTGATCAGGCCCAATGGCAGTATTACCATTAGCGCTATAACAGCTACCGTCGCGAGCGCCGCAAGGTTGCGCCTGTGCCCCATGCTTTTCAAGAAACCCAGATGAAGCGGCGCAAACACAATTGCCGCTACAAGTGCCCACAGCACCGCCCCGTAGAATTGCCAGACGATCCAAGCGAACGCGAGAGATACTACAAAAACCAAGACAAAAAATGCCTTATCCTGCAATGCACGTTTTGGTATCACTCTGGCGAGCCTTTCTCCGTCATTTCGTGGTCGATTCTAGGGGGCACATGCCTCAGACCGTCCACCCATACCAAAGCTTCGCAGAGTGGCGCCATGAAATCAAAAAACGCGATCTGGTGATAGTTGAAAGTGGCTGATTTGACCTTTTGCACGGCCACGAGATCTCTCCGATTCTGTTAAATTGCGGTGCTGGGCATGGTCGCCGAGATGGAACTGGGTTTCATCTGGGATCGGCAGCGCCAAGGAATTGAGGCAGCCAAGGCACGAGGCGTCTATAAGGGAAGGCCCGTTACGCTGGATTACAAGCGGATCGCAGAGCTGCGAGTTGCTGGCAAGGGAGAAACTGAGATTGCCCGAATGCTCAAGTGCAGCCGGGGAGCGATCTACAAAGCACTTAACGCTTAACGTTTTCGGCTCTTCTGCGGCGCGCGCTGCGACCGCTCGACGTCTTCATGGACCTTGATGAAGTCGAAATCCTTAAAGTGATCATAGACTTCGCGCCCGTATGAGTCCCATGCTTGGGAAACATCTTTCTCAATGTCATCCGTCGCCTAACCGGAATGAGCCGAGCCAATTCTGCCAAGAACAGCCATAGAGGCTGAATGGGTGGCTGCCATCTGCACCACCAACGCGCCCTCTACTTCATCTTTCGGTGCGACGGCCTCTATGAGGGCCAAAGCAGCGTTCATGGCGGTCTCAGACACCGGACCATCAGGCAATCGTGCCGCAAACTGGAGCTGAAACAGGGAGGCGCTTACGAAAGCGTTGCTGCAGGTGCCGAGAGCGGTCCTAAGAGCCTCCCCCCAGTCTCGCCCCTGGCCCTTCTGTGGATGCAGGGTGCCGTAATCGCAATTGACCCGCTGGAGTTTCACGCGAACCGGGGGTTTGCGCTTTGGTGATGTTGGTGTTGGCGCTGGGATCGCCGCATGTTTCATGGGGATGGCTCCACTTTGGCGAAACGGTTAAGAAGAGACCTCAACCACCGGCGCTCGGCGTAGGCTTCCCTCGTCAATTCCCCTCGGTGTAGTTCCCGTTCCTTTTGCCGGCGGGTGCGCCGGGGCTCAGTCCACCGTGAAGCCGGCACCGACGCTTTCCTACCAGCGTTGGACGACTGCACGGGCCCTCGCGGGTTCTGGCACCACAAATACGATTTTCTTTCGTCGGGTTGTTCACCGAGTTTCTCGCCACCCCACGGTACCCCCTACCTCAGCCCTTGACCTGCTCAAGCAACCAGCTCGGCTGCCGACAAGCGTGGATACGTCCCACACTTTCCATCTGCCAGCGCAATGCTCATGAAGCTGGCCGCCCTCTGCCAGGCTGATGGATATCCCGTCGGTCACAGGTGCCCGGCACTGCGCGCACGTATCGACTTCTGGGGCGGCCGGAGGATGCAAGGTAAGCCAGTGATCAATGCAGTCCTCGAAAGCACAAAGTTCAGCGTCGGCCCGGCTGAAGCCTCCATCAAATTGAACAATCCCTGCACGCTCGTCGAAGGAGGCTTGCCGCTCCTCCCGGGTCCATTCGGGCTCCCTGCAACGAAGGAGCAGCAGGATCTCGCCCTTGTGCCGAGCTAGTGCCTTCAGAACATCTGCCGGCGGTTCCGAGGCTGCCTGCAGAAGCAGGCTATCCCCATCGAGGCTCACCTCCACGCCGGCTACCCGAGCTTTCCTTAAGGCAAGCGAGGCGTTCATAGGCGTGCCCTCCAGCCCGACGGCTTTTGCGATCCGCGAGATTCGCTTCGGACTTTTGCGTCCAGACCGTCCACATCGTCCAATCTGACGTTTTCGAAGGACTTAGGCTGGACGGTCGTATTTTTCAGAGGATCGCCGGACCTATTCTCAGCGTCCAAAGGCTGCGCATCGTCCACAATGGCTGTTTGACTAACGTCCGCTCCTTCGGGTATTTTGAACGGCTTGGACGGTTGACGGTTCCGTCCTTGCCTTCTCTGGTGCGCCACCGGGGGCGGAGGTCGTGATATGAATCGTCCGAGTCCGCTTTTGCGTCTTTTCTCTTTCGTCAGACTGAATGTTAATCCCGATCTTCCGCAAGAAGGGAGCAGCCCGACGCAACTTGCTGGACAGGCCACGGGCGCTCTTCGGCCATTCCTTCGTCCGTGTCACGACATCGCCTGCCTGGGCGGCCATTTCACGCAAGAGGGCGGTCGCTGTCCCGCTCCATTGAGGTTTCGAAGCCATTAAGGAGCGCAGGGCTGTCGCGACAGGATCTGCCTCCAAGACCACGTCCACTGCATCTTCGAGGTTGCCGGAATAGGCACCCCAGAGAGTGCCCGGAGGCCAGAAGGCGGTTTCGCATGCCGCGGCAAAAAGTGCGAAATCAGCCATGCGGGGCAGCTAGGCAAGCTGATATGGGGCAAACGTTCGAGGCCGTGTGCCAGGCCATCGAGGAGGGCGCCCAAGATGATGGGGATGATTTCCATCTCGATTTCTGGCCAAAGTGCCGCTTCCGGCCGGCGCTCCCACTCGGCAATCGGCTCCAAGGTCAACATCCTGGTCCCTATAGAGCTCGCGGACGGCAAAACCGCCTCCCGTCGCAAGGCGGCAAATTGTGTCGGAGGTCCACGGTTTCATATCGGACACGTTATCGAAAGCCAGAACGTGCCCGTTTGTAGCGGCGATGAAGAAATTACGATCCTCGCGCGGGAGGCTGCGGATCGGAGCGCGCACATGGCGCCCCTCCGCAATCCACTTTTGGGCGGCATGGGCGGCGGCGGCTTCACCGGCGTCGTCGCCATCGGCGAGGATGGTGATGTCACGAATGCTTAGGGGAGATCGAGAGTGCGCAGGCCCGATGTCGAAAGCGCAGCCCAGGCAGGCTTGCCGGTAGCCTGCATCGCGGCCAAGCAGGTTTCGATGCCTTCTCCCACCATGACGATCTCGTTGGCCTGTGCTAGTCGCACGACCCCACCCCGACACGGCCCGATCATTGCTCTCAGAGGGCTCACCGCGGCCTTGCCATTTCCATCAGGAGCGAGGTAGGTGCGGTGAATGGCCCGGGGAGAACCATCAACGCCATCGGTTACGAGCGCCACCATGGTCGGCACGAACTCGTCTGAGGGGTGTTTCAGTGCCGGGTGAAAACGAAGTTCACGAGGGGGAGAAAGGACGATACCACGCGAGATAAGGTAGCGTTCGACCAGCGTTCCCCCTGCGGCTAAAGATGATGACCAGATTTTCAGCGCGGCCGCCGTCCGCTTGTTCACATCAACGCCAAGGGATGCAGGAAGGCGTAGCCCGCTCAGTTGCGATTTCCCAGGCCAAAGCTTGAGAGACTGAAGACCACGGATCACCAGGTCCTGAGGACAACCGGCATGACACTTGACGAGCAGCTTGCCAGTTTTCGTTTCACGCACTGAAAGGCTTGGCTGGTCATCATCATGTGCGGGACAGCGGGCGATGCCGTATCCGGCCTCAGGTTCGTGTAACGCCGCAGCATTTTCCAATCTCGATGGCCCGTGACCAGTGAAACCTGCTCGATCGTTAGTCCAGCTTCGAAGAGACGGCTCGTGGCTTCATGTCTGAGATCATGGAATTTTAAGTTCTCGATACCGAGCCTGCGGCAAGCCCGGCGAAAAGCCGTGCCAACCGATCTATGGTTATAAGGAAAGCACCGAAGATTTCCGTCATTGGCTGCTTTCTGTTCACATAGAAGTTGCCACGCGTCATATTGCGTCAGATTAAGAAGCGGGACTCTTTGGTGATTGCCCTGCTTGCGGCGAGGATCCTTTCTATTTCGAACGACCACGAGCCGTTTTTCGCCATCGACATCCTGCCATTCAAGGTTACAGATCTCTTCCTGGCGCAGAGCGGTCGCGATGGCAAATCTGATGATGCGGCTCATCGGAATAAGCATACCGGGCTTCTCGTCAAAGTATCTCAGCAGCGCATCAATCTCCACTTTAGATGGCCGTCTGTCCCGTTCTGCCGAGCGGCCAATGAGTCCCAGGCGTGCTAGCGCAATACGCGCCAGACGCACGCTCTCGGTGTTGACTATGAGTCCATGTACCGCGGCGGCATGGGTGAGGACTGTTCCGAGATGGGAAAAATCGATTGCCAAGGTGACGGGACCGGCACCTTGCCTCGCTCTCTGCTTCCCAAACTCCAAGAGGCTTTCGCGATTGAGTTCCCTAAATGGTAAGGAGCCCACGATTGAGTTCCCTAATTGGTAAGGAGCCCAAGTCCCTTTTCAGGGCGGCGAGAACAGCATGCTTTGAGCGCCGCAATGGATGACCAACTTCATGCATGTCAGCAATATGCAAGTCGATAAGATCAGCGAGGGTGTGAGGGTTCTGAATGATCCCTCCAACGAATATGCCCCCCAAATCGATCGAGCGTTCGGTCTCAACAACCCATCTGTCGGCAAGAGTTTTCAGCCGGAAGGTTTGCGAGGCGTATTTCCCCTTGCGGCGGACTTGAGCTCGCCATTGTCCTTCCCGAGTTTTGAAGATGGTGCCCATGAAACGCGCCCCTTCAGACTCGTGCAAATTCCGTGCAGCCCGAGATCAAACAGGGTACAAAAGCGTGCAATTTCATCCTATTTGGTCCAATTATGTTCTCCCTTTAGGCCATTGAAGTGTAACATAAATTGCTGAAATATAAAGAAAAAATCTTTGCCATCGCCCCTATGATGGACTGGACGGACCGGCACTGCCGTGCCTTCCACCGCACCATCACGCGTCGGGCGTTGCTCTATACCGAGATGGTGACCTCGGCCGCAGTCAAGTTCGGCCGCCGGGAAGAGCTTCTGTCCTTCTCGCCCTTGGAGCAGCCGGTCGCCCTGCAGCTTGGCGGCGCCGATCCCCCCGAACTCGCACTCGCCGCCCGCATCGGCGAGGACTTTGGCTATCGTGAGATCAATCTCAACTGCGGCTGTCCCTCCGATCGCGTGCAGGAAGGTCGCTTCGGCGCCTGTCTCATGGCCGAGCCCGGCCGCGTCGGCGAATGTTTGGCCACGATGCGTGCCGCCGTGTCGGTTCCGGTCACCGTCAAATGCCGCATCGGCATCGACGAACAGAATGAGGAGGAA
>Ga0075421_100002961_pt1 | contig 20335 bp, 14 predicted proteins | sample SoiMetdeltSBSDD5_FD_75292 | JGI IMG/M metagenome (GOLD analysis project Ga0075421, IMG submission 75292) | Bulk soil microbial communities from a Populus tree surrounding site in Tennessee, USA - Soil MetaG P. deltoides SBSDD5 | ecosystem: Environmental > Terrestrial > Soil > Tree plantation... | reverse complement strand
CCGGCGACGCATGCGTACATCGTGCGGGCGCTGCTGCAGCTGATCGCGGAGCGCCATACGAAGTTCAACGCAACGCTGTATCAACTGGAGCCCGACGTGAAGGAGGCGCCCGGTGCGCTGCGCGACGTGATGGCGGCGCGCACCATCGCATCGCTCACCGATCCGCTGCTGCTGCGGCGCGGTCCTGCCGACCCCGGCAGATTCGAAGACGCCGAGGACTTCCTCCTGCGCGTGCGTTCGATCCTGCATCTCGAAGCGGGCCGCAACCAGAACGTGCTCAGCCACGATCTCCAGGAGAAGACCGCTGACATCCTCGCGTATCCCGGCGCGCAGCCGCAGCAGCGCGTCGAGCGGTTGATGAGCGATTACTTCCGTCATGCGCGCACCGTGAGTCGGTCGCTCGAGTGGGCACGCCGGACGGCTCCCGTCCCGGTCGGCCCCAATCTCGGACTGTCACGCGACGGCATCCGGTTCCTGGACCCGGTCCAGGCGGCGCGCACTCCGGCGTCGTGGATCGGCGCGTTCCAGGCGGCGATCGACGCCGGCACCGAGGTCACCGACGAAGCGCTCTCGTGCATCCACCAGCACGTGGACGGGTTTCTCCCGGAGGATTTCACCCCCGAGCCGCGCGACAAGGCAGCGCTGCTGCGGTTCCTCAAGCCGCGGCCGGGCCTCTACGCACGGTTGTCGCAGATGCACGATTGCGGGCTGCTGGGACGGCTGTTCCCGGAGTTCCAGGCCATCTCGTGGCGGGTCGTGCGCGACTTCTACCACAAGTACACGGTCGACGAGCACACGCTGCTGACGATTCGCAACTTCGAGCGGCTCGCCGGCACCCCCGAGCCGGCCCGGCAGCGCTTCAAGACGATTGCTGCAGGCATCCCGTCGCCCGAGCTCGTCGTCCTCTCGCTGCTGCTCCATGACGTCGGGAAGTGGCGCGACGACGAGCACGCGCTCGAGAGCGAACGCATGGCGGTGGATGCGCTCGATCGGCTGCAGGTCACGGGCGAGGCACGCGAGACGGTCCAGTTCCTGATCCGGCATCATCTCCGGATGTCGCTGTCGGCGTTCCGGCGCGACACCGAGGACCCGGAGATCGTCAAGGAATTCGCGCATCTGGTCGGCACCGAAGATCGACTCAAGATGCTGTGCCTGCTGACGCTCGCCGACATCGAGGCGGTCAGCCCTGAGACGCTCACGCCGTGGAAAGAGGAGCTGATCTGGCGCCTATACGTCGACACCTACAACCAGCTCACGCAGGCCTATGGCGACGAACTGATCGAGCGGAATCAGGCCGGGCTGATCGAGCTGCTGGCCGGCCGGCCTCAGGATCTGCCGGAAGCGGAAATCACCCGCTTCGTCGAGGGGCTGCCGCGCCGGTACCTGCAGCTCTTCCCCCGTGACTACATCTACCGCCACGTGCGCCTGGCGCGCGACATCAGGCCGGATGAAGTCCACGTCTCGCTCGACGTGGCCGATGCCGTGTGGACGCTGGCCGTCGTCACGCTCGACAAGCCGTTCCTGTTCTCGAACATCTGCGGCGTGCTGTCGTCGTTCGGCATGAACATCCTGCGCGGCCACGCGCTGACCAACCCGAACGGGCTGGTCCTCGATGTCTTCCAGTTCACCGACGACGAGCGCTTCCTCGAGCTGAACCCGGACGCGGGGCCTCAGGTGCTGCACATTCTGCAGGAGGTCGTCTCAGGACACGCCGATGTCACCTCGCTGCTGCGCGGCCGCGAGCAGAGCGTGCTCCAGTGGCGCGGATCGGCGCGCGTGGCGCCAGTCGTCCGCGCCGACAACGAAGCGTCGGGGCGCTACACCATTCTCGACATCATCGCGGGGAACGCGCTCGGCTTGCTCTACCGGATCAGCCGGGTCATCTCCCAGCACGGCTGCGACGTGGACCTGGTGCTCATTTCAACCGAAGGGGAGCGCGCGATCGACGTGTTCCACATCACCAAGGCAGGGGCCAAACTCACCGAGGCGGAGCAGCGCGCGCTGACCTCCGACCTGCAGGGCACACTGGAGGGAACGCTATGAAACTGATCAAGAGCATCGTCCGGCCGAACAAGGTGGACGACGTCAAGGACGCGCTGGCCCGGATGAACATCTCCGGCATGACCGTGACCGAGGTGCGCGGCCACGGCAAGCAGAAGGGCCACACCGCCATCTACCGCGGCAAGGAGTACAACGTCAGCCTGCTGCCGAAGATGGAAATCGAGATCGTCGTGCCGGATTCGATTGCCGAGGACGCGATCAAGGCGATCGTCGCAGCGGCGCGGACCGGCGAGATCGGCGACGGGCGCGTGTTCGTTTTCCCGGTGCTCGAGAGCTACAGAATCAGGACGGGCGAGAAGGAGTCATAGTTCGTTCGGATCGTTCGGATCGTTCGGATCGTTCGGATCGTTCGGATCGTTCGGATCGTTCGGATCGTTCGGATCGTTCGGATCGTTCGGATCATTCGGATCATTCGGATCGTTCGAGTCGTTTCGATGAGAAGCGTCCTCGGTTTCCTGGTCCTCGCCGCCGCGGCGTGTGCAGGCGGCCCCAAGGACACCGCCGATCGTTCCGTGGCGACACCGCGGCTCTACGTCCTCGATGGCGGCGTGCTGGCGTCGGACCCTGCGCGGTATCGTCTGGCAGATGCGGAAGTTCAATCGGCGCAACTGTCGATCGCTGCTTACCTGATCGTTCATCCACGAGGCATTCTGATGTGGGATGCCGGTGCAATCGCTGACGAAGAGCGGATCTCACGCGCTGCCGGAGTCGAGCAGCGCGTTTTGCGTGCAGATGGTGCCGAGCGTGTTGTAACCCTGGGTCCCGCGCTCGCGGAACAGCTTCGGGCGAGCGGCTACGCCCCAGCCGACGTCACCCATCTCGCGCTCTCGCATTACCACTGGGACCACACCGCCGACGCGAACACCTTCGCACACGCGACGTGGCTCGTTCGGCAGCCCGACCGCGATGCGATGTTCGCTGTTGAAGCGCCAGGTGCCGCCCGCCCGAAGACCTATGCGGCGCTGAAGAACAGCCAGTCAGTGATCGTCACGGCGGATGAGCACGACGTGTTCGGTGACGGCAGTGTCATCCTGAAGAACGCACCTGGTCATAGCCAGGGGCATCAAGTGCTTTTCGTGAACCTCGCGCATACCGGTGGCGTAGTAATTTCAGGAGATCTTTATCACTACCCGGAGGAGCGGACGCTGGGCAGGCTGCCGACCACGGAGATCAGTGAGGAGCAGACGGCCGCGTCGCGGCTGAAGATCGAAAAGTTCCTGACCGAGCGGGGCGCGCAACTGTGGATCCAGCACGATTTGATCGGCCACCGCAAACTACGTAAGGCTCCTGAATATTACGAATAGCGCCGAACGGATCGAACGATCCGAACGATCCGAACGATCCGAACGATCCGAACGATCCGAACGATCCGAACGATCCGAACGATCTATTCGTGTCGCAGTGCTTCGATCGGATCGAGGCGCGCGGCACGAAATGCCGGGACCATCCCGAAGAAGATCCCGACCGCTGCCGAGAAGCCGAGGCCGACGGCAAACGACCACCATGGGAGCGACACCGGGAAACCGGTGGCGAGGCTGATCGTGACGCCGATGGCGCTGCCGATGGCGATGCCGAGGATCCCGCCAAGGCAGGTCAGCACGACCGCTTCAGCGAGGAACTGGAAGAGAATCTCCTGGCGCCGGGCGCCGAGCGCCTTCCGCAGCCCGATCTCGCGGGTCCGCTCGGTCACCGAGATCGTCATGATCGCCATCACGCCGATCCCGCCGACCATCAGCGCAATCGACGAAATGACGATCAGGGTCAACAGCGTCGCCTGGCTGACCTGGCCCCAGAGATCGAGGGCCGCGTCCTGCGTGATCAGGTCGAAGTCGTTCGGCTGGTCGAGCGTGAGGTCGTGGCGGATGCGCATGATCTCTTCGACTTCCGCCAGCAGTGAGGCTCGGGCGGTGTCCACGCGCGGCGCCACCGCGATCAGCACGCTCTGGTGGGTCAGGTTCCCCTGCCTGAAGATCTGGATCCCGAACTGCTTCCGGTAGGTGGTTTCGGGTATGACGACGAAGTCGTCCTGTCCCAGATCGAAGCCGCCGGCCGACGGCCGCTTTCCGACCACTCCGACCACCGTGTACTCGACCGCTCCGACACGCACGCGCTTGCCGATCGGATCGGCGGCCGACGCGCCAAAAAGCGCCTCGTACGGCGTCTGGCCGAGGACGACGACATTCCGACGCCGCGACACTTCGCCTTCGGTGAAAAACCGCCCCGCCTGCAGGTCCAGAAAGTTGATCTGCGCGAAGTTTTCCGTCGCGCCCAGCACCGCGAGCAGCTTCGTGCGGTCGTTGCCGTAGAACACCCGCGTCTGCGTCGGCGGACCGCCGGCGCCCAGCCAGATGTCCACCACGCCGGCCGACGGGGCCAGCTTCTCGATTGCTGTCGCATCTTCGATCGTCAGGTTGGGCCGGCGGAGCAGTTCGGTGAACTCGTTGCCGGCGGCGATGCTGAGGCCGCTGAACTTCGCCAGGAAGATGGTGTTGGGTCCGAGCTTGCGGATACTGTCGCGGAGCGAATTGTCAAAGCCACGGATGAGCGATGTCATCCCCACGATTGCGGTGATGCCGATGACAACCCCGAGAATGGTGAGCGCCGACCGCAGCTTGTTGGCGCGCAGCGAATCGAGCGCCACCAGCACGACTTCGCGAAGCAGCGCGCCTCTCATTCGCGGCGCAGCGCCTCGATCGGATCCAGCCGCGCGGCGCGCGACGCCGGATACGCGCCGAAGAACAGGCCGACGCCGGCCGTGATGCCAATCCCGAGGACGACCGACCAGAGCTCGAGCCGCGCCGGCAGCGGTGTCAACGCCGCAATCGTCTGGGCGGCCAGGAACCCCAGGGTGATGCCGGCGAGCCCGCCGAAGGTCGAGAGCGTCACCGATTCGGTGAGCACCTGCGACATGATGTCGCGGCGCCGCGCCCCGAGCGCCTTGCGGAGGCCGATCTCCCGCGTCCGATCGCTGACCACCATCAGCATGATGTTCATGATCACGATGCCGCCGACGAGCAGCGACAGGGCAACGACGCCGACCAGCACCGCAAAGATGCCGGTCGTTGCCTGCTGATAGATTCCCAGCAGCGTGTCGGACGTGTAGATACCGAAGTTGTCCGGCTCGCTCGGCTTGAGACCCCGCGCCACCCGGAGGGCCACGGTGGCGTCGTCCATCGCCTGCGGCAGCACGGCAGAAGAAGCCGGTTTCACCATCAGTTGGAGCGTTTGACGCCCGCCGAACAGCTTCATGTGGCTGCCGAGCGGGATCACCACGAATCCATCCATCGACGAGCCGAACATTCCCCCTTTTCGCTCGCTGACACCGACGACCCGGAAGTGGACGCCCTGGATCAGGATGGTGTGATCGAGCGGACTGACTTCGCCGAACAGCTGGTCGGCGACGCCCCACCCGAGCAGCACCACCGGATGGTTGCGCTCCACCTCGATCGCGCTCATCATGCGGCCCCGCTCCGCGTCAAAGGACGCAAAATCGAGGTATTCGGGCGTGACACCCTGGATTTGAATGTTTTCCAGCACCTGGTCGCGGTAGCTGACCGTGCCGCGGCTTTGCGCCTGGGCGACGACCGACGTGATGTTCGGGCTGAACCGCCGGATCGCGTCGGCCTCGGCAAGGGTCACGCGCGGATTGTTGCGGGTGCGCTCCTCGTCCTCGGCCGTGCGTACCGGAGGACGCCGCTGGATGGTGAACGCGTCGGCGCCGACGTCGGTGACGATGGCATTCGAGACCATTGCGTTCATACCCTGGATGAGCGACACCACTGTCACGATTGACGTGACGGCGACGATGTTGCCGAGCACAGTCATGAACGATCGCAGCTTGTTGGCCCAGATGGACCGGAGCGCAATCGCGATCGACTCGAGAATCTGATGCATCTCATCCCGGCGGGTCCGCTACGCGGAACCTGCCCTACATACGTAGGCCGGGTTCCCCGAAGGGGACCCGGCGTTACGGGTTGCGGAGTGTCTCCTGCAGTCGCACTTCCGAGCCGTCGGCCATTTCGCGGACCGAGTTGAACGGCCCGGTGATGACGCGGTCGCGGTCGGTGAGGCCCGACAGCACCTCGAAGTAGCGCTCGCCGGCGATGCCGACCTTGATCGGGACGAAGACGGCGCGGCCGTCGCGGAACACGAACACGCCCTCGGTCTCCGTCCGCGTGAACCCTTCCGGCGGTTCCGGCGGCGTGGCGGGCGTTTGTTCCGCCGGCCGGCCGAACTGGAAGCGGCTCGGACGCGGAGGCGGAGGCTCGTGGACGAGCGCGCCCTTCGCGTCGTACAGCATTTCGCGCACCGTCAGCGCCTGGATCGGCACCGCCACGACGCCCTTGCGGGTCGCGGTGGTGATTTCTGCAGTGCAGGTGAACCCCGGGCGCACGTCCGGGATTTCTTCCTCCAGGGTGGCGATGACCTTGAAATTGGTCGCCTGCGGCGTGCCCGTAATGTTGGTTGTGTTTCCTGTCTGGATCGGACTATTGCCGATCTCGGTTACGCGTGCGCGGAACATCCGGTCGGGGACCGCGTCAATCGTGATACTCGTCGGCTGATCGAGCATGACCGTCGGAATGTCGGTTTCATCCACCTCGAGCTCGGCCTCGATGATTGACATGTCGGCAACGGTGAGCAGGACCGTTCCGGCATTGTTCATCGTCCCGACGACCACGTTCTCGCCTTCCTCGATGTTGCGGCGCGTGACGATGCCGTCCATCGGCGCCAGGATGATGACCTGGCTCAGGTTGTAGCGCGTCGTCGAGAGGCTGGCTTCCTCCTGCTTGATCTGCTCTTCGCGCGTCCGGATTTCCTGCTCACGCGCCTTGAGTTCCGCTTCGCGGACGGCGACGTCGTTCTGCGCCCGCTCGAGCGATTCCCGCGAGGTGAGCCCTTCCTTCCAGAGTTCATCCTGTCGCTTGAGGTTCTGCCGCGACAGCTCGAGCGTGGCGCGCGCCTGCTCGACGGCTGTGTGCGACTGCTGCAGCGAGGAGCGCGCGGCCGCGACGTTCGCTTCGCCGCGTTGCAGCTGGCCTTCGAGCGACCGCGGATCGATCTCGAGCAGGAACTGGCCCGCTTTCACGCGCTGACCCTCCTGCACCGCGAGCCGCGTGACGCGTCCCATCGTGTTGGCGGAAATATTCACCTGGCGCTTCGGCTGGACCTTGCACGACGCCGAGACGATGGCATCGAGGTCGCGCTTCCGCAGCGTTTCGACCGTGACCGCCGGCAGGTCCGGATTGCGCCACCTGTACGCGGCACCGGCGCCGGCGGCGGCTATTAGGACGACGACGACGGCGATGATGATCTTGTTGCGACGCCTCACGCTGTGCCTCCGGTCGCGGCCATCACCGCGGTCAGGACGATCGCCAGCGTGACGTAGGCGCCCACGAAGACGCCCGCCAGGCGGCGGGCCGGGCGCCGGTAGAGCACCGACATCCCGATCGCGAGCACGAAAATCCACCACACGACGAACAGGTCGACAATGCTGAAGAAGCGCGCGATCGGGGAGGCTTCGTCGAGCATGCGGAAGAAGCTACCCATGGTGATCGGGCTGGCGAGCGTTTCGCTGACGTAGGCGACCGGCGCGGCGACGAGCTGCCGTACCGCCAGGATCACGCCCGCATGCGCCACGATCGCGAGCACCTGCTCGAACGTGACGGCGGCCGGTGCAGCGGTTCGGAACGCCAGAAAGAGCACGGCCGACAGAGCAGTCGCGAGAAGCGGGCCACTCGTAAAAGTGGTGATCACGGCATAGCCCGCGCCGTTGCGGCTGGTCTCCGCCAGTCTGGCGTACTCTGCGTCAGTCAGCTGTCGGCCGAAGGCCGAGGCCGTGCGTTCCCATTGATCGAGCAGCGCGAGTTGACCGACTTCGGTGGAGAGGACGATGGCCGTCGACGCCGCGGCGACGAGGAACGTCAGCGCCATGATCCCGACCCACCGGGGCGAGTGCGCCACCGCTTCGAACGTCGCGCGCGGGGCAGTAATGATCCCGAGTGCGCGTCCGCCAAGCCCTGATAGGATTGCCATCAATGATTTTGACTACTCAAAAAAATTATAGTCCCGCGATCTGGTCCGCCCTGACTAGTGTGGCACTGGTCTGCACACTGGCCGCCGATTCTGCGCATGCGCAGGTGATGGAGACGGCCGGCGGTCGGGCGCTTGGAATGGGCGGGGCATTCGTCGCCGTCGCGTCCGACAGCAGTGCGACGTGGTGGAACCCCGCGGGAATCGCCGCCGGCCCGTTCGTGGATATTGCCTGGGCCCGCAGCGTGACCGAGCGGGTCGAGGAACTGCCCGCAACACAGGACCGCACAAGCTGGTTTGCAGTCGCGACTCCGCCCGCCGCATTCAGCTATTACCGCTTACGCATCACAGACATACAGCCATTCAACCCTACAGACGACCCCTCCGCCAGCCGAGAAGATAGGAGGGCGGGGGTCCCGGTCCGGTCGCTATCGGCCAGCCAGCTGGGTGTGACCGTCGTTCGCACGCTGTCTCCCGGGGTACATGCCGGTACGACACTGAAATACATCCGCGGCACGCTGCGGCATGGACGAGAAGACAGCCTTGCGTCGCCGCAGGATTTGCTGGCGCTCGGCGACGACTACGCCGGCGGAGACACCCAGGGGCGGATCGACCTTGATGTCGGACTGCTGGCGGTTGCAGGGTCGGTTCGGCTGGGAGCAGTGGTGAAGAACCTCCGAGAGCCGGAATTCGATGCCCCCGGCCTGACGCCGGATGCGCCGCCGAATCGTTTGGTGATCCCGCGGCAGATGCGGATTGGCGTCGCGTTCGATCCGGAGAACGCGACGGGGGTTCCGCTTACGGTTGCGTTCGACGCCGACGTTCGTACGTATGCGACGTCATCCGGCGAACGCCGGGTGGTGGCGATTGGCGTCGAACACTGGTTTCTGACCAAGCGCGTCGGCGTTCGTGCGGGCGGACGGAAGAACACGCGGGGCGAAGGCGAGATGAGCGCGACCGCCGGACTCACGCTGGCGCTGCGCGGCGGCCTTTACCTGGACGGGCACGCCGTGCGCGGCCGCAAAGTCGATGAACAAGGATGGGGACTGGCGGCGCGGATTTCGTTTTGACTGAAAGATTCACCGGCTTCTAACTACAGAGCTACACGCTTTATTCAATGGCCGCTCGAATAGGTGAGCTGCTTCTCAAGGAGAAGCGCATCACGAACGATCAGCTGCAGGCGGCGCTCGAGCATCAGCGCCAGAACGGGGGGAAGCTCGGCTTCAACCTGGTCAAGCTGGGGTTCGTCAAGGATGACGAGATCACCGCACTGCTGAGCAAGCAGTACGGCGTGCCCTCGATCGCCCTCGGCGCGTTCGAGATCGATCCCGCGATCGTCAAGCTGCTGCCCGGGGAGACCGCCCAGAAGTACCAGGTCGTCCCGCTGTCGCGCGCCGGCGCCACGCTGACGATTGCGATGACCGACCCCACCAACGTGTTCGCCATGGACGACATCCGGTTCATGACGGGCTACAACGTGGAGCCGGTGGTCGCCTCGGAGATCGCGGTCACCGACGCCATCGAGAAGTACTACGGCAAGGTGGCTGGCGGAACCGGCACCAACAAGGGCGTCGCCGCTCCCTCCGGACCGAGCGCGCTCGAGGTCGCAAGCCACGCGCTCGAAAATCTGCCGGCGATCTCCGACGAGGACGTCGAGGTCCTCGAGGAGCTCGAGGAGATCAGTGCCGAGACGCTGGCGAAGCAGGGCGAGGAAGCGCCGATCATCAAGCTCGTGAACGTGCTGCTGATGTCGGCGATCCAGAAGGGCGCAAGCGACATCCACATCGAGCCGTACGAAAAGGAGCTGCGCGTTCGCTACCGGGTGGACGGCCTGCTCTACAACATCATGCAGCCGCCGATGAAGTTCCGCGACGCGATGACGTCGCGGATCAAGATCATGGCGAAGCTCGACATCGCCGAGAAGCGGCTGCCGCAGGACGGCCGCATCAAGATCCGCTTCCAGGACAACGGCCAGCCGAAGGACATCGACTTCCGCGTCTCCTGTCTGCCGACGCTGTTTGGCGAGAAGATCGTCATGCGTCTGCTCGACAAGGACAAGTTGATGCTCGACATGACGAAGCTCGGGTTCGAGGCCGAGTCGCTCAAGAAGTTCGAGACGCAGATCATGAAGCCGTGGGGCATGGTGCTCGTCACCGGGCCGACCGGGTCGGGCAAGACCAACACCCTTTACTCCTCGATCTCCCGGATCAACACGGTCGACACCAACATCATGACCGCCGAGGACCCGGTCGAGTTCAACCTGATGGGCGTCAACCAGGTGCAGGTGCGGGAAAACATCGGCCTGACCTTCGCCGCCGCGCTCCGCAGCTTCCTCCGGCAGGACCCGAACATCATTCTCGTCGGCGAGATCCGCGACTTCGAGACCGCGGAAATCGCCGTCAAGGCGGCGCTGACCGGTCACCTCGTGCTCTCGACGCTGCACACCAACGACGCGCCCAGCACCGTGAACCGGCTGATGAACATGGGGATCGAGCCGTTCCTGGTCGCCAGCTCGCTGAACCTGGTGTGCGCCCAGCGGCTGGTCCGCCGCATCTGCAAGAACTGCGTCGAGCCCAACCCGACGCCGGCCGCCGCCCTCACCCAGGCGGGGTTCTCGCCCGAAGACGCCAAGAAAGTGGTGCCAAACAAGGGGAAAGGCTGCGAAAAGTGCAATAACACCGGTTTTAAGGGCCGCGTGGGCCTGTACGAAGTGATGGAAGTGACCGAGGAATTAAGAGAGCTCATCCTCGTCGGCGCCTCGTCGCTGGAGCTGCGGCGAAAGGCGGTCGAAGAGGGCATGCTGACGCTGCGCATGAGCGGCCTGCGGAAGGTGCAGGAGGGCGTCACGACCATCGACGAGGTTGTCAGGGAGACAGTGAAGTAACTGTCAGGGAGACGGTGAGAGGACAATGGTAACGCTACCGGAATTGCTGCATAAGGTTGTCGAGGTCAACGGGTCCGACCTCCACATCACCACGAAGACGCCGCCTCAGATCCGCATCCACGGACACCTCGAGCGCCTCGAGCTGCCCGAGCTGAGTCCCGCCGACACCAAGCAGCTGACCTACAGCGTGCTGACCGATTCGCAGAAGAAACGGTTCGAGGAGACGCTCGAACTCGACTTCTCGTTCGGCATCCAGGGGCTCGCCCGGTTCCGCTGCAACATGTTCCATCAGCGCGGCTCGGTCGGAGCGGTCTACCGGCTGATCCCCGAAAAGATCCGCGCGTTCCACGAGCTGAATCTGCCGCCCGTGCTGGCGACCCTGGCCGAACGGCCGCGCGGCCTCGTCCTCGTCACCGGCCCGACCGGCAGCGGCAAGTCGACGACGCTGGCGGCGATGATCGACAAGATCAACAAGGAGCGGAAGGACCACATCCTCACGATTGAGGATCCGATCGAGTTCGTGCACCAGCACCAGGGCTGCCTCGTCAACCAGCGCGAGGTGCACGGCGACACTCAGAGCTTCACCAACGCGCTGCGTGCCGCACTCCGTGAAGACCCCGACATCGTGCTGATTGGCGAGATGCGCGACCTCGAGACGGTTGAAGCGGCGCTGAGAATCGCCGAAACCGGCCACCTCACGTTCGGGACACTGCACACCAACTCGGCGGCGCAGACGATCAACCGCATCATCGACGTGTTCCCGTCGCACCAGCAGAGTCAGATCCGCACCCAGCTCTCGCTGGTGCTCGAAGGCATCGTCTGCCAGGCGTTGTGCCCGAAGATCGGCGGCGGACGCATTGTCTCGCTGGAAATCATGATTCCGACGCCCGCGATCAGGAACCTGATCCGCGAGGACAAGATTCACCAGATCTACTCGGCGATGCAGACCGGCCAGGAGAAGTACGGGATGCAGACGGCGAACCAGTCGCTGGCCACGCTCTATCAGAAGAAGCTGATCACGCTGGAGACGGCGATGGAGAAATCGTCGAATCGCGACGAGCTGCAGGAAATGATCAATCGTGGGGCGGGCGTCGTTGCAGGCGCCGGTCTCGGACGGCCAGGCGCGGCCCCGCGTCCGGTGGCTGGAAGGTAAAACATGGCTACGACTTTTGCGTACAGCGGACGTTCACGCGGCGGTCAGAACGTGACCGGCGAGCGCATCGCCGACACCATGGATGCGGCGGTCGCCGCGCTCCGGCGGGAGCAGATCCAGGTCACGCAGATCAATCCGGTCAAAGAAAAGGCCGCGAAGCCGGCAAAGAAGCCCCGCGCCAAAGGCGTCAAGGCCAAGGATCTCGCCGTCTTCACCCGGCAGTTTTCGGTGATGATCGGCGCGGGCTTGCCGCTGGTCCAGTGTCTCGAAATCCTCGGCACCCAGGCCGAGGACCCGAACTTCGGCCAGGTCATCCTCGCGACGCGCGCCGACGTCGAAAGCGGCCTGTCGCTGGCCGATGCGATGGCCCGGCACCCGAAGGCGTTCGACGCGCTCTTCACCAACATGATCGCGGCGGGCGAAGCGGGCGGCATCCTCGACGCGATCCTCAAGCGGCTCGCGACCTACATCGAAAAGGCGGTGAAGCTGAAGGGTCAGGTCAAGTCGGCGATGGTTTACCCGGTCGCCGTCATCGTGATCGCAGCCGTTGTCGTCGGCGCGATCCTGTGGAAAGTCATTCCCACGTTCGCCACGCTGTTCGCGGGGTTAGGGGCCGAGCTGCCGCTGCCGACACGCGTCGTCATTGCGATGAGCAACGGCCTCGTACGGTTCGGCCCGTTCCTCATCGCGGGTCTGGTTGGCCTCGGGTTCGCGTTCCGCTCGTATTACGCGACTCCGAACGGCCGGATGACGATCGACCGATTCGTCCTCAAGATGCCGGTGCTGGGTCTGCTGATGCGCAAGATTGCGGTGGCGCGGTTCTGCCGGACACTGTCCACGCTGCTGGCGTCGGGCGTCTCGATTCTGGAAGCGCTCGATATCACCGCGCGCACCGCCGGTAACGCCGTGGTGGAGCAGGCCATTTACACGACGCGGAAGAGCATCGAGGGCGGCGAGACGATCGCCGTCCCTCTGCGGCAGACCGCCGTCTTCCCGCCGATGGTCGTCCAGATGATCAGCGTCGGGGAGTCGACCGGCGCGCTCGATACGATGTTGTCGAAGATTGCCGACTTCTACGAAGAGGAAGTGGACGTCGCCGTTGCCGGGCTGCTGACCCTGCTCGAACCGATCATGATCGCGCTTCTCGGCGGCGTCGTTGGCGGCATCGTCATCGCGATGTACATGCCGATCTTCGCGCTGATCAGCAATTTGACCGGCGCCAAGTAAATCGAGGTCCCGGTTGGATCTACGGTCGCGGCTGTCATGGCTCATCGCCGTACGGGTTGCCGTCGGCACGCTGCTGCTCGGCTCCGCGATCCTGATCCAGCTCAATCGCCCCGGAGCTTTTCCGGTTGATCCGTTCTTCTATCTGATCGGTCTGACGTATGCGCTGAGCGTCGTCTATTTCGCGACGCTCAGGCTCGTCAATCGCCATCCGTGGCTCGCGGACCTGCAGCTCAGTGCGGATGCACTGCTCGTGTCCGGATTCATCGGTCTCACCGGCGGTATCGTCAGCTATTTTTCGTCGCTCTATTTCCTGCCGATCATCGCCGCCAGCACAGTCCGCTTCCGGCGCGGCGCGCTCCAGGTCGCAACACTCAGTGCGCTGCTCTATCTCGGCCTCGTCATGGCGCAATACGTCGACATGGTCCCGTACTGGATGGCGATACCGGAACTCGAGCTGCCCACCTGGCGCTTCGCTCAGTACATGGTGGGCATCAACCTGTTCGGGTTCCTCGCCGTCGCACTGCTGGCGGGGTCGCTGGCGGAACGTCTTCGGTCCGCCGACGCGCGGCTGGCCGTGGCATCACACCAGATGGCGGACCTCAGGGCCTACAACGAATACGTCATCGACAGCCTCCTCAGCGGACTGGTGACCACGGACGTCGAGGGGCGCGTGCTGACGTTCAACAAGGCCGCGGCCGCGATCACCGGCGTGCCGATCGGTCAGGCCGTCGGTCAGAATGTCAGCGAGGTCCTGCAGCTGCCGCCGACCGTCCGCGCCCAGTTGACGACGCTGGCGCAGACGCGCAGCCTGCGTGTGGACCTCGAGTACCGCAACGGCCATGGGCGCCTGCTCGACATCGGACTGATGGTGACGATGATCGGGTTCCCCGGCGGGCGGAACGGATACCTGTTCACCTTCCAGGATGTGACCGAGCTCAGACGGCTGGAGCGCAGCGCGCGGCTGCAGCAGCGGCTCGCGGCGGTCGGTGAGATGGCTGCCGGGATCGCCCACGAAATCCGCAATCCGCTCGCGTCCATGTCGGGTTCGATCCAGGTGCTTCGCCAGGAGCTGCCGCTCACCGACGATCAGGCGCAGCTGATGGACATCGTCCTCCGCGAATCGGAGCGCCTGAACGACACCATTCGCTCGTTCCTGGCCTACGCCCGCCCGCAGAAGTTCGCGGTCGCGCGGCTCGACGTCGGCAAGGTTGTCACCGACGCGGCCCTCCTGCTGCGGAACAGTTCCGAGGCGCGCGACACGCACACGGTGGATGTCCAGGTTCCGCCCACGCCGGTGTGGTACGAGGCCGACGAAAACCAGATCCGGCAGATTGTCTGGAACATTGCGACCAACGGGCTGCGAGCGATGCCGAACGGCGGACGCCTGGCGCTGTCGGTCGAGACCGATCACGCGACGTCGCAGGACGAGGTCGTGCTCAGCGTCCAGGACGAGGGGCGCGGCATCCCGCCCGAGGAGCTGGACGGTATCTTCCAGCCGTACCGCAGCACGTTCGAGCGGGGCACCGGGCTGGGTCTTGCGATCGTTCATCGGATCGTCAGCGACTACGGCGGCGTCATCCAGGTATCGTCGACGGTGGGCGTCGGTACGACGGTCCGCGTGCGGCTGCCGGTGCATTCGTCTGACACCGTGCCGGTCGCGGCAGCGCCCGCCGTATCGGTGCGCGAGGAGACGCGGTGAATCAGCCTGCCGTCCGGCGAAATGACCCGGTTGCGCCCGAATCGCCCGAGCGTCCCGCGCTGGTCGCGAGGCCTCGCATTCTGGTGGTGGACGACGAGCCGTCGATGCGCGAGATGCTGCGCATCGTCCTGAAGCGCGACGGCTACGATATCGTGATCGCGCAGAACGGCACCGACGGCATGGAGCGCCTGCGCACCGAGCCGTTCGATCTGCTGCTCTCCGACATCAGGATGCCCGACGTCAGCGGCGTCGAAGTACTGCGTGCCGCCAAGCAAATCAACCCGGACATTCTCGCGTTCATGATGACGGCGTTCGCGTCCACCGACACTGCGGTGGAGGCGATGCGACTCGGCGCGCTCGACTACTTCACGAAGCCGTTCAGCATGGACGAGCTGCGTCTGAAGATTCGGCAGCATCTGGAAGCGAAGCGGTTGAAGCAGGAGAACCTGCTGCTCAAGCGCGCGCTGAACAGCCGCCACGAATTTTCGAGCATCCTCGGCCGCAGCGACGCCATGCAGGTGATGTTCTCCACCATCGAGACCGTCGCCAATACCACCAGCACGGTGCTGATCAGCGGCGAGTCGGGCACCGGCAAAGAGCTGGTCGCGAGGGCGATTCATTTCAACTCGCTGCGGCGCGATCGGCCGTTCGTGGCGGTGAACTGCGGCGCCGTTCCGGAAACCTTGCTCGAGTCGGAGCTGTTCGGCCACGTGCGCGGCGCGTTCACCGACGCGCACATGAACAAGAAGGGGCTGATGGAAGTCGCGGAAGGCGGGAGCATCTTCCTCGACGAAATTGGCGAGATGGCGACGTCGATGCAGGTGAAGCTGCTGCGCGTCATCCAGGATCGCCGCTTCCGCCGGCTGGGCGGGACCGACGAAGTGCAGGCGGACGTTCGCCTCATCGCGGCGACCAATCAGGACCTGCCCAAGATGGTCGCCGACGGGCGGTTCCGCGAGGATCTGTACTACCGGCTGAACGTGCTGTCGATCCAGGTGCCGCCGCTGCGCGACCGGATGGAAGACATCCCGCTGCTGGCGGCGCACTTCCTCGAGCAGTTTGCCGCGCAGATGGGAAAGACCGTCAAAACCATTTCGGCGCCCGCTCTGCAGCTGCTGCAGGAGCATGAGTGGCGCGGCAACGTCCGGGAGCTGCAGAACGCTATGGAGCGGGCGGTGGCGCTCGAGCGGACCGAAGCGATCCTGCCCGAAAGCCTCCCGAACGACGTTCGTCAGGGGCGATCGTCGATCGCTCCGGCGTCGCCCGAGGCGCTTCCCGGTCTGCCCGGTCTGCCCGCGCTGGGGGACGGGTTCGACCTGGAAGCTCGCGGAGAGGAGTTCTACCGCCACTACCTGGCGCTGGCCCTGGAACGAGCCGGCGGCGTACAGGTCAAGGCCGCGGAGCTTCTGGGTATGAGCTTCCGGTCCTTCCGGTACTACGTGAAGAAATACAACCTTCGGTAGGTTTCGCCCCCTGACAAATCGCGGCAGTTCAGGTTGACACTAATTGTCAGGGTGCCCGATACTGGCAGTGGACCAAGGCGCACTAGCGTGCGGCTCATCCCTATAAGTTACTTAACTGCAACAGTTTAGATGCGCTCAGTTCGCACACCTGAGGCGGCATAGCCGTTGCTCAAGGCTCAGCCAAGAACGTTCGCTGCCGGTGCCTCAGCGGCAATTCGGCGGCCCGGTTTTACCGAGCATTCACTGAGGAGCACACAGGATGAAGAGCATTCAGGACAACAAGGGTTTCACCCTTATCGAGCTGCTGATCGTCGTCGCGATCATCGGCATCATCGCGGCCATCGCCATTCCCGGGTTGCTGCGCGCCCGCATGTCGGGTAACGAGGCGTCGGCCATCGGGTCGGTGCGCACGATCAGCAGTGCGCAGGCGACGTTCGCTTCGAGCTGCGGCGGCGGCGGCTACGATATCAGCGCTGCTGCGACAGGGTTAATCACACCGCCGGTTGCGGGTGCCCCTGCTTTCGTCCCGGCCGACCTGGCCGCCGCGTTCACGGCAGCAACGCCGAAGAGCGGCTATAGCTTCGTCAACGGCCCCGGTCCCGCGGGCGTGCAGGTGCTTGCCGCCGACATCTGCGCGAGCATGGTTGCGACGTCGACTCAGTTCTTCGTGACGGCTGCGCCGGCGACGCTCGGCACGACCGGCACGCGTTTCTTCGCGACCGATCACTCGGGCCAGATTCGTCAGGACAACGCGGCGATCGCGACGATCGCCGGCGGCGTGCCGCTTCAGTAAGCACATGACCGGCTCAGGTCCCAACGCGTATGGCGTTGGGGCCTGAGACGTAAAGCCCGATCCCCAAGGGCGCCATGCGGGCGAGGCGACCAGCCGCTTCCCCCCGAACAATTTAGAGGTATCGGACGCGCACGGCATCGCGGACGGGAAGGGTACGTTCGCTTCGGCTCAACGGCATTCGGCGGGCCTGGTCGGACGAAGACAGATTGAGGAGACAGGAGATGCAGAAGATTCAGGGCAACAAGGGATTCACGCTGATCGAGTTGTTGATCGTCGTTGCGATCATCGGCATCATCGCAGCTATCGCGATTCCCGGGTTGTTGCGCGCCCGCATGTCGGGAAATGAGGCGTCGGCCATCGGCTCCGTGCGCACGATCAGCAGTGCGCAGGCGACCTTCGCGTCGGCCTGCGGTGGAGGCGGCTACGACATCAGCGCCGCGGCGACGGGGTTGATTACACCTCCGGTCGCCGGTGCCCCCACGTTCATTCCCGCCGATCTGGCGGCCGCGTTTACCGCGGCAACGCCGAAGAGCGGCTACAGCTTCGTCAATGGCCCCGGTCCTGCCGGCGTGCAGATCCTTGCCGCGGACATCTGTGCGAGCATGGTGGCGACCTCGACCCAATACTTCGTCACGGCCGCGCCGGCGACACTCGGCACGACCGGCACGCGCTTCTTCGCGACCGATCACTCGGGGCAGATTCGTCAGGATAACGCGGCAATCGCGACCATCGCCGGCGGTGTGCCGCTACAGTAGACCAGGCCTCGGGGTCCAGGACCTTAGGGCCCAGGCCACAGGGCAGTTCAGGCTTCAGGTTTCAGGTCAGGTTCCCGATCGCACCGGGGCTTGGGCTCTGAGGCCTGAGGCCTTTGTTTTGTTGTAGGATGCGGCAGGATCATCCTATGAAAACACACGCCCGCACCCTCATTGTTGCGCTGGCCGTCCTGGCGCTGGCCGCGTCCACCTACGCACTCTACGTGCATTACCGGATGCTCGCGGACCCGACGTATACGAGCGCCTGCAACATAAATGAAACGGTCAGCTGCGAGGCGGTCCTCACCAGCCAGTACGGCAGCGTGGCGGGCGTGCCGGTGGCGGCCGGAGGCGCGATCTGGTCCGCCCTCATATTGCTGCTGGCGGTGTTCGGCATGACACCGGCACGGTCGGAGAAAGCCGAAGCTGTCGCCGGCTACATCTTCATCCTGTCCACGATCGGCCTCGCCGGCGTGCTGTATCTCGGCTACGCGTCGTTCTTCATTCTGCGCCAGATGTGCCCCATCTGCATGACGATGTACGTGTCGGTCATTGGTCTGTTCGTCGTGTCCGGCGCGGCAGCCTCAGGCCTCGGCGCGCTGCCGGCGAGGATCGGACGCGATCTGAAAGTGGCCCTCAGCAGCCCGGTTGCGGCCACGCTCGCAATTGTGTGGCTGGTGGCGTCGGTTTCACTCGTGGCGTTCTTTCCGCGGGAAGCGCCTGTCGCCGACATTGCCTCCGAGCCCGCCGCCGTGCCGACGGAAACACTCGGGGCCGACGAGATCGGCCAGTTCGAGGCGTGGATGGATGCGCAGCCGCGCGAGAATCTCGGGGTCCCGGCCAACGGCGCGAAAGTCCTCGTCGTCAAGTTCAACGACTACCAGTGCCCGGCCTGCCGTCAGGCCTATCTGGCCTACCGCAGTCTTCAGCAGTCGATGGAAATGAAGTACCCCGGACAGGTGGCGTTCGTGAACGTGGATTACCCGCTCGAGTCGGAATGCAACCAGGGCGGCGTCCATGGGTCGGCCTGTGAAGCGGCGGTCGCCGTGCGACTGGCCAAGGCGAAGAACCGCGGCCCCGAGATGGAGGAATGGCTGTTTTCGAACCAGGAAGGGCTGACGCGCGACCGCGTGAAACAGGCGCTCAACGACGTGGCGCAGGTGACCGACTTCGACCAGCGGTATTCCGAGGTTCTGAACGCGGTCCGCGCCGACGCCCAGCTCGGGCAGAAGGTGCAGATCACTGGCACGCCCACGTTCTTCATCAACGGTATCCGGATAGGTTCGACCCTGCGGCCCGCTTACATGGAAGCTGCCATCGAGCACGAGCTCAAGCGGGCGCAGGCCGCTACTCAATGACGCAATGGACGCCATTCGAACTGAGGGTCTTACCAAGCACTATCACGTCGGATTCTGGCGCCCGCGCCCGTACCTCGCGCTCGATGGGCTGACGCTCTCGGTCGGGCAGGGCGAAGTCTTCGGATTTCTCGGGCCGAACGGCGCGGGCAAGACCACCACACTCAAGCTGCTGATGCAGCTGATCTATCCGACAGCCGGGCGCGCCGAGATCCTCGGGCGGCCGGTCGGCGATGTCGGCGTCAAGCGCCGGATCGGCTACCTGCCGGAGAATCCCTACTTTTACGATTACCTGACCGCGGAGGAACTTCTCGGGTATTTCGCCGGTCTCTTCGGCTACCCGGCGGCCGAGCGCCGCCGTCGTGTGGCGGCGCTGCTCGATGAAGTCGGCATCGGCGCCGAGCGGCGGTTCCAGCTTCGCAAGTTCTCGAAGGGCATGCTGCAGCGCGTGGGCATTGCCCAGGCGCTCATCAACGAGCCGGACGTGGTTTTCTTCGACGAACCGATGTCGGGGCTCGATCCGCTGGGCCGCCGCGAGATCCGCGAGCTGATCCTGCGGCTGCGCGATCGCGGCTGCACGGTGTTCTTCAGCTCGCACGTGCTCTCTGACGCCGAGACGCTGTGCAACCGCGTCGCGATCGTCGCTGGTGGACGTCTCGCGGCCGCAGGCGATCTCTCGGAACTCCTCGCGTTTCAAGTTCGCGCCTGGGAACTGGTCGTCGCCAGCGTGTCAGATACGCTGCTTCAGCAGGCCCGGGCCGCGGGCGACGTAACGCGCATCACGCCACTGGGCGGACAGCGCTTTGCGCTGGAAGTGCCGCTATCGGCCGATCCAGCCCGCGTCATGGCCGCCTTTGGCGCGCACGGCGGCCAGCTCGTCTCCCTGAATCCGGTCCGTGAAACGCTCGAGGACTTCTT
>Ga0075421_100002960_pt1 | contig 20335 bp, 11 predicted proteins | sample SoiMetdeltSBSDD5_FD_75292 | JGI IMG/M metagenome (GOLD analysis project Ga0075421, IMG submission 75292) | Bulk soil microbial communities from a Populus tree surrounding site in Tennessee, USA - Soil MetaG P. deltoides SBSDD5 | ecosystem: Environmental > Terrestrial > Soil > Tree plantation... | reverse complement strand
ACGGCTGTGAACAACCGTGCGCCGTTCGTGAATTTCTATCCGTCGGTCGATGCAATCCAGGAGTTCAAAGTGCAGAGCTCGAACTATTCCGCTGAGTACGGCGGTCAGTCGGGAGCCAATATCAACGTTCAGCTTCGGAGCGGTACAAACACCTTCCACGGATCAGCGTTTGAGTTCCTGCGGAATAATGCCATGGATGCCCGTGGTTACTTCGCGCCTGCGCCGCTACCTAAACCGGTTCTACGGCGTAATCAGTTTGGCGGCGTGATCGCCGGGCCTATCCAGAAGAACAAACTCTTCTGGATGGCTGGATATGAGGGCGTCAGGGAGAGACGCCAGTCCGCCAGCACCGCGATCGTGATGCCCCTGGAGATGAGGAATGGCAACTTCTCCTCGATCACCACGCCGGTCATCGATCCTCTCAACCGGCAGCCGTTCGCCGGTAATATCATCCCGCGCGAGAGACTCAACCCAGTCTCGGTCAACTTGATCAACACTTACATGCCAGCGCCGAATCAGGGTGGCAGCCAGAACTTTGCAGGCGTTACGCAGGACGATCTGTTCATTGATCAACTATTGACCCGGACCGATTACTACTTGACCGCCAAAGACCAGCTTACGTTCCATTACGTGTACTCCCGGCGGGATTTTCCAGCGGTCGGCATCAACCCTAACTTCTATCAGAAGGACCGCACGTTCCCGAACCAAAGTCTTGGAATTCAGCACGTCCACACGTTTTCGCCCTCGTTGCTCAACGAGTTCCGCTTCGGCTATCACATGGGAAATATCCGCCGGATCGGTCCACGTACGGGAACGGGTTTCAAGATTGAAGACCTCGGAATCCGAGGCATGTTGGTGGGAGGTCCGGACGGCCGTCCGTTGCGTGACGACGAGCAAGGTTTCCCGACGATCAACATTGAAGGCTACTTGGGAATGGGCGAGATTGCGGCTTCGTCGAACATCGACAACTCCCGGACGTACCAGTGGGTAGACAACCTCAGCGTGATCAAAGGCAGGCATGCGTTAAAATTTGGCGGCGACATCCGTTACCACCTTGACGAGGCAACGACGAACAACTGGCCCTTCGGGCAAATAACCTTCAACCGTGACATCTCGGGCTTGGGCGCGGCTGCATACATGCTCGGATTCCCGCGAGAAACTCTTACCCCAGAGGGAGTTCCGCTTTCCGACGTGCGGAACTGGCGGTTTGGCATCTATGCGCAGGACGATTGGAAGGCAACCAAGCGGCTGACTCTAAACATTGGGATGCGCTGGGATTACTTCACCTTGCCTAACGAGAGGAACAAAGTCTCACGATTCCTGAGTTTCGGCCTGCAGGGTCCGTTGCGCCTGGTTCCGGACGATCCCACGACCTTCCTCCAGCCCTATCTGCCGGAGTACAACTACTGGGGCCCTCGCTTTGGACTGGCCTACCGAATTTCCGATAGCACCGTATTTCGTGCCGGATATGGGATCTTCCGGACCGCCGCACAGTTCGACAACATGAATATCCTGCAGTTGAACCCGCCGGCGGGCGGCAGCCTCACAGTGCGCAACGAATTGGTGAACGCGGCAGGCAACCCGATTGCGCCGATCGCGACGATTCAGAACCCGGTACCGCGGGAGCTCTATCCCGACAAGCCCATCTTCAACGTTGTCACTGTGCCGTTGGACCGTAAGAGGCGGAACGCTTACGTGCAGAACTACAACGCCACGATTGCGCACCAGATCACCGGCAACGATTTGGTTGAGGCAGGCTGGGTGGCGAGCAAGAGCACGAATGTGGACACGAGTCTGCGCAACTTCAACCAGCCCGAGCCGGGACCGGGTCCTGTGCAAGAACGGCGTCCGTACCCGGAGTTCGCGACGATCCGCATGATGACCTCCGACGGCAATGGACTGTATCACTCGCTACAGTCGCGATACGAGCATCGCTTTTCGAATGGGCTGAACGTCACCGCCGCCTACACGTGGGGCCACATGATCGACGACATCACGGAGACGATTAATCGCGGCGGCTGCGGGTGCCAGAGCGCCCGGCTACGGGGCGCCTACGAGCGCGGCGACAGCGTCGAAGACCTCCGGCATCGCTTGATCATCGGCGGCGTGTGGGAGATCCCCTGGGGCAAACAGTTGAGCGGGGCGGCGGGGGCGGTTCTCGGCGGATGGCAGGGAGGGTGGCTGCTGAGCTTTGAGAGTGGCCAGCCGTTTACGGTGAGCCAGAGCGGGGATACACAGAATAAGGGAGGCAACGAAGCGTCACGTCCCCACACCTTGGGGGTGAACGCAAACCTGCCGGATGGGCAACGCAGCCCCTCGCGCTGGTTTGACACGACGACTTTCGTGCGGTCGACGTACGCGGGCGCTCCGGCGGCAAACGGCGTGTTCATTCCCGGCTCGGGCGGTTATGGCACGGCAGGCCGCAACGTTCTCCTCGGCCCGGGGGTCAATGCCTGGGATCTGTCGGTGAGCAAGAACTTCAAGATGCCCTGGAAAGAGGGGCACACTCTCATGTTCCGGACGGAATTCTTCAATGCGTTCAACACGCCGCAGTTCAACAACCCGGGGAACACCCTGGGGACTGGCGCGTTCGGAGTCATTTCGGGAACGCGAGGCCTAAACCCGAACCGCCAAATGCAGTTCGCATTGAAGTATCTTTTCTGATCTGGAGAGGGCAGCTGAGGGTGGCGATTCAGTATATACTTTGGTCGATCCCGAACACGCACATAGAAGACCTTGTTAGTCCCAGTTTACTCGGGGATTCAAATGCCCCGACCTTAATAGCAACTGCCCGGATTTGGAGGTTTCGATGCGGATTCCGTTTCTTTCACTTCTTCCCGTGCTTTTGATCGTCGAAGGCACGCCGCTGTTGGCTCAGTTCACCACTGCGAGTCTGGGCGGTACGGTGTCGGATGCGTCGGGCGCATACGTTCCCGAGGCTACGGTGACGGTTCGAAACGTGGACACGGGTTTCATGCAAACGGCGCGGACGGGCGCCACCGGTGCGTTTCTGTTCTCGCGCCTCCCCATCGGCGGCTATGAAATGCGCGTGGAGAAACCTGGATTCGCGCCCCAAACGCAATCGGGCATCCGCCTAACGGTGGACCAGATGGCCACCCAGAACGTGACGCTGGCCGTGGGTCAAGTTTCCGAGCAGGTCACGGTTCAGGCGGAACCGGAATTGATCGCCACGCGAACGGCGACTGGCGGCCAGCTCGTCAATCAGACACAGATTCGCGAATTGCCGCTGCAGGGCCGCCGGCCGGAGCGGCTGATCTACCTGGCGGCGGGCACTGTGGACCTCGGCCGCAACGCGTGCCGCATTTGCGGCCATGGGGGCGTGTATCCGGGCCAGGAAACCGCCGGCGTTAACGGCGCCGGCTTGGCGCAGGTTAACTTTCAATTGGACGGCACCTCGCACAACGACACCTATCTGAACGCCGGGCTACCGTTTCCCAACCCCGACTCCGTGCAGGAATTCAACCTTCAGTCATCGAACTTCTCGGCCGAATATGGAAACGCGGCCGGCGGCGTGGTAAACATTATTACCCGGGCTGGTTCCAACGAATTTCACGGATCCTGGTTCCACTTCATCCGCAACGGGGCGATGAATGCACGGCAGTTCTTTGCGCCGGTGCAGGACTCACTCAAACGCAATCAGTTCGGCGGAGCCATCGGCGGGCCTGTTCTGAAGCAGAAGCTTTTCTTCTTTGGCACGTTCCAGGGTACGCGGCTACGGAATACGCCTGCGGGCCTGATCCGCTTTGTGCCCACCGCCGAGCAGCGCCGCGGCGACTTCTCAGGCTTGCTTCCACGGCAACTTGTAGATCCGGTTTCGCGGCAACCTGTGCCCGGCAACATCATTCCTTCTAGCCGTCTTAATGCCGTGTCGCGCTACTTTCTCGACTTCATCCCGCTGCCCAACGGCCCCGCCGGCCAAGTCACCTTTCCGGGATTCCCGGTGCAGCAGACCGAGAACCAGTTCATGCCGAAGATTGACTACACCAGCGGGCGGCACCAGCTGAGCGGACGCTATTATTTTACGGACTTCGACTACCCGGCGGGAATCGACAAGGTGAACATCCTTGCGGCCCGGATGGGAAACGCCGTGCGAGTGCAGAACGTGTCGGTCAATCACGTTTTCACCTGGTCTCCGTCTCTGCTGCTCACGTCCACGTTCGGCCTCAACCGCCAGCGCGGCGGGTCACTTTCGGGCGCGCCATTCAGTTTCCGCGACGCGGGGTCGAAGCTACTTGGACCTCAGGATTCGGAGTTGAAGTTTCCGCCGTCGCTTAATTTGAGCGTTACCGACGGCTTCTCGATCGGGACCAGTCATAAGGGCGATTTCGACCGGGGCGACTTTACGATCCGCGAGGTGGCAACGAAGCTCACCGGTGGTCATGAGTTCCGTTTTGGTGGCGAAGCTGTACGAGTAACCAACCACATCACCAACAGTTTTCAGATGATGGGAAACTTCACGTTTAATGGGCAGCTTTCCGGAAACGGACTCGCCGACTTTATGTTCGGACGCGCGTCCGCGTTCACGCAGGGTGGCGGCGAGTTTAAGGATCTGAAGGGAATCCGGTGGAGCTTTTTCGTGCAGGACAATTGGCGAGTCTCCAAACGGCTGGCACTCAATCTCGGTGTCCGATGGGATCCGTATTGGGCGCCGTACGACCGTCAGGGCCGAGTGCTCTGCTTCCAGCCCGGGATAAGCCAAAGGTCAGCGAGGTATCCGAACGCCCCTTCGGGCATGCTGTATGGCGGCGACCCCGGCTGTCCGACTGCGGGACACGAGGCTAATGTCTGGAATTTGGGCCCGCGGCTGGGCCTCGCTTATCGCATGACTGAAGACGGGAAGACCAGCGTCCGCGCAGGCGTTGGCCTGTACTACACTCCGATCCAGACGAGCAATTTCAACCCCTACACCAACATCGCGCCCTTCGCCGGAACGTTCTCCCTGCAGGACCTCGCGTTCGAGGATCCCTACGGCAGCAAAGGGATGACCAATCCCTTCCCACAGAACTTCGGACCGCGGGTTCCCGGCCCCGAATTCGTGTTCGCGCCGATCAACGATATCCGAGCCTATTTCACGAAGGACTACCGGATTCCTCAGTTGTTGACCTGGAGTCTTCGCTTGGAGCGGCAATTCGCCAAGGACTGGGTGACGAGCGTGGCCTATCTGGGCAATAAAGGCACCTTCATACAAGTAACTCTCGACGAGAATCCGGCCCTATACGGACCAAACGCCACCGTCGGCAACACACAACAACGCCGCAGGTACCCGGGCTTTGGCCGCGTAAGCCGCACGGAGGCCGGTTCCATTTCGCATTATCATTCGCTGCAATGGAATCTGGAGAAACGCTTCGCTCGCGGGTACTCGATTCTTACTAACTACGCGTGGTCGCGGACAATTGACGACGTCAACAACATCAATCCGTTCAACCGGCGCGTCTACCGCGGCCTGGCGGTTGAGGACGTAGAGCACAACTTCAAGTTCTCCAACATCTGGGATGTGCCGCGGCTTAGTGTAAACTCGAGCGCCGCCAAGCGATTGCTGCACGGATGGCAGCTCAACGCGATCGTTGTGTGGCAAAGTGGCTTCCCGTTCTCAGTCAACAGCGGGCGGGATAATTCCTTCTCCGCCGTCAATGGCGACCTTGCCGATTTTCTCGGGGGTGACGCCACCCTGAGCGGCCGATCGAGAAACGATCAGCTCTTCCAATGGTTCAATACGGCTCTGTTTACCGCCAACACACTCGGTACGTTCGGCAATTCGGGCCGGAATATCATCCGAGGACCAAAGTTCTTCAACACGGACCTGGGTCTGCTCAAGGACACGCCGATCACCGAACGCTTTCGACTACAGTTCCGCGCCGAGTTCTTCAACATCTTCAACAATCCGAATTTCCGGCTACCTAACTCCAATGCGTCGTCAGCGCAGTTCGGTCGCATCACTGCCGTGGTGGACGACAACCAGCGGATTCTGCAGCTGGGCCTAAAGCTGTCGTTTTGAGTCACTCGTACTTGAGCGCGAGGATGGGATCGACGCGGCTCGCACGGCGCGCCGGTACAAGTGCGGCGATCAGGGCGACAATCGCAAGCACAGCCGCGGCCGCAATCAGCGTAGGCACATCGTAGGCCGTAACACCGAAGAGGAAGCTACGCATGGCCGCTCCGGCGCCGAGTGAGAGCGGAATACCCACGAGCATGCCCGCTGCTACCAGGACGAGCGACTCACCAAGCACAAGGCGCAGAACCGCGGATCGCTGCGCGCCGAGGGCAAGGCGCACGCCGATCTCGCGCGTGCGGCGGGCTACGGCGTAGGCCAAAGTGCCATAGAGACCGACCGCGGCCAATAAAAGTGCAATTCCTCCGAAACTAGACGCGAGCGTTAGAAGCAGGCGCTCGCGGGAGGTGGCCTGGTCGACTTTGGCGCGCAGCGTCGTAACCCGCTGAACCATGAAGTGCGGACTCGCCGCGGTGAGCGTGGCCCGCGCTTGGCGTGTAACAGAGGTTTCAGTTCCTGGCCGAACGCGCAAAGAGATCGAGGAAAACTTTTCAGTGACCTGCGTGATCGGGATCCACATCATCGGCTCAGTCTTACGTTCGCGAAGGTCGTTGTACTTGGCGTCACGAACTATGCCGACGATGGTGAACGGCCGCGCGTCTGTTCCGTAGCTTAGAACGAAGTTATTTCCAATGGCCTGCTGGCCATCGGGGATACGTTCGCGCGCGAACGCCTGATTGACTACGGCCACGCGCTGGGAGCCTTCACGGTCAGCCTCGGTGAAGAGGCGGCCACGGACGAGCTGCATGCCGACGGCATCGAAATAGCCGGGGGTCACGTAATCGGTGAGCGTGAAGCGGCGATCCTCGGGGCGCAATACGTTATGGACGTTCACGCCAACATAGCTGCCGCCGAACAGGCCAAGCCAAGAAAGCCCAGCCGACTCCACCTCCGGTATGGCGTTGAGGCGTTGCGCAAGCGATTGATAGCGCGCGGCGCGTATTGACTTAACGGTAGCCGGGTCGGTCTCGCCGAATCTTGCCGCCGGTTCGGTGTCGCGAACATCCATGAGGACGACGTTGCGGGTGTTGAACCCGGGATCGACGGCCATCACATGCAGAATGCTGCGAAGCAGGAGTGCGGCACAAGTGATCAGCAAGAGTGAGAGCGCAAGCTGCGCGGCGACAAGAGTGCGGGTAAGTCGTTGACCAGAGCGTGAGGAGGTGGTGCGGCCAGCGCCGGCTATTCCGGACTGAACACCCTCGCGGCTAAGACGAAACGCTGGGACGACGCCCGCCAATAAAGCGGTGAAGAGAGTAGTGGCGAGTGCGGCAGCGAGAACGCGGATGTCCGGAGCAGTGTTCAGTGCGAGAGGCCGATAGGGGAGTGATACGACCGAGGCGAGCGCTGGAGTTGCGAGATACGCCAACGCGCAACCAATGAGGGCGCCGCTCACCGCGAGCATGGCTCCTTCGATCGTAAGTTGACGCACAAGCCGTTGCCGGCTTGCGCCGAGAGCGGCACGCGTGGAGAACTCCGCGCGGCGAGCGGCGCCGCGAGCGAGCAGGAGGTTGGCAACATTGAAGGCGGCAATGAGCAGGACCACGGCAACCACGGCGAGTGCGAGTAATAATGGTTGCTCGAAGGCGCGGCGCACGGTGTCGAGACCTTGTGCACCCGGCGCGAGCGAGACGCGAAAATCGGCAGGCTTGGGCGGCTGTTCATTGGGATGGGGCGAGCCCTGTGGCGATGCTGCCATCGCTCGCTGGTAAACGGCCGTCAACTCCGCGGCAGCCTGGGTGGGCGTGACACCAGGTTGGAGGCGTCCCATGACGCCGGAGAAGAACGCCATGGTACGGCTAGCAAGGAGACGCGGTGCCGTGAGGGGTCCGATTGGTAACCAGAGATCAGACTCAAATCCGGCGTGGTGGCCGCTGAAGGACGCTGGCGCAACGCCGACAATCGTGCACGCTGTCTCGCGAACAGTCAATGGGCGGCCAATGACAGCCGGGTCGCTTTGCAGCCGGTCCGCCCAGAACCGATGGCTCACAACAGCAGCGCATGGAGCGGCTTGCGTATCGTCGCCATCGCTGAACAAACGCCCGCGGGCGGGTGCAATCCCAAGAACGCGAAAGTACGTTCCCGAAACGAGGCTGCCGCGAAGGAACGAGGGAGGCGCGTTGCCGATGGCAACTTTCAGAAACGCTTCGTCCGAAACGGCGAACATCCCGCTGAGGGCTTGTTGGCCGGAGCGAATTTCTTCAAAGAGGGGATTAAATAGGACGAAGCGTTTGGAGCGGAGTTCAGGTTGAACGATGACGAGACGCTCCGGCTCGGCGACTGGAAGCGGCCTAAATAGTACGGCATTCACCACACTGAAAACGCTGGTGGTGGCGCCGATTCCGAGGGCGAGCGAAAGCATGGCGACTGCGGTGAAGGTGAGGCTCTTGCGCATCGCGCGGAGGGTGTAGCGTGTATCCTGAACGACCTGTTCGAGGGTGGCCCAACCCCAGACGGCGTGAACGTCCTCCTTGATAAGCGCGCTGTTTCCGAAAGCGCGGCGGGCAGCGTCGCGGGCATCGGTAGGTGAGAGACCGGCATCATGTTGTTCCAGCGATTCGGCTTCCAGGTGCGAACGAAGTTCGCGGTCGAAATCCTCGTCGCGAGAATCACGCCCAGGCATGTCAGCTTTCCTCCGCCGGCCACATGACGCGCGCAATGGCTTCGGCCATCTGTTTCCATTTCGATTCGTCGGCAACAAGACGCTTCCGCCCGGCCGGCGTGAGGCGGTAGTATTTGAATTCCCGCTTGGAGTCTTTCCCGGCAGACTCCCATTTGGCGCTGAGAAGGCCCTTGCGCTCAAGGCGGTGGAGAGCCGGATACAGAGACCCGTGTTCGACCTGAAGGACGTCGTCCGTCGTGCGCTGAAGGTACTTGGCGATCTGATGGCCGTGGGCGGGCCCGATGCGAAGGGTGCGAAGGATGAGCATGTCCAGCGTTCCCTGGAGGAGTTCTATCCGATCCGTAGGTACTTTGGGCATTCTGGGTAGACGATCTACCGTGAATCGTATCATAGCAGGAGGAGGCTGAAGCGGAGAATCATTCGCCAGCTTCGTCAGATCAACGGATTGACGGTATACTGCCGGATCATGGGAATTCAAATCGATCAAGCGCTGAGCGCACCGTACCAGGAGATCTTGACTCCGGAAGCTGTCGCATTTGTAACGGAGTTGTGCTCGAGATTCGAAGAACGGCGGCGCGAACTATTGCGTGCGCGGGCGGAACGATGGGAGAAGCTGCAGGCGGGCGAAATGCCTGACTTTTTGCAGAACACTTCGGAGATTCGGAAGGCGAATTGGAAGGTGGCGGCGATTCCGCCGTTGCTCCAGGACCGGCGGGTGGAGATCACGGGGCCCGTCGAGCGAAAGATGATCATCAACGCACTGAACTCAGGCGCTTCGGTGTTCATGGCGGATCTGGAAGATTCGAATTCACCCACGTGGCGCAATACGATGGACGGCCAGGTGAACCTGCGCGACGCGGTGCGGCGCACAATCGAGTTTCAGAATCCCGATGGCAAGCAGTACAAGCTGAACGAACGCACCGCTGTGTTGCTGGTTCGGCCCCGAGGCTGGCATTTGGTGGAAAAGCACGTACTCATCGATGGAAGGCCCGTGTCGGGTTCACTCTTTGATTTCGGCCTTTTCTTTTTCCACAACGCACAAGAGCAATTAGCCCGGGGCGCGGGACCGTACTTCTATCTACCCAAGATGGAGAGCCATCTCGAAGCTCGACTGTGGAACGATGTGTTCGTTTTCGCTCAAGACTATTGCGGCGTGCCGCAAAGTTCGGTGCGGGCGACGGTGTTGATTGAGACAATACTCGCCGCATTCGAGATGGACGAAATCTTGTATGAGTTGCGAGATCATTCGGCCGGGTTGAACTGCGGACGTTGGGACTACATCTTCAGCTACATCAAGAAGCTGGGACACCGGCCGGAGTTGGTGCTACCCGACCGCGCAGAGGTCACAATGGACAAGGCGTTCTTGAAGGCCTATGTCGATTTGCTCATCCAGACATGCCACAAGCGGGGCATTCACGCGATGGGCGGAATGGCCGCTCAGATTCCCATCAAAAATGATCCGGAGGCCAATGCAAAGGCGCTAGAGAAAGTCCGGCAGGACAAGCTTCGGGAAGTGAAAGCAGGTCACGATGGCACCTGGGTGGCGCATCCGGGATTGGTAGGAATTGCGAAGGAAGTGTTCGATGAACACATGAAGGGACCGAATCAGATTCACGTGCTTCGTGAAGATGTCAACGTTACGGCGGCGGATCTGCTGGCCCCACACAAGGGGGACATCACGGAGCGTGGCTTGCGCATGAATGTCGACATCGGCATTCAGTATATGGAGGCATGGCTCAATGGCAATGGGTGCGTGCCGATCTATAACCTGATGGAGGATGCAGCCACGGCGGAGATCTCCCGGTCGCAGGTCTGGCAATGGGTGCGGCATGGCGTGAAGCTGAGCGACGGAAGGACAGTCACGGCGGAGCTGGCGAAACAGGCAATCCGGGATGAACTGGCGAGCAAGCCGGGCCTGCCAACCAAGAAAATAGCGGCGAAGCTGTTCGAGTCGATGATGACGGGCGACCACTTCCAGGAGTTCCTGACAACAGCCGCGTACGAATACATCGATTAAGCGGCGTGGTCAGGTATAAATACGTTCGATGGTGATTTCGGCATTGTAGTCGGGCTCGCCCGATTCCGGATCGTAATGACGGGCGATGAGGGAGTTCACTTCGGGCCAGTGCGCCTGGACACAGCCTTGCGCGACTGGTCCGATTCGGATGCGCGCGCCGCATTCGCCGTGCGGCGATCGGAGCAGTACACGGTCGCCTTCGGAAAGCGCCTGGGTACGTGCGTCTTCGGGCGAGATGAGAATCTCGTCGCGGTCGAGGCCCGTCAGGGCGTCGCGATCATGCCAGAGGATGGAGTTGAATTGCGCGCCGCGGCGGGTTACGAGAAGCAGCTTTGCGCGCAGATGCGGTGGCACGGTGACCGAGAAGCGAGCGCGTCTGTCCTCGAACGCAGGACAGATTCCGTTTTCGAGCAGGCGTTGCCCGCCGTATTGAATGGAATCGCCCTCGGCCTTTAACTGGACGACGCCTGAGTAGAGAGGAATGCAGCGGTCAATGTCGGCGCGAATTGCGTCGCCGGTTGGAAAATTGATTGCGTCGCGCGCCGGGCCATCCAGGATGCGCAGGCCAAGATCGCGAAGGATGACCCACTCGGATTGAGCTTCACCGACAGTGTCGCCTTCGCGCCGCCCGCCAATAAATGGCGTGTAGCGAATGCGTCGCTCGGTACCGGTCTGAGTACCACCGCCTTCCTGTTCGTAGCGAGTCCGGGCAGGTAGCAGGATCACGCCTTCGCCGCCCGGGTCCACGAGCATTGAAGTGTTGAGAACAATGTCCTGATGCACGCGTAGCGAAAGCCTCGACAGCGCGTTCGCCATGCGCGCGGGATCGGGCATGGTTTCGATGAAGTTTCCCCCTACAACGTACAGGACATCAAGTGCACCGTCGTGCGCGGCTTCGAGCATATGTCCGCAAGAGAGGCCGCGCCACGACGGAAGTGGGGCTCCCCACAGTGTCGAAAAGTGTTGAACGTTATGCTCGCCGATATAGTCCGGCACGGCACCGACCTCAGCTCCCCCTTGCACCCCCGAGTGGCCGCGAATTGGCACCAGGCCCGTTCCCTCACGCCCTAACATTCCGCGTGATAGCGCAACGTTGATCAGGGCACGGACATTGTCGACACCATTGGGGTGCTGCGTGAGTCCCATGGACCAGATGAAGATAGCGCGGTTTACCGAAGCATAGAGCGTCGCGAACCGCTCCATCTCGGCCCGAGGAAGACCAGCCAGAACTTCCAGGTCGGGAAACCGCTCGCGGTCCAGTTCCGCTTTGAGCGACGCCCAGCCTTTGGTGTGCTCGTCGATGAAGGTGCGGTCAATCGCACCGCGTTCATCCAGAATTTTGAGTACGCCGTTGAAGAACGCGACATCGCCCCCAGGGCGCACGGGGAAGAAGTCGTCGAGGAAGCGGGTGCCAAATATCGCCGACTTGGTAATGGAGGGTATCCAGTAGCGTTCGAGACCGGGCTCTCGATAGGGATTCACAACGGCTATCCGCGCACCGTTCTTCTTGGCATGGTAGAGGTACTTCATCGAAACAGGCTGGTTATTGGCTAGGTTTGTGCCCGCCAGGACCAGTAAGTCGGACTTCAGCCAATCGGTGAAACTTACAGTGGAGGCGCCGACTCCCAGAGTAGATTTGAGGGCAACTGACGAAGCGGCGTGGCAGAGCCGGGCGGCATTATCGACGTGATTGGTGCCGTAGAGCCGGGCGAGCTTCTGTGCGACATAGTAAGTCTCGTTCGTAAGACCACGTGACGTCAGGAAGAAAGCTGCGCGGCGCCGGTCCGTTGCTTTTAGACGCCCGGCAATCTGGTCCAGCGCCTCATCCCAGGAGAGCCGGGAGAAACCGCGCTCACCTTGACGGCGGATCATGGGATAGGCAAGCCGTCCAAGCTTGCGAAGCTGGCGGTTGTCCAGTTTGCGCAGCCTCGCCACATCCCGAAACGCATCTATCGGAGCGGCCGGCATGGTATTCATGCGAAGCAAGCGGAGGCGAGTCAGGCAAAGATGGACGCCTGGGATTGTGTCGTCCTCAAGCCCGCGCGGGGTCAGCGAACAGCCATCGCAGACGCCATGCTTTAGAATGCGCCAGGCATAAGGAAGCTGGTCGCGGTTCTCCCAGAGAATGCGGAGCATCTCGATCTGATGTTGAGGTTTTTGTTGGCCGAGCCCGAACGGCGCCCAGCCGGCAATGCGCATGGGGACATGATACACGCAGGTGGCGGATCACAATAAAAGTTTCAACCCAAACTGCAGCTGCCGATTCGGGCTCGCCGTGGCGCCGATGACGCCAAAGGTAGGAGTTTGAAGCGTTACGCCGGGAAACCCGAATTGGGGGGTGTTGAAGGTGTTGAAGGATTCGGCGTGGAACTCCAGGCGAGGTTGGCATTGGGAACGACGGCGCCAGAGGGATCGAGAACGGTAAGAGAGATTTGTCCGGTGGAGGTTTGAGAAAAAGCAACCGCTGCGAGCAGACCTGTGACGGTAGCGAGACGGAAGGCGATGGACCTCATGGTGCCTGGATCATATCCCAAGGAGGCGGCGGGCGGGTTTCGATAGTCTAGAGAGGAATGAAGCACTCCATGACGAGGCGCACGGCGCTGGCCATGTCGGCAGCCGGCGCGTTGAAGGGCCAAGGTGTGGCCCAAACAAAGTGGCAACCAAGCGCGGAAATGGTGGAAGCGCACGACCGGTATATCGATTCACGCTTGAAGTCGCAGATCACTACTCAGAGCCATCGATTCTATGGCGGCTTCCCGGACGCCGATGGGCTGGTGCACGGCGGAGCAAGCGGGGGAGCACTCCACACATTTGGGCTGGGCTACATCCTGCCACAGTCCCGGCACTACAAGAGCCCGCTCATGCTCGAACGGATGCGGCTGGTGAAGGAGTATCTCAACAATCACACATCGATAGATGGAAACGTAGATCTTTTGGTCACGAACTTCAATTCACCGCCGGACACCGCGTTCCTGGTTTGGGCCATTGGCCAGATTGCGTGTCTGGCGCGGAGGTTTGGCGCGAGCGACGTGGAGAAACTGCTTGAACCGGTGTTGAAGCGATGCGGCACGGCATTGACTAAGGGCGGGATCCATACGCCGAATCATCGCTGGGTAACCTCGTCGGCGCTGGCGCAACTCAACGAATTATATCCGGACCCGAGCTACGAAAAGCGAATTAATCAGTGGTTGGCCGAAGGTATCGATATTGACTCCGACGGTCAGTACACGGAGCGGTCTACTGGCGGCTATAACGGAATTACGAATCGGGCGCTGACGATCCTCGCAGTCAAACTGCGCAAGCCGGAATTACTCCAGTTTGTACGGCGAAATCTGGAGAGCATGCTGTACTTACTCCATCCAGGCGAGGAAGTGGTCACCGATATCTCGCGGCGGCAGGATCTTTACACTGCCGGGACGATGGCCGGCTATGCGCTCGCCTTGAAGTATCTTGCCGTGAAGGATCACAACGGCATCCTGCAGACTTTGGCGCGGCGTTTCCCCGCCTCGCTCGGAGACGCACTCGAGTACGAAGAGTTGCAGCAGACAGGGCCGGCGCCTGAGCCCATTCCAGATGACTACGTGAAGGAATTCCCGTTTCTCAAGATCGGGCGCGTGCGGCGCGGGAAGAAGAGCGCGACGTTGGTGCTCGACGGCAGAAGCCGCTTTTTCGGCGTAAGAAACGGCCTCGCCGTGGTTGAGGCCGTGCGGTTTTCGAGCTTGTTCTTCGGTAAGGCACAGTTTCGGCCGCAGCGTTGCTGGCGAGCAGGCGATGTGGCCGGACGGCCGTCTTGGGTGTTAGAGCAGTCCATGGATGCGCCCTACTACCAGCCGTTGGAGCCTGCTGAAAAAGTCGGAACGGAGGACTGGGAAGAGTCGCGCAAACAGCGTCGGCGGACAGAGATGAACTACCTCACCTACCGGGTGACGATCGTCGAAACCGCCGGCGGCTTTACGCTGAAATTTGAGGCGGAAGGTCCGAAGGATTTGCCGGTCATGATCGAATTGGCTCTTCGTCCGGGAGGCCAATTGGAGGGTGCAGAGAAGCATCCTAGGGTAGAGGGTTGCCATCTGCTACGTTCGGGGCGCGCCACCTACACAGTCGGGGCGGATGCGATCAAGTTCGGCCCAGGGATAGCGCTGCACGAAGCAATTACAGGCCGTGGGATCGAGGCGAAACTGCCGGGTCCAACCGTATTCATGACCGGCTATGCGCCATTTACGCATGTGATCACTATTGAAGCTTGACCAATCTGCGATAGGGCTTCTGGTGCCTGTGCCTAAAGCCTATGCTGCACTTTTCATTCAATTTGTAAGGGATCTCGCGGAACGGCACCTCGAGATGGCTCGTATCCCTTGCTTTGATACTTGTTTCGAAGTCAACTTATCTGCGGCGAGCGTCTCTCTGCTGACAAACCCGATAGCGCCCTTGAGCATGCCTACGAAGTTGATCACAGCCGTTTCATCGGGCGCCTTCATCGGAGGGGTCTCCGCGCTGGCATACTGCTTCTCGATCCAATGGTCGAACTCCACCTTCGACATGCCGATTAGCTTCAAAAACGCCGATCTTGCGAGGGGGCAAGGATCGGAAGCGGCTGGACTTTCAGCCGACGTGAGGCCCTTGCATCTCTCCAGCGGCGAAATAGCCGATCTAGTCGCCTTCCTCAAGTCGCTCACCGCACCTGTCACGATCACGCGGCCGAAGGTACCCCCGTCCATCCAACAATAGTGGCCGCCGCCAGCAATTTTTTGAGAACAATCACCCCTAAATCCCGCGTATAGTTAGGTGAGGAGAACACGATGACCGTCTGGGCTTGGGGATTCGGAATCGGCTTGTTGCTTTCAGCCGCGGCGACGGCTGCACCCAAAGAGTTGACGTTTCACAAGGATGTGCTTCCAATTCTGCAGAGCCGGTGCCAGGAATGCCATCGCCCAGGCGAGGCCGCGCCGATGCCGCTGATGACCTACGTTGAGGCGAGGCCATGGGCGAAGGCGATGAAGATGGCCGTGGTGCAGAAGAAGATGCCGCCATGGTTCGCCGACTCGAACCACGGGAAATGGGCCAACGACCGATCGATGACCCAAGCCGAAATCGACACGTTATCCGCTTGGGCCGACACCGGGGCCAAAGAGGGGAATGCCAAGGACGCGCCACCGGCGCGGACGTTTGCCGAGGGTTGGACCATCGGCAAGCCGGATGTCGTCATCGACATGGGCGCCGACTACAAGGTTCCCGCTCAGGGCACCGTTGAGTACACCTACTTCGTGATGCCCACCGGGTTCACCGAAGACAGATGGGTAGAGCAAATCGAGCTGCGTCCCGGGGCGCGGAGCGTTGTCCATCACATCGTGCTGATGGCGCGGGCTCCCGGCAGCAAAATGTTCAAAGACGCGCGGCAAGGCGTCCCATTTGTACCTACTAAGAGCGACGAGAAATCAGGCAACCGCAAGCCCGACAGCGGAGTGGGCACCTTCTTCCGCCTTGACGGTGGTGACGAGATGGTAAGCGTCTACGTTCCTGGAGGTTTGGCATACAAGACCAAACCCGGCCAGGCGCGCCTCATCAAGGCCGGAAGCGATCTCGTTTTCCAGATGCACTATACGGCGAGCGGCAAGGAAGCCATTGATCGAAGCAAGGTGGGTATCGTGTTCGCCAAGGAGCCGCCCAAGGAACGGGTGGTTAACACGTTCATCGCCAATACCAACCTGCACATCCCGCCCGGATCGCCCGAGCATCGCGTCGACGCTAGGGTTACGGTGCATCACGATGTGATGTTACAGTCGCTGTTCCCTCACATGCATCTCCGGGGGAAGGCATTTGAGTATGTCGCGAAATATCCCTCGGGCGAGACGCAAACGCTGCTACGAGTGCCTCGTTACGACTTCAACTGGCAGCTCACATATGAATTGGAAAAACCCCTGCTTCTCCCCAAAGGCACGGAACTTACGGCAACAGCCTGGTACGACAATTCCCCGAACAACAAGTTCAACCCCGACCCGTCCAAGGACGTGTATTGGGGCGATCAAAGCTGGGAGGAGATGCTGGCTGGATTTGCCGACTTCGTTATCCCCATGGACGTCAACCCGTCGAGGATCTCCCGGCCGGAGAAGAAGCCCGCGGCCACGCCGGCCGGCGGCGGCGAGTAAAGCTCACGTCACCTCCACGGCGCGCAACACCTGCACCAGGCGGTTCATCTCTTTCAATACGCGCGTGCGGTAGCGTTCTTCGACCCGTGCACTCAGGGTGATGCGCGCCAGTCCGGGCCGCTTTGGGTCGGGCGAAAGAGACAACGTGTCGATGTTGATGCCCTTTGCCGTCATGATGCCGGTCACGCGCATGAGCGCACCAGGTTTGTCTTCGAGCGACACCTCGATCACTTGGCGTAGTGGGTAGGCCGGCTGTTGCATCGATCCTCCTTCAGTAAATGAAAAAGCCCCGGACGGTTGGGGTTCCGCCCGGGGCCTCTGAACTGTTCGCTTGTCAGCGAGTGTTACGGCAGGCCGGCTCGGGCGGGATCAGCGATACGAATCGCTGCCGCCTTGGACATGCCGGTAATCTGCGCGTAAAATTGCACGGTAACTCTTGAGACCTTGCGGTCTTTCCGTAATGATAGGGCGAACCCGCCTGAGAGTCAATTGGGGAAACCCCCAGGTTCGCCTACTGCCTTACAGATGCTCGAATCGCCTGGCCAGGATGGTTTCCGTGCTGGATTGCCGAATTGAGCAGCACGGGGGTTCCAGCAACGATGACATGGGCGATGCCGCCACTCGGGAGGGCAGGTTGCTGAAAGGTGGAGCGGTCGATGACGTGCACAGCATCGAACACGGTGATGTCCGCGTCGGCTCCGACGCGGATACGGCCCTTGTTGCGCATGGTGGGCACGTACTTTTCCAGGCGCTGAGCGGGGAGTAGCGTCATTTTGCGGATGGCCGATTCCAAAGTGAGGGTCTTCCGTTGCCTGACCCAATAACCGAGCGTGCGGGAAAATGTTCCGGCTCCGCGTGGATGGCCCTTGCCGTTATGAATGAGACCGTCTGAGGCAATAATGACGTCGGGGTGGCCGACGGCGAAACGAACGACCTCTTCGGGAATCATGTGCATAATGACCATGCCGCCGGAGCGGCGGTAAGTGGTAAAGGTCTCGGCGGTCAGGCGCTCACCAGTTTCCACCCACTGTAAGTCCGAGTAAGAGATGCCTAATACTTTCTGCCAACCCTCATCGAAAATCGCCGACTGAATCTCCGTTTGTGCGGCGGTATAGGGGTAACATTCGGTGGAGATATCAAGGCCTCGTGCGCGCGCTTCCATTATTGTCTGGATGAGGCGAGGTGCCTGGCGAAGTCCGCTCGACGTTACGTGCACCATGTGAATTGGCGCACCAGTGATCGCCGACGCGGCAATGATCTCTTCCAACCCGGTGAGTGCATCTGGCGCGGGAGCATCGGGAGTCCCCATCGTTCGAGTGTGAATGAAGGCCGGAGCGAGGAAGCGGGAGCCAGCGCGGAAGGCTTCCAGAATTTCCCATCGGGAAGCGCCGGGAGTGTACTGGATGCCAAAGCCCAGCCCGAGCGCGCCTTGCAGCAGCCCGCGTTCAATTCCAGATCGCAGTTGCGTGATCTGTTCTTCGGTTGCGAGATTGTCCTTCGCGGGACCGGTAGGCAGGAGGATGCCGGTGTCGTGGAGGATCTTGATCCTCAATGGAGCATGGCCGATAGTGACCCCGGAGTTGATGAAGCGCTTCCCCTCCCTGGCGGCGTACCAGGCATTGATATCGCCCGTGCCAATTTCAAGCTCCAGCGCCGTGGTGACGCCATCCTGAAGTTGAAGCAACTGGTTCTCTTCGTCCTGTCCATGCGCATGGAGATCGATGAATCCGGGTGCGGCGGTGAGGCCCCTGCAGTCGAGTGTCTGGCGGCCCGTGAGCGCCGTTTGCGAGATGGCGGCGATCCTGCCCGCAGCAATTCCGATGTGGCGGACGGCGGAGAGCCCGGACTCGGGATCGATCACGTGGGCATTGTTAAGGACGAGATCGTAGGGCTGAGCGGCGAGCAGTACTGGTAGTAACACGAGGACAAAGCGCATAGATTGAGGGTACGACGACTGGCAATTGGGTGTAACGTCGGGGCAGCGTGAAGTGTTCATCTTAATGTGAAGAGGAGGAGGACAGGATGAATAGAATTTGGATTCTCGGCTTCCTAGCCGCGGCGACGATTCAAGGTGCGGTCATTGACGATTTCGAAGATGGAACAACGCAGAATTGGGTTGTGGGCCTATTGGGGGCGCCCAGTCCCGTGCCGCCAGTGAATGTGACTGATGGCGGTCCATTAGGCGCAGGCGACAACTACATGCAGTTGACTTCGATAGGGGGAGCCGGGGCGGGGAGCAGGTTGGTGGCGATCAACTTGAGCCAGTGGGCGGGGAATTACACCAGCCTCGGTTTTACGTCCATTTCGATGGATCTGAGAAATCTGGGTGACACCGACCTGTCGATCCGGTTGTACCTGGAAAACCCGATGGGAGCACCGCCCACTGACGATGCCGTTACGGATTCGATCCTGCTTCCGGCGGGCGGAGATTGGACTCACGCAACGTTTGATGTGAGTGCATCTGGACTTACTGCGCTTAACGGAAGCGTCGCCACTCTGTTGTCGAATGTGACGGCGCTGCGAATCATGCACAATCCCGCCGCGGGCTTTCCACCGCCGGCAATCGCAGCCGTGCTCGGAGTGGACAATATCACGGCCGTACCGGAGCCTTCGACCGTACTTCTATCCGCGCTGGGGTTGGGGGCCCTCTTACTGAAGGCATATCGGCGATAAGATAGCCGGGTGGCGAATACAGCAATTCTTCCGTGGCTTCTGACAGCAGCCGCGTGCGCGGCCCAGGTTCCGGCGCCCTCGGCGGCTGACCGCGTCGTTTCACCAGAAGTTTCGGGCGGAACAATCACATTCCGCATTTACGCGCCGAAAGCGGAGAAGGTGACGCTGAACGGCGATTGGATGAAAGTAGGCGATAACGTCCCGCTTGCTAAGGGGAGCGACGGAGTGTGGTCGGTACAGGCTGGCCCCCTGGAGCCGCAGGTATATCTGTACTCGTTCAACGTCGATGGGCTGAACATTGCCGATCCCGTGAATCCACGCATGAAACTGCGGGCGCGCACGTCGGCAAGCCTCGTCGAAGTTCCAGGCAACGAACTGTGGCAGTTACGCGACGTCCCGCACGGGAGGGTCGAAATGCTGACCCACCGCTCAAAGGTTTTGGATGGCGCCGAGCGGCAGGTGTTTGTCTACACACCGCCCGGATACCAAAAAGGAAAATCCAGCTATCCCGTCCTCTATCTATTTCACGGCAGCAATGACGTTGCCGCGGGATGGACGTGGACGGGGAATGCGCATCTGATTTTGGACAATCTGATTGCTGACGGCAAGTCCGTGCCAATGGTGATCGTGATGCCGTGGGGACACGCGGTGCCGTTCGGTTCGCCCCGCGAAGTGCAGTCGCGGAATACCGACCTGCACGAACGCTACGTGGTCGAGGAAGTGATGCCTTGGATGGAAAGCGAGTACCGGTTAAAGCCCGGCGCCGCGAACCGCGCCGTGGTGGGGTTGTCGATGGGCGGCGGACA